>ENA-OQHA01001083-OQHA01001083.1-human-gut-metagenome-genome-assembly--contig:-NODE-1083-length-11351-cov-2.644334_pt1 | contig 11351 bp, 14 predicted proteins | sample MGYA00242558_ERZ504707 | MGnify/ENA primary metagenome ERZ504707 (study PRJEB26092, sample SAMD00036197) | human gut metagenome | host: Homo sapiens | study: EMG produced TPA metagenomics assembly of... | reverse complement strand
ATAATGCTTGATACGCTCTAATACGGGTAAAGTAGTCGTTATTCCTGTCAGTTCATCCGGTTAAACTTGTATCTGAGTGAGATCAGGGAAATAACTGCGCAACTGTTCGGCATAACTTTCATAGAAGCCGCTGGAACTTGCCGAGCGTTGCAGGCTTTTGCGCTGGTTCAGGATGTCGGTCCAGGTTGCGGATAGTTCTGCACGCCGTTCCTTGGCAAACTTCCAGGTCAGGGTCAGGTTCCATAACGCTTCGTTCTGTTCTTTGCTGTCCACATAGCTTCCGCTGCGGATCAGGTAGGTGAAATCGGAATCCAGTTGGAAATGAAGCGGAAGCTGGGCTGAGACCAGCGAATTGATGGTATAGTCACGAGTATAGGTATTGCTTCCCTGCAGGGTGTTCAGAGAGTTCCTGAAATGCTGGAAGTCCCATGTGCCGTTGAGGTCAATGTTTCCCCACGAGCAGATAGGATACCCCGACGAAGGCATTGATGCCGGAAGTATGTGTTACGCTTTTTTTCAGTTCTTTACCGCCGTCCTCGTTGATCAGTCCCACATTATGACTGTAGTTGCCTCCCGCCCGGCCTGCCAGCTTGAAGTTGCCGATCCGTCGTTCATAGTTGGAGTTGCCCATCACGTTCCAGTTTCCGTTGATGTTGATAGTAGGTTTCCTGACCTCCCGTCTGAGGATTGTACAGGGTGGCCTGGGTAATTCCGTTCAGTTCCTGACTGCATGTAACGTAAGCGGAAATTCCTTTTGTATAATTGCTGAACGAGAGGTTCAGATAATGCTGGTAGGTTGCTTTCAGATTGGGATTGCTTCTGCTGATGTACACAGCCGAGTAATACACAGTGGGAGCCATCAGGTCATACAGGGACGGCTGCCGGGTACTTCCGTTGTAGCGGATGCTCAGGTCATAATCATTCTTGTTGTATTGGACAAAGAAGGTGGGCATCCACTCGAAAGAATATCCTGTGGTGTCTATGATCTGTTTCCCGTCATCCTGGTTCAGGCTTCTCCGCTGCAATGTTCCGGTCAGTCCGCCGTATGCTTTCCAGTTTTCTCCGTCATGAGAGTAGTTCAGGGAGAAAGCATGCTTGATTGTACGGCTGTTGCGGTGGTTGCTCAGACTGTCAATCAGAAAAGGTACATTACCGGATAAATCGTAGGTACTCTGCATTTCCTTTTCATTCTGGAGTCCCCATGCGTATGAGACTGCAGGTTGTTCTTTTTCGTGATCCGCCAGGTATAATCCGCTCTGATTTCATGGTTGCCTGATTGTCCGGGGGAGTCCTGGTATTGATGTTGCAGGTCTGTGGAGTCCCGTCCGCTGATATCCTGCAACTGATAGAACGTTGTGCTGAAGGTTTTGTAAGCATCGTTGTCCTGTCTGTTCCGATACAGTGAGTAAGAGATTCCCAGGCTGTTTCCTTCTTCGCTGAACTGGTGGATCATGCTGGCGTAGAGGTTATATGCCTTGTTTCTGCAACTTTATTGGAGTTTTTTTGCCAGGTTTCATTCATCCGGATGTCGCGGCTGGTCTGTTCAAATCCCTGGAACGGATGCAGCAGATCGAGGTTGGGATTTTCGCTGAATTTGGCTGAATGGGTGTCTGACATGTTTTCCGACCAGCTCATATTTCCGCCTCCTGCTACACGGAGCATGGTCTGCTTGTTGAGATTCCACATCAGGTTCAGGGAAGAAGAGAAACCGTTTTGAAGGTTTTCCAGTGTCCGTTCGGAAATTCCGTACTGGTTCTGGGAGGTCATATACAGCTCATTGCGTGAAGTGGACCGATCTCCGGTCTTTGAATGATTGTAGCCGATGTTGGCTGAAACCTGGATATCATTTCCTATTTTTCTGGAGATGTTTCCACCGACATTTCCGGCTCTGTTTCCGTCGTATACTGAGGTAAAGTTGCGGTTCCCGAAACGGCCTACCAGCCCGATGTTCTCGCCGTTTTCCTTGAACTGGAATATTTGTGCCCTGGCATCATATTTATTCTTGCTGCCGTATCCTCCTTCCAGACCTGCCATCAGCGTGCCATTGACGGCTTTTTTGGTCTGAAGGTCCAGTACATAATTTTTCTGACTGCCTTTTACTCCGGTCATCTCTTCTTCCTCTGTCGCCTTGTCATACACCTTGAGACGGCTGATGAAACTGGCGGGCAGGTTCTCCAGAGGCACACGGGTGTTGCCCTTGAAAAACTCTTTTCCGTTGACGGTTATTTCACTGATCTTTTCACCTTTGTATTCAATTGACTTGGTTTTCGGGTCGTAACTTAAACCGGGGATGCGTCGGATCAGTGCTTCCAGATAGGCTCCTTCGGGAAGTTTGTATGCTTCGGCATTGAATATGGTCGTATCTTTTTTCTGTTCTACGGGCTGTACGAGGGCTGTCACTACCACCTCATTCAGTGTTTTTACGTCTTCCTTCAGCCGGATTGTGCCGGCCTGGATGGCATAGGCTGTTCCTGATATTTCCTGCCAGACAGGAAGGCATCCCGTAAACGATGTTTTCAGCAGGTATTTCTGAGACAGATCGCAGTGCAGGCGCAGGGAGAATTTTCCTTCTTTGTCGCTGGTTGTACCGGCAAGGAAAGTGGAATCGGGTAATGACAGCAATGAAATATTGGCATATTCCACGCTTTCCTGTTTACCGTCTCCCGGGTCCATGACGACTTTTCCGCTAATCTCCCGGTTGATTTTCTGTTCTTGGGAAAAGGCGGACAGGGAAAGCATGAACACCAGTAATAGAAAGGCATATAATTTATGCATACGTCTCAGTCTCGGAATTGTTTTGGATAATCCGGCTCCTAAAGTACTCAAAATTTTCAGATTCAAAGGAACGGAATGAATAAATTTTGGGGTGTGGAGTCTCTTTTCCATATATGAGAGGATAAGCAGGGAGACTAAAAATGTCAAGTCCTGCCGGATCTATTTTCCGGCAGGACTTGAAGAGTGAATCGGATCGGAAAGATCCGACGGATGAATTTAGTCTTGCGCCTGATGAACAGTGAGCTGCGGGAACGGGAAGCCGATACCTTCCTTGTTGAAGGTGGCGTAGACAATGCGGTTCATATCGAACATGACATCCCAGTAGTCAGCAGTCTTGGTCCATACACGTACCTTGATGTCAACGCTGCTGGCAGATAGAGATCCGAGACCGATGAACGGGGCCGGAGTCTGCAGGATACGTTCGTCGGCTGCAATGATGCGTTCCAGTACGGCTTTGACGCGTTCGTAATCTTCTCCGTATTCCACACCGAATACCCATTCGGCACGTCGGGTTTCCTGCTTGCTGTAATTAGTAATGGCATTGCTGCTCAGGGAACCGTTGGGCACATAAATGATCCGGTTGTCTACGGTAGAAAGAATGGTGTGGAAAATCTGGATTTCTTTTACCGTACGCTGGCGCCTTGTCCGTCAATATAGTCACCAACCTTAAAGGGCTTGAACACCAGAATGATCAGCCTCCTGCAAAGTTGGAGAGGTTGCCGGACAGAGCCATACCGATTGCCACACCGGCAGAGGCCAGGATAGCAGCGAAGCTGGTGGTTTCAACACCCAGACGACTTACGATGGCAAAGGCCAGAATCAGGTTAAGCAGAATGCTCAGCAAGCTTTTCAGGAAAGTCTGTACACTGATTTCCAGCTTGCGCTTTTCAAGAATTTTGGCTACCAGCCGGCTGATCTGCCGGATGATGAAGCGTCCGATGATGTAAATAAGAATGGCACCGATGAGGTCTTTTCCTACGTTGATTCCCCATTCAACCAGTTTGTCGATAATCTTGGGAATATCGATCATGGAAGATGCTTTGGTTGCAGCATCAAGTAATGTTAACAGCATAATGGTTTATTTTTATTGGATTAATGATTTTATTCTTCCAGTATTCCTTTCCCCTGACGGATGATTTCGGGCTCGTCGTCACAGCAGTCAATCACTGTGGACGGTTCGATTCCTCCAATACCTCCGTCGATAACCAGATCTACTTCTTCTCCGAACTTTTCGTCAATCAGTTCCGGATCGGTCACATATTCAATGTCTTCATGTTCTTCACGCGGCAGGGTAGTTGTAAGGATCGGTGCGTCCAGACTGCGGCATATCTCACGGATAATGTTGTTGTCGGGTACCCGGATTCCTACTTCCTTGCGGTTGCGGAAGATTTTCGGCAACCGGCTGTCGGCATTCAGAATGAAGGTGAACGGGCCGGGAAGGCAGCGCTTCATCAGTTTGAATGTGGCGTTGTTGACGCGTGCATATTCGCTGATGTTGCTTAGGTCATAACAAATAATGGACAGGTTATGTTTGCGCGGATCTATTTTTTTCAGTTTGCAGATGCGTTCAATTGGCCGTTCTTTCAGGGCGTGGCATCCGATGGCATACATTGTATCGGTGGGATAGATGATGATTCCTCCGTCGTTGAGAATGTCTACAACGCGTTGGATATCATCGGAGTTGTTGTTTTTGTCATAGAATTTGAGTATCATGGCTATACAGTTTTTAGTTGTTCTTGTTTTTTCTCAGTTCTTCTGCCAGGCGGTAATGCAGGGCGGCTTCACTTTCTTTCCGGCAGCCATCAGGGCATCAGCGAAACATTCGTGTGCTCCGGCATGGCGGGGTTTGAGAGAAGTTGCCTTGTCAAGATCGCGCAGGGCTCCTTCGGTGTCACCGGTGTGCAGGCAAAGCTTGCCGCGGTTGTAGACCGGCTTGAATTCTGAGGGGCGCAGGGCAACAGCCTGGTTGAGGCATTCTTCGGCTTCACTGACCCGGTCATCATCGAAGAGGGTGACTCCCTTGCGTACCCAGGCATCGGTATATTCGGGATAGAGTTCAAGGGCTTTATCGTAATTGGCCAGGGCAGCGCGTACGTCGTGTGCTTGGTGATGCACTCGTTTCCCATCAGGTAATATTCATGGGCATATTTTTCCAGATTCTTTTTCTGGGCATTCATGGCCTCTTTCAGCCTTCGGTTTTCTTCTTTCAGCGTATTGATGAGGTTGAGTTTCCGGCGGATGAATCGCTGGATGAGTGGCTTCTCAATATCATAACGGCTGTGAATGGCCTTGAAGAAGCGGTCGAGAAAAGAGGTGAAGTCACCTAGGTTGAAAGCCTTGACCGAAGCGGCATACAGTTCGTCGGCCTGTGCCTGTTTCAGTGCCCGTTCGATGACAGCCTGATTATTGAAGCGCTGGGCGAAGGAAACGATTTCAGGACGTACGAAGATATCTCCCCGGGTGATTTCCCGTTTCAGGCAGATGCCTTCCAGAGAGGTACACCGCTGAGCGCCACATAAGCTTGTCCGCCTGCAAAGACTCCTCCGGTGAAATCGATAATGACCCGGCTGAAGGTAAGTCCCTGGCTTTTGTGTACAGTGATGGCCCAGGCCAGCCGGACAGGGTATTGGGTGAATGTTCCCAGTTCCTCTTCTTCAATTTTCTTTTCTTCTTCGTTGTAGCGGTAACGGATGTTTCGCCAGCTTTCCTGATGGACGTCGACTTCCTGTCCGCTTTCAGTGATCACATAGATTGTTCCTTCACTGTCCATGCCTGAGATGGTACCGATGGTACCGTTTACCCACCGCCGTTCCGGATCGTTCTTGATGAAGATGATCTGTGCTCCCGGTTTGACGGTCAGTTCCATCAGGGTGGGAAGGCTGCTTTCGGGAAACTCTCCATGGATTTCTCCGGTGAGTGTGACCGGATCGCCCGGCAGGGAAGCGAGTTTCTGCTCATTGATATAGTCCACCGTATCGCGGCGTGTGGCGAGGGTGATATACATGTCGTTTTCACTGTTCTTTACGGGAGCATTGAACCGGGTGTTCAATAGCTGGAGATCGGCTGCACCGGCAGTATTGGTCCGGATATGGTCGAGTACACTGACGAATACACGATCCGTCTGTCTGTACACTTTCGTCAGTTCGATGGCTACCAGTTCCATTTCCTGGAATACCCGTGCCGAAAAGAAGTAAGGGTTGGGATAAAAGCGGTTGATAATCTCACGTTCATCGCTTTTTACGACCGGTTCCAGCTGGAATGCATCACCGACAAGCAGCAGTTGTTTGCCGCCAAAGGGTTCACGCATATTATGGGAGTAAACCCGCAGAACCTTATCAATGAAGTCAATGATATCGGCCCGTACCATGGAAATCTCATCAATAATGACGAGTTCAATGTTGTTAAGCAACTTGCGATGGTCGGCCGAATATTTCAGAAAACTATGCAGTTTTCCTCCTTTCAGACTGAAATTCGGATCATCGGGCAGTAAGGGATGGAACGGCAGTTTGAAAAAACTGTGGAGGGTACTTCCTCCTGCATTGATGGCTGCAATTCCGGTAGGAGCCAGAACTACATATTTCTTTTTGGTGACTTGACATACGTGCTTCAGAAAGGTAGACTTTCCTGTTCCTGCTTTTCCTGTGAGAAAAACGGACTGGCGGGTATACTGAATCAGGCGCAATGCGTTCTGGAATTCAGGATTGTCTGTATCGATTGGAGTACGTGTCATGTGCTAATTTTCTTTCCCGACAAAGATAATGAAAAAACAACAGAATCCACGAATCAGCCTCTTTATGGAGGCATAATTCGTGGATTCGTGTCGTAGGATCTATATACAAAAGCTTTTGTGCTCTGTCAGTTCGTTACATGTAAGCTGACTTTTGCAAGTCAGCATGAGTGACCTCTCTTATTTGCCAGAACGTTCGTTCAGCATTACATAACCCCAGATCATGGGATCAGCCTTAGAGATCTTGTTGAAAATGTTTTTTAATTTTTTCATGTTGTTACCCTTTCTTTTTTTAATTAATACCTGAAAACTTTTTTCTAAATCCTCCGGCGTACCTCGCGGTAAGCCTTTGGGAAACTTTTTAATCTAACCTTTAATCTAACCTTATAATTATTCTCTGTTTAGTTAAGTTCTAGAACTTGTTTCCTTTTGATTACGCTGCAAAGATAGGGCTTTTTTAGTTACGAAATATGTTTTATAGCATAAAAGTCTATTTTTATGTTGTTTTGTTGATGTAAATCAAAAAAATGATTATAGGGAAATAAAAGGAGATTTGTGAAGAACCTTTGGCACGCTTATGTTGAAAAACATAGGGAAATGGTGTATTCCATATTGAAGAAACGACTATATTTGTGATATCAAAATAATATCAAATATTTCTTTTTATGAAAACACAGGAATTTGAATTTAAGGGATTTGTAGGTAATGGATTTGCCTTCTTGTTTTTGAACTTGATCTTAACAGCCTTGTCTGTCGCTTCCTTCTTTTTGGTGATGTTTTAGGGGCAATGGCTATATTCTGGGAGTAGTCGGACTGGTTCTTACCTTTTTTATATGGGCAGGAGTCAAGCAGCTGGAACCCAATGAAGCCCGTGTGATGGTTTTCTTCGGGGAATATAAAGGAACATTCCGCCGTACAGGGTTCTATTGGGTGAATCCTTTTCTGGAGCCAAGAAGGTATCACTTCGGGCCCGTAATCTGAACGTTGAACCTATTAAAGTGAACGATAAGGTGGGTAATCCTATTCTGATCGGTCTGGTTCTGGTCTGGCGGTTGAAGGATACTTATAAGGCTTTGTTTGAAATTGATTCACAAACCATGGCCAGCAAATCGAATGAGGCCGGTGCTTCTGTAGCCGGACGAATGAAGGCTTTTGAAGACTTTGTGCGGGTACAGAGTGATGCGGCTTTGCGCCAGGTGGCTGGTTTATATGCGTATGATAATAATGAAGGAGGGGAGAATGAACTCACCTTGCGTAACGGAGGAGAGGAAGTGAATGAACAGTTGGTACAGAAACTGAATGAACGGTTGGCTATGGCCGGCATGGAGGTGATGGAAGCACGTATCAATTATCTGGCTTATGCTCCGGAAATTGCAGCAGTCATGCTTCGCCGTCAGCAGGCCAGTGCATTATCAGTGCCCGTGAGAAGATTGTTGAAGGTGCTGTTTCTATGGTAAAAATGGCCTTGGACCGGCTGGATACAGATGAGATTGTGGAACTGGATGAAGAGAAGAAAGCAGCGATGGTCAGCAATCTGCTGGTTGTATTGTGTGCAGATGAACCTGCCCAGCCTGTTATCAATTCGGGAACATTGAATCATTGATATGGCAAAGAAAGAACCGACGAAAAGTTTTGTGCTTCGCATTGATTCGGAGATGATGGATGCCATAGAAGCATGGGCCGCCGATGAATTCCGTTCGACGAACGGGCAGATTCAGTGGATCCTGGCAGAGGCATTGAAGAAAAGCGGGCGAATGAAGAAATCCCGGAAAGCGGAAGATAAAACGGATTCAAAAGGTGTTTAAAACAGATTTAAGAAAGGATTACGTGATGAGTTTCATACGATTTAAGTTACATTTTCTGCAACGCAGTTCATCAGAAAAGTCGGTTGCTGTGGAAGGGATAGACCGGATGATGGAAATGGGCGGAATATTTTTAATCTTGCTGATCGCATTGTTGTCGATAGCTTTCTTTGGGGATTCAGACCGGCCTGTCCCTGTTCATTTTGATGCGGGGCTTCATGCTGATGCCTGGGGAGATTCTTTTTCTTATTTGGTTTTGGGAGGATTCGGGGTATTGATAACCTTACTGTGTTTGTGGGCTTCCCGTTATCCCCGGTTCATTAACTTGCCGGTCGTGATGCATTCTGAAACGGAACAGATGCAGAATTTCATGAAATGCCGCTATGCAAGGGTTCTGACTTTGCTGATCGGGCTGATGTTCTTATCATTGCTTCTGCTTTGCCGTGCCATGCAATTGGAAAAAGCATGGGCTGGGGTAGCGTCAGTATGCTTTGGTCTGTTTTTATTGGGAATATTAGTTATTGTAGTGGTCGCTTCGATTCATGTACAACGCCTGGGAAGAAGATAAGTGACGGACGCTGGTATAAACGTAAAAAACGAACAGACGGAAGGTTCCATTTCCTGTATATTAAGGAGTAGGAATCTTCGTCTGCTGTTATCAGAAGACCGGGTTTAGAGAGCGATCTTCCGGGGGCGGATCCGTAAGTTAGACAATTCTGTATCTGTGTGCTGTGAGGGTAATCCTTGTTGTCTGACAGTCAGAGTATGAGATTTACCGCTGACAGCTTCTGGAAGATTGAACTCCTGGCGATATACTTCTGTTCCTTTGCCGGACGAAGCAGATAACCTGTCTTTTTTTCAAAACGGTTGTAGAGTCTCAAGACAATCTGGTTCTTTCCTTTTTCCAGCGGAAGAAGGACCTGTTCGGTACGGAATGTACAACGGTATGGGTTCAGATGTTTCAAAATGGAACGGCCGTTAAGATAGACTTCTACACCATTTCCGGCGCTATTTCGATCAGATATTTTTGAGCATGGGAAGATTCTATTTCCTGCATGACGAAATAGGTTTCCAGAATATTCGCTGGAAATTCATCCTGTTCCTGAGTCGTTTCCTTCCATTGCTGTCCTCTGGCTGGTGGATTCTGAAGGTCTGTCTTCAGAACAGAAGGTGCGTCAAACAGTCCGCTTCCTGGTCCGCAAAGATAACGTTTGCCCCAGGTGACTCCTCCAGTCTGGAGTGAGCGGGTGTTACCTTTGTCGAGTTTGACAGAATAAGTTGTTCCATCAACAGTCAGATCAATGGTTTTTCCTACTTCTTGTTCTGTATAGATCAGATCCATTTGCTTCAGAAGATTCTGTTGAATGTTCCAGCTGTAGCTTACGGTGCTTCGGTAGTTGCTGTAGTAATCAAAGCAGGAATAGCTGTAGTTGGGAGTTGCATTGGCAGCAGTAAGAGTCGTAATACCGGTAATGATATTGGTTGGCCGTGGTTCTACCGGCTGGTCAAAATCAAGAGTCAGAACATGGATCGTCTCTCCGTTGTAAGCTGATGCCGGGAGAGTAATGTCGATTTCATTTCCACGCTGGATGTAGGTTGCCAGTTTTCCGTCCCCTTTTTCCAAAGTTCTTTCCGGAATATTCAGACGGATGTGTCCGTCAGCCGGGTAAGTTCCGGAAAGGATCAAGTTCAGGCGTTTCCCTTTTCGGGTGATGGTACCCCATTCAAACTGTTCACGGAAAGGGGACGCTTCTGTGCCGTAGATGGCATCTCCGTTTTCTTTGAGCCAGGCACCGATTTCACAGAGAACTTCTTTTTCGAACGGAACGACAGAGCCGTCACCTTTTGGACCTATATTTAACAGGAAATTGCCTCCGTGGGAAACAACATTAATCAAGCTGCGTAGTTTTTCCATGGCTTTTTCATGTACATCTCCGCGTTTTTGCCACGAACGGTAACTCCACGTTTCATCAAACATGGATGCGGCACTTTGCCAGGGGCATTGTAAGGCACCTTCCGGATAGGCATTGTCGGCCATGACAGCAAAGTCATACTGGTCGTTACCGACTCGACCGCTGACCATACAGTCGGGTTGCAGCTTGTGAACCAGCTGGTAAGTTCCCGGCTTTGTTCGGGAGTATTGGAACCCATGTCGAACCAAAGTTCGGAAATAGGACCATAGTTGGTTAACAGTTCGGTTACCTGTTGTTTGGAGAATTCATGATGTTCCGGTGTAACGAAATCACAGTTGTGGCTGGAAATCGGATGGCCGTAAGGATAATGCCAGTCAATGATGGAGTAATATAGTCCCAGGCGAACTCCTCCTCGCTGGCAGGCATCAGCCAGTTCCTTGACAAAGTCCCGTTTAGCGGGAGTTGCATCGTATGAATTGAAATCAGTCGTTGCCGTATGGAACATACAGAATCCATCGTGATGTTTGGTTGTAATGACGATGGATTTCATTCCAGCCTCTTTTGCCAAAGCTACAATGGAGTCGGCATTGAAAGCTGTGGGATTGAAACGTAAGGCAGTATCTCCGTACCAGTCGCTGAAAATTCCGGCAAATGACTGGATTTGTTCACTGTATCCGCGTGTGACAGGTTTTCCTTCCCACACGCCCCCCAATTCAGAATAAAGGCCAAAATGAATGAACATGGAATATTTGTTTTGATGCCATGTTTTATAGGCCTCTTGGGAGATTTGTGCATGCATGCCCAGTACAATCAGACATGCTGCCAGGGTAGCGAGGATTTTCTTCATGCAAATGTGTGTCTTTTAGTTATGGCTTCAAAGATAAAAATAACTTCTGAAATTCGGGCATTTCATGAAAAAAATAACCATATTTGTAAGGTGATGAGAAAAACAGAAGATTGTAAAAGCTTATAACTTGTTATTTCCATACAAGAATGATATATTTGTATGGCTATAGTTGATTACTGCGTTGTAAAATGCACATTATCTTCCATCATCGACAGCTCAGTAAAGCATTTGCCTGGTTCGATTCCTTTTTAAGTACAGTTTCCACTACCTTGAACCAGTTCAAATAA
>ENA-OQHA01001081-OQHA01001081.1-human-gut-metagenome-genome-assembly--contig:-NODE-1081-length-11357-cov-4.205254_pt1 | contig 11357 bp, 14 predicted proteins | sample MGYA00242558_ERZ504707 | MGnify/ENA primary metagenome ERZ504707 (study PRJEB26092, sample SAMD00036197) | human gut metagenome | host: Homo sapiens | study: EMG produced TPA metagenomics assembly of... | reverse complement strand
AGCTCTAATAAATACGTAATAATAATAAGTATCAATAAATTATCAGTATATAATTTACATGTTTCTTCCAAGTCCATTTCTTGCCTGACACGAACTCTGTGTACATGGCACCGGCGTAGATCCTTTCATAGTCATTTATTTTATGATTGATACCTTTGTTATATTGTCTCCAGGCCAATAAACAAACTATTATGAGGATAATGCAAAGGAATCCCATAGGCATTGTGACTTTATTGTATTAATATTTGAACTCTCCGAACTCGCTGCGGATAATCAGTTCCTTGTGGTCACTTCTTCGATGCGTCCGATAACCTGTGCATCGATATTGAATGACTTGCTGATTTCGATTACTTCCTTGGCATGTTCCGGTGACAGGTAGACTTCCAGACGGTGTCCCATGTTGAATACCTTGTACATTTCGTCCCATTCAGTGCCGCTTTGTTCTTTAATTGTACGGAACAAAGGAGGAACAGGGAAGAGATTGTCTTTGATGACACGGCAGTTGTCGCCAACAAAGTGCAGCACTTTTGTCTGTGCACCGCCAGAGCAGTGAACCATACCATGGATTTCCGGACGCAGGGCATCCAGCAGTTTCTTCACAACCGGAGCTACGTACGGGTCGGAGAGAGAACCAGCTTACCGGCATCCAGCGGAGAGCCTTCTACGGTGTCAGTCAGTTTCAGTTGACCGCTGTATACCAGTTCTTCTGGTACAGCCTTGTCGTAGCTTTCCGGATATTTTTCAGCCAGGTATTTGGCAAACACATCGTGACGGGCACTGGTCAGACCGTTGCTTCCCATACCTCCGTTGTATTCCTTTTCGTAAGTAGCCTGTCCGTAAGAAGCCAGACCGACAATCACGTCTCCCGGGCGGATATTGGCATTGTTGATAACGTCTGCACGTTTCATACGGCAGGTCACCGTGCTGTCCACGATGATTGTACGGACAAGGTCGCCCACATCTGCTGTTTCACCGCCGGTTGCATAGACACCGACACCCATTTCGCGAAGCTCAGCCAGCAGTTCGTCTGTACCGTTGATGATGGCCGAGATCACTTCTCCCGGTACAAGCAGCTTGTTACGGCCGATGGTAGAAGACACCAGAATGTTATCTACGGCTCCTACACAAAGAAGGTCGTCAATGTTCATGATCAGTGCATCCTGTGCAATGCCTTTCCATACAGACAAGTCGCCGGTTTCTTTCCAGTATAGATAAGCCAGAGATGACTTTGTGCCGGCTCCGTCAGCATGCATGATGTTGCAGTATTCAGGATCACCTCCCAGAATATCCGGAATGATCTTACAGAATGCCTTCGGGAAAATACCTTTGTCAATGTTCTTGATGGCGTTGTGTACATCTTCTTTGGATGCTGATACGCCGCGCTGCATGTATCGTTGATTACTCATGAGTATAGTATAAGTTTATTTGTTTCAATTATCTTTGCAAAAGTACGATTTTTTTTCATAACTACTGGGCGCAAAGTGGATTTTTATTCCACAAGCGGTTGGTTCAGAGCTCCCATGCCGACCAGTCTGGTTTGTCCGTCGGGAGTCTGGATGCTGAAGCGGAAAAGTCCGTTTCCCAGCCGTTGCAGCATTTCCCGTGTAGGATGAGCTGTCCGGAGCACTTCCTGTCCGGTTGCGTCCGAAATAATCAGCATGCAGTTTTCCGGGATACGGGGCAGATTCTGTAAAGTAATTGTCTGGATGCCTGCGCTGTCCGGAATATTCAAAGCCAGAGGCTGACTTTCGTTGCCGAATCTGTCCACGGCAGTCACGGCCCAATAAGTCCGCTGGTGCCAGGGGAGCAGAGGGGTGAAGAGGTACGATGTGCTGTCGGTCCGCGTACAGATCAGGTTCTCTGCCGTTCTGTGTTGACCGGATACTGGTCGGATGCATAAATACGGTAATAAATGCCTCCGGGGTTGTTGTCCGTCGAAGCATGCCAGCTCATGCGCACCTGCCGTTCTCCCGGAATCAGGCAGGGAAGGGTAGGGACACTGGGAGCAATGCTGTCAGCCATGTCATGGGAGGAACTACGGCCGGATACAGATAGAAGTTTTTTTCCAGTTCATCCATCAGTCCCTTGGTATTGTCCATCAGGAAACGGTTCCTGAAGTAGGCTTGTCCGTCCGTGTGGATATCCCGCAGGAAATATAGCTGTCGGACGATCTCATCCAGTTTCCAGTTTTGTTCTTTGGGATGCATGAAATAAATTCCCAGTCCGGGGATTACCCATCGTCCGTTTTTGTTCTCCTGCCAGTCAAGGGCAAACGGATAAAACTGGTTGCCAAGGAAGTACATCATGGGGAAAATGGCATCATGGATTCCTTCTTTCAGCCATTTCTGTGCATCCTGATAAACGGCATGATAAGCGTTCCATCCTTTGGAAGGATAGCGGTAAGTGTCTCTGTATTTCCTACGGGAGAGCTGCTGACCTTCACCCACGGCTTCAGTTTCTTGACTTCCGTATAGACTTGTCTGACGATTCGGGTAATGTTGTCCCGTCTCCACTGGGATTTCTCCTGCTTATGTCCATATTTCCGGTACGTGTCTTTGTCGGGAAAGTCTTCTCCCTGTTCCGGATAACGGATGTAATCCAGGTGGATACCGTCTATGTCATAATTCGCCACGATTTCCCGGACCATCAGGCTCAGGTAGCCGGCCGTTCCCGGATTGCCCGGATCCAGATACCAGCTTCCCCGGAACTGCTTGCAGAGTTCGGGATGTTTTCTGACTACTGATTGCTTGCCTTGCAGTCCTACCTGCCGCTTGTTTCCGATGGGGATTGCCACCATCCAGGCATGAATTTCCATACCTCTGCGGTGACATTCTTCAATGGCAAACTTCAGGGGATCATAGCCGGGATTCTGTCCGGTGTGTCCGGTCAGGGATTCGGCAAAGCATTCCAGGGCAGAAGGATAGATGACGTCTCCGCGCAGACGGGTCTGGAACAGCACCGTATTGAAATTGGCTTCCTGCAGTTTGTCCAATATATTGCATAATTCTTTTTTCTGGCGTTCAATGCTGCGGGGGATGTTGCTTTCTGGGAAGGCCAGTCCAGTCCTCCCAAAGTAGTGATCCATGAGGCCCGGATTTCCTGTTTGGGGGCAGCCTGTGCAGGCAGTAATGTTCCCAGGCAGATGAATAAAATGAACAATATGCGCATAAGTCGGTCTTTTTAATCGCGCAAAGGTATGAAAATATTCTTGGAAATTAGTACTTTTGCAGACTTAAAACTTAAAGATGAAAGAGTTATGTTATTGACTACAACAAACACAGTGGAAGGAAAGCGCGTCGTACATTATTACGGTGTCGTTTCCGGTGAGACGATTATTGGTGCCAATATTTTCCGTGATTTCTTTGCCAGCATACGGGATATTGTCGGCGGACGTTCTTCTTCATATGAGCAAGTGTTGCGTGAAGCAAAGGCAACAGCATTGAAAGAGTTGCAGGATGAGGCTGCCGCGTTGGGGGCTAATGCAGTGATCGGTATAGATCTGGATTATGAAACGGTAGGAGGAAACGGCAGTATGCTGATGGTGACAGCCAGCGGTACGGCCGTATATCTGGAATAAGGAAGATTATAATAAACAGACATGAAAAAGAAGTATCTTTTATTGGCTGCATTGGTCGGAATGTCAGCCGGTGCGATGGCACAAAAGAAGGGGTTCAGTTACAAGTTCTATGGGCAAGTACGTGCAGACCTGTTTTACAATACACGTACAAACTCGGAAACCGTAGACGGGTTGTTCTATATGTATCCGCTGGATAAGTTGCCCGATGCGGATGGCAATGACCTGAATGATCAGGGAAACGGAAATCTGTATGCGCTTTACAGCCGTGTCGGTGTGGATGTGGCTGGGCCGATGTTGGGCAAGGCCAGGACTTCGGCGAAGGTTGAAGTGGACTTCCGGGGTTCGGGAACATCTTATTCTCTGTTCCGTCTGCGGCATGCTTATTTCAATCTTGACTGGGGAACTTCCGCATTGCTGGTGGGACAGACCTGGCATCCGCTGTATGGAGATGTTGCTCCTGAAATCCTGAATTTGAATATGGGAGCACCTTTCCAGCCGTTCAGCCGTGCTCCTCAGGTACGTTATCGTTTCACCCGGAAGCATTTTCAGCTGACAGCCTCTGCCATCTGGCAGTCTCAGTATCTCTCTGTCGGTCCGGCATCGGATAAAGCAGGAGAAGCTTCAACGTCCAAGAGTCAGAACTTTATTAAGAACAGCTGCGTACCGGAATTTTATGTCGGTATGGACTATCGCCGGCCGGAACTGATTGCCGGTGCCGGAGTACATGTTTCTTCCATCCGGCCGCGTACAAAATCTGTAGTAGGGAGTGATACATACAAGGTAGATGAACGGGTAACCGGCGTGTCAGCTGAGGCTCATCTGAAATTTACGCATGAACGTTTCCTTCTCTCGGCCAAGAGTGTACTGGGTACGAATCTGACGCAGACCAGTACGGTGGGAGGATATGGCATTACTTCGGTAGATCCTCGTACGGGTGAACAGACTTACACTCCGTTGCGTACTTCTGCCACCTGGCTGAATGTAGCTTATGGAAAGACCTGGCGTCCGGCTCTGTTCTTCGGTTATCTGAAAAGCCTCGGTGCTTCTACGGAAGTGTCTGATGTGCTGGGCACCGGAACCAATCTGGATCAGTTGTTGAATGCCACGGCTGAATTGACTTATAATCGTAGCAACTGGAAACTGGGTGCTGAATATTCACTGTGCAATGCCTGGTATGGTGATGAATTTAGTGCAAAAGCAAAGGCTTTGTCATCTCATACAGTGATGAACCATCGTGTGGTGATGACTGCCATTTATCAATTCTGATCATTGTTTGTCAGGATAAAAAAGCGGGAGGTTGTAAAGAAAGATGCTACAACCTCCGCTTATATGTTCAGTACTGACTCAGTCTGATGCAATCTTTTTCATGACCTTAAGTTTTAAGGTTGTTATTGTATTTGAAAAACGCCAAATAGGAACTTTACCATGACCTGTACCAGTTTCTGACCTTTACGTCAACCTGTTTTTCCAGTAAATAATCTTCATTTACCGGAGGATATTCGGGAAGTGGTGCATGCTCTAGGTCGGCATGGAAAGCACCATACATCAGTAACTTGTATTTGTCATATTCTCCCAACAGCAGATACGGGGTGGTAAGATTCGGTAATATCTTCACCGCTTCTCGCAGGCTGGCATTTGCCGTGATCGTATCTCCCGCCCAATGAGCCACGTAACCGTAGCGTGCATAGTCTAAAGCCGAAGCACCGTTGACGGGTTTATCCTCCAATGCCTTCCGCACTACACTCGCATGGAAAATACTGTCGGTTTGCTTCCAGTAACGCATCCGCTCATCGTCCAGCAAGCGGGGAGTATAGCGAATAGCTTCTGCCATCATCCGGCAGGCAGTTCCCTTATCGTCACGGATATAGCACCTCTCGGCATAAGCACGCAGATACAAGCTGTTACGAGGAAAGTCCGTTGCCAATTTCCGCAATATACTGTCTGCCTCCGCCGGATTTTCTTTCACAAGCGTTCGGGAAGCATACAAGTAGCGGAGCTGCACATCTTCGGGATGCCGCATCCAAGCTTTCCGGTACTCTTTCCGTTCCAGATAAGTCCCTGTAGGGTCGGTAGCTCTCAGCATACTCGGAATATTCCACACCAGCACAGTCGCCAGCGCAAGTCCGGCTATCGCATAGCCGCTTGCCGAAAACGGAATCCGTTCCGGTTCTTCCTCCTCTTCCCTTTGCAGATAAGCAAGGAGCAGATATACCATCAGCATGAGGAAAGGCACTTCCTCCCATGCCGACTGGCTCATGTCCTTAGCAAGCAAGGCAAGCAGTGTGCAACCGATGATACGGCTTTCCCGTTGCTTGCGCCGTTGCCACAAGGCACGGGCTACGGCAAGGAAAAGCAAGGCGTAAAGCGACGTCCCGGCTATTCCCTTTTCCACCAGCAGCCGTGCAACGTGTTCGGCGCCATCGAAGTGAACGGTTTCGTGCTGTCCTGCCCTGTCACGGTATCGAGCGCATACATATAATTGCCGTTGCCGTACCCCTCCAACGGGCGTTCTTTGAACACCGTCCAAGCAGCTTCCGTACCTTGTATCCGGCTTTCTGTGCTTTGTTGCTGCGAAACGGTACTGTTCATCGCAAGGTAGTCCGAAACTCTTTCGGACAACACACCGTAACCAGTGCCAATGCAGCCAACGCAGAAAAGAGAACACGGAATTTGTCCGCCTTATGCATTACCGCCATACTGCCAATAAGAAAAATGCCCGAAGCGATGTAAGCTCCACGGGAAAAGGACAGAAAGATAGCTGTAAAAGTCAGGATTACTAAAACCATCGCATAACGCCGGCGCGAAAGGCACGTCCACCCCAAAATAAGCAAGAGTATCTCCGACCACACATTGGTGATATATCCCAGCGGACGAAACAGAAAGCGGAAATGATACGTGTCCTCGAAACCGACTCCCAGTACAGAACTCCGAAACACAAAGAAGGACAGAATGGCAAGTACCACAGCAATACCCATCAGTACGTCACTGCCCGAACGGACGATACGTTCCGCAGGTTGCCATGCCGACAGCCGACGAAACGTGAAATATGCCACCAGCGCATACAGGGAGTACAGGGAAACACGTATGGCAGGTAAAGGACAATCGGCATAAAGACAGGACACCAGGTCGTACAGCGTAATCATGCCGACACAAGTGTCCAAAACAGTCCATCGCCCGAATGGTAACACATGGATTGCCGTCAGCCCTCCCGCAAGAAGCAGGAAGGAAACCAAATGGGAGTCGTCCACATGATACAAAAAAATTCCCATCGCTACCAGCAGCAGACAAGCTGTGGCGTACCACACCGCCTTGTTCGGATGGATACCTGTATTATTGTTTTTTGGCATAGCGTTTTGTGAATGAGGTTATCGTCCTGTACACAAGGTAACCTATCAGAGCAAGAAATATCAGTTGCATGCTGATGTTTCGCAGCAAGGCGAAAGGTGGAACCATGCGGTTGGACAAGTAAAGAATCAGTTCGTTCACTGCATCGGGAAAGGTCTGCACAAAGCGGTACAGAAACATGGGGATAACGTAACAGAAGTAAAATCCCATAAAGCGTTCACCACCACCGAGTACGCCAGCAGCCCGTATTTCTCCAGCGGGCGTATCTGGAGCAGGTAAGGCTTCTTGTCTATCGGCTTCCGGCGGACAAGCCGGTACAGGTAACTGAGCAACTCCAGCGAACGCTGCCGGAGGTTAGGCACTCCCAACAAGTCCGAAGCAATCCAGTAACCGTCGAACTTGAAGAAAGGATTCAGCGTCATCACGAACCCCAGATTCATAATAAGTATCAGGTACCGCAGGATGTCGTTTCCCGTTATGAGAAAAGCCACCAGCAGGGCTATCAGCCAATACGACTGGAAGTAAACCCCGGCAAGGTTCACCACGCACCGTTGCGCCCGGTTCAGTTTCCACACTTCCGTAACGTCCGTATAGAGCACGGGAAAGTTCAGGTACAACCCGAATCCTATCCCCCCGTGGCGCACGCCAAAGTATTTGCAAGCGGAAGCGTGCCCCAGTTCGTGGAAAAAGGAAGAGGCAAACATAAACACCAGTAATCCCGCTACCATATAGATATTCACTTTGTTGTTGAACAGAAGCAGGTCGGAGGTAGTAAAGAAAAACCAAGTGTCCAATGCCAACATTCCCACCAGCACCACCATCATATATGCCTTATGGAACAAAAACGGAACGTATCCGAGAATCGGTCTATCGCGCCGGTGCTGAACAGTTCCTTTTCGTAAAGGAAGCTCCGCTTTTCGGCACTGCACGAAAGATGGGATCAATGAATTTTTCTATCACTTCCCGCACTTGCTCCGGGGTGTACTTTCCTTCTTTCTTCCGGACGTATGCTTCGATAGCCGCTTTTTCCTCCTCATACCGTTGCAGTTCTTCCACCAGTTCCACAATGGCGTGACTGGCTTCGTAGTATTGCCCGTTGTAGGACAACAGATACTTTTCCTTCTGCACCGAAGAAGAAAAGGGATGGTGGATGGTGATGTTTGTTGCTGTAGGTTTCATTTCTTTATTCTGCTTTCAATATTGCACTGTCGATGGTAGTATTCACGTTGCGATAATCTTTAGAAGTCTTTTTACCGAAATCGAACGTATAGGCTACCTTCACATATCCGGTAGGCTGGTTGAGCCGGCTATACACTTCACGGTCGTACCGGTACACATCCGAACGCAGGAAACTTCTTGTCCTGGCATGCGTGTAAAACGGATTATTCGTACCGGCTTCCAATGCCCAGCCTCCATGATACCAGCTGACCGAAGCTCCGTAATTGCCATCCTGCCATTCGTACACACCGTCGCCGCTCAGCAAACGTGTCTGAGTTTTCCCATACACATTCAGCGAAAAGTCCTTCCAGTAGTGGTTCACAGTCAGTCGGCCATACACATTGTTCTGGTCCTGCGAGTCCTGTCCCGTTATCTTGCTGTACTGCCAGCGTCCGCCCAATTTGAACCGGAGAGCATCCGTAGCCTTCCACGACAAATCCAGACCTCCCTGCAACAGATGATAGTCTCCATCGCTCCGGTATGATTCCACCAGCTTGTTGCCTTCCACGGAGAAAGGTAAGCATCCGATAAAGTACACATTGTAGATTCATAAAACAACAAACTCTTCTTATCAACGAATATAAAGTTGGTAAGAAGAGTTTGCTATTCTATTGTACCTCTATTAGACTTCAATTGGATTTTCGTTGGACTTCTTCAACTTCCAGACATCCGGAAGCAGTTCCCGGATATCTTTGCCGGAATCTTTTTCCTGATAATATGGAAGCCTGGCAATGACATCGTTCAGCCATTCTCTCGGATTGACTTCCTGTGCCTTGCAGGTGGCAAGCAGTGAACAGATGACCGCTGTATTTTCCGCGGCCTCATGATTCCCGCAGAAGAGGAAGTTCTTTCTTGAGAGCGTCAGAGGACGTATCGCATTTTCGGCCAGATTATTGTCTATCTTTATATTGCCGTCTTTGAGACAGGCCTTCATTCTTGGCCATAACGGATACGCATAGGAAATGGCCTGTCCCATCCGGCTTTTGGGCGGAACCTTGACATATGTGCCTTCCATCCATTTCTCAAAGGAATCCAACAGGGGGACGGACTGACAGAGCCGCAGTTCACGCCGTTCTTCCGTCGTATATTCCCGGGAGTCGGCAAAGTGTTCTATGCGATATATTTCCTGTATTGTTTTCAAGGCATGTTCTGCCAGACTTCTGTTCTCCTCCAAGGCCATTTCAAAATGACGTCTGATATGGGCCAGGCAGGCTATGAGGCACACTCCTTCAGTACCTTCAAATACATTGTAGGCACTGTAACCGTCACTCTGCAGATATCCCTTGAAGTCTTTCAGAAGTTTCCTTATAGTCTGTCCCGAACGGGAACCGTCATCGTAATGGAAAATGACCAGCTTTTCCATGACCGCCCTGACCATCCACAGATACTCCTTGTCGGCCTTCCCCTTTCCCTTGCTGATTACCCTTATGGTGGTCTCGTCCGCCTGAACATATCCGCAGCCGACAACCAGCCGTACCAGCTCGTCATAAAGTGGTCTCAGCAGTTCGCAGACAGGCTTGAACCAGCCGCTCAATGTGCTTTCGGAAAGACGGATACCCAGATGGCGGAACTCCTTGACCTGCCTGTAGAATGGAACGTGATATTCGTATTTCTGCAGGAGCATTTCGGCCAGCATGGTGGAACCGGCCAGACATTTGTAAACAGGAGAAGGTGGAAGCGGAGCAATGATTACGCCGCTTTCACCTTCCTTGGGAAGACTCAGGTTGTCTTTCAGTCCATATTTGGGACGGACAGTCTCCTTTACATACAGCCTGCCCGGTTCAAATTCCAGCGTACGGGTACGTTCCTCGCCAATCCGTCTGTAACGGTCCAGATCCACCCGGTCAGGTTCAATTACCACTTCAACTACCGGCAGTCCCTCCAGGAGCTCGCGGTTACGCCGGGATTCCTTCTTCTTTCCATCGGGCTTTGTTTGCGAAGGAACCGCCACGCCGCTGTCCTCTTCCCGGATGTCTTCATTCTGTCCGGTTGCAGGAACGGAATCGAACAGGGAGAGCTGGTTGGGATCCAGGGCTGCCAGCTTCTCACTTCTCCGCCCGAAAAGCTGGCGGTTCAGCCATGCTATCTGTGAGAGCAGTTCCTGTATCTTCCGTTGCAGCGCATCCGTCTGTTCCAGCAGTTTCCCGTTGGATTCGACAAGGGAACGGTTAGTCTCCAGGAGACCGGCTATCTGCTCCTGCTGACTCCTGATTATCTGTTCCATTGTATCCTGCCGAATCATCCGTTTCTATCTCTTTATATGATGTAAAGATACTGATTTTCCGTCAGATATGCAACCGGATACATGAAAAAACTTTCAATAGAAGCCATCCTTTCTACTGGCTTTCAACCTTTTCAGCCTCTCGTTCGGATTGTCACTGATTCCTTCCACCATCATGACCAGGTCGCGCCATTCCATCGGATAAGACCTGCTCCGGCTGTCATAGGCCGCAGCCGGAACGTGCCCTCTTCCAGACGTTTCACATACAATACCATGCCGCCGTCTTCAGCATGGAGGAGCTTCATGGTGGTCCTGCTTCTGTTTATGAAGATGAAGACATCGCCCAGACGGACGTCATGTCCCATCCGGTCGTGAACCACTCCGCAAAGGGAATTGATCCCCTTGCGCATGTCCGTCTTTCCGGGACACAGGAAATAGCGCATGGTATCATTCAGACAGAACATGGCCGCATAATTTGTGTATCAATCCAAATGTCAGTTCAGGGTTTTCATGGCTGTCAAGGTGGATCCTGATTCCGGAAGGAAGCTCTATTGTTACGTCGCCACCCGCGCCTGACGGGAGATTGCCCCTGCGACGCAAATCCAATGGAATGAACGTATCATCGGGAAGCTTGTCCGGATGGCTGGTGTAAGTACGGCTCAGGCCGAATTTCTTCTTCCAATAATGGAAACAGGAGGATGAATAGGCCTCATTCTCACAGAAATCTTTTATGGTCAGGCCACTGGCCTGTTGTCTTTCATAAACAGACAGGAACTCTTCTTTACTCATTATTCGTTTCATGGTCTTTTTATTGGCAAAGTAACGGAAGAGTGGATGGCTTTACAATGTGTACTTTATCGGATGCTTACGATATACAAATATTTAGAGAATTTTTATCGCTGATTGTCAGAGTTTTATCTTTAAATTCTTATACTCGTTATTACTGGAGTTTCAAGTATCGTGACCAGGTCTTTCCAGTCTATTTTATATACTGTC
>ENA-OQHA01001080-OQHA01001080.1-human-gut-metagenome-genome-assembly--contig:-NODE-1080-length-11357-cov-5.039181_pt1 | contig 11357 bp, 14 predicted proteins | sample MGYA00242558_ERZ504707 | MGnify/ENA primary metagenome ERZ504707 (study PRJEB26092, sample SAMD00036197) | human gut metagenome | host: Homo sapiens | study: EMG produced TPA metagenomics assembly of... | reverse complement strand
CGCCGGAGGCAGCGGCGTCGTCGACCAGGTCGATGACGTGACGCGTGACGTCCAAATCGACGACCATGCACTTCCACGACTTGTCGTCGAGCGCCACCACATTGCCGTTTTCCGCGATATAGGACAGTTCTCCCCCGTCGAGAATCTCCGCGGCTTTGTCGGCGAACATGTTGCGCAGCGTGGCGTATTGGCGTCCGGACGCGGGCACGAATTCGACGCCACGGCGTTTGAGCCGGGCGAGCATGGGCCAGAATCCGTCGGGGATTCGGCTTCGTTCGTCAAGTAACGTGCCGTCCATGTCGGCGACCACAAGGCGGATATCCTGCGGTTGGCCGATGGTGGTCCAATCAGCTGCGGTCATGCGGTTCCTCTCGCTGGAGTCGTGCTGTCAGTCCTTGTTGAGCAGGCTGGTTTCCTGGATTTCAGAGGCGATGGCCTTCGCCTCCGCTTCGCTCGGACCGGGCACCGGGGCCATGAACGCCTTGCGGTAGTAACGCAGTTCGTCGAGCGATTCGATGATGTCGGCGAGCGCGCGGTGGCCGCCGTTCTTCGGCGGACGGTTGAGGTAGACGGCCGGATACCAGCGGCGGGCGAGTTCCTTGAAGGTGCTCACGTCGATGGTGCGGTAGTGCAGGTTCTCCATGAGTTCCGGCATGTAGTGGTCAAGGAACTTCTTGTCGGAGCCGATGGTGTTGCCGGCGAGCAGCGGCTTGACGCCGGCCGGAGTGAATTTCCTGACGTATTCGATGACCTTGGCTTGCGCTTCGTCGAGGCTCAGACCGTGTTCCCATTCGTTGATCAGGCCGGAACGGGTGTGCATGGCGCGCACGAAGTCATTCATGTGGTCGACAGCCTTCTGACTGGGCTTGATCACATAGTCGACACCTTCGTCGAGCACGTTCAGGTCGAAGTCGGTCGGCACCACGGAAACCTCGACGAGCTCGTCGCCGCCGAAGATATCCAGGCCGGTCATCTCGCAGTCGATCCAGATCAGACGTGAGCCTTCGGACGTGTATGTTTCGCCATCGTGTGCATCTACCATCGTTGCCTCTTTCGATTGGTCCGCGGTCGCGCCCTCTGCGCAGGCCGAACATATGAAGATACCGCAGGGTAGGTACGTCGGACCGTCATCGTTGGAAAACGGTCGTTGGAAACAGGAAAGCCGTCCGCGCCCAAATGGAGGGACGCGGACGGCTGGAGCGCGCTGCCGGTTCGATGGTTCAGCGCACGAGTGCGGTATCCGGCACGGACACCCTCAGATCGGGGCATCCTGCGTGCGGTCAATCGGCCAGTTTGAGCCAAGCGCTGGTATCTTGCGGCAGCTTGCCGTCGTCGGTAAGCGGTCTGATGTCAGCAGCACTTCGCCTTGCGGCAACGTGATCGGTTCTTCGCCGAAGTTGGTGATCGAGGCCCAGCCGTTGGCACGGCGGTACGCGATGGTGCCACCCGGGAAACCGTTGGCGCCGTCATGCGCCTTGCCGGGCTGGTCTTCCGGAAGCCATTCGAGACTCAGGTCGGTGGTCTGCAACTCATGTCGCAATGCCAGCACGCGGCGGTACAGGTTCAGCATGGAATCCGGGTCGGCCGATTCGACATCGACCGCGAAATCCTTGTACCACTTGGGTTGCGGCAGATGCGGCTCGGCCTTCGCGTCTGCCGGCGAGAAGCCGAAGGAGCCGCCATGGCCGAACTCATCGTTCGGATCGTCCAGCTGCGGAGCGTCGGCCGCAACCCACGGCAGCGGCACACGGCAGCCGTCACGGCTTTGGTGCTGGCGGAACGGGAGGTGCGCCATGCGGACGGATCCTCCAGCTCATCCCAGGGAATGTCGGCCACTTCGAACAGGCCGAGTTCCTCGCCTTGATACACGTAGGCGGAGCCGGGCAGCGCCATCTCCATCATGATCGCGGCGCGGGCGCGCTTGGTGCCGAGCGCGCGGTCCTCCCGGTATGTGGTGCCGTCGCGCAGCAGCCAGTCGAGCGGCAGTCGATGGTATTCGCCGGTCGGCACCTGGGGCAGCGCGTAGCGGGTGGCATGGCGGACCACGTCATGGTTGCTCATCACCCAAGTGGCGGTGGAACCGGACCGTTCGGCGCTTTCCAGACCTTCCTCGATGGCGAGGTGCATGTCGTCGCGGATCCAATCCTTCTTGGCGAACTCGAAGTTGAAGATCTGGCCGAGATCGTCCGGGGAGGCGTACAGATGCTGGCGGCTTGGTCGGACCCACGCCTCAGCCACGGCGAACGCCGGCGGATCGTACTCGTTGAACACCTTGCGCCACTCGTGGTAGATGTCGTGCACTTCGTCGCGGTCGATCACCGGATGGGAGCCGTCTTCGGGCTGATCGTTGGTGCACCAGACCACATAATCGTCCAGATCATCGCGGTCGAGATCCTTGGCCAGGCCGTGCGCCACGTCCACGCGGAAGCCGTCGGCACCGTGGTCAAGCCAGAAACGCAGGGTTTTGATGAAATCGGCGCGCACGTCCTCGTTTTTCCAGTTCCAGTCCGGCTGTTCCTTGGTGAACATGTGCAGATACCATTGGCCGTCGGGCACGCGCGTCCATGCAGGGCCGCCGAAGTGGTTCTGCCAGTTGGTCGGCGGCTCGTCGCCGTTCGGTCCCTTGCCGTCGCGGAAGATGTAGCGGTCGCGTTCCGGCGAGCCGGGTTTCGCGGCCAACGCGGCCTTGAACCATTCGTGCAGGTTGGAGGCTGTGGTTCGGCACGATGTCCACGACGATTTTGATGCCGTCGGCATGCGCGGCTTTGGCGAGCGCGTCGAAATCGTCCATGCTGCCGAGTTTCGGATCGACGTTGCGGTAGTCGTCCACGTCATAGCCGCCGTCGGCCAGCTGGGACGGGTAGAACGGGCTCAGCCAGATGGCGTCGACGCCCAGTTCCTTCAGATATCCGATTTTCTCGGTGACGCCGGCGATCTGGCCGAGGCCCTCGCCGCGGGAATCTTGAAGGAACGTGGATACACCTGGTAGACCACGGCCTGCTTCCACCACAGCGACGGATCGTTGACTTCGGTCATGTTGTCCCCTTTCATACAAACGCTTGTGCACCGTGCGCACGTATCACAACTCCGTACGTAGAACGATTTTCGTTGATTTTCCTACGATGGTTATGTTGTGTTGTGTAGCTTCGTTGCTGTTATCGCATTGCTTGACATAATCAATAATAACGCTTGTGCAAAAAAGCGCAAACCACAGGAGGCAGAACAAGGTGGCAGCACTTCAAAAAGCAAGCAATAACAACACCTGAAGCTATGCAAGCGTTTTTACAAAAGCAGCGTGTCGTGATAGAGTGAAGCAGTCGCGGGCAACCGACCGCCCGCATAGTCCACCCTAAGGAGCCATCCGACCATGCCACGAACCACCATCGCAGACGTAGCCCAGGCAGCCGGAGTGTCCGTCTCCACCGTGTCCCGCGCGCTTCGCGGGCTCGACAGGGTCAGTCCCGAAACCAGGGAACGCATCGAGCAGGAGGCGAAGCGCCTACATTTCTCCTTTTCGAAAAGCGCGTCGTCCCTGGCGTCCGGCAAAACCATGCGAGTCGCCGTGCTGCTGCCGAACGAAATCAGCAGCTGGTTCAACGCCCACGCTCGAAGGCATTTACGAGGTGATGTCGAAGGCCGGATACGACATCGTTCCTTACATCGTGTGGACGCAGGACGATTTGGATGCGTTTTTCCAAAATCTTCCGGGCAACCGCAACGTCGACGCGGTCATCGAGGCGTCATTTGACTTCGACGAGGCGAAGAAGCAGGTGCTTGGCGATCTGACCATTCCGGTGGTCGGCATGAACGCGCCGAGCACGCACGGTCTCGACGCCGGCGTCGCCATCGACGACGAGGCTTCCATGGCGACGATTGTACGGTTCCTCAAATCGTTAGGGCATAAGACGCTCGCCTACATCGAACAGCCCATCAACACCACGCCGTTCGTCTGCTCCGACAGGCTGCGCAAGAAGGGATTCAGCGAAGCCTCACAAGCTTGCGGTTACGCGGATGAAGACATCATCGTCATGCCGTCACTATCCCATATCGATGCTCGCAGCGAGCAGGACATCTATTCCGGCATCGTCGCGCAGCTGCTCAGCGCTCCAAAGCAGCCGACCGCCATCTGCGTCTCCGTCGACGCCGTGGCCGCTCCCCTGCTGAAGGAGCTGCGGCGCATGGGATGGCGCGTGCCACAGGACGTGTCGCTGGTCGGATTCGATGATGACGACACCGCCACCGCATTGGATCTGACCACCATGCATCAGGATCCGGCGGAAATCGGCCGTATCGCTGCACGTAAGACGCTTGCGCTGCTCAATGGCGAGACGCTTGACGAGCCGTTCACCGTCATGCCGACGTCGCTGGTGCTGCGTGGCACCACGGAACGCGTAAGTTGACGTTCATACGGTGCCATCGACATGGCTCAATTAACTAAACGTCACTAGACCAATGGCTGTCGAAAACGCACGAAACCCGTCCAGCGGCATTCCTGCCACCGGACGGGTTTCGTATTATCTAGCGTTTAGTCGCGTCGTATGCGTTTCGCGCGGTATTCGCCAATCACTGACGGCCGGAGTAGTTCGGCGCCTCGGCGGTCATGACGATGTCGTGCGGATGGGATTCGCGCAGGCCAGCGTCGGTGATGCGGATGAAGCGGCCACGTTCCGGCATTTCGGAGATGTTGTGCGCGCCAATGTAGAACATGGACTGGTGCAGGCCGCCGATCATCTGGTACAGCACGGCGTTGAGCGGTCCGCGGTACGGCACTTCGCCTTCGACACCTTCCGGAACGACCTTGTCGTTGGAGGTGACGTCGGCCTGGAAGTAACGGTCCTTGGAGTAGGACTTCTTGCCACGCGGAGCCATGGCGCCGAGGGAGCCCATGCCACGGTACAGCTTGTACTGCTTGCCGTGCAGGAGCACCTTCTCGCCCGGAGCTTCCTCGCAGCCGCGAGGGTGCCGCCGAGCATCACGGAGGATGCGCCGGCCACGAGGGCCTTGGCGATGTCACCGGAGTAGTGGATGCCACCGTCGGCGATGCAGGGCACGCCAGCGGCACGGCAGGCCTGGGCAGCCTCGTACACGGCGGTGAGCTGCGGGACACCGACACCGGCAACGATACGGGTGGTGCAGATAGAGCCGGGGCCAATACCGACCTTGACGGCGTCCGCGCCAGCCTCAATCATGGCCTGAGCACCGGAGCGGGTGCCGACGTTGCCGCCGATGATCTGCACGCCGTCGAAGGCGGAGTCGTGCTTCAGGCGGGAAATCATGTCGAGTGCCAGACGGGCCTCACCGTTGGCGGTGTCGACCACGAGCACGTCCACGCCAGCCTCCATCAGAGCGGAGGCACGCTGCCAGGCGTCGCCGAGGAAGCCGACGCCGGCGGCCACGCGCAGACGACCCTGCTCATCCTTGGTGGCGTCCGGGTACTGCTCGGTCTTGACGAAGTCCTTGACGGTGATCAGGCCGGTCAGGTGCCTTCCTCGTCAACGAGCGGCAGCTTCTCAACCTTGTGCTGGGCGAGCAGACGGTGAGCGTCGTCCTTGGAAATGTTGGACGGGCCAGTGACCAGGTTCTCCTTGGTCATGACATCCTTAACCTTCAGGGTGTCGTAATCCTCGGAGGCGATGAAGCGCATATCACGGTTGGTGATGATGCCGACGAGCTTGTTTTCCTTGTCCACAACCGGCAGACCGGAGATGTGGAACTTGCCGCACAGCTTGTCGAGGTCGGCCAGAGTGACCTCGGGGTTGACGGTCAGCGGGTCGGTGATCATACCGGACTCGGAACGCTTGACCACATCGACCTGAGCGGCCTGGTCGTCGATGGACAGATTGCGGTGCAGCACACCGATACCACCGTTACGAGCCATGGCGATGGCCATCTCGGACTCGGTCACGGTATCCATGGCAGCGGAGAGGACCGGGGCCTTCATCACGATCTTGCGAGTCAGATGAGTGCTGGTGTCCACTTCGGAGGGAATGACATCCGTCTCGTTCGGCAGCAGCAACACATCATCATAAGCAAGGCCGAGCTTGGCGAAAATCGGAGGAAGGGGAGCATACGCCGATTGGGCGTTCAATTCATCGAGGTTTGTAGCCATACAAACACTATATGAACACGCGCTGACCTTCACGACACACGCTTGTGAGCGCTCACTTATCCGCTGCCGGGTCCTGCACCTCACCCGCCTGCGAGTCCCGCGAATCCGCAGGCGAATCAGTCATCGAATCCGCTGCCTGAGAGCCAATCGAATCCCGGCTCTCCCCTACTGCAGACTGCGACTTAACCGTAGCATGCTGCGCGTTCTTGCGTGCGGATTCGAGCGTCAGGTTCTCGGCTTGGATCTCGGGAATACGATGCCGCAGATAGGGGTACATCGTGGCTATGGTCAGCACCACCACGGCGATGGGCATGCCCACGGCCACATGCTGCGCTTTGAAGAACAGAATCGTCAGCGAACCGAATGCGATCAGCGCGGCCCATCCCCACAGGATCAGCACGGCGCCACGCACCGAATGCCCGATCTTCAGCATGCGATGGTGCAGGTGCATACGGTCCGGATGCATGGGCGACTGGCCTTTGGCCAAACGCCGCACAATCGCCAGACACATGTCGAGCACAGGCAGGAACAACACCAGAATCGGCAGCAGAATTGGCATGAACACCGGCAGATAGATGCTGGCATGAATCGAGGCCGGGTCAAGACGTCCGGTCATCACAATCGAAGCGCAGGTGATGAGATAGCCAAGCAGCATCGAACCGGAATCACCCATAAACAGTTTGGCGGGATGCCAATTATGCAGCAGGAAGCCCACGCAGATACCCACCATCATCACGTCGATCAGCGTGGCCAACGAAGCATAACTCGGGGAAGACCGGGCGATGATATACGAATAGGCGGCGAACGCTATGCCACCAATCGCCACGATACCGGCCGCCAGGCCATCGAGGCCATCAACGAAATTGACCGCGTTAATCGAGGCGACAATCAGGAATGCGGTGATCGCCATGGACAGACTCGGCGAGGCGGTAATCAGCGAACCGCCCAAAGGCAGTGAGATGATCTGCAATCCGCCCCAAGCCACGAATACGGAAATCAGCAGCTGACCGGCAAGTTTCAGCATCCAATCGAGATCCCACAGGTCATCGGCCATGCCCAGCAGACTGATCATGATGCCGCCGGCAAGAATCACCCACATCTGGTAATTGCCGTTGAACAATCCCGAGAGAAAAGGCAGCCGACTGGCGAATACGGTAGCCACGGCAAAACCGATCAGCATGCCAAGGCCACCCATGCGCGGCGTGGGAATGGTGTGCACGTCTCGGGCACGCACCTCGCCAACCGCACCGATTTCGATGGCGACGTGGCGAATCAGCGGAGTCACCAGCCAGGTGACGCCACCGGCGATGGCGGCAATCAGTAGGTAGATTCTCATGCGCCGAGTCCACCGCCGTTGAGGTGGAGGGCCTTGCGAATCACGTTTTGGGCGATGACGCCTTCACGCAGGATCTCGATGCCGTCGCGCGCGTACGGATCGGCTTTGACGACGGTGCTGGAGACATGGCCTTGGGTGGGACCGCCGTCCAGATACAGGTCGACTTCGCTGCCGAACGCGTCAACCGCCTCCTGGACGGTCTGCGCGCTTTCGTCGCCGGAACGGTTGGCGCTGGACGCGGCCAGCGGGCCAGTCGCCTTGAGAATCGCGAGGCACAGCGCCGAATTGGGGATGCGGATGCCTTGCGTGCCGGGGCGACCATCGGCGGTGTCGGCCAAAGTCTCCAACGTGCAGTCGGGCCGGGCTACGGCAATCGGCGAGAACGCGCCAGGCAGAAACGCCGCCGACAAACGATTCAGCGGGGACGGCAGGTCGAGACCGAGCTCATCAAGCTGGTCGGTGGATGCGAGCAGTACCTGCAACGCCTTATAGCGCGGGCGACGCTTGAGCCGGTAGATACGGTCGATAGCGGCCTTATTACGCGGATCGCACGCCACTCCATATACCGTATCCGTTGGAATGACGACCAATCCACCATCCCGGATGACACGCGCCGCCTGTGCCAGCGATTCATCCGTGACTTTCAGCGTTGTTCCGCCTTCCACGCTCACGCCACCTCCGTTCGCTTGTGTATTCACAATCTACCATTGCACCATTGCGCCCCGACTTGCATAGTTCATCATCGCTCGTTTGCCGTACTGCCGTTTTCCGATTCGCCCCACACGCACAGACCGTAGATACAATGAGTCCATCCATGCTCTTTCGCGAAATTACAGGAGTGTTCAATGAGCGAAATCAATGCTGAATCCACCACCATGCCTCCCGTCGAACTGCGTATGCCGCGCGCCAGCGAGCGCGAGGAGATGCTCGCCGGCAAACTGTACAATTCGGTAGACCCTGAATTGAATGCCCTGCGCGAGAAGGCCGGCGACCTGTGCGCGCGCTTCAACGCCGCGTCGCGTACCGATCATGCCGCCCGTGCCGCGATTCTCGATGAGCTGCTGCCCGGCCACGGTGCCGGCCTTGACGTGATGGGGCCGATTTTCTTCGACTATGGCTGCAACATCACCATCGGAGAGCGCGTGTTCGCCAACTTCAACTTCACTGTGCTGGATTGTTGCCCGGTGACGATTGGCGACGACGTGCTGTTCGGCCCGAACGTTTCGCTGCTGCCACCGATGCATCCGTTGCGTTGGCAGGATCGTAACGTGAGGCAGGCACCTGATGGTTCCGCATACGACTGCGAGTATGGCAAGCCGATTGTCATCGGCTCGAACTGCTGGTTTGGCGGCAATGTGACGGTAATCGGCGGCGTGACGATCGGCGAGGGTTGCGTGATCGGTGCCGGCTCGGTGGTGACGCGCGATATTCCGCCGCACACCGTGGCCGTGGGTAATCCGGCCCGTCCGATTCGCGAGATTACGGATAAGGATGCTTCCGCGCTACAGTATTACGCGCAGTGATATATGAATGCTCCCGCTGGCGAGCTGTCAGCGGAGCTGACTGAGGGTGGTTGCCGGAAATCTCCGATAACCACCCTCAGCCTCACTTCGTGAGGTAGCTCCCGCCAGCGGAGCATAGTAATGTGAGACGTCACGCGCCGAGGTACGCCTTGCGCACCTTCTCGTCGTGCAGCAGGTCGGAGGCCTTGCCCTCATGGTGATCTTGCCGGTCTCGAGCACGTAGGCGCGATCCGCGATGGACAGGGCCATCTTCGCGTTCTGCTCCACGAGCAGCACGGTGATGCCACGCTTGCGCAGCGTGACGATGATGTCGAAGATCTCCTTGACCAGCAGCGGGGACAGACCCATCGACGGCTCATCCATGAGGATGGTCTTCGGATGGCTCATCAGGCGCGGCCCATGGCCACCATCTGCTGCTCACCGCCGGAAAGCGTGCCGGCCAGCTGGCGGCGACGTTCCTTCAAACGCGGGAAGTAGTCGAACACCATCTCAAGATCCTTACCCAGACTGGACTGGTCTTTGAGACTGAACGCGCCCATCTCTAGGTTCTCCTGCACGCTCATGCGGGTGAACACGTGGCGGCCTTCCGGCACATGGGCCATGCCCAGCGTGACGATCTTGTTCGCATGCGTTTTGAGCAGATCGTGGCCATCATAGGTAATGCTGCCGGATTTGGCAGGCACCAGACCGGTGATGGTGTGCAGGGTGGTGGTCTTGCCGGCGCCGTTGGCTCCGATCAGGGAGACGATCTCGCCGTCGTTCACCTTGAGGCTAATGCCCTTGACCGCGTCGATCGCGCCATAGGAAACGCATAGATCCTTGATTTCCAGCATCAGCGCGCTCCTTCCGTCAGTGTCTTGGCAATGCTTGGCTCCGGTTCCGCCTTGGTGGTGGAATCGCCGTCCGCGTCATCGTTGTTGTCGCTGCCCAAGTAGGCGGAGATGACCTGCGGGTTGTTGGCGATCTCCTCCGGCGTGCCGGATGCGATGGTGCGGCCATAGTCCAGCACCTGGATGCGCTGGCATACGCTCATCACCAGGCTCATGTCATGTTCGATGAGCAGGATGGCGATACCGAAACGGTCGCGGATCGTGTTGATACAGTGCAGCAGATCCTCGGTTTCGGTGGGGTTCATGCCGGCGGCCGGCTCGTCGAGCAGCAGCAGTTTCATGCCGGTGGCCAGGGCGCGTGCGATCTCGAGCTTGCGCTGCTGGCCGTACGGCAGGTTGGCCGCCTGGGTGGTGGCCAGTCCCTCGAGGTTGAAGATGCGCAGCAAGTCGATGGCCTTCTCGTGCATCTCGTTCTCCTGCTTCCAGAAGCCCGGGGTGCGGAAGATGGCGCTGCCCATGTGTAGGTGAACGACTCATCGAAGGCGACGAGCACGTTCTCCTCGACGGTGAGCTGCTTGAACAGGCGGATGTTCTGGAAGGTTCGGGCGATGCCGGCACGCACGACCTGATAGGTCTTCTTGCCGTTCATCCGGGTTCCGTCCAGCCAGAACTCGCCTTCGGTGGCTTGTACACGCCGGTCAGCAGGTTGAACACCGTGGTCTTGCCGGCGCCGTTGGGGCCGATCAGGCCAATGAGTTCGCCCTTGTTGATGGTCATGTTGAAGTTGGACACGGCTTTCAGACCACCGAAGGTGATGCCGAGATGTTCGGCTTTGAGGATGGGCTGGGTTGCGTCGCTCATCGTGAGGCCTCCTTCACGGTCTTGTCGTCGGACTGGTCATGCTGCTTGGCGCTGGCCGCGGGTTTCGCGCCCTTGCCGGCGGCGCCGCGGAACAGCATGCGGTTGACCAGACGCGGCAGTGAGAACTCCCAGGATCCGAAGATGCCCTGCGGGCGGAAGATCATGACGAGCACCAGCACCACCGAGTAGGCGAGCATACGGTAGTCGGCGAAGGCGCGCAGCAGCTCGGGCAGGATGGTCAGGCCGATGGCGGAGACGATCGAGCCGGTGAGCGAACCCATGCCGCCGAACACCACCATGATCACGTAGTTGATGGAGTTGAGCCAACCGGCCATGGTGGGGTTGAGCGAGCCGATGTACTGGGCGAAGATACCGCCGGCGATGCCCGCGAAGAACGCGGAGATCGCGAAGACGAGCACCTTGAGGTACGTGGTGTTGAGTCCGGAGGCGCCGGCGGCGATCTCGTCGTCGCGGATGCCTTGACCGCACGGCCGTAACGGGAGCGGCCGAACATGAAGAGCACGACCACGGTGACCACCATGATCCAGAACACGACGTACAGGTTGGCGGTGCGTTCGATGCCGATCAGCGCCTGTCCGGCGGCGCCCTTGTCGAGGCCCATGCCGCCGGCTACCTTGAGGTTCTGGATGATCACGCGGATGATCTCACCGAAGCCCAGCGTGATGATGGCCAGGTAG
>ENA-OQHA01001079-OQHA01001079.1-human-gut-metagenome-genome-assembly--contig:-NODE-1079-length-11371-cov-3.377090_pt1 | contig 11371 bp, 15 predicted proteins | sample MGYA00242558_ERZ504707 | MGnify/ENA primary metagenome ERZ504707 (study PRJEB26092, sample SAMD00036197) | human gut metagenome | host: Homo sapiens | study: EMG produced TPA metagenomics assembly of... | reverse complement strand
CTGAACAGGCTGAATGACTGGGGGCTTTGCTTCCGGCGGTGCAAGGTCTGTGGAAAATATTTTCTGGCAAAGAGCCAGCGGTATGAGCTGTGCAGCGACAAGTGCCGAAAAGCACAGGCGCTTCAAACAAGCGGGAATTTGACGAGAGGGCAAGAGAAAATAACTATGACCTGCTTTATAAAAATGAATGCCAGAACTGGCGCAACAAAATAAACCGGGTAAAAAATACCGCAGGCTTTCCGGCTGACCGTCTGGAAAAAATACAGGCTGCTTTTGCCGACTTTAAGAAAGAAGCATTGCAGAGAAAAAAGGCTGTAAAAACGGGAACAGCCAGCCCGAAAGAATTTACGGACTGGCTGTATCAGCAGAGTAATGTAATTGTGGAGCTGACAGAATACTAAATTTTTTTCTCGTTGTGAGGTTTCTGTGACATTTTGCTGATACTATAAAAAGAAAAAGGATGTGATACTATGCGAATACTGGTTGTTGAAGATGACCAGCTTTTGAATAAGACATTAAGCTATAATCTGTCGCTGTCGGATATTCCGTGGATGGGGCTATGTCAAAGGCTGTTGCCATAAGATTTCTTGAAAAACAGGATTATGATTTAATCGTTTTGGATGTCAATCTGCCGGATGGGAACGGGTTTGATATATGCCGTGAGGTAAAAGAACGCCGTCCTGATACCGCCGTGATTTTTCTAACCGCAAATGATATGGAAAGCGATATGCTGAAAGGATTTGAGTTGGGCGCAGATGATTATGTAACAAAGCCCTTTCCTATCAGCGTGTTCCAAAAGAAAGTATCTGCTTTACTGAACCGCATTTCAGCACAATCCGGCGGCGATTTCTACGATGACGGGAATTTGTATATCAATTTTTCTGAATTATCAGCGTGTCTCGCAGGACAGCCGATTACCCTTACATCGTTGGAATATCGTTTATTAAAAGTGCTAACAAGAAACTCACAAACTGTCCTGACACGTCAGGTATTGCTTGAAAAGCTGTGGGATGTAGATGAAAATTATGTGGATGAACACGCCCTTACCACAACGATCAGCCGCATCCGCAGTAAAATCGAAACGAACCGGCATTCCTACATCAAAACCGTTTACGGTATGGGCTATATGTGGATTGGAGGAGTGCAAAAATGATTTCAAAAAAACTCTCCTTAAATAAAGTCTGCATAATACTGGCAACTACCATTTACTTTTATCCGTAATCATGTTTTCGGTTCTATATATCCTGACAAAAGAAATGTCTGTGGTATTTTGTAGCATGGCGTTCTGTCTGCTTTTTCTGCTTTGTGTTACTGTTTTTGTGTTACTGATACGGCGAAAGCTGACTTTGTTTTCTGAAATGCTTTGCTGCACCTTAGACGAAATGATGAATGGAAAAATAGATATATCACAGGTTGCCGAAGAAGAAAACCTATTTTACAAAATCAATCATCGGCTGGTGCGTCTTTATGAGGTTATGCAGGAAAGCAAAAACAGTGTTGCCAGTGAACGAGCTGACTTACAGGAATTGATTTCCGATATTTCTCATCAGGTAAAGACACCGATAGCAAACTTAAAAATGGTAAATGCCACCTTATTAGAACAAGAAGTGCCACCGGATAAACAGCGGGAATTTCTGCTTGCCAGTGGCACACAACTTGATAAACTGGATTTCTTAATGCAGGCTATGATAAAACATCCCGGCTTGAAACGGGTGTTATCTCACTGGAAAAGAAGCAGCAGCCCATCTATGATACTCTTGCTATGGCTCTGGGTGGTATCTTTCTGAACGCCGAAAGAAAGCACATACAAGTTGAAGTAAACTGCCCGGAAACATTGGTTGTTTCCCATGACCGCAAATGGACAGCAGAAGCCCTATTTAACATATTGGATAATGCAGTTAAGTACACGCCGGAGTACGGTTCTATTCGTGTTTGCGTTGAAAGCTGGGAAATGCACCTGAAAGTCAGCATCACTGATACCGGCAAAGGTATTCCCGAAAACCAACAGGGAGCAATTTTTAGGCGCTTTTATCGGGAAGAAAATGTCCACGATATAGAGGGAATCGGCATTGGGCTGTATCTCGCAAGGGAAATTATCAGTTTACAGAACGGTTATATACAAGTAACTTCTCAAGTAGGAACAGGCTCAACATTCTCCGTTTTTCTTCCCTATGAATAACCTGTTTTTTGAAATGTCACAGGATTGTGACATTTCAGGGCGATTTATTATGTCGGCTGTGACATTTCTGTGAGGTTTGCCCTTTATAATGAAGCCATCACAAGAAAGGATGGTGTTCTCTATGAGCATTTTAGAAACAAAAGACTTGAAAAAATATTATGGCACCGAGCCGAATATCACAAAAGCTCTGGATGGTGTAACTCTCACTGTCGAACAGGGAGAATTTGTTGCCATTGTGGGGACTTCCGGCAGCGGAAAATCCACATTACTCAATATGATGGGGGGCTTGGATGTTCCCACTTCCGGCAATGTAAAGGTCAAAGGAAAAGATTTGTCAGGGCTGAACGATGAACAGCTTACGATTTTCCGCAGACGCAATATCGGTTTTATTTTCCAGAACTATAACCTTGTTCCCGTTCTCAATGTATATGAAAACATTGTTTTGCCCGTAGAATTGGATGGCGATACAGTAGATAAAAATTTCATGGACGAAGTTGTGCAAATGCTGGCACTTGGCGATAAGCTGCAAAATATGCCGAACAACCTATCCGGCGGTCAGCAACAGCGTGTAGCGATTGCTCGTGCCCTTGTCTCAAAGCCTGCCATTATATTAGCCGATGAACCAACTGGCAACCTCGACAGTAGAACAAGCAGTGATGTATTGGGACTGTTGAAAGTAACAAGCCAGAAATTTCATCAAACGATTGTGATGATTACCCACAATAGCGAGATCGCCCAGCTTGCAGATCGTATTGTCCGCATTGAGGACGGGAAAATTGCAGAATAAGGGGGGCAAAAACTATGAATGATATTTTATTTAGAAATAGCAATCGCCCTGTTATCAAAAAATTATCCAACCGTTATTTCAAAGCAGGAAAGAGTAGAAATATCATTGCAATTATTGCAATCGCTCTAACTACTATACTCTTTACAACCATTTTTACATTAGGCTCTGGTTTGATAGATACCGTTCACGACCAAAATATCAGAAAACAAGGTGGTGACGGTCAAGCGGTTTTGAATTATATAAGCGATGAGGTTTTTGATAATATAAAAGACAATGAGATGATTGAACAGATTGCCTATACAAAGGCAGTGTCTTACCATATCAATAATCCCGGACTGGAAAAATGGCGTGCTGATATGTGGTTTATGGACGATACTGCTTTGAAGTTCGCACGGTATGAGCCAACAACGGGACACCGTCCTGAAGCAGAGAATGAAATTATGGCTGATACCAAAACGCTGGACGCACTTGGTATTCCTGCTGAAATCGGAGCAACCGTAACTTTGGACTATCAAATTAAAGGGATTTCATATTCAAAGAATTTTGTACTATGCGGATTTTGGGAAACAGACAGCCTAAGTAATATTGGACGACTTATTGTTTCTAAAGCCTTTGTTGACAATAATTCTGAACTTTTAACATACACCTACCCCGAAGATAATGACTATTCCGGCGTAGTCGCCGCTTATGTTATGTTTCATGGAAACGGAGCTATCGAATCAAAATTACATCAGCTTCTTGCTGAAACGGGCTATACTTGTGATACTATGGGCGCAAGTCCATCAGATGACAATTATGTGATCGCTCGTGTTAGTCCTGCATATCAAGGCAGTAACTTTTTAGAAAATCCAGCTTTATTGATTTCGGGAGTTGTTGGCATACTTTTAATTATGATAACAGGGTATTTGATTATATATAATATTTTCCAAATCTCTGTCATTCAAGATATTCAATCCTACGGACAGCTTAAAACTTTGGGCACAACAAAACGACAAATAAAGAAACTTATCAGCAAACAGGCTATGTTACTTTCCTTTATCGGTATTCCATTCGGCTTGCTAATTGGTTTCTTTGTTGGACGAGCATTAGTACCATTTTTAATGAATGGCACAGTTTATGCTTCGGACGCAGGAGTAAAAGTAACTGCCAATCCAATTATTTTTATCGGAGCTGCCTTATTTGCACTTGTTACAGTGATTATTAGTGTAAATAAGCCTGCCAAAATAGCGGGTTCAGTATCGCCTATTGAAGCAATCCGCTATACTGAAAATGACACAGTAGCATTTCAAGGCAAAAAGACGGCTGATAAAAAGTCTATACATGGAGCCAAAATTCATCGAATGGCATTATCAAATCTTGGTCGGAACAAGAAACGTACAATTTTGGTTATTATTTCTATGACTTTGAGTTTGGTATTGTTTAATACGGTATTTACACTTGCAAGCGGCTTTGATGTGGAAAAATATGTAGAAAAATTTGTAAACAAGGATTTCATCATTTCTACTGCGGATTACTTCAATTTTAAGTTTGGGAATAGCGACAGCAAAAATGACCTTTCCACTTCTTTTATTGAAGCAGTTAAGCAAAATCCGGCATTTGATGAGGGTGGCGAGTTATATACCACAAAGATTTTGGAAGAAACATTTTCTGTCGAGAATGGAGTTACCTCAAATTACAACAAAGACGCTGAGGGAAATCCTTTGGTTCAATTATATGGAGCAGATGATTTTTTACTGAACTCAATGGATGTTATAGAGGGAACGATTGATTGGGAAGCATTAAAATCCGGGAACTATGTACTGTATGCTCTGACCGCAGATGACAATGGAAACATTATTGATGACCCTAATATTCATGTTGGAGATACACTTCACTTTAATCATGTGCAAATGGACGGACTTTCCAGTAGTATAGATAATAGTTTTGACTGCAAGGTTATGGCAAAGGTGCTAATCAATGAAAACACCGATACGATAAGAAGTACCGGATTTGCAAAATTTTATATGCCGACAGAGGTTTTCTTACCTCTTTGCGATCAACCTCATTTGGTGAGTTTCCCATTCAATGCAGTTGACGGTATGGAAGCTGATATGGAGGAATTTTTAAGCAGCTATGTTGAGGATATTGAGCCGAGTATGAATTACGACTCTAAACAAACATATATCAATTCCTTTAATGATTTAACTTCTCTGATTATTACCATAGGGGGAGCGTTAAGCATTATCATTGGCTTAATAGGGGTTACAAATTTTGTAAACTCTGTTCTTACCAGTATTATTACACGCAGAAAAGAACTTGCTATGCTTCAAAGTATTGGTATGACAGGAAAGCAGCTAAAGAAAATGCTATCATTTGAGGGCTTATACTATGCTGCGGGAACAGTTGTTGCGTCAATCGTATTTGGTTCTCTGGTATCGCTTATCATTGTAAGAGCAATTTCAAATAGCATTTGGTTTTTCACTTATAAATTTGTTATTTTCCCTATGTTTGTTATCTATCCATTTTTGATTGCGCTAACGGTTATTATTCCGGCAATCATATATCGAAAGATCGCAAAAACAAGTATAATAGAACGACTGCATCAAAACTAAATAATATAGAAAAGCTGGAAGCAAAATCAAGTCTGCTTCCAGCTTTTTTGTATTTGCTATTGTATGCGGTTGACTAAGGAATATTGTTTAAGCGTGAGTTTGTGATATTGGGTGTGGTATCTTTAACTATGGGAAACTCCTGTTTCGTACTTGGATAAGGTCTGGCGTGTCACGCCGATTTTTTCCGCCAGTTCGTCCTGTGAGTAACCGTGGATCTTACGAAGTGAGATTAAATTGTCCTTAAACATTTTTTCTCCTTTACGATTCCAAGGACGCACCAGCGCAGAATCGGGATTCGGCTGATGAGTTCATCCAGCAGGAATGCGCCCACAAAGGCTCCGGTGCCCACCAGAAGATAGACCAGCACTTCCGGCGTGTTGGGGGCATGTTCGTGCAGTTCATACGAGATCACAGCAATGGGCAGATAATGAAAAATGTACAAACCCCATGACTTCTTCGCCATCCAGCGTGTGAATGCGGTTGAGGTATCGGCATATTTTTTCATCGTTGTAAGGATTCCAAGAATGGCAAACCAGCAGTAAACGCAGGCATGGATGTTGTTCAGAACCGGTGCAATGGCGTAATTTTCACCAAAATAGCGCACGGTGTACGAGATGCCAAGCACAGCCGAGACTGCGTCAAACATCCACCACCACTTGCACAGCCGTTCCATTACTTCCTCGTGGGAAAGCAGAAAATAGCCTGCAAAGAAGCAGAATCCATAAATACCGAACCGATAAACGGTGACGACCGGGGTGTTCAATACCTGTGCCGAGCCATAAACAACGATCGTCAGCATCAGGATGCTCCAGACCGGTGCTTTGGAACAGAAGTTCCAGACCCGGTCTTTTTCAATTTTCCGAACCACAAGCAAAAGCATGGAGAACAGCCAGAGCATCTGGATGTACCACAGAGGTCCTACACCAGACAGCACGGTGATCAGATATACTATAGGCATCGGAAGGTCCGCAATGTTCAGTCCGCCGCCAATTTTCAGGTTATAGATACCAAGAAGCCACTGGAACACGAACAAGCCGATCGTAGACGGAACCAGCAGCTTGCGGGTTTTATCTTTCACAAATTGTTTTGTGGTATGGCTTTGCAGATAGTACCGTGCGCTCATCCCCGACACAACAAACAGCAATGCCATGAACCAAGGGTAGACCAGATATTGAAAGCAATCCTGTAACTGATGCTCCGGAAGGGGCCAATCACACCAAAAGGCTGCACTCCATTGAACATATAGACCACATGGTAGATCACCACCAAGACCACCGTCATCCAGCGAATATTATCCAGATACAGCTTTCTTGCAGGGGTCATGACATTCCCACCTTTGCAATGATTTTTAACACAGTATAGCACAAAGTCTTTTTCTTTGCGACCAACTTTCCTTGGCAAAACTATACGGTTCCTGTTAAGAATCGTTGCAATTCATCTGAATCTGCAAACAAAACGAAAGACCGCGCCGTAAACGGAACACAGCTTACGCAATGCCGTCGTATATACAACGGCGACTTTTGCGTTGCAAAAAGCTTGTTTGGGGGGAGTACCCCAAACCCCTTTGTTCTGCATTTCCCAATGCAGGCTGCACCTCCCTGCAGGATGCTTTTGAGGGTGTCAATCCGTACATCCTAAAACAAAAGCCGCCCGAAGGCGGCAGGATACATCACGGAAGCAAATATGAACGCGGCTCAGGGCCATCAGAACAGATCCAGCATGTTGTCCAGATAAATTTCTTCCCGGACGCGCAGCTGATACTCAGGCTTTGTCATGTAGTAAAGCAGAAATTCCAGTATCAACGCGCTGCCCAGTCCCCGCCCCTCGATCTTGAAGTTGGAAAAGCCGCCGGGCAGATAAACTTTGCGGATATCCCCGGCCCCGATGAAGCCGGGGTTTTCCATTGCCTTTGAAAAACGATAGCCCTGCTGTGCACCCGGCGCTGTGCAGCGGTGGTCCGGGCAGTCCTCGCCCAGATTTTTGCGGCTGACATTCTCGTAGCAGTGCTTTCTGTCCCGGCAGCCGTACCAGCAGCATTCGTTGCACAGAAATTCCACCTTGTCCTTCTGATCCTGCGGCAGGGTATCCAGCTCTGCAAACGACTTGTTCAGGCGGAAATCCGGCACAACATAGCGGAACTCTTCCCGTTCCGTCTCTCTGCGGAGCTGCTGAAAATCTGTAAGGACCTTTGTTGTGGAGGACACGAAATAAAGGCCCGGATACTGCCTTTCAGGTAGTTCAGCAGCAGGTCCGAATGGACGATGACACCATTCTGCACACGGTTTTCTTTTTCAAACAGCGCACAGAGGCATTGCATTTCCGGTCTGCAAGGTGCTCTTCCCGGAGCAGCGAATTGCTGAAGGTGAGCCGGGCCGATATGCCATATTCCTGCATCAGTGCAAGCACCCGGTGCGGCTGTGCATCGCCAAAGCCAGTGCGGCCCCCGCCCCAGATGCAGTCGGCCGGTGCACCGTAGACCGAACCGATCTCGCACCAGTCGTAAAAATATTCCCTGTGTTCACGGAACAGCGGCAGAAACACACGGTACAGTTCATAAAATTCAAACAGTCCCGGAAGATGATAATATGCCGTGCTGCGTTCGTGCTGTGCCATTGCCGTGTGTGTTCCTCATTTCTGTAAGTTTCAGCTTCCCTGCAGCAGCTTTTGCGCTGCACCCGGAGATCTTTTTGTCAGTATAGCACAGTCCTGCCGGGAAAGAAATCATCTTCCTCTTGACCTTGAGCGCACTCCAAGTTTTATCATGTGCATGCTGGTGATCTTATCTTTCTCATTATATTCCTTTCTCTGCGAAAGAACAAGAAGTATCTTCATGTCTGACATGAAAAACAGATTTTGATCTTCCTTACCATTCCTGAAAGAACGAGACGAGCTTTGCCCGGCTTTCGCGCCTTGCTTTACAGCACAGCGCCTGTTCTGTCAAGAGATGAAACGTTTTTCGTGCATTGCGAAAAATGTTTCGGTTCACATGCTCTGCGGCTCGATCTTCACCGTTCTGCCGCCCAGGTTTTCGTAAATGCGGTGGGAGACTGAGATCACCGTGCGGCCTGCAGAGGCGCGGCGCAGTGCTTCCAGCACACGGGCTTCCGTTTCAGCGTCCAGATTTGCCGTGACCTCGTCCAGCAAAAGCACAGCCGGGTCCGCCGCAGCAGCGCGGGCAATGGACAGCAGCTGCCACTCGCCCTGCGAAACATGCCATCGCTGCAAACGGTGTCGCAGCCTTCCGGCAGGGCCTGAATGGCTTCGTCAATGCCCGCAAGCTTTGCCGCATTCCGTGCCATCTCTGCAGTGATCTGCGGATCGCCCAGCGTGATCTGCTCCAGCACGGTGCCGGCACACGGGAGAAATGCTGCTCCACGCAGCCGATGCAGGTGCGGCGCCCGGCATCCGTGATGTCCACCACGTCCACGCCGCCGATGGTCACCGACCCGGCTTCCGGGTGATAAGTCCCAGCAGCAGCTTGAAGACTGTGCTCTTTCCGGCACCCGTCCGGCCCACCAGCGTCACCTGCTCGCCCTGCTTGACGGTCATGGAAAAATCGTTCAAGACGTGCTTTTCGCCGTAACCGAAGGTCACATGAGAGAGCACCACATCACCCCGGGCAGAGGTCTCCCGCTCTTTGGGAATGGTGCGTTCCGGCTTGTCAAGGAAGGCGTCGATACGCTTCACGCCCGCCATCGCCGATGGATGGTCTGTATCTCCATGCCAAGCTCTCGATGGGCGCAAAGATGCGGGAAATGTAGTTGATGACGGCCACCGAGGTGCGACCGACATCCCAAACAGGGTCAGGATGGCCGCATCGCCGGAGGACGAGAGGAGCATGACGATGCCGACCACGGCGGCATTCAGCACCAGCACGACGGGCGAATAGATCGCGTCGTAAAAATTCGTCCGCTCCATCGCGGCATAGCTTTCGCCGATGCACCGGTCATAGCGGTGCTCCATGTAGTCTTCCAGACCCAGAGCCCGGATGGTGCGGATATTGTGCAGTGTTTCCGGGACCTGGCCGGACACAACGGCGACCGCCCGGCGGTTATCCAGCTGAGCTGCCAGCATCCGCGTCTGCACATGGCGGGTGAACACGGCGAGCAGCGGCAGCACAAGCAGCAAATCAGCGCAAGGCCGGTGTTTTTCACGGCGATGACCGCCATGACGGAGAGGATGCGGCAGGCGTCCGCCACCATGCTGATGATGCCGGAGGTAAACAGCGCTTCCACTGTATCCACATCGCCCGAGAAGCGCGCGACCACCTCGCCGGGGTTCTGCCCCACCAGCGTGCTGGCGGAAGCTTGGTCAGCTTCCGGGACATTTCAGAGCGCAGGGCGTGGGTCATTTTCTGACCGAAGAGTACCAGCAGGCTCTCCTGCGCCGAGGAGAGTATCCCTTCCAGCGCCAGACTGCCGAAATAAAGAAACACCGCAAGGAATGTCAGCGGAAGCCCGGCCATCAGCCCGTCGATGATGCAGGCCAGCAGCAGCGGCGGCACCAGAGACGCCGCCACCGATGCCGCCGCACACAGGATGGTCCCCGCTGTGAGAAGGCGGTGGGTCACGGCGCATCCGGATGGCCTCAAACACACCATTTTTACGCCTGTTCTTCATGCTGTTTCCCTCCTGTCTGGCTTTCGTACAGCTGACGGTAGACCGGGACCGATGCCATCAACTCCTCATGGGTGCCGACGGTGGTCTTTCCGCCGTCCATAAAGATGATCTTCTGCATCTGCGGGAAGTGGTACAGGCGGTGCGAGATGAGGAAGACAACCTTATCCCTGGCATATTCCTGCAGGTCGGCGAAGATCGTATCCTCGTGTCCCGGTCAAGGGCCGAGAACGGGTCATCGAGGATGAGGACAGGGCGCGGATGGGCCAGCGTCCGGGCAGCGCCAGACGCTGGGCCTGTCCGCCGGAAAGACGGGTGCCGCTGCTGCCGATGACGGTATCGAGGCCGTTCTCCATCGCCAGCACCTCGCCTTTCAGCGCAGCAGCGGCGAGATATGGCATGGCGTCCTGCTCGCTGCCGCAGAGGACATTGTTCTGCACCGTATCGGCGCTCAGCTCCGGGTCGTGGCCCAGATAGCCGACGGTGGCCGAGATCTGACGCGGGGCCAGAGCGGAGAACTCCTTTTTGCCAAACTGCGCCCGAGCCTTCATAGGGGCCTCGCAGAGGAAGACCCGGCCAAAGGTGGATTTGCCGCAGGCCACCGGGCCGGTGACTCCGATGATGTCGCCGGGATGGGCTGTCAGACTCAGACCCGAAAAGATGAGGGTGTCGCCATAGGCGAAGGAGAGATTCCTGAGGGTCACATCTTCCGCCGCCGGGACATCCAGCGCGTCCAGCTGCTCCGGCGACTTCATCAGAGGTTTGATGCGCTTCCATGAGACTTCGGCCTTCTGCACCGAGTTGAAGAGCTTGGCCACCTTGGAGGATTTGACCACCAGCTTGGTGAAGCAGGAAAGGAAGGTGGTAAAGGCCGCGATGTCCCACACACGCCAGCCGGTGCCGAGGACATTCTTTGCGCCGAACCACAAATGAACAGTACGCCTGCCTCCGACGCCGCCAGATAGAGCGGCGGCAGAGCCGACTGCCACACATTGTTTTCACCGTCGTCTTTTCGTAGGTATCCAGCACCTCTTCGTACCGCTCCGCACGGGCGTCTTCACAGCCGTAGATGCGGTAAGTCACGGCGTTCTGGGCGCGGTCGAAGGTGGCGGCACTCAGTGCGCCCGCCGCCTTTTTGTAGGCCGCACCGGCCCGCTGGATCGGCTTTTTCATCCATGCCGCGCAGACGTAGGAGAAG
>ENA-OQHA01001076-OQHA01001076.1-human-gut-metagenome-genome-assembly--contig:-NODE-1076-length-11392-cov-2.092676_pt1 | contig 11392 bp, 15 predicted proteins | sample MGYA00242558_ERZ504707 | MGnify/ENA primary metagenome ERZ504707 (study PRJEB26092, sample SAMD00036197) | human gut metagenome | host: Homo sapiens | study: EMG produced TPA metagenomics assembly of... | reverse complement strand
AGACTATTACCTACTACAATCACCGTTGCCAAACCGAGCCGTAAAAACATCTGGCCGGTTGTCAGCAGACTTGCCGTTGTCATTTCGGATGAAATCTGTGCTTTTTCCGCAGCATCCATCTTTGCGTCCAATTTGCGAAGATAATCTTCTTCCTGATTGCAAGCCTTTATATCCTGTACGGTTTCCAAACATTACCTGAATGCCATTCTGCAAGCTCCAGTCTTGCGTTCATGTGCTTTTTGCTGAGTTTTTCCTGCCATTTCCGTGACAGAATAACGATTGCAAATGAAATCGGAGCTACCCAAAGAAGAGCCAAACCCATTTGCCAGTTGAAAATCAGCAGGCCGATACAAACAATCCCCGTAGAGATAACTGCTCCAAAGAATTGTGGAACCGTATGAGAAAATGCGTGTTCAAAGTTTGCACAGTCGCCCATAATTGTGCTTGTCAGGTCAGCAAGATCACGCTGGTGGAAAAAGGTCAGCGGAAGGGTACGCAATTTTTCCGCAAGCCCGATACGCCGCCTTGCGCTTTCATCATACGTTCCGAGATATGTCGCGGTGTACTGGCAATAATGAAAAATAAAAACAACAGCTAAAATCACAATTCCAATCACAGTGTAAACGGCGGCACTGATCTCTGGCGCACTCGCTCCCAAAACAGGCGCAAGAAGCTGATTGAGGACGATAGCCAGAAGAATAACAGGAAACATAAGGCTGATATTGGCCAGCACCGAATAAACGATCCCTTTTAACAGGTCTTTTGCACCCTGATTGCTTAACGCATACTTCTTTTTTAACGCCTTAATCATGCTGCTCATCCTCCTTTCCGACCTTCCAGGCAATCGAGGTCTGGTAATCCTTCCACATAGAAGAATAAATACCATTTAAGGCTACCAATTCTTCATGCGTACCTCTTTCTGCAATCTGCCCTCCTTGAACACCAGGATAAGGTCTGCGTCTTGTATCGTAGAGAGCCGGTGGGCAATCATCATAACCGTTTTGTTTTGGGTCAGCCGCTCAAAAGCGAGCTGTATCTGATGTTCGTTTTCGGCATCTGCAAATGCTGTGGCTTCATCCAGTACAATAATAGGGGCGTCTTTTAAAATTGCCCTTGCAAGAGCAATTCTTTGATTTTCACCTCCTGAGAGATATGTGCCTCCTGTTCCAACGAGCGTATCAAGCCCATCCGGGAGGCGGTCAATAATATCTTTGCATTGTGCTTCATCAGCCGCTTTCAGGACTTCTTCCCTGGTAGCGTCCGGGCGGGCCGCCTTAATATTATTCAGCAAGGTGTCCTTGAACAGACAGGTATTCTGAAACACAAAAGCAACTCTTTTCATCAGTTCCTGCTTCTCAATATTGCGTACATCCACGCCGCCAATCGTAACGGAGCCTGACTGAACATCATAAAATCGGGGAATGAGGCTTGCCGCTGTACTTTTACCGCTGCCGGAGGCACCAACAAGCGCCACTGTTTTTCCTGTCGGAACCTCAAAGCTGATATGGTCTAAGGCCTTCTCTTTGGTCCCTGGATAGGCGAAGGAAACATCCGAAAACACAATCGAAGCATCTGCCGGGATCAGGGGATGTTCCGGCTCCTTCAAGGGCTTTTCCTGCAAAATTTCATCCACCCGGCTGACTGCACTTTTAGCCGCCATAAGCTGCTCGCTGGCAAACATGATACGGTTCATCATAGTTGCACAGACCGGAGTAAACAAACTGTAAAACAGAAAATCCAGCACAACATTTTCATAAGCCGCCTGGCCGCTGACCCCGGACAAAATAAACATGGCGACTGGAATAAGTAAAACAAATGTGCCGTTCAGTGTTACTGTAAATCCTGTAAGAGGAATACGGCATTTTAAGGCATACCCGGAAGCAAATTTTTCGTATTCTTCTATTGCAGCGTGAAAATTTTTGAAGGAATAAATAGTTTGCTGAAATACTTTTACAACAGGAATACCGCGAATATATTCCACAGCTTCTTTATTCATTGTTTCCAGTGCAGTCATATACTTGCCCATAAACTGCGCATTATCTCCGCCCATCATCTGTTTGAGAAAGATGACACTGATTCCCATAGGTATCAGGCAGCAAATTCCCAGCCGCCAGTCAAAAAGGAAAATCAAAATAATAACGGCAACCGGCATAACTGCGGCTCCGGTCAGATCGGGAAGCTGATGGGCCAGAAATCCTTCTGTAAGCCCTGCATTATCATCAATGATGTTTCTGAGCCGTCCGCTTGCATTTTGGCTGAAATACCCCAACGCAGCGTCACGATATGATGAATTGCAGATTTTCTCATATTTGGTGCTGTACGAAACGCCGCCAGATGAGTACAGTTCAGGGCGATAAAATAAATTAAAATGCTTGCCGCTGCAAACACAACCGCCATCCACGCATAATGGGCGCTCCCCGTTGCAAGAGATATATCCCCGGCAGCAAAAGCCTGGATTAAATCGCGGATGACGAGCCAAATGCAAACAAAAGGCAGCATAGATAAAATGGTACTGATTCCGGAGAGAACACATCCCAAAACAGTCAAAACATGGAATTTCCCTGCATATCCGAACATTCTGGACAGTTCTCCATTTTTTTGTTTCTCCATAAGCAAGTCTCCTTTCGCAATAATAGACGGGTTAGCATTTATAACCCATCTATTATCATAAATCATTCGGTTGTTTCTGCCACTCCATACAGAGCGTATCTATCCAATCGGACACATAATTCATTGACACATAAGGCAGGAGTATAAGCGGGACAAATTTTCCTGTAACGGAAATGTTTCTACATGACCTTCATCAACGAAATGCAGAACCCGATTGCAAGTCATAGCGGCAAATTCATAATCGTGGGTAATGATTAAAATGGTCTTTCCTTTTTGCGCCAGATCTTTCAAATGCTCCGATATTCTCATCATATTTTTGAAATCAAGACCGCTGGTAGGCTCATCCAAAATCAAAACGGGGGTATCTATCCAATCCGATACTGCGAGAGTGAGTCGTTGTTTCTGCCCGCCGGAAAGAGTAGCGGGATGCCGTTCTTTCCATTCAAACAAGCCATATAGTTTTAGCAGATCATCGCGTTGCTCCTGGGTACTGCCTTTTCCGTTTAATAGCAGTTCTTCTTCTACGCTGTCCCCAAACAACTGGCAATCTGTATTTTGCATAACAAAGTAGGCAAAATTCTTCCGTTTGCCTTTAGATACCTTTGTCCCGTTATATATGACCTGACCCTCTTTTTCCTTTTGCATACCACAAAGAATATTCGACAAAGTAGTTTTGCCTATTCCGTTATGACCTACAATCGCAATCAGATCACCAGCATACGCCTGAAAAGATACATCATGGAAAACCGGATGTTTGCGATAGGAAAACGCCAAATCCTTTACCTCCATCGTCATATCTTTTTCTTTTACAGGGGAAATATCTACTTCAATATGGTGCAAATCTGCCGCTCGTATTCCTATGGCTCGTCTTTTTTCTTCTGGAATAGAGCGCAGTTCTCCCGCCGTCCATTCTTCTTTTATGCTCCCGTTTTCCATATAGAGAAAACGGTCTGCAAGGTCAGTAAGATAATAAAGCCGGTGTTCAGCAACAATGATTGTGTGGCCTTCCGCTTTAAGTCCACCCATCAAATTTTTAAGTGCCTCAACGGAATACATATCCAAATTGGCCGAAGGTTCATCAAACACATAAATTTCCGGATCAACAGCATTGACGGAGGCCACCGCTATTTTCTGTTTTTCCCCGCTGGACATCGGATAAATTTCTTTCCCTCGCAGCATATCTCCGTTAATACGCTTGATTGCACTTGAAACCCGCCTATCCAATTCTTCATACGGAACGCCATAATTTTCACACCCAAACGAAATCTCATCCTCTGTAATACTGGCAAAAAACTGGCTCTTTGGATCTTGAAAGATTGAACCTACTTTTTTCCCGATTTCATACAGAGGATATTCCGATATGTTGCGTCCCAACAGTGTGATGCGCCCTTTCAGTGTCCCTTCGTAAAATTGTTCGCCTAACCCGTTTACCAATCGTGTTAAAGTTGTCTTTCCGCAGCCGCTCCCTCCAGTCAGAACAAGAAACTCGCCCTCTTTTACATCGAGGCTGATATGATGGATACTATCTGTTTCGGCTCCCGGATATTCAAAAGATACATCTTCAAACTGGATAACGGATCGCCTTGCTTTATCATTTACCATTACGCTACCATCCTTTCCAGCACAAAATAGAATGCAGTTACACAAACAGCAATCACGCACATAATCCAATCTCTTTTTTGAAATTCTATTTTTCTGCGGCAGGTATGTTTCCCAGGATTGGAAATCCCCCTGCTTTCAGCAGAAGCGGCAAGTTCTTCGGCTATTCTGGATGAACGGAAAATAACAGGCGTAACAATATACTCCATTGCGTCCAGAGGGTGTTTCCATGACAACAGCTTTCGCAGTCGAAGGGAGGAAAACACATCAGAAAATTCACTGCGCACAGTAGGGAAGAAACGCAGCATGAAGGTTACGGGCAGGGCAATTCCATTAGGCGCGTGGATTTTCTTAAAAACTGCTACAACTTCTCCCGGCGGCATACCAATCACGGGCTGCGCAGCCATAACCATCATCAAAATACGCAGCACCATGAACAGGAACATTTCCGGCATAAGAATGGTAATGCCCTGTCCTCCTGAAAGCAACCTCAACACGATAAAAATACCGCAGACGATCAAATATTTTATTGTCTGCCTGCCAAAGCCCTGAATAATCAGATACACGCTCAAAACGCCAAAAAGTGTGTATATCAAAATATCGCTTGTGAGCACCGCCACAAGCGACATAGTGAGAACTATGACAAGCAATTTGGTTCGAAAATCAAATTTCATGCTCATAGTTTATTTAATCGCACCACTCTTTCTGAAGTGCTTCACAATCAGTTTGTTACTAATCATGCAGCCAAGGACGGCCAGGATAGCGGTGACAGCCAGACTCAAAAGGACGTACTTCGGATCGGTGTAATACTGGGTCTGAACCTGAACCTGCTGCTCGCTGACGCCGGTGGCAAGAAATGCGTCTTTGAAAAACCAAATTTCTGACATACCATGTGCAGCGCGAACCAGTGCCGTGATTACCCACGAAATAGACACACGCTTAATGTCATGGTAGGCATCCTTTCCGCACATGGAAAGCTCTGCGATGATACCGCCGCCCAAAAACCACGGAATCATAAATGGCCCATCATCAATCCGGCGATAATCGCCCACATGATATTGTAGACAAGAGCGGGGCCATGCTTGCCGACTTCATGCACATATAAACATAGAACGGTGCGAGGATAAGTGCCGCACCAGCGGCGTTAAAAATCATGGAATAGAACAGTGAAGCGCCGGTCAGGATCGAATAGACCATAAATACAACGAACATGACCGCACAGAAGATACCGATGATTGCCGCGTCTTTGACAGTGTACTTGTTACCTGTCGATTTTTCATTTTCCATTTGGAAATCCTCCTTTGTCTTGCAGAAAGTTAGCAACGTCTAACCCACTATTCAAAAAATAGGCCAGCTTCAAGCGGTCTTTCTGCTTTTATCTGACAAAGGATATTCTAATACAGCTCAGATTTCTTCGCCACTCCATACGGACCCGCTTCTATCCAAACGGACACTCTTTCTGAATTCCGTTGGAGAGCTGCCATACGTTTCTTTGAAGGCAGAAGTGAATTTATTCGGATTTTCATATCCGATTTTACTTGCAATCTCCGTTACTGACGACTCGGTTTCCAGCAACAATTTTTTGGCGACTTGAAGCCGATAGGTACGAAGATAAGAATAGACAGAGGTTCCATAGACGCCTCGAAAGCACTTTTTCAATGCTGTTGTAGAAATCGCGAATTTCTGGGAAAGCTGTTCAATCGTATGATGTGCTGTCAAGTCCTCCGTAATATAGGACGCTACTGCTTTAATCAATGCGACCTGATTTTGATTGAAATAATCCGTCTGTAAAACTTCTTCTGCCGTATTGAGATCACTTAAGAACAGAAGCAGTTCCAGCATTTTGACTTCATGTATCCTGGTTTTCTTTTTCCCGGACATGATAGAGTTCCGAAAAAATATGTTCAATAGACGGATTGGCCCGCATGATGCAGCAACGGTTTCCTTCGCAAATATATTTTTGTATGTAGTGCAAATCAATATTCAATAGCTCCATGATTTGCCGTATTTCCGGCAGCAATTCATCCAGATTGATGACGATAGAAATACCGTGATAGTGGTTCAGCGGAAAACACGAATTTGACTTTTTCTTCATCATGGAGCTGATCGACAAATCGCCTTCCGCCATATAGCAGCAACTATTTTCACCAAAGCTACACTCAAAACGTCCTATCAGACAATGGTTAATCTCTATCATGTTTTTAACTGTGGCTTGATTTTGATTGCAATATCCCATGTGCATATCGTTATAGTAAAGCTCAATACCAGAAAAAACCTGATAGACTGTAAATGCGTCCATGCCCTGTTTCATTTGACAGCCGAAAAATTTTACAGTCCTGCCGTAGTTCATCTTCTTCGAGAGAGCCGTATAACTTTGTCCCTTCAAATTCGTCTGGCAATTCAGACCGCAATAATACTTCAATCGTACCAGAGAGTGCTTGTTTTTCATAGGTCAGCACTACCCATTCCTCCTTTCGGTTCGTTATAACTAATCACTCTAAGTATAGGCGCGAATAATGGCAGTGTCAAATGGTTTTCTGACAAAAAGAAAAGTTCTAAATATAAATAAACTCTTGACAAATCATTTCCTCCACCTGTGCTTTCAGCGTGTTCATCAGCCCCACCCAGCGTATGGGTCATGGGCTTTCAGTTCCTCGGTGACGCCCGCTGCCTCCATCATCCGGGGCAGCATGGCGTCCATCCGTTCCTGCTCCGCCCGGTCAATCTCCAACAGGTGCGGGTACAGCTTTTCGCTTAAAATCAGGCTACTACAAAGACCGGCCGATGTTCTTTCGAGTATCATTGCTTTTATATAAATAAGACAGTTCTGGGGATTTTTCAGATATTCTATCCTTGGAATAGGGTGGTCTTAAATTCAATGATAACCGCGCTTTTTTAATCATATACGTTTCACTACCATCCTCCGAAGATCCTTTCAACCAGCAATCATCCGGATACTTCGCTGCAAAGCCTCGTAACCGTTTCGGCAAGTTCTGATTGAAGGTATACACATCATAGAATCCATCATCTTCATTAGTCAGAATAATCGTTTCTTTTTCACACTTAACCTTCGCATATTCTATCCACGCTTCTTTCCATTTCCTGATCCAGGTACTTGGTATCGGCTTTCCGGACCGGCGAGCAATGGCAATCTGTTTCTGATGCAGTCGTTTGATTACAGATCTTCGTTTCTTAGATTTTCCATCCTGTTGATTTCGGGAGGTCTGATTGTTGCTGCTAGCATCAGAGGTCTTTTCCTGATTCTTCTTCTGATTATTCACCAGACCGTCCACCATATCATAATTGGCTTCGGTACCAGATTCTCTGCTTCGTTCATAAGTGCCGTTCTGGTAGAATTTCTGGTAATGTTCCAGACGGATTTTACCATCTTGTTTTAGCTGTTCGACCGGATTTAGCGGTACCTGCTGTTGGATGTAATCATGAATCTTTTGTTTTGTCTTTTCATCGAATTTCTTACATTCTTCGACAACCATTTTTCCATAGGCATCCAGGATAACACCCTGGGCCTGATCTCGGTATACCTGATGTTCCATCAAATAAAACTGTTTTCCATCAATAATGATGGTGTCTGTTGCAATCCAGTTCCCCTTTTTCCCATCAATCTGATAATTCTCAGTTTCCATAGTGATCAGTGCACCGGATGTGTTGATACGAATAAATCCGGCCAGATACTGTGGATAGTTCTCATCTACATAGTAGCAGCTGATTTCTCCACCCTTGTTCAATACGAGCACGTCACTGACTTCGCATTGATTTTTCGTCCGTTTCCAGATGTCAGCGACTTTTCATTTTCCTGCATTTCATGAATCGCGACTAATCGGTAATTTTCGACAGTAATCGACACATTCTGCTGTCTTGCCTCTTGATATGGCAGATGCCACAGTGCTTTTCCTGCTGTCTGCTGATCTACTCGGTAGACTGCAAATTGATTAAGCTTCATAGGCATCGTCCTCCAAGTTATTCAGATAATAATTCAGATCCAGAGAATAGTAGTATTTGTCTTCGATCTGCTGTAATTTTCCAACTGTAGAATTGATAATCTCAATCATTTCATCATTCTCAGGATCACTTTCTTCCTGTTCCAGGACTTCCAAAGCTTCCTTCAGTGTTTGGATTGTTTCTTCCTTTGTGTGCTGCTGGAAGATAGCAGTAATAGTCAGTTCGTTTTCTTCCAGGTTTACGTTTCTCATAGGCTCATTTCCCCCTTTTCTTTTTCGGTATTGGTTTCATTTGTATATTCAGCTCCTTCTCGTTTTTTTCTTCGCTTATATTTTTTCGTTATCCACCTTTTTATTAGATTCCAAAGGATTTTCCACATTTGGATGTCTTTCTTCCAAGTACTTTTCCACACGACTGATTGCATTTTGCACATAAGAATTTTCTCTAAATCCAGGAATCGAATTCAAAAATTCTTTCTGTATTTTTCCTTCAATCATCAGACTCTGCATTCCTTCATAATCACTTCCGTCTTTCAGATCAAAGCCAACACATTTCAGTCCATGCATACGTTCTGATGGGATTTTCTCATAAGCTTCCAAGGCTTCTGGTAATGTCAGGTCATAATGTACTTCACCCATTACAGGAAATTCAGCACATTCAGCCGCATAAAAGCTGATACATGTAAGATCATTTTCATAATCCACATTTTCTATTTCTGGGACAATATCGAGTATTTTTTCTCTTTGTGCTGCAAACTCTGGAAGTTCTGCAAATCCAAATCGATCCACGTAATATGCCTGCATATCCCCACCACGGTTTGTAATGATAACATCACTGACCGACATAGAATGTGCTTTATAATCTGCTGGTGGATTATCGTTGAATACGGCATACAAATCATCCATCTTTTCATTTTCATGTAATCTGCCAGAATAGACACATTTATAATTTGCTGCATCGATTGTAATGCCATCTTCCTTGACCATTGCCATATTCATAAATAAATGTTGTTTTCCCGGTGTGCCTTCATCCACATGGTAAATCGCATAGCGGTCACCATTACCTCTGAACATTTCTTCCTCTAGGGTATAATCAAACTTAAATGGATACAAAGCCCGATCAACTCTTTCCGAAATATCCGTTCCTTCTGCAATCGTATCTTCCAGCCAATCTTTGATATCTCCCCATGATTCAAACTGCAAATACCCGGCAATTTCATGTGTCCCATCCGGTGCCAGTACAATATGTCCCGGTTCGCTTTCCCGATAATCATAGCGGTATCCGGCTGCTTCCAGTGCATCTACCAGAATGCCGTATTTTTCATGTACTTCTGTTTTTTGTTTTTCTTCAAGAATGATTTCCAGTTCTTCTGTAAGCTGATCGATCATTTCACCGGCTGTCTTGCGAATCACATCCATAGATGCTTTCATTTCCTTCATTTCCCGGCTGCTGCTCCAACCTGCAATATAAGGAAAACTGTAATCCGATGTATCCAAACCAAAGGAAGAACACACACAGTAAGCAACGGATTCTGCTTCAACCTCTTTTGTCAGACGGTCTTTTTCTACACCCAGGCTTTCCATGATTTCCTTGTCATGCAGTTTAGCATGGGCGGTTTCATGAATAGCAGTCTTTAAGGTCTGACTTTCACTGAGCCCTTTTTTGATCACGATTTCCTTGTCTGCATTGTGATAATATCCATTAGCATTGCCATCGATCTCATCGAATCGAATCGGCACTGGGGATATTTTCTGAATAGCCTGCATGAAAGAATCAAAATCCTGTACAGCTGCAGTCAGTAATTCCGGTGCCAGTGTCTGGATTGGTTCCCCGGATGTCTGAGCAATATCAAAGACGGTAACTGCTTTAAAATGCGGAACTGTAACTTCCACCTGTTCAGTCTTAGGTTTTCCATCAGTTCCCATGATTGGTCGCTGATTTTCATCCAGAACCTCTTTTTCCTTCATTTTCTTATATGGTGCCGGTGCAATGATTGTAATTCCTTTTTCCCCTTTCATGACCTGTCTACCCATGGACTGCCAGTTTTTGTAGCTGGTAACAAGTGTGGCATCCGGTCGCTGCATAGCAATCAGCATTGTATTGTTAAAGGAATAATTGTGAAACTTTGCCATGGTTTTAAGAAATTCCTGATAGCGGTTACTTGTAAAAAGTTCTTCCACACCGGATTCCAGTGACTGCATAATGCTGTCCATATCTTTCCCTGGACCGGCAGTGGAATAGTAGTAGTTTTATTTTGTTCTGTCATAATACTCCTTTCCAAAAACGCCCCACGACATTGTGTTTATGCCGCAAGGCTTTTTATTAGTTGACGAGATGATTATTTTTTATTAGAGTTCCATATCGTGCTTCTTTGTTTTCGGTTTCTGATCCGGCTGTTCTTTTCCTGCTTTCTCTGTTTTTGCAGCCTGCGCTTCTTTTTCTTTCTGACGTTCTGTAAATCTGTCGGCTTTTTCAAAGACGTGATCCTTTGTGTCAAAGTGATATACATCATTGGTAAGGCGTTCTGCTGGTGCTACCTGAGTCGCATTGACTTCTTTTACCATATCTCTTAACATTTCTGCATCCACTTGCCCGTCATCTGGCAAGACCAGCATTCATGGATGGATGATGGCAAAATGAAGAAATCATTTCCAAGAAGTTCCCCCATGCTATCCATGAATTCCGGATAAAAGATCACACCGGCTCCATCAATTCTGTCTGTATTCGTAACAACAAAGAATGTCGGCATCTCGCTTGATTCCTGCAATGTTTCCTGCAGCATTTCACGTTCATCCGGTGTCAGCATGAGAATATTTTTCTGGTACATTTCATCTATCAATGCACCTATACTTGATACCTCCGGAGCCATGACACGCGGTGAACTTTTCATCGCATCTTCATGAAGCTGTTCTGCAGAGATTCCATACTGTTCAAGCAGATCATTCTTGATAAACATGGAACTTAATCCATCCTGATTCTTGCCTACTGCCACATGATAGGTAATTGCAAGATCTTCCTTTAACTGGTGTGGCACAATTTCGAGGACTTCCTTATTTGCTTCGGCTGATGACACACGGATAAACAGCTTGTCCTTCACATCTTCATAGTTTAAAATAGCTTTCAGATCAACCTGTATCGGTGCCTCAATAACTATATCTGCAATCTTTCTGCATACAGTTTCCATTGTTACGCCAGGCTGTGCTTTATATGCTTCATACAGCCG
>ENA-OQHA01001075-OQHA01001075.1-human-gut-metagenome-genome-assembly--contig:-NODE-1075-length-11395-cov-2.356230_pt1 | contig 11395 bp, 16 predicted proteins | sample MGYA00242558_ERZ504707 | MGnify/ENA primary metagenome ERZ504707 (study PRJEB26092, sample SAMD00036197) | human gut metagenome | host: Homo sapiens | study: EMG produced TPA metagenomics assembly of... | reverse complement strand
ATCGATACCTTATAATAAGCCAACAAAATGGTACCGCCTCCTAATGGTTCAGCTGAAACAAACTCACAATTCTTCAGCTTCTTCTGCAGATAAATACAAACGTGTGGATTCTCTGCGGGAAAATCCCGTATAATGAATCGCAGCCTTTCACAAAAGAAGAAGAGGAAATGTTTTCCGGAACATTAAAAGACGGAAGAAATGAAAATTCCGCTACAGAAACAGCAGATTATGAAGTGATTTCTGAAAAGCCTGCTGAATCGGCACCTCCTGAGGTAGACAACGAGCCGATCAAATCGCAGGAACAGGAACCGCCAAAACAGCTGGAACTGTTCGAAGAACGGCTTCTTGCTCCTGAATCCAGAAGCCGCCACAGACTGATCGGACAGCTGTTTGATACCTACTGGCTGGTACAGTTTGAGGATAATTTTTATATCATTGACCAGCATGCTGCCCATGAAAAAGTATATTATGAGCGATTCGTAAAGCAGTTTCAGTCCCAGAACATCCAGTCCCAGTATGTAAGTCCCCCACTGATCGTTTCACTCAGCCTTGAGGAGGAGAATCTGCTGAAGGCAAACAAAAAGTATTTCCGGGATTTCGGCTTTGAGATCGAACCCTTTGGCGGAAGGGAGTACAGTATCAGTGCGTTCCCTCCAGCTTCTGGGAATGACAGAAGAAGAGCTGTTTCTGGAAATGCTGGACCATCTCACTGCAGACGGCTCCAAAGATGCATTTGAACTGTTTACCGCAAGGCTTGCAACTATGGCCTGCAAAGCTGCTGTAAAAGGCAATCATTCCATGTCACCCCAGGAAGCCGACAAGCTGATCGATGAACTTCTGACACTGGAAAATCCTTATAACTGTCCTCATGGAAGGCCAACCATCATTGCCATGAGTAAGACAGAGATTGAAAAAAATTTAAACGTATCGTGTAAGATACCTATCATAAACGGAGAAATCTATGAAAAACCTCTTATCGTCCTTACCGGACCTACTGCCGTGGGAAAAACAAAACTTTCCATTGCCCTTGCAAAAGCAGTAAACGGAGAGATCATCTCCGCAGATTCCATGCAGGTTTACCGCCATATGGATATTGGTTCCGCCAAGATCACACCGGAAGAAATGGATGGCGTCCCTCATCATCTGGTGGATGTGTTGGAGCCCACAGAAGATTTTAATATTGTCCTTTTCCAGCAGATGGCAAAAGAAGCCATGGAAAAAATTTATGATAAAGGCCGGATCCCGATCCTGGTAGGCGGCACGGGATTTTATATTCAGGCCGTAACCAGAGATATTGATTTTACCAGTTCCAACCAGGATGACCATTACCGCAGGGAGCTGGAAGAGCTGGCAGAACAAAAAGGCCCTTCATTTCTTCATGATATGCTTGCACAGGTTGATCCCAAGTCAGCCCAGGACATCCATGAGAACAATGTCAAGCGAGTGATACGCGCCCTGGAATTTTATAAACAGAACGGTACCAGGATCTCCGAACATAATGAAGAGCAGAAAGAACATACCAGCCCTATGCCCTGGCATACTTTGTCCTGAACGCACCCCGTCCCCTTCTCTACGAACGCATAGACACAAGAGTGGATGAGATGTTGAAAAACGGGCTTGTAGAAGAAGTAAAAAAGCTCCGGGAAATGGGCTGCCACAGAGGAATGGTTTCGATGCAGGGACTGGGCTATAAAGAAATCCTGGACTGGATGGACGGAGAATACCCTTACGAGGAAGCCGTTCGCATCCTGAAACGTGACACCAGACATTTCGCCAAACGCCAGCTTACCTGGTTCCGAAGAGAAGGCGAGGTAACCTGGGTAGATAAAGATAACTTTGATTACGATGACAGCCGGATCCTTTCCTACATGCTTTCTGTATGCAGAGAAAAAGGGATCCTGCCTGCCAAATAAAATAAAAAAGGAAAAATGATCATGAAAGAATTATATGCACAGCTTGGAATCTCTTCCGCAGTTTACGATTTCGGTAAAACTGTAGAAGATTCCCTGAAAGAACGTTTTGAAAAATTTGATAAAACTGCAGAGTATAACCAGATGAAGGTTATCCATGCCATGCAGAAAAACCGTGTCAGTGAGGCATGTTTCGGAGCTTCCTCCGGTTATGGCTACAACGACCTTGGCCGCGAAACTCTGGAGCAGGTTTATGCCGATACCTTCCACACAGAAGCCTGCCTGGTACGCCCGCAGATCACCTGTGGAACTCATGCACTTGCCATTGCTCTCTTCGGAAACCTGCGCCCCGGTGACGAGCTTCTTTCCCCTGTAGGAAAGCCTTACGATACCCTGGAAGAAGTGATCGGTATCCGCCCGTCCAATGGTTCCCTTGCGGAATATGGCGTAAAATATCGTCAGGTGGATCTTCTCGAGGATGGTACCTTTGATTATGAAAACATCAGAAAAGCAGTCAATGAAAAAACAAAGCTGGTAACCATCCAGCGTTCCAAAGGCTATCAGACCCGTCCTTCTTTCTCCGTAAAACAGATCGGTGAGCTGATCTCTTTTGTAAAAAAGATCAAGCCGGATGTGATCTGCATGGTAGATAACTGCTACGGAGATTCGTAGATACCATCGAGCCCAGTGATGTAGGTGCAGATATCATGGTCGGCTCCCTGATCAAAAATCCAGGTGGCGGCCTTGCTCCTATCGGTGGTTATATCGCAGGAAGAAAAGACTGTGTGGAAAATGCCTCCTACCGTATGACCTGCCCGGGACTGGGTATGGAAGTCGGTGCAACTCTTGGTGTAAACCGTTCTCTGTATCAGGGATTTTTCCTTGCACCGATGATCACCAAAGGAGCTTTAAAGGGCGCTGTTTTTGCAGCGAACATTTACGAAAAGCTTGGTTTCCCGGTAGTTCCCAACAGCACAGAGCCACGTCAGGATATCATCCAGGCGGTCACTCTCGGAACACCGGAAGGTCTTGTAGCATTCTGCCAGGGTATCCAGGCTGCTGCACCGGTAGACAGCTTTGTAACACCAGAGCCGTGGGATATGCCGGGATATGACAGCCAGGTGATCATGGCAGCAGGTGCTTTCATCCAGGGTTCTTCCATCGAGCTTTCTGCCGATGGTCCTATGAAACCGCCTTATGCAGTTTATTTCCAGGGTGGTCTCACCTGGGAGCATGCAAAGCTGGGAATCCTGAAATCTCTTCAGTATATGGTTGATAAGGAACTTGTGAGCTTATGAAAAAATCCGAAGGACCGGACTTAAAAAAACAGATCTTTGTCATAGGAGCCGGTGCTTCCGGTCTTATGGCAGCTATTCAGGCTGCTGTATACGGAGCTGCAGTTACGGTTCTGGAACAAAATGACCGTCCCGGCAGAAAAATCTGTGCTACGGGAAACGGCCGTTGTAATATGACGAACCTAAATCAGGATGAAAACGCTTACCGGGGATCTCATCCTGAATTTGCCAAAGATGCCCTGGCACAGTTTCCTGTGGAAAAAACTCTGAAATTCTTTCAGGAACTGGGAATCTGTATCACAGACCGCAGCGGATGGATCTATCCCCGAAGCAACCAGGCACAGAGTGTGGTAGATGTTCTTGTCATGAAGCACGCAGCCTGAAGGTAAAGCTGAAAACCAATCAGACCGTTACCGGCGTGTCTTTTGCAGACGGACAGTGGAAGATCCATACGGACGGATGGACCTACAGTGGTGATGCCGTGATCCTTGCAAATGGTTCCCGTGCGTCTTCCGTTGCAGGTTCCTGCGAAAGCGGATATGAAATTGCAAAAAGTCTCGGACATCATCTGATCGAACCCCTTCCAGCTTTGACAGCTCTGAAATGTAAGGGAAATTCTTTTTCCGGCTGGAGTGGTGTACGGACAGAAGGGAAGATAACACTTTATATAGACGGCACACCGACAGTCTCCCAGCAGGGAGAACTGCAGCTTACCGATTACGGTGTATCCGGGATCCCGGTATTTCAGATTTCCCGCTACGCCATCCGAGCGGTTCACGAAAACAAAAACGCAGAGCTTTCCATAAATTTTTTTCCGGAACTGAACCAGAAAGAACTGGAAGAATACCTGGAACAGAGAAAAACAGCCTGCCCTTATAAAACAGAAAAAGAACTTCTCATCGGACTTTTTCCGGAAAACTGATCCGTGTCTTATGTGCACAGAAGAATCTGATCCATGGGATCAATGATTTTCGCCTTCCGGTAAAAGACAGCCTTTCTTTTGAACAGGCACAGGTTTGTTCCGGCGGCGTGGATACTTCTGAAGTTCAAAGTAAAACCATGGAATCCAGACTCATAAAGCCTTTATTTTGCCGGAGAACTCCTTGATATTGACGGCACCTGCGGTGGATACAACCTGCAGTGGGCATGGTCAAGTGGAGCTACCGCCGGTATCTGGGCAGCAAAGGAGGAATAACAATGATCCGGATCACACAGTTGAAGCTTCCCATCACTCATACAGAAGAGCAGCTTCACCGAAAAATAGCAAAAATGCTTCGTCTTGGAAATCAGCCGTTCACCTATGAGATCCGAAAACAATCTCTGGATGCCCGGCACAAAGAGGACAAAAAATTTGTCTACACTGTAGATATTAAACTGGATAACGAATCCCGTGTTCTCAAAAAGGTTCACGATAAAAATATTATGTTAACCTCTGAGAAAAAATATCATTTCTCCTCATCTGGCTCTGAAGCTCTGTCCCATCGTCCTATAGTGATCGGAAGCGGACCTGCAGGATTATTCTGTGCCTGGTACCTGGCCAAAGCCGGGTACTGTCCACTGGTACTGGAACGGGGAGAAGAAGCAGACAAACGCCAGAAAACCGTGGAAAATTTCTGGAAAAACGGCATCTTGGATCCGGATTCCAATGTACAGTTCGGAGAGGGCGGTGCAGGGACTTTTTCCGATGGAAAGCTGAATACTCTGGTAAAAGATACTTTTGGAAGAGGAAGGGAAGTTCTTTCCCGATTTGTGGAGGCAGGAGCTCCCTCTGAGATCCTTTACCAGCAAAAGCCTCATCTTGGCACAGATCAGCTTGTAGGTATCGTTCAGTTTATGCGTCATCAGATTGAAGAAATGGGCGGGGAATTCCGTTTTCGTTCCACAGTAACTGATCTGATGATCCGTGACCGGAAGCTTACTGCAGTCATTGTCAATGCAAAAGAGGAAATACCGGCAGAAATCTGCATTCTTGCTCCCGGCCACAGCGCCAGAGATACGTTTGCCATGCTGGAAAAACACAATATTAACATGGAGCCGAAATCTTTTGCAGTGGGGGTACGTGTGGAACATCCGCAGACCATGATCAACCAGGATCTTTACGGGGAACCGGAAAACGACCGTCTGGGTGCATCCAGCTACAAGGTTACCCATACACTGGAAAACGGACGTGGCGTTTATTCTTTCTGTATGTGTCCCGGCGGATATGTTGTAAATGCATCTTCTGAAGAAGGTATGCTTGCAGTGAATGGTATGAGCTATCAGGCACGTGACAGCCATAATGCCAACAGTGCTATCATCGTTACGGTAAACCCTTCTGATTTTCCTGAAGAGGGAGTTCTCGGCGGAATCGCTCTGCAGCGAAAACTGGAGCGCGCTGCCTGGGAAGCCGGAAAAGGAAAAATTCCGGTACAGCTTTTCAAAGATTACTGTACCCATCAGAAAAGTACCAGGCTTGGAGATGTGATCCCCTGTATCAAAGGAGCTTATACACTTACCGATGTCCGCAGTATTTTCCCAAAAGAGATCGGCGATTCCATTGAAGCAGGAATCCATGCTTTTGGAAAAAGCTTTCCGGTTTTGACCGACCGGATGCATTGCTGGAAGGAGTAGAAAGCCGTACCTCTTCTCCTGTACGGATCGTTCGGGAACCGAAAAAGCTCACTTCCAATATAGAAGGAATCTACCCCTGCGGAGAGGGCGCCGGTTACGCCGGAGGCATTACATCCGCAGCGATGGACGGGATCAAGGTGGCAGAAGCAGTCGCTTCTGTTTATGCCCTGCCTGTAAACAAAATGTGAAAAAAGTGGAAATTTCCGGGATAGAGTGTACATCCCTGCTTTTTTATGCTAAAATAACTTCTGCAATTTTGCATCCCCTTCTTCGAGAGCGAAAAGGGAAATCATATGAAAGATACTATAATGGAAATGCCAGATTATCAGCGTCCGTATGAAAAATGTCTGCGGGAAGGAGAACAGTCCTTAAGCGATCGAGAGCTTCTTGCCGTGATCCTGCGCTGTGGCGTACAGGGATCCAGTTCCCTGACTCTGGCAGATAAAATCCTGAATTTATCGAAACAGACCGGATACAGTGGCCTGCTTGGACTGTTTCATATTTCCATGCAAGAACTGATGAAGATCCATGGGATCGGTAAGGTAAAAGCCATACAGCTGAAATGTATCGGGGAACTTTCCAAGCGTATGGCAACCGCAGCTGCAAAACCGGAATTATCTTTTCACCATCCGGTAACCATTGCGAAATATTATATGGAGCGGCTCCGGCATGAAGAGCAGGAATTGCTTTACTGCATGATGCTGGACGGACATAACCATTTGTCGGGGGAACAGCTTTTAAGCCGCGGTACAGTCAATGCCACACTGATCACACCAAGAGAAGTCTTTGTAGAAGCTGTAAAGTATCGGGCGGTGAACCTGATCCTGGTCCACAATCATCCAGGAGGCGATCCCTCCCCCAGCCAGGCTGATCTGGATGTTACGGAACGGATCTATCATTGTGGTGAACTCCTCGGCATCCATCTTCTGGATCATATCATCATCGGTGATCACAGGTATGTCAGTTTCCGCGAAAAAGGGATTTTTGATGAATATACTTAAGTGAAGGGACAGATTTATGCTTTTTAGAAATAATTACGGAGTAGACCTTGGAAGCAGCTCTGTAAAAGTCTATTCATTTTTCAGAAACAAAAGTTACATAGAAAAGAACATGGTAGCCTACAGAGGACGCCGGATCCTTGCCATAGGGAACGAAGCTTATGAAATGTTTGAAAAATCACCTGCAGATATTTCCGTAAATTCTCCTATGGCTTTCGGTATGCTGGCAAATCTGGAATTGCAAGAGATCGTCCTTTACAGCATGATAAAAAAATCGATCATACATCCGGTCTCGGAGCAGACATGTATTTCTCCGTACCACTTGATATGACTGCTATCGAAAAGAGGGCATACTATCATCTGGTCAATGGTCACTGGCTGCGGAAAACCGTGTTTTATGGTGGAGTCCCCTATTGCAGATGCCATTGCCATGGGAATCGACCCTGAAAAGAATCAGGGCAGCATGATCGTAAACATCGGTGCACAGAGTACAGAGTTTTCCATCATAACCGACGGCAAGATCATCATCAGCCGTAAGATCCCCATCGGAGGCAGACAGATGAACGAATCTATCTGCAGCGAAATCCGAAAACATTATAATCTTCAGATTGGAACACGAACTGCAAAACGTCTGAAAGTAGTTATGGGAAGACTGAATGATCAGAAAAAGAAGCCCGAAAAGTAGTCGGGATCGACAGTATTTCCGGACTTCCACGAGAAGAAGTTATTTCTGCCTACGTTGTCAATGAAGGGATCGCCAACTGTGTGAACCAGATCGCAGCAGAAATGAAATCTTTTCTGGAACGTACCCCGCCACAGATCGCTTATCATATCGCAAAAGAGGGCATTTATCTGACCGGCGGCAGCACACGGCTTCCTTATATAGATAACTATCTGGCTAGCTATACCGGATTTGCCTTTAATCTTTCTGATCTGTATGAAACTTCTGCAGCATACGGCCTGGAAAAGATCATCCGCGACAGAAACCTGCGCAAATGGGCCCAGCCGGTAAAGCAGAAAAAACTGTAAAGGGGCATATATAATGAAAAACATCCGAAAAAAAGTGCGTTTTCATTTTAATTTAAAAAGTAAACATCTTCTGGTAATCATGACATTTTTCTGTGGAAGCTGCATCGTAGCTACAGCAGCCTCCGGAACCTCTTCCGCACCACTTCAGGAAGCAGCCGGTTTTCTTATCGTTCCCTTTGAAAAGGGGATCGCCGGTGTCAGCGATATATTTGGAAATGTAAAAAACAATCTTCGTGATAAACAGGACGTGCTTCAGGAAAACGAAGAGCTGAAAAGTCAGATCAACAGTCTTACGGAACAGAATAACATCCTGATCCAGGACCAGACAGAGCTCACACGCCTGAAGGAACTTTACGATCTTGATCAGGAATATACCGACTATCCCAAGGTTGCCGCAAGGATAATCTCCAAAGATCCCGGAAACTGGTATGATACCTTTATGATCAACAAAGGCAGTAATAACGGGATCCGGGTTGATAACAACGTGATCGCCGGAAAGGGTCTTGTGGGTATCGTTACAGAAGTGGGACCTTCCTGGGCTACTGTCCGTTCCATCATCGATGACAGCAGCAATGTCAGTGCCATGGCAGTCAGTACTTCCGACAACTGCGTTGTCACTGGAGATCTGAAACTGATCGATGAAGGCAAATTAAGCTTTGAGCAGCTTTACGATCAGGATAACAAGGTAACAGTCGGAGAACGTATTGTCACCTCGAACATCAGTGAAAAATATGTGGAAAGGACTGTTTATTGGTTATGTCAGTGAGATCCAGCAGGATCCCAATAACCTGACAAAAACAGGTACGATCGTTACACCGGTTGATTTCGGTCATCTGAAAGATGTATTTGTGATCACCACCAATAAACAGGACGCGATAGACAAATCGGAGGATGCGTCCAATGAAAAATAGGATTATATTATTTATCACTATCATTGTCTGTTTTCTCCTTCAGTGCACAGTAATGGACCGTATTTCCATTGGATCCATCACTCCAAATCTGCTTTTGATCCTGTGTGTATCCATGGGACTTATGCGTGGAAGAAAAGTCGGTCTGTGGACTGGATTTTTTTCCGGGCTTTTTGTCGATCTCTTTTATGGATCATTGTTTGGATTTTATGCACTGATCTATATGTATATAGGTTTTATCAGCGGCTATGCATTCCGCAGTTTTTATGATGATGATCTGAAAGTTCCGCTTTTTCTTGTAGCAGGAACAGATCTTCTTTATAATCTGGCTGTGTATGGCTCCAGTTTCTGCTCAGAGGCGTCTTGGATTCTGGACCTACATATACAGGATCATTATCCCCGAGATTGTATATACGGTTTTTCTCACCATCATCGTATACCGGGTATTTTACTGGATCAACTACCACTTAATGGATACTGTAAGGAAAGAAAGTGAGTCTATTTGGGAATTAAAATAAAAAAAATCATCAAAAAAATCCGTCTGAAACGTACTACAGTTCTTGTGATCGTATTTATTTTTCTGTCATCTGTCCTGGTCCGGCAGCTTTTCAGTCTGCAGATCATACAAGGAGAGGATTACATCAGTAAATTTCAGACACGTACCACCAAAACACGCGTGATCAAAAGCACCCGTGGTAATATTTATGACCGTAACGGCACAGTTGTCGCCTCCAATGTACTTGCATATTCTGTCACATTCGAAGATAGCGGTACATACAACAGCACCAGAGAAAAGAATCTGACTCTGAACGGTATCGCCTACCAGGTATTACAGATCCTTTCCAAAAACGGGGACAGCTTATCTGATAATTTTCATATTACCGTCAATGATCATGGCGACTATGCTTTTGATGTAGATGAAGGATTTACTCTTAACCGTTTCCGTGCGGATATTTACGGAGAAGCACAGATTGATGATCTCAGTGAGGAGCAGAAAAACGCAACCGCAGCCAGATCATGGATCATCTTACCGGAAGCAGCGGATTTTCTATCGTTCTTTACGGAAAAGATGCCTACACCCCGGAAGAACTTGCCGCACATTCTCTTCCGGAAGAGCTTACCAAACAGGAAATCCTCGAAATTGCGATCATGCGCTATCAGCTGAACACCAACAGTTTCAAGAAATATATGCCGGTGACCATTGCAACAAATGTCAGTGAAAAATCTGTGGCAGCCATAAAAGAAAATCAGGCCGCTCTCCAGGGTATTGACATTGTAGAAGATTCCACCAGAAAATATGTGGACGATGAGAGTATGGCGCGATCCTCGGTTACACAGGCCAGGCCTCTTCTGAGGAATTGGAAACCCTTCGTAAGGATAATCCTGATTATTCCAATGATGCGGTTGTTGGAAAAGCCGGAATCGAACAGTATATGGAGCTTGAACTTCAGGGAAAAGACGGAGAAGAAACGGTCACAGTTGATAATCTTGGTAAAGTCCTTGACATCGACAATTCTAAAACTGTTGATCCTGTGGCCGGAAACGATGTTTATCTGACCATTGATTCCGACTGGCAGAAGATATTTACCAGATCCTGGAACAGCGTGTTGCTGGTATTGTCCTCTCTAAACTGACACCGAATAAAAGCTTTGATTATGAAGCAGAGAAAGATGCAAGTAAGATCACCATCCCAATCTATGATGTATACAATGCACTGATCGCAAACAGTGTGATCGATATCAATAAATTCAGTGATGCAGATGCTTCCGACACAGAAAAAAATTTATACGTCAAATTTCAGCAAAAACAGCAACAGGTTTTTGATACAATAAGTAACAGGCTGACAGGCGACAATCCTCCAGCCTATAAGGATGAAGATACGCAGATGCAGGAATATCTTACCTATATCTGTGATGATCTTCTTACCAATACCTTGAAGGTACTGAAAAGTGATTCCATTGATACCGCGGATGAAACATACAAAGCCTGGAAAAATGATCAGAGTATCAGTCTGAAGGATTATCTGAACTACGCTGCCAGTCAGAACTGGATCGATATTTCCCAGATCTCAACCTCCGGAGAATATCTGGATTCTGAAGAGATCTATCAGGCTCTTACCGCCTATATCATTGATTACCTGAAAACAGATACAGGCTTTTCAAAGCTTCTGTATAAATATATGCTTCAGGAAGACACCATCAGTGGAGAAGATCTGTGTCTTGTTCTCTATGAACAGGGCGTTCTTTCCAAAGAAGACGAGCTGTATCAGACAATGGCCTCCGGTGGTCTTGATGCCTACACCTTCATGTATCGCAAGATCGCAAATCTTGAGATCACACCGGCCAGCTTGCGTTGGCTCCGTGCTCTGCATCTGCGGTGATCACAGATACTACAACCGGAAATGTTCTCGCATGTGTTTCCTATCCGGGATATGATAATAATCGTCTGACCAACAATATGGATACTGATTATTATGCAAAGCTTTCCACAGATCTTTCCAGCCCGTTCTTCAACAAGGCAACACAGCAGAAGACGGCTCCAGGATCTACCTTAAAGATCTTATCTACTGTTGCCGGCATGTCTGAGGGCGTAATAGATGATGGCACATATATTGAATGTACAGGAAGCTTTGACCTTGTAACACC
>ENA-OQHA01001074-OQHA01001074.1-human-gut-metagenome-genome-assembly--contig:-NODE-1074-length-11422-cov-1.554050_pt1 | contig 11422 bp, 13 predicted proteins | sample MGYA00242558_ERZ504707 | MGnify/ENA primary metagenome ERZ504707 (study PRJEB26092, sample SAMD00036197) | human gut metagenome | host: Homo sapiens | study: EMG produced TPA metagenomics assembly of... | reverse complement strand
GTCCGCTGGGCAACAAGCCGCCGGAGTGGAACGACGCTCTGTATAAAGGCGACTGGGAGCTGGCTTACAGGCTGCTCAACTCTACCAACGACTTTCCAGAGTTCACAGGGCGCATCTGTCCGGCTCTCTGCGAGAAGGCTTGCGTGCTCAATCTTGTGGAGCATGAGCCTACAACCAACCGCGAGAATGAGGCTGCCATAACCGAACACGCCTTCGAGGAGAACTACGTTCGCATACATCATCCGGAGCGCAACGGCAAGAAGGTGGCTGTGATAGGGGCCGGACCTGCTGGACTTGTGGCTGCCAACCGCCTTAACCTGAAGGGCTATATGGTTACGGTGTTCGACAAGAACGAGGACGCCGGCGGACTGCTGCGCTACGGCATACCTAACTTTAAGCTCAACAAGGCCGTGATAGACCGCCGCATAGACGTGCTGATGCAGGAGGTATAACCTTTAAATATAATCAGAACATCGACGTTAGCAAGCTGCCCGAAGGCTTCGACGCATACGTGATAGCCACGGGAACGCCTACGGCGCGCGACCTTGCCATACCGGGCCGAGAGCTTAAAGGCGTGTATTTTGCGCTCGACATGCTTGCACAGCAGAATCGTGTGCTCGCCGGATGCGAGTATACGAAAGACCAACTGGTAAGCGCCAAGGGCAAAGACGTGCTCGTGATAGGCGGCGGCGACACGGGAAGCGACTGCATAGGTACGGCTCATCGCCAGGGATGCAAGAGCGTAACCCAGATAGAGATTATGCCTAAGCCCGTTGAAGGTCCCGACGACCCTGCCAACCATGGCCTAACTGGCCGCGCACGCTGAAGACAACCACCTCGCACGAGGAGGGCTGCACAAGGCGCTGGAACATCAACTCGCTGAAGTTTATCGGCAAGGACGGCAAACTGACGGGTGTTGAGGTGCAGGAGATACATGGAAACCCAATCCCGAAGGCGGACGCCCGATAATGGAGGCTGTAGGAAGTCCTGAGGTTATTAAGGCCGACATGGTGCTGCTTGCCATGGGATTCCTTAAGCCACAGCAGCCTAAGTTTGGTCCCAACGTATTCGTAGCCGGCGATGCCGCCAACGGAGCGTCGCTCGTGGTGAGGGCTATGGCAAGCGGACGCGATATAGCAGAAAAGGTAGATAAGTTTTTAGGATAACATTGTTACATTCCTTTTTACCATTATTAGGCCGGGGCAGGCGTTGCTCCGGCCTTTATTTTTTTGCATGGTCATGATTTATTTTAATGTACATTTAGTGCTATTCGTAACTTATTGATAATCAGTACGATACAAATACACTTCCAAAAGGTGCCCTTTTAGCTTGCGAAAGGCCGTCTTTTAGGCTGCAAAAGGCCACCTTTTAGAGGCTAAAACGTGGCCTTTTATAAAACGGCATTTGACATTTTGTTTTAAGTGAAGAGTTTTGAGTGAAGAGTGAAGAAACAACGTTCTACATTAATCAATTAATGTGCAGAGCATATTATAATAACAAGACGGATTGTAAGCGTACATATTTCAGTGTGTCGCCGATTTGTTATTTTTCTATAAATTTGCGTACAATATATACGTATAATTAATTTTTGAGTATATTTGCCGTGATGAAAAGAAATATTATCTATATCGTTGTCATGGCTCTGTTGGCCGTGTTTCTGCTGTCGTGCGACGGCAGAAGGGGCAACAGTGCGGTGCGCTCGGTTTATTACTGGAGCACCACCCTCAGCATAGACAGCGTTAAGCAGCAGTTTATGCGCCGCCACAACATCAGCCGCATGTATCTGCGCTATTTCGATGTGGTAGACGGCGACGACGGCATGCCTGTGCCCAATGCCACTCTGCGCTTTCTTACGCCCGTGCCCAAGGATGTAGAAGTGGTGCCGGTGGTGTATATCGTCAACAGCTGCATGGCTGCCGCCGACACATCGCTCGCACCTAAGATATACAGGCGTGTACGACAGATGAACGAGACCAACGGCATAGGCGGCGTTAAGGAGATACAGATTGACTGCGACTGGACCATGCGCACGCGCTCTGTTATTTCAGTTTCTGCGGCAGTTGCGTTCAATGGCCGGCGCCGACGGCTAAAACTGTCGGCCACCATACGCCTTCATCAGCTCTCGCAGCCCGCACCGCCTGTTGACCGCGGCGTGCTGATGATGTATAACACGGGCGACTTTACCGACCTTGCGTGCCGCAAGCCCATACTCGACATGAACGACGCCGCGCCCTATATGCCGCGCCTTGCCGGATATGGCCTGCCTCTCGCTGCTGCCTATCCGCTCTACAGTTGGCGCATACTGTTCCGCCGCGGGCGCTATGTGGGCATAATGCATGCCGACGACGACCTGCCCGTGCTGCCCGGCGACAGCATCGTTGAGCGCCGCGTTGAGATGGCCGACATACTGAAGGCCAAGGACGCCGTGAGCCGCAAGCGAGCCGACGCCAATAGTGAAATTATACTTTTTGACATGAGTAATCAGAATATAACTCGATTTAAATCTGAAGATTATGAGAAAATTTATCTTCGTTAGCCTCTTTGCCTTGTCGCTCTGTGGCGACGCTTGGGCATGCGTAAGCGAGGCTCCCACTCACAACAGCTATGTGTTCAGCGTGTTCAGACGCGAGAGTATGGAGTTGCCGTTCAGCAGTGGCATCAACTCTTATTGGAAAAATTATGCCGGCGATCCGTCAGACAATTCACCGCAGTATTACAAATGGTATCATGACAGAATCGACTCTGTGGCGCGCAGCCGCGGCGATGTGGCCATGCAAAAATATATGCAGCTGCTCGACAGATACCTGACCGTGTGCGACGAGGTGAGTCTCGACGCATGGGAATATCCCACTTTGGCACAGATTGTCAAGCGCAAGTCTACCCTGCAATATATAAGGAAAAACGCATGGAATGCCGTGAACTCGGGCTCAGGCATGAAGGAGCAGAACGTGCTCATGGTGATGCGTGCCAACATGATGCTCAACTATGATCAGGTAAACATTGATTACTGGAACTCAACGGCATCGGCACTGCCTAAGGGAGTGTGGCGCGACGCTGCCCGCAACATCTATGCCCGCGCCCTGTACAAGACGGGCAAGCGTCTTGAGGCCTGCAACATATATGCCGAGCAGGGCGACATGCAGAGTATTAAGTGGATAATGCGCAAATACAGAAATCTCGCAGGCATAAAGAACGTGTATGCCTCTGAGCCTAATGCCTATTCGCTGCTTTTCCTTGTGCAGGACTTTGTGAACAACGTTCAGGAGACGCTCGACGAGACTACAGACGGCAAGGTAGACGCCGACTGGGTTAAGATGAAGGGCGCCGAGGTGATAGCCGGCAGCGAGGCAAGGAGTTTGTGGCATTTGCGACAAGGTGATAGCCGAGGGCAAGACATCGTCGCCGTGCCTGTGGCAGAGTGCCGCCGCTATGGTTGAATATCTGCTCGGCAACACGCTGATGCTTCGGCACGCATTGACAAGGCAATGAACATGGACGGCACGCAGCGCATGAAGGACAACGCACGCTGCATACGCTTGCTCGTCAGGGCTTCAGGCTCGCCGTTCGATGCCGCCTTTATGTCATGGATGGCAGACGAATTCAGCTGGCTTGACGGCAAGATAGCCGAGGAGCGCGGCTCGTCGGCCGAGTATGCCAACCACTACACCGACGTTAAGGAGCGCATAGCCTACAGGGTGCTCGCGCCGCGGTTCAGCGCCGCAGGCCGTCAGAACGTAAGTCTGGCACTTTATGGCATGATGGAGGAGAATGCTCTCGACTTCAATGCCGGCGGAAAACATTCTGACGCCGGATTCAAGTGGGGCGGAGACTGGCCATGGAACATGGACTATACAGCAGGCAACGAGTATTTTAATGCATTGTCAACAGCTTCTGCCGACAGTGTTGCCGCATATTATGCTTATCTCACCTCAGACAAGGACAATGCCTTTGAGCAGTATGTGGCACGACAGGTGTATGCCAACAGCGACTATTACAACGACCTCATCGGCACACGCTATATGGCAGAGGGCCGCTTTGCCGACGCAGTGCCTTATCTTGAGCGCGTGTCTGTGGCTTATCTTTCAAAACAGAACATAAGCTGGTATATGGCAAACAGAGTTTACGACGTGCCGCGCTGGTTTAACCGTCAGTTGCCTAACCTGCCCGACACCGACGGTCCGGAGATGGGCGAGCCTAAGCAGAATCTGAAACTGAAATACTGTAAGGACATGATTCAGATGCAGTCGGGCTACAGTCTTGCGCGTGAGGGAAAGGATAAAGACGAACAGGCATACAACCTTGCCGTAAGATATTATCAGGCATCATGCTACGGCGACTGCTGGTTCCTTACGCATTATGCCCACAGCATTTACGACAGCGCACGCACCGGCGAGCTCGACTTTGCCCGCAAGACGGTTGAATGTCTCAATCAGTGTGCCGTGTCTTCCGACCTCAGCCTGCGCTACAAGGCTCTCTACGCGCTGGCATTTGTAGACAAAGACCCGTGGTTTGAAGTGAAATACGACAGCGACTACAATCCCGTATACATCCCGCGCCCGGCTTCAAGTCAGTATAAGGCAATGACAGCGCTGCATAATTTCGCGAAGGAACATCCGAAGTATGTTGACGATTACACCACAAAGTGTGACATGCTGAAGGCGTTTGTCAAGATGTCAGGGCAGAAGTAAACAGGCGTTTGGCATACTTGGTTTGTGTAACATATTTTCTTTAAAATAGCTTAAGCTGCAAGTTTTTTTATTCGCAGATGCAAGGTTTTGTAAACAAATGAGTTTAGTATGTAGACAAAATCTTAAAATCTTGAATATGAAAACTTGCAGCTTTATTAATTTCTTTTGGCTGATAGCGTGTGCTTTTTGCCTTGTCTCATGCGATGAGGAGAGTGATCTGATATCGGGACCTACCACGAGCAGCACCATGATAAGCGGCGTGGCACGTAGTGCGACGGCATGCCTCTTGCCGGAGTGAAGGTTAGTGTGGATTATAATGAGTCGGTGTGGCTCGGTCAGCAGACTACACGCCACAAGGCAGAAGGCATTACCGACAAGGACGGCAACTATCGGCTGTATTTTGAGTTGCGTGACGACGAGCTGCGAGACAACGGCAACGATGCGTCGGCGTCACGAAACTTCTATCTAATTTTCGACCTTTCTTCGCTCTCAGAAGAAAAATACATCATGCCGAAAGACATAAAGGCCGACAACAAAGATCAGAAGTTGCGCTTCTATTATGACAATCTCCACTTCGAGAGAGGCAAGTTCTACAGCCATAACCTTTACGTTCCGCTAAAGCGCTGGATAGATGTAACCGTTGTCAGCGACGGCAAGATAAACGCCAATGACAAGTTTGTCGTGTCTAATCTGATAACTACGGCGGCGACGAGCTGCCTTTCAACTCCTATTATCGCGACGGCCGTGTGTTGATGGACTATCCCGTAACGATGACGTCAGACAGGAGCAGACGTTCAGGGTGCCGTGTGCGCTCAACGACTCAAACATGATTTACATCGGCTGCATGAAGGTGGAGTAGCTCTTACGATGCCGTTACGCCGGTTAAGAAAGTCTTTGTAACCGAAAGCGAACCGCAGTCGGTAAGGCTTGAAATTGGTGCTGCAGAATGAAAACGGCGATTAGGCAGAATTAAATATAAAAGACACTGAAATATAAGGCGGCTGTTAAAGCCGCAGACGCATGTATCTGAAAATCAATCTGTTTTTAGTTTGGGTTCCGGCTTTTGGCAAGTCGGAACCTAATTGTTTTCATTCGGCTGTTGCTTATCTGCGTTGCCTGTGCCGTTCATGCAGCAGGCGAAGTTGGCAGAGTATGCCCTCCCGATAGGATGGTGTGGTTGCCTGCCAGCGTTATGTCGTTTTTGGTGAAGCTTATTATTGCCGTCTTGTTGACGATAAACGACTTATGAACTCTTATGAAGGTGCTTTCAGGCAGAATCTCCTCAATGTTTTTCATGCTCATCTGTGTCATTACGGGGCGCTCGTGGTTAAGATGTATCTTGATGTAGTTGTTCAGCGCCTCGATGAACGAGATGTCGGCATAGCTTATCTTGATGTTCTTATATTCAGACTTCACTATGAAGAAGTCTTCCTCTGCATGACGCGCCCTTTCCTGCAGGTCCTTTTGCCTTATGGCCTTTGACACCGCAACCTCGAATCTGTTGAACGAGAACGGCTTGTGAAGAAAGTCGATGGCGTTGAGTTCAAAGCCGTCGAGGGCAAACTGGGCGTATGCGTGGTGAATATAAACATCACGTCCGACGAAATGATACGTGCAAGTTCGAGTCCGTTCATGCCCTTCATCTCTATGTCAATGAACACTATGTCGGGCTTGCTGCGCCTTATCTCTTCGAGCGCCTTGAGCGGGTTGGTGAATGTTTCAACGCTTATGTTGCCCATTCTCCGGGCAAACTCGCTGATTATGTTGAGAGCTATCGGCTCGTCGTCAATGGCAATACATTTCATTGTTCCTGTCGTCGTTGTATGTGGTTAGTTTATTAAGGTTATGCTCAGCAGTACGGTGTAGAGTCCGTCTGCGTCGTTTATCTCGAGCTTGTGGCGCTTGGGATAGGCCAGTTCGAGCCGCTTGCGGCAGTTGCTAATGCCTATGCCGGCAGAATGGCCGCGCCGGTCTGTCGGCTTCTGGTTCTGCGTAGAGAAGAACAGCGTGCCGTCTTCAATCCTTATGACGATATACACCTGGCGGTCGTCGGTAGACGACAGACCATACTTTATGGCGTTCTCTACGAAGGTTATAAGCAGCATGGGCACTATCTGCAGTCCTTGCCGCTTGTTGTCGTTATAGTAAGACAGCTGTATGCTGTCCTTGTTTTCGGTGCGGTATTTCTGTATCTCGATATACTGTCGTATGTAGTCGATCTCCTCTTCAACGGGTATGGCCTCCTTCGTCGGGTTGGTGTACATGTATTTCATCAGCAGATAAACTGCATGAAGCTGTCTCCACCTGCTGCGACTTCATCACGATCATGCCGTAGAGAGTGTTGAGCGTGTTGAAAAGAAAGTGAGGGTTGATCTGTGCCTTGTAGAGAGCAAGTTCCGCTTTCTTCTTCTCCGTCTCGAGGTCGTGGCTGCGCACAATCTGCCTGATAAGTTCGGTGAGCAGGCCTACGGCCGTGCTGAAGGTGATGGTTGCGACATACAGGAACCACACTGCCTGCTGATGAAGCCTTGCCCTGGCCACAGTCCTTACGCGGCGTGGACGCACCGGCCTGTGCGGAAAGTCCATCTGATACTGCGATATGAGCCATGTAATCAATATTGTGGCAAGAATCAGGATAAGGGCTATAATCACCTTGCGGCGCGTCTGGAAGAACATGGGCACCGTGATATAGCGGTTGAAGAAATAAACGGCATAGAGCCAGCACGCCAGTATGCAGACAAACGTCAGGTTGTTGGCTATCCATCGCTCTATGGGAAGCAGGAAGCACAATGCCGGCAACAGCACGCAGGCAAAGAGAAGGTCGGTTATCAGAGGTATCTTTCTTAGCATAAATTATCGTTATTGCGTTACTAAATCTTTCCCGTTGCAAAGATAGTGTAAATATTCTGTAACGTGAAAAATGAGCCATGCCGTTTACCCTCACTTATATGTCGTTTACCCTTACACGGCGAATTTGTGTTGCAGAAAACCCCGTTTTAACAATATCTTTGCAACATAAACCGCTAAAATGATATGAAAATGAACGAGAAAAGAAACCCTGGATTTATAGTCAGACTGCTGATGCTTCTGATGATATGCTGCTCGGCGGCGGCCGGTGCAATGGCACAGACCGTTGTCAGCGGAAAGATTACTGACAAGTCGACGTCCGACCCGCTGCCTGGAGCAACGGTGTCGATAACGCCCAACGGCGGCAAGACCCGTCTTGGCGTGTCGGACATGGACGGAAAATACAGAATAGACAATCTTGCGGCAGGACAATACCGCATAAAGGTGAGCTACATGGGCTATAAGACGTATGAGAAGAGCGTCAGCCTGGGCAGCAGTGACAACAAGGTGATGAACATAAGTCTGACCGAGGACGCCACCATGCTCGAAAACCTTTCGGTAGAGGGAAGGGCAACACGTGCGCAGCAGGCTGGCGACACGCTGTCGTATAACGCGTCGGCATTTAAAGTGTTAGACGGAAGCACCGCCGAAGAGCTGTTGGCAAAGATGCCCGGCATTGTGGTAGAAGGCGGTGAGGTGCAGGCCCAGGGCGAGAGCGTAAGCAAGGTGATGGTGGACGGCAAGGAGTTTTTCGACGGCGACGTAAACCTTGCGCTGAAGAATCTTCCGGCCGACATAATAGCCAGCATAGAGGTGTTCGACAAGAAGAGCGACCAGGCCGAGTTTACCGGATTTGACGACGGAGAGGAGATAAAGACGATAAACATCGTTACAAAGAGCGGCTACAAGGAAGGAGTGTTCGGCAAGGTGTACGGCGGATACGGCACGGACAACCGCTATAACGCCGGCGGAAACATCAACATATTTGACGAGTCGCAGAGGCTGTCAATACTCGGAATGAGCAACAACGTCAACCAGCAGAACTTCTCGCAGGAAGACCTGTCGGGAGTTATGTCGGCGCAAAGCTCAAAGCGCGGGGGCAGGCGCGGCGGAGCCGACGCGGCAGCACGGACAACTTCATGGTGGGCTCGCTCGGCGGTGTGACCAAGACCAACGGCATAGGCCTGAACTATGTGAACGAATGGAACGACAAGCTGAAGCTTACGTCGAGCTACTTCTTCAATCAGTCTCTAACGACTATCAGGAGAAACTGCAGCGCGAGTATTTCGAATCGGCACTGCCGGGCATGTCGTACATGCAGGACAGCGAGTCGGACATGACCAACTGGAACCACCGCGTGAACATGAACCTCGAATATAAGATTGACGCCGACAACACTCTGCAGCTGCGCCCTAAGTTCAGCTATCAGAGCAGCAACACGCTGAGCAGCTATCTGGGCGAAAACCTCCTGTATGGCGAGCAGCAGAGTAGCATAGGCAGCAGCTCGGAGAGCGACGTGAAATCGTACAGCGCCGGACTTAACGCCACCTACCGCCACCGCTTCAACAAGCAGGGAGCACGCTGTCGCTCTCTGTGAACGGACAGATAACCGACAAGCGCAGCGACACCTACACCGACTATAAGGAAAGCAAGACCGAGGAAGGCACGACAACCGCCACGGAATATTCGCAGCGCAAGGACAACGACGAGAAGCAGACATCGCTGCGCACCAACCTGATGTATACGGAGCCGATAGTGGACAACGTGCAGCTGAGCGCCAACTATAAGTTCTCTTACAGCAACAGCGACGCAGACAAGAAGACGTTTGAGAGCGACGGCATGACCGACCTGGGCGAACAGCTCATTGACCAGATGTCGAGCGTGTATCAGACCGACTATCTTACGCATGCTGCCGGACTGGGCCTGAGATGGAATCTCGACAAATGGCGCTTCACGCTCGGTGCCGACTTCCAGTGGGCTTCGCTCGACGGCGAACAGTCGTATCCCGTTGCCGACAACATATCGCACAACTATTTCTCTGTGCTGCCGTCGGCCATGATACGCTACTCGCTCAACCGCAACAACTCGTTCATGCTGCGCTACCGCAGCAGTTCTACGTCGCCCACGCTGCAGCAGCTGCAGTCGGTTGTCGACAACACCAATCCGCTGTTCCTCTCTACCGGAAACCCGCTGCTCGACCAGCAGATTAACCATACGCTCAACCTGAGATATATGCTCACAACAATGTCTGGACAGACATTCATAGCCATGCTCGGCGCCACGCTGCGCAACGGATATGTGGCTGACAGCACCTTCGTGGCAACAGAAGACATCACGCTGCCCGGCGGAATAGAGATGGACAAGGGCGCACAGCTTACACGCCCTGTGAACCTCGACGGATACTACAGTCTGCAGCCATGCTGACATACGGATTTCCGCTCGACCTGATACGCAGCAACGTCAACCTGAGCCTTGCCGGCAACTATGCCAGCGTGCCGACGATATTCAACGGCGTGAAGAGCAATACGCGCGAACTGACGTTTGTGCCAAGGTGGTGATAGGCAGCAACATCAGCGACAAGCTCGACTTCACGCTGTCGTATTCAGCCTCGATAAACAAGGCCCTCAGCTCTGTTGCCGACCTGAACACGAGCAACTATGTTACGCACATAGCACAGGCCCGCGTGGGCTGGACCTTCTGGGCCGGACTGACACTGCGCAGCACGCTGACTTATACGGGCTACAGCGGTCTGAGCGCCGACACGGAAGACTATTTCCTGTGGAACGCGTCGCTCGGCAAGAAGTTCCTGAAGAACAATGCTGCGAGATAAGGCTCGACGTGTATGACATACTGGGGCAGAGCCAGTCGTTCAGACAGTCGGTAGGCAGCAACTACTACGACTATCTCACGGCCAACGTGCTGCAGCCCTATGCCATGGTGAGCTTTGTCTATACGATAAGATAGGCCGTCTGAGGCCGCTATGACATCAGCGTATGCCGTAGTAAGAAGACATTAAATTAGGTTTTAGTTGTTTGTAAATCAATGCCGGGCGGCTGTCGGCCTGCCTTTCCTAAGGCGCAGCATGATGCGGCAGGACGGGGCAGACTGACATACGGCGGCAGAGAAATGCAGACATAAGAAGCAAAACCTATAACGCAATATGGCAAAACTCTTACGGCCAAAGGGCTGTTTGAGATTAAATTAAACATCTAAAAAAAACGAGAACTCATGAAGAAACTATTATTACTGATGGCCCTGACGGCATGTTCGGCATCAGCGCCGACGCACAGAAAAGGGGCGGACAGAAGCTTACGCCTGAACAGAGAGTGGAGAAACGCATGGAGCAGCTCGACAGCAAGCTGAAGCTAAGCGACGAGCAGAAGCAGAACATAAAGTCGCTCTACACCGACTTCTTCAGTCAGGACATAAGTCGCGAGGAGCGCAGGAGCAAGATGGAGGAGCTTAACACGAAGATAAGCAATCTGCTTGACGACAGCCAGAAAAAGACTTTCAGCGAGATGACAGCCGGAAGGCCGGCAAAAAGCGCTAAGCACGCATGCCTTACAGCCGCCGTGCAGAGGCATTATGCCGTGGCGGCCTTGACTTCTGATTATTAAGATGCTTGTATATGAATGTGCCTGACGGGATGGTTTATCGTGTCTTTTTTGTTAATCCAGGTCGGGTACATTCTTTTTTCTCGGCCATTTTTATATGTAACAGTTTCGGCGGTTTTGCTTTCACATTGATTTTGCCTGACGCTCTCATACTGAGATATTTTAAAATTAAAATCATTTGGCCGTAAAAACGTGCCGTTTTCGTGTGCAAGCGCAAGTGCCAGATGCATAGCGTGTTACATCGTTATGCGTAGATGTGTGCAAAGATTTTTG
>ENA-OQHA01001073-OQHA01001073.1-human-gut-metagenome-genome-assembly--contig:-NODE-1073-length-11424-cov-2.529079_pt1 | contig 11424 bp, 17 predicted proteins | sample MGYA00242558_ERZ504707 | MGnify/ENA primary metagenome ERZ504707 (study PRJEB26092, sample SAMD00036197) | human gut metagenome | host: Homo sapiens | study: EMG produced TPA metagenomics assembly of... | reverse complement strand
CCCCATCCGGAAGATAATTGGCGGCACAACGGCCCCACCGACTACTGCGCCGATATGAAGCGTGGCGCTCCACTACTACAACGCCGCCGATAAATGGAACGACGACCACAGCCTGCTGGGCCTCGGCTTCGAAAAGCTGCTGGACTCCCCTGCTCAGACCGTCGCACAGCGCTGGCCCCGACAGTGCAATGCCATCCGCACCTGCCTCGACCGGCTGACTCAGCTGGAAGCCGAGGGAAGCGAAGACCTTGACGCTGTGTCGGGCTGCTTTGGCGAACTGATGGCCGAGCTGTTCGACTACAAGCAGGACCACTGGTCGCCGGAGCTGCGGAGCATCGGCTTCCATCTGGGCAAATTCATCTACCTGCTGGACGCCTACGATGACCTGGCACGGGACGAAAAAAAGGGCGCATACAATCCGCTGCGCACCCTCAGCCGTCAGCCCGGCTACGAGGAAGAGATGCGGGAAATTTTTGAGCTGCTGTTGGCTCAGTGCGCCAGAAGCTTCGAGCGTCTGCCCTGCGTAGAGGACGCGGACCTTCTGCGGAACATCCTGTATTCCGGCGTGTGGCTCAAATACAACTGCAAACAGGCCAAAGAGGCCCAGAAAAAGTAACCAATTCCGCCCAAAAGGCGGATTTTGTCTTGATTTTGCAGGCACTGTCCTGTAGACTGTAATATTGTATGGAACGAAAAGGCCGCGCATGGCCTGAGAGACGTGAGGAAGTAGACCCATGAGAGATCCCTATGAGGTGCTGGGCATCCAGCGCGGCGCAACTGACGACGAGATAAAGAAAGCCTACCGTGCCAAGTGCAAGCGCTGGCACCCTGACCTGAACCCCAACGACCCCACCGCCGAAGAGCACTTCAAAGAGGTGCAGGCAGCTTACGACGCCATCACCAAGGGCGACACCGGCCCCAGATGGGCGGACAGCCCGGCGGCGGTTACGGCTACGGCCAGCAGGGTTATTATCAGGGCGGCTACCAGCAGGGATACGATCAGGGCTACAGCCAGAACGGCTGGCAGCAGGGCGATTTCGGCTTCGGGTTCGACCCGTTTGGTTTCGGATTTGGTTTTGGCGGCTACCAGCAGCAGAGCGGGGCCAGCTACTCCGGCTCTGACACCCCCGAGATGCAGGCGGCCCGCAACTTTGTGGCCAATGGCCGCTACACGGAGGCCCGCCGGGTGCTGGACAGCATGAACAGCCGCTCAGCGCGATGGTACTACCTCTCCTCGCTGGCCAATCAGGGCCTCGGCAACAGCATCGACGCGCTGCAGGACGCCCGCCGCGCCGTTCAGCTGGACCCCAACAACACCGAGTACCAGATGCACCTGCGCCGGATGCAGAATCCCGGCCAGACCTACCGCACCCAGACCACCTACGCCCAGCCCGGCGCTGATGCGCTGGTGCTGGAGCATGATTTTGCTCAATCTGCTCTGCAACTGCTGCTGTGGCGGCGGCTGGGGCTGGCGGTTCCGGATGTAAATAAAAAGAGAGGGAATGCTGCATTGGCAGTGTTCCCTCTCTTTTATCGTTCAGTCAGTCTTGCGATGCCGATACCGTTTTTCACTTCGACTGCAACAGTGGTATCTCTAGGGGCATCTTCATAATCGAGCATCATCCGGCAGCCTCCTGAAGCTGGAATTCACGCACCACAGGGACAGTCTTATCCGTAAGGTCACTTTTGAAAACAAAATCCGTTCTCATCTGTGACCATCTCATATCCCCATTTGCTTTCTTCTTCCAGCTCATTCGGATATTCTATGTATGCCCACACTTTGGTCTGTGGCATTGGGTGCTCGTCTTCTGCCCAGACCTGTACACGGAACTCCTCGGACATCGGCTTCTCATTCGTCTCATTCACCACAACGTAGAAATTTTCTCTTCCATCCAGGACTCCCTCTTCCGTGACTTCGAATGCGTACCCCGGGACATACGGCTCGTATCCATCTGCCTCCACCGTATAATAATAGAGGCCGGGCTGTAATTCTTCAAATGTTATCGTATCCGAAAGGTCTCCGACCTTTATCTGTACCACTTTCTGTTTTTCTGCATCTAGAAGCGATACGACGACTTTATGCTCCTCAACATCATGGTACGTGTACCGTTCCTTATAACTGCTGCCATCCGGATATTTTGCAGTCGAGAAATACGAAAAGGGATTCGCCGTTATCTGTATCTTATTTTCAGCGCAGAGTTCAGGATTTTCCAAGTCGCCTCCAAAGTCCAGTTTTTCCGCTTTTGTTCTGGGTTTTCGGCCCTTGTCCCACGTCACATAGAGAATGATGTCGACCTCTTCCCCCATCCGATGATAAATAAGGCTTCCCGGTGCATAGTTAATACCGTACACCTTGAATCCCCCATTACTTTCCTCTGCGTCCTCCTGTTCTCTTTGGTTCGCCGCCTCGTCATACATGACGTCCGCTATACTGCCTGGCGCGGTGATTTCACTTTCCACCTTCTCATAACTGTCGTAGAAATTGATGTTTGGCACCTCATAATAGTGCAGTTTGCAGTATTCTCCATAACAGAAGAAAATGATTGCAACTGCCAAAAGCAGTTCTCCGGCAAGCCGCTTCAGAGACGCTCCTCCCTTCTGTTCTTCATCCTTCTTGACGTTCTCCGAGCGCTTATCGTCCTGAAGGAGCTGGACGATTGCCACAGCCGCTGCAATTCCCATAATTGCCGATGTTGTAGAGTTGTAGATCATAAGCATTCCTTTTGCAAACACCGGATCCATGAAATACCGCAGGAAATCCATTACTATTCCCAGCATTTTTATTCCCCCTTTTTATTTTTTCGTCCGTGACTCTATAATAAACATTTTCCCAACACATTTCAAGGTTTTTTGTAGTTTTTACCATAATCTTTTCGTGGATATTTTTCTTATATATACATCATGCACAATTTTATTTGAAATAAACTAGTATACATAACAGATTGCGTGTGTTTTTTCCAAAATTTGTTTTCGTGTGTACACGCAAAAAAGAGTGCCACCGCACGATTCCTCGTGCAGCGGCACTCTCATTTCATTTTACTTTTTTCAGAACAGCACCCTTTAGCTGATGATGATGGTCCGTGTGATCTTCTCGCAGGAATAGTTGCCGGAGACTGTTGCCGTCTGGGTGTAGATACCCGGCTGCGTCGGGAACTCCGTGGACTTGCTGCTGAACAGGCCCTTCGTTTTTATAAGTACAGGTGACCTTGGCATTATCGACCACCACGCCGTCCGACTCCAGCAGAGCGCCGACATTGTGTGCCTCAGCCTCGGCCAGCGTCATCCCGGCGGGCAGGTCTTCGGCCCAGTAGAGGCGGACGCCTCGGTCTTGGGCTTTATCTTGAACATGGCCACACCGGCGGTGTTCAAATCGCCGGATTCCAGCGCCACGGCACCCGCGACATAGCTGCCCGAATCCACGGGCTGCTCATCCAGATAGATACGGCTGAACGCGCCTCGGGAAGGTAGCGGCGGATGAGCTCGAGGGAGAGCTTCAGGCCCATGGACATATCTTTCAGGGTGGGGATATAGAATTTCAGGGTATCCATCACCTTGACGACCTCATCGGCCACGCCCAGCAGCACACTGACGTCGTTGCCGTCGATGAGCTGTTTGACATAGGCGTAGACATTGAACTCTTCTACCTGATCAGGGGTCTTGGACATCTTGCGGGGCAGGGGTATCATCTTGAGCAGGGTGCGGAGCTTATCGGAGAGCACGAGGGTGACGTAGCCCTTGGCTTCGCCCTTGATGCCCAGCACCACGCCGATATACTGCGCGTCCGCCGGGCGGGTGACCACCGACAGCTCGGAACGGGGAGCCATAGACCAGCTTTCCGGCAGCCTGCAGACGAATGGAGACGACTTCATTCGTCTCTTCCATCCGGGTCTGAGAGGCGCGGGGCAATTCGGTCTCTGCCGAGGCGGCCAGCACCGGGGTCACCATGCTCAGCATGAGGGCTGCTGTGAGAAGCAGCGAAAGCATTCTTTTGGCCTTCATATGGACAAACCTCCTGTATTCATCATCTTCAGCCGGGCGGGCCGCACAGGCTGACACTCCGGCTAGTATGATTTTACCGCAAATCCCTGCTGTGGTCAATGACGGGATTCAAGTGTATCCGCTCACGAAAAGACCGCCGCCCCGGCAGGCAGCGGCCTCAGAAAATTTTATCGCAGCATCACAGGATGCGCACCCGGACGACGGCGGGGATGGCCGAGAGCTTCGCGGCCAGTGCATCATTCACGGCACCGGTGGCGTCCAGCATAGTGTAGGCCATGTTCTTCTTGCTCTTGTTCACCATGTTCTCGATGTTCAGGCCCGCCTCCGTGGTCAGGGCGGTGATCTGGCTGATCATGCCCGGTTCGTTCTTGTGGATGATGCAGATGCGCTTGCCGCCTGCACGGGGCTGATGCACCTCGGGCATGTTCACCGAGTGGGTGATGTTGCCGTTCTTGAGGTAATCGCTGATCTCCTGCACGGCCATTGCGGCACAGTTGTCCTCGGCCTCCGGCGTGGAAGCACCCAGATGCGGGGTGCAGACGATGCCGGGCTTGCCCAGAATGGCCTCAGTGGGGAAGTCGGTCATGTAGCCGGAGACCTTGCCCGTCTCCATGGCCTCCAGCAGGGCTGCGGTGTTCACCAGCTCACCGCGGGCGTAGTTCAGGATCTTCACGCCGTCCTTGCACAGGGCAAGGGTCTGGGTGTTGATGGTATCCTTGGTGGTGGGCAGGTAGGGAACATGGATGGTGATGTAGTCGCACAGGGGGAGCATGTCGTTCAGGTTCACGCAGTGGTGTACCTGGCTGGAAAGGTTCCAGGCGGCATCAATGGAGATGTAGGGATCGTAGCCGTAGACCTCCATGCCCAGCTCAATGGCGCAGTTGGCCACCCGGGAACCGATGGCACCCAGACCGATGACACCCAGCGTCTTGCCCTTGATCTCGTTGCCCACAAACTTTTCTTGCCCTTTTCCACGGTCTTGGCCATGGCGGGGTCGCCGGTCAGGCCCTGGCACCACTGGCAGCGGCGGCCACATTGCGGCTGCCTGCGATCAGCATCCCAATGACCAGCTCAGCCACGGCGTTGGCGTTGGCACCGGGGGTGTTGAACACCACGATGCCCTGCTCCGAGCAGCGATCCAGCGGGATATGTTCACACCGGCACCGGCACGGGCAATGGCCAGCAGGTTGTCGTTGAAGGTGGTGTTCAGCAGGTCGGCGCTGCGCACCAGAATGCCATCGGGGGCATCGGTGTCCACCGAAACATCAAACAGGTTCTTGTTCAGCTTTGCCAGCCCACCGGGCTGATGGCGTTCAGGGTCTTGATCGTAAACATACTTTCCTATCTCCTATACACAAATCAGGCATTTGCCTTGCGGAATTTCTCCATGAAGTCCACCAGCTTCTCTACGCCTTCGGTGGGCATTGCATTATAAATGGAAGCGCGCATACCGCCCACCAGACGGTGGCCCTTCAGGTTGACAAAACCGGCTTCGGCGGCTTCGGCGCAGAACTTCTTGTCCATGTCAGGGTCGGGCTGGTAAAGGTGACATTCATCGTGCTGCGGTAGCGGTGCTCCACAGGGTTGTGGAAGAACTCCTGACCGTCCAGATAATCATACAGGATCCTGGCCTTGGCTTCGTTGATCTTCTGCATATTCTCCAGGCCGCCGATGTCGTTTTCCAGATACTTGAGCACCAGACCGGTCATGTAGATGCACCAGCAGGGGGGCGTGTTGTACATGCTGTCCTTGGCCAGCAGAGTGGTGTAGTTCATCATGGTGGGTACGGTGTCGGCGGCGTGGCCCAGCAGGTCGTCCCGGACAATGGCAATGGCCATGCCGGCGGGGGCTACGTTCTTCTGCACACCAAAGTAGATGCAGCCATACTTGCTCACGTCCACAGGTTTGGAGAGGATCATCGAGCTCATGTCTGCCACCAGCGGCACACCCTCCACCTGAGGTACCTCGACGTACTGGGTGCCGAAGATGGTGTTGTTCTGGCAGATGTGGATGTAGCTTGCGTCCTTGTCGTAGTCGATGGTGTTGACATCGGGGATGTAGGTGAAGTTCTTGTCCTTGCTGGAAGCAACGATCTTCACCTCGCCGAACTTGGCGGCCTCCTTGGCAGCCAGGTTCGAGAAATTGCCGGTGACCAGATAATCGGCCTTGCCTGTGGTCATAAAGTTCAGGGGCACCATGCAAACTGCTGGGTGGCACCGCCCTGGAAGAAGCCGACCTTGTAGTTGTCAGGGATGTTCATCACCCGGCGCAGGGTGGCTTCGGTTTCAGTGATGATGGCATCGAACCACTTGCTGCGGTGGCTCATCTCCATCACGCTCTGGCCGGAATCGCCGTATTCCAGCAGCTCTGCCTGTGCCTGACGGAGCACCTTTTCCGGTAACATGCTGGGGCCTGCGCTGAAGTTGTATACTCGTGCCATATGGAACTCTCCCTTTCCTATCCGTACCGCCGCTCTCATCTGCGGCAGGTGTGTGCTTGATTTGTCCGTAGTATACCGGTTCCGGGGGTGCAAAAACAAGAGCATCTTTGCACAAAGATGGGGCTGCTCTGCCTGCCTTGAACGCACAAAACACACAACTGTCCTTGAATAAAGAACACTTTTTAAGACAAATGTAAAAATATGCTGGTTTTACCGCATGGCTCCTCACTTTTACTGCTTGCCTGTTTGTGCCGGGTGTGGTATAATCGTGTTAAAATAAGACAAATGTAAAAGCGAAAATCGGAGGTGAAACCGGTGTACGGACTTTCAGACAGACTGAAACCGCTCTCTGCCGCCGAGGAGCAGGTGCTGCTGGCGCTCTGGACTGCCCGCCCGGCCACCCGGCGGGATATCAGCGAAAGCTGACCGCCACCGGCTGGGCTCCGGCCACGGTGCTCAACTTTTTGTACCGTCTGGAGGAAAAGGGCTGGGTCAAGGGCGGCAAGGCGGGGAGCCAGAACACCTATCTGCCACAGTCACTCGCCGGCCTACTGCGTTGCGGCCATGCGCCAGCGGATGGACACTCTGTTCGGCGGCAGCCTGCCCGAAGCGGTCCGCGCTCTTGCCAGCGAGAGCGGCGCTTCCCAGAGCCAGCTGGAACAGGCCATCCGGGTGCTGGAGGAGCAGCATCAGGAGGCAGAAGAATATGACCTGTACGATCCCTATGGGTGACGGAAAACGAAAAAGCTCCCATTACGGGAGCTTTTTCGTTGCATTCGGTCGAAAGATGTGTTAAAATCAAATGCGAAAAGGTACTGCACATAACGGCAGGCGGGGAGCCCACACTTCCGGAAGGAGGTGAGAGCAATGCCGATTACTTTGACGTTCCATATTTTTGGACTGGTATTTACCATCAAGGTGAAAAGCGAAAACCGCCACCCTGGCCGGTGACGGTTTTCTATGCAAATAGATAGCTAAAACCCTTCAGGCTAACCGCTTGTCGCAGTGCCTTTTCTATTTGTAGTATAGTGATTTTTTTTGTTTTGTCAAGTGGCGGAAGGATATACGATGGAGTGCAGATTGAAAGCAAAAAAATGCGGCGGCTGTCCGATGCTGGGGCTGGATTATGCCGAGCAGCTGAAACAAAAAGAGGCCGCTGTCCGTAAGCTGGTGGGAAAATACGGCCCGGTGGCTCCCATCCGGGGCGCGGAAAACCCCTGCCATTACCGCAATAAGGTGATCTCTACCTTTGCAGCGGGCCCCGGCGGGAAACTGGTGTCCGGCATCTATGCGGCAGGCACGCATAAAGTGCTGCCTGTGGAAAGCTGCCTGCTGCAGGACGAAGTGCTGGACACGTGATGCAGGCGGTGCGGGCGGCGGTCAGCGCCTGCCGCTACCAGCCTTACAATGAGGACAAGGGCACCGGCCTGCTCCGCCACTGCCTGCTGCGGCGCGGTGTGGTGTCCGGGCAGGTGATGGTGGTATTGGTGACCGCCCAGCCGGTTCTGCCCGGGGCAAAAAACTTTGTCCGCGCCCTGCTGGCCGAAGCCGAAAAGCGCCATGTCCCCGTGACCACCGTGGTGCAGAACTACAACCCCCGCCGCACCAGCGTTGTGCTGGGCGAAGAGGAAAAGGTGCTCTACGGCAAGGGCTTCATTCTGGATACCCTCTGCGGCAAGACCTATGCCCTGAGCCCCCGGAGCTTCTACCAGATCAACCATGACCAGACCGAGGTGCTGTATGGTCTGGCTGTGGAAGCCGCCCGCCTGACCGGCAAAGAGGTGGTGCTGGATGCCTACTGCGGCATTGGCACCATCGGTCTGACCGCCAGCGGCAGGGCAAAGCAGGTGGTGGGCGTGGAGCTGAACCGGGACGCTGTCCGGGATGCCATCGGCAACGCAAAACACAACAACGTGAAAAACGCCCGCTTCTTTGCCGCCGATGCCACCCAGTGGATCACAGAAGCAGCGGCCGCCGGCAGAGAGCAGATGTCATTTTCATGGACCCGCCCCGCGAAGGCTCCACCCCCCAGTTCATCGAGAGTGTGGCCCGCATGGCCCCCAAACGGGTGGTCTATGTCAGCTGCAACCCCGAGACCATGGCCCGCGATCTTGCCTCCTGACCGCCAAAGGTTACCGCGCCGAGGGCTTTACCCCTGTTGATCTCTTCCCCCAGACCGCTCATTGTGAGGTGGTCGGCGCGCTGACCAGATCACAGAAGTCCAAAGGGTGAAACAAGCCACGATGAACGGATATTTTTATGTATTAACGGCCATTGACCTTTTTGTGCTGAGCTTCATGTGCATCCTCACAAAGCTCAGCGAATCTCTGAACAAAAAGCAGAAGCAGGGATTTTTCCTTGCTTTTGCGCTGATCGCGGCGATCTCGGTGCTGGAGGTGGTGACACTGGCGGTGGATGGCACCCCGGCGGGCTACCGCTGGCTGAACATCCTGTCCAACTATCTGGGGTTCGGCCTGTCCCCGGGAGTGTGTCTCTGCCTTGTGTATGTCATGGACCGGAAAAAGAGGATGAACCGCTGGTTCAGGGCGGCGGTGTGCTGCGAGGCGTGCTACCTGCTGTTCCTTGCTCTGTCCATCCCCGCCGCTGGTGTTCTCCGTCAGCGCCGACAACGTTTATTCCCGCGGGCAATACTTCTATATTTATATCATCCTGTATTTTGCGGCCATCGTGTATCTCTCGGTGTCCACCATTGTCACGGCGCGGGAATTTCAGAATCGCAGCCGGGCGCTGATCTACCCCCTGATGATCTTTCTGCTCATTGAGACCATCATTCAGGTGACACTGCCGGACCTCCACGTTACATGGCTGTGCGTTACGCTGTTGTCGGTGCTGTACTTTATCTACTGCAGCGAGATGTGGAACCAGCTGGATGCCCTTACCGGGCTGCTGAATCAGAACAGCTATCTGAACCGCACTGCTGAGATGCGCCGCAACGGCGGGGTGCTGGTGGTGTTCGATGTGGACGACTTCAAGCAGATCAACGACCGCTACGGCCACCTGCAGGGAGATATCTGTCTGGCCGAGATCGGCCGCTGCATCAAAAAAGCCTATGCCCGCAGCGGTTACTGCTACCGTACCGGCGGCGACGAGTTCTGTGTGCTGATGGAAAATGCAGACCGGGAGGCCCAGTGTGCGCAGGAGTTTGTACGCCAGCTGGAACAGCGGCGAAAAGCCGTGGACTTTCTGCCCACGGTGTCCTTTGGTTCGGCTCCCTTTTTGGGGGAGGATGTGCTGGCTGTGAAGAACCGGGCCGACGGGAGATGTACCGCTACAAAAAGGCCCGGAAGCCCGATGCCGCTCATTGTTCTCCAAATCATACCCTCCTATGAAAAGGGACTGCTGCATGGGGATCTCCCCCTGTGCGGCAGTCCCTTTCCTTGTTCTGGCAGGGCACGGTGCGGAATGGCGTGATTGGAACTGGATTTTTTGCATTTCCTGTACTATAATAAAGAGCTGTGAAGTTTACACCCGCTATCACTGGGAAAGGAGAATCACCCCTTGAATAAAATGCTTACCCACCTGAACGGCTACAAGCGCGAGGCTGTGCTTGCACCGCTGTTCAAGATGCTGGAAGCCACGTTCGACCTGTTTGTGCCGCTGGTTATGGCAGACATCGTTAACGTGGGCATTGCAGCACATGATTTCCACTATATCCTTGTGCGGTGCGGCATCCTGCTGCTGCTGGCCGTTGTGGGCCTTGCCTGCAGCCTGACGGCCCAGTATTTCTCGGCCAAGGCGGCGGTGGGCTACTCCACCTCCCTGCGCCATGCCCTGTTTGAGCACATCCAGAGGCTTGGCTTTACCGAGATGGACACCATGGGCACCAGCACCCTCATCACCCGCATGACAAGTGACATCAATCAGGTGCAGAGCGGTCTGAACCTCTTCCTGCGCCTGTTCCTGCGCAGCCCGTTCGTGGTGGTTGGTGCCATGGTTATGGCGTTCACCGTGAATGTGCGGGCCGCCTGGATCTTTGTGGTCGCCATCCCGCTGCTGAGCGTGGTGGTGTTCGGGGTCATGGTCATCACCAACCGCTGTACAAAACGGCCCAGGCCCGGCTGGACCGTGTGCTGGGCCTGACCCGCGAGAACCTGACCGGTGTGCGCGTGGTCCGCGCCTTTGATAAGGAGCAGAGCGAGATTGACCGCTTTGAGTCGGCCAACGATCTGCTGACCCGGATGCAGCTCCATGTGGGCCACATCTCCTCCCTGATGAGCCCGCTGACCTACGTCATCATCAATCTGGCCATCGTGGCTCTGCTCTATGTGGGCAGCATCGAGATCAATGTGGGCGGCATGGCCTCCGGCGATGTGATCGCGCTGGTGAACTACATGAACCAGATCCTGGTGGAGCTGGTCAAACTGGCAAACCTCATCGTGCAGGTGAGCAAGGCGCTGGCCTGTGCGGGCCGTGTGCAGGCTGTGCTGGACACCGAGCCCGGCATGGAATTCCCCGCGGCCCTCAAGGGTGAGGCACCTGCAGACAAGGCCGGGGATGCTGTGCGGTTCGACCATGTCAGCCTGACCTACGCCGGTGCCGGTGCCCCCACCTGACCGATATCAGTTTTACCGCAAAGCGCGGCCAGACCATTGGTGTCATCGGCGGCACGGGCAGCGGCAAATCCAGCCTCATCAACTGATCCCCCGCTTCTATGATGCCACGGAGGGCACCGTGGAGATCCTGGGCCGTCCGGCGCAGGAGTACCCCCGCGCGGCTCTGCGCGGCAGTGTGGCGGTCGTGATGCAGAAAGCCCAGCTGTTTGGCGGCACCATCCGCTCCAACCTGCTGTGGGGCAACAAGAACGCGGTGGATGCTGATCTGTGGGCCGCACTGGAGACTGCGCAGCTGCGGATTTCGTCAGGGCAAAGCCCCTTGGGCTGGACGAGCCTGTGGAGCAGGGCGGCCGGAACCTGTCCGGCGGCCAGAAGCAGCGCCTGACCATTGCCCGTGCGCTGGTGGGCAAG
>ENA-OQHA01001072-OQHA01001072.1-human-gut-metagenome-genome-assembly--contig:-NODE-1072-length-11433-cov-2.668495_pt1 | contig 11433 bp, 20 predicted proteins | sample MGYA00242558_ERZ504707 | MGnify/ENA primary metagenome ERZ504707 (study PRJEB26092, sample SAMD00036197) | human gut metagenome | host: Homo sapiens | study: EMG produced TPA metagenomics assembly of... | reverse complement strand
CTACCCAAAGCTTGATGTCGCCCGTCAGTACTTCCACGCTCTGGCCGCCTCCACCACCGATTTCACCGCTGTCTGCGACGGCGCTGAGCCGAGGTGGGCGCTTACATCCAGCTCTATGACGCCGCCGCTCAGAGCTTCTCTGAGTCCACCAATCTGCCCCCGCAGGGCGCAGGCTACATCCAGCTGATCTGCTGTGTCCCCACCGGCTGGCAGAAGCTGAGCGTCACCTTCACCCCGACCTTTGTGGCAAACAAGAGCCTTACCTTCTCTCTGAACTCTTCTGACCTGACGCAGGTCTGAGGCATTTTTCTGAGACGAAATTCCGTCATAAAGGGCAGAGTTTCCCCACAAAATTTTTGTGAAAAGCATTGACATCTGCTCATTTTTCGCCTATTGTATAGGCAAGACGCCCTTCGGGGCAGTACAATGATTTCTGTGTTTCTACATAAAGGAGGAACGATCATGTCCTTAGAATTCAACCGCCGCTCTTTCCTGAAGTACAGCGCCGCCGCTGCCGTGGCTGTGGCTGGTTCCAGCCTGCTGACCGGCTGTGGTGAGGATGAGTACCAGAAGACCGGCAAAATCGGCAGCACCCTGAAGCTGATGGGTGCTTTCAAACTTGAGGCTGCCAAGCTGGATTCCGCTCCCACCACCACAGAAGCAGATAAGACTCTGACCTGCAACTTCAGTCTGAAATGCACCTCCAAGTATGGTCTGAATATCGTTCCTGCAAACTTCCAGGTCGAGGTCACTTCCAAAGCAACGAAGAAGGTCACGACTTATCATGCTTATAATACCGACGGCACTGGCGGTGTTTCTCTGAGCAACAGCAACAACTATCTGAAAAAAGACGAGTCCCTGGACACCGTATTGAAGGTTACGAACATCAAGGTAGCTGATGGCGATACCATCAAGGTCAAGTTCTGGCCCCGTCCTCAGGCAAGCGAAGGCTCTCAGGCCTACACCCGTGCTTTCTGCACTTGGAGCATGACTGTTAACAGTGCTACCGCTAACACCTACCTGAAGTGATTTTCTTATCATAAAAGTATTCAGCGCCCAAGGCTCACACCTTGGGCGTTTTTGTTTGCCCTCCTCCGTCATTCTGCCAAAATGCAAGCAAGGATTTTTAGTAGTTTTGTGTCTTGTGCATAAGGTGCCTTTCCTGCTACAATAAGAGCATACCAACCGGGGAGCGCAGCGGCCGGACAGATGTGCCGCCGCGCGGTTTTGTTTTTCGGGATGGGCGTCCTGCCTGATTTCACAAGAACAGGAGTGTGCAGTTATGATCAATATGGTAAAGCTTCCCACCAATAAGAGCAGTCTGTTCCTGCGCGTGGCAAAGGGCCACTTCGCCACCAGCCACAGCCACATCAACTACTACATCGACGTCACCACCCAGAAAGCCCGCCTCTCGGAGGCGAAGGCTGTCGCCAAGGAGCTGGTGGCTGCCTATCAGCACAGCACCATCGTGGACACCGTGCTCTGTCTGGACGGCACGCAGGTCATCGGCACCTGTTTGGCCAACGAGCTGACCAAAGACGGCTTTGCCAACATGAATGCCCACCAGACCATCTACGTCATCACCCCCGAGTACACCAGCGCAGCCAGATCATCCTCCGCGACAATCTCGCCCCGATGGTCAGGGGCAAGCACGTCCTCATCCTGTCGGCCTCCATCACCACCGGCTACACCGTGCAGGCGGCCATCGAGCGGTCAACTACTACGGCGGCACCGTGGCGGGCCTGTCGGCCATCTTCGCCACTACCCACGAGTGTCTGGGCATCCCGGTCACCTCCATCTTCGACCCCTCCAGCCTGCCCGACTACGCCAGCTTCGACAGCCGCGACTGCCCCATGTGCAAGGCCGGCCAGCCCATCGACGCGCTGGTGAACAGCTTCGGCTATTCGGCCCTCTGAATCTGAAATTTTCCTCCCTCTTTCTCCCCGCTGTGCAGCTGCATGGCGGGGAGTTCTATTATAAAAGAGCCGTCAAAGGCATTTTATTGCCCTTGACAGCCATTTAAAAAATGATTATACTACAAATAAGAAAGGCGCCAGCCGCAAACGGCTTGCTCCTTACCTTAGTGGATCAAGAAAAAATGACCGCACAGATGTAGAGAGTCAGGCGGTCATTTTTCTTGTCTTTATCATTACTGTGAGAAACAGTCCATGTGATTTGAAACGTCACAAAAATTGCTCCACCGAGAAGTGAAAGCAGTAATACGACCTGTTCAAACGTCATGGTGCATCCCCCTTTCCGCCCTTGAGCGTGCAGGGGAGCGAGAATCCAAGAAAATCGCCTTGCCCGGCGCACTCAGGTGCCGGTAAGGAGAAAGCCGCCTGCGTTTGTGGCACAGCGCCCCGCCGCCAAAAGCGGCAGTTTCATGATAACATATTTTCTGACAAAAACAACAAGGCTTTGCGAACGCAAGGCCTCGTTGTTTTTATTTTTTCATCTTCGGAAACACGAAGGAATTATGCCGGTATGCTATAAGCAGCTCTATGGTCATGAAGCACCAGATGACCGGCTCGCAGAGGATGACCGCGTTATACTCAAAGCGGGGGATGAAGAGCAGGACAAAGACGATCTTGCCCAGAAACTCGATGACGCTGGACAGCAGGGGCAGCACCTTCTCGCCCATGCTCTGCAGAGCGTAGCGGGTGGAGAGCAGCATTCCCAGCACGGCGTAGAAGGGTGCATTCCAGACCAGATACCGTGCGCCGTTTTCCAGCACCACCGGCTCCGAAGAGCCGGACACCAGCTTTACCATCCACTCCGCACCCACACTCATAAGCAGGATAGCCGTCACAGCCACCACGACACCGTAGAGATAGATGTCCCGCATTCCACGGCGGACGCGGTCGGGATGGTTCGCGCCGTAGTTCTGGGAGACGTAGGTCGAACAGGCAGAGGCCATCGCCGTCAGGGGCATATCTGTGAACGCAAAGAGCTTTCGGGCCGCGGTGTGGCCCGCGATGACCAGCGTACCGAGCCGTTGATGCCGTACTGCAAAACGACAGAGCCCGCCGAGACGATGCTGCTCATGAGACCCATGGAGATGCTCTGGCTGAACAACTCCCAGTAAAGGTGGCTGCCCACCCTGAAATGCTGTTTTTCCGGCAGCAGGATCTTCACTCTGAGGAAGATGTACAGGATGCAGAGCACCACCGAAACGCCCTGCGAGATGACCGTTGCCACAGCCGCTCCCTGCACCCCCATGCCCATTCTTGCAATGAACAGGAGATCCAGCACCACATTCAGGCCCGAGGAGATGAGCAGGAACACCAGCGGCATCACGCTGTTGCCAATGGCGCGCAGCAGGCCCGCGCAGAGGTTATAGGCGAACATGACCAGCACGCCAGATCGATGGTCAAAATGTAGCGGTACGCATCGTCCAGGATCTCCGCCGGGGTGTCCAGCATGAGGAGCAGCGGGTGCAGGCCCAGCACACCCGCCAGCGTAATGCAGAGGGAAGCCACCAGACCGATGACCAGTGAGCCTGCCACGGTCTTTTTGAGCAGATCGTGATCCTGCGCCCCGTAGGAGCGCGCTGCAACGATTGCAAGGCCGTTGCCGATACCGAGGCCAAAACCGACCAGAAGCTCGTAGATCGAGCCGCAGGAGCCAATGGCGGCAAGGGCGGTATCGCCCAGCACATTGCCCACGATCATGGTGTCCACGGTGTTATAGAGCTGCTGGAACAGGCTGGAGATGAAGATGGGCAGCATGAACAGCAGCAGGTTTTTGAAAATGGGCCCGTGCATCAGGTCCACATTCATGCTGAAGGGGGATTTTTTCGCAGTTTGGGTCATAAGGTTCCTCACAGTTTACGGAAAACAACCCTCCCCGGCATTGCACAGCAAAAACGGAGAGGGTTGTGCTTTATTTTTCTTTTACAGCTCCTGGGTCTCAAAGCCGTGGCCGGTCAGCACCTCCACGCTGGTGAAGCCGGCTGCCTTGATGGCGGCGGCGGCTTCCTCAAAGCCGAAGGTCAGGCTGGAAACATCGTGGGAGTCGGAGGTGATGATGACCTTGCCGCCCATCTTGTTCCACTCCTCCAGCATCCATGCACTGGGGTAGAAGTCCTTGCGGTAGCCGCGGTAAACGCCGCCGGTGTTCACTTCCAGCAGGCAGATGTGCTCTTTGGCTGCGTTCAGAGCCTTGAGGGCAGCGGCCCGGTAGCGGGGAGCCTCTTCATCAAAGAACTCACCCTCGCCGTTCAGCTTCTTAATGAGGTCGATGTGGGCCAGAATGTCCGGTCCCTTGGCGGCAACCTTCTCCACCTCTGCAAAGTAGGCCTCCACAGCCGCCAGCGGGTCACCGTCGAAATCATCAAAGATGCAGTCGTGCAGATCCTGCGGGCGGAAGTCGATCTCGTAGTACTTGCCGGTGTTCTTGCCGTACAGGTGATGGGCCGCACCGATCCAGTAATCGTAGTTCTCGGGCTTGTCCTCGCTCAGGCTGTCCCACTCGATGCCGCAGAGGATGTCCACCTTGCCTTATACTCTGCCTTGAGCTTTGCAATGGTGGCCTTGTACTGGGCGGTGCGGCTGGGGCTCATGCAGTACTCGCGGTCTCGCTGCGTATAGCTATGGCCGGAGAAGCCCAGGGTCGTCAGGCCCTGTGCACAGGCGGCACTGGCCATTTCCTGCAAGGTATTTTTGCCATCGCACATCGTCGAGTGGCAATGAACACTGGACTTCTTATAATCTGCCATAACTAAATCACTGCATCCTTTCCTGTTTGACCTTGTGGTCAATAACGTGTCGTTTTTCCAGCTCACGGGTGATCTCTTCCACCGTGATGCCCGCCTGCACCATCAGCACCAGCACATGGTAAGCCAAGTCGCTGATCTCATAGATGGTCTCGGCTTGTCCTCTTTTTCTCCCGCAATGATGACCTCGGTGCACTCCTCGCCCACCTTTTTCAGGATCTTCTCCTTGCCCTTCTCGAACAGGTAGGTGGTGTAGCTGCCTTCCTGAGGATGATCCCTGCGTCCCTGGATGAGTTCGTAAAGCCCCTGCCAGCTGAACTGTTTAAGCTCCGGCGAGACATACACTTCGTTGAAGAAGCAGCTCTCGGCACCGGTATGGCAGGCAGGGCCATCCTTGACCACCTCCACCACCAGTGCGTCCTTGTCGCAGTCTGCGGTGATGGACACCACATGCTGGACATTGCCGCTGGTATCGCCCTTGCGCCAGATCTCCTGACGGCTCCGGCTCCAGAACACCGTACGCCCCTCGGCAATGGTCAGTGCCAGCGTCTCGGCGTTCATGTAGGCAAGGGTGAGCACCTCTTTGGTGTAGTGATCCTGCACGATGGCAGGAATGAGGCCCTTTTCATCAAATTTCAGTTCCATGGTCCATACTCCCTCCCCAAAGGGGATACTTACAGTTTATCCTAAAGTTGCCCGAAACGCAAGAGCTTACAGCCGCATTTCGACACCATTTTCATTCAGATAGGTTTTCAGGTCGTGGATGGTCAGCAGTTTCTGGTGGAAAATGCCCGCCGCAAGGCCCGCGTCGATGCCCTTGTGGTGGAACAGCTCAAGGAAATCTTCCTTTTTGCCCGCGCCACCGCTGGCGATGATGGGCACATTCACCCGGGCAGCGACCGCGTCCAGCATCTCGAGATCGAAGCCGGTGCGGACACCATCGGTGTCAATGCTGTTCAGGCAGATCTCCCCGCGCCATGCGCCACGCACCAGCTGATCCAGTCCAGCGCGTCCCGGCCGGTATCCTCGCGCCCACCTTGGCGAACACCCGGAACTGGCCGTTCACCCGCTTCACGTCCGCCGAGAGCACCACGCACTGGTCGCCGTATTTCCGGGCCGCCGCCGGGATGAGGCCGGGGTCCCGCAGAGCGCCCGAGTTGACGCTGACCTTATCGGCACCGCATTTCAGCACCCGGTCAAAATCCTCCAGCGTGTTGATGCCGCCGCCTACGGTCAGCGGGATGAAGATCTCGCTTGCCACCCGGGTCAGGATATCGGTGAACAGAGCACGGCCCTCAAAGCTGGCGGTGATATCGTAGAACACCAGCTCGTCGGCACCGGCAGCGTTGTACATCCGGGCCATCTCCACCGGGTCGGCCACATCCCGGATGCCCTCAAAGTTCGTGCCCTTGACCACCCGGCCATTCCGGACATCCAGACAGGGAATGATGCGTTTTGTGATCATTTTCGTTCCCCTCCGTTTAATTCTGCACCAGTTCTACACAACGTTTCAGATCCAGCGCCCCGGTATACAGCTCTTGCCCAGGATCGCGGCAGCGGTGCCCATCTTTTTCAGTTCCAGCAGCTCGGCTTCCGACGAGATGCCGCCGCTGGCCGTAAAAGCCACGCCCGGCACCTCTGCCGCCAGCTGGCGGTACAGCGCCAGATTCGTGCCTGCATGGCACCATCACAGGCAATGTCGGTGTAGATGATGGCCGTGCATCCGGCATCTGCCAGCCGCCTGCAGAAGTCCACGCCCTTTTCGGCGCTGACCTCCTTCCACCCATGGATGGCAACAAATCCATCTTTGGCATCCACCCCCACGGCGATCCGTTCGCCGTAGCGTTTCAGCATCCGGCTGTGAAATCAAAATCCGTCACGGCCACGCTGCCCAGGATGCAGCGATCCACGCCCAGAGAAAGGTATTTTTCAATGCGCTCCTCCGTGCGGATGCCGCCGCCCACCTCGATGTACAAGCCCCCCTGCTCTGCCAGCGCGGCAATGGATCTGTAGTTAGAAAGGGTGCCGTCCTTTGCGCCGTCCAGATCCACAACGTGGAGATACCTGGCCCCGGCCTCCACAAACTGCCGGGCCTGTGCGCAGGGGTCCTCCCCGTAAACGGTCATACGGTCGTAATCTCCCTGCGTCAGGCGGACAACTTTACCGCCCCGCAGGTCAATGGCTGGGAATAGATTCATAGTTTCTCCTTTAGCGGCCTTACCCTCTCCGTCTTTGCTTCGCAAAACCGTCAGGCTTTGACTGAGAGGGCGAGCCAGTTTACAATTCTGCAAACGCCTTCAATATCCGCAGCCCTGTCTCTCCGCTCTTTTCGGGGTGGAACTGGGTGCCGTACACCCTGCCCGCCTGACCACGCCGGTCACGGGGATGGAGTAATCGCTGACAGCAAGTGTACTCTCGGTACAATTTTTGCCGTAGTAGCTGTGGACGTAATAGACATACTCGCCCTCACGGATGTATCGGAAAAGCGGGTCATCCCGTACGATGTGCAGGGCGTTCCAGCCGATCTGCGGCACCTTGAGGGTTTTGTCTTTCAGGTCAGGTTCCAGTGGGCAGACCTCACCTTTGACAAAGCCCAGGCCCCCATGCTCACCGTACTCATAGCTTTTTTCAAAGAGCAGCTGCATTCCCAGGCAGATGCCCAGCAGGGGCTTTTGCGCCGCCTGCTCCCGGATGACCGGCACCAGACCGGTGGCCGAGAGCTTGTCCATGGCATCGCCAAAGGCCCCACCCCGGCAGGATGAGCCGGTCGGCCTTGCGGATGGTCTGTGCATCGGCGGTCACAACAGCCTCCAGCCCCAGATGCGTCAGGCTGGAGCGCAGGCTGAACAGGTTGCCCACGCCGTAATCGATGATCGCGATCATACCAGCAGTCCTTTCGTGGAGGGGATCTCGTCCCGGTGGGCGGCATCAATGGCAACTGCCGCAGCCAGCGCGTGGCCCGCGCCCTTGAAGCAGGCTTCGAGAATGTGGTGGGTATTTTCCCCTGCAAATTGTACAAAGTGGAGCGTAGCGGGCACATTGCGGGCAAAGCCCAGCCAGAACTCCGAGGCGCATTCCACATCGAAATCGCCCACCTTCGGTCTTGCAGTGGACATCCCAGTTCAGGGTGCACCGGCCCGAAAGGTCTACCGCGCAGAGCACCAGCGCCTCATCCATGGGCAGGTAGAAGCTGCCATACCGCTGGATGCCCCGCATCTCGCCCAGCGCCCGGGCAAAGGCCTGCCCCAGTGCAATGCCGATATCCTCAGCCGTGTGGTGGTAATCCACCTCCACATCCCCGTGGCAGGTGAGCACCAGGTCAAACCGGCCATGGCGGGCAAACAGTTCCAGCATGTGGTTCAGGAACCCACAGCCGGTGTCCACCTCATAGCGGCCCGCACCGTCCAGATTCAGGGTCAGCTCGATCTGGGTCTCGTTGGTGTTGCGTTCCAGTGTCACTTCCCGCATGGGTCATTCCTCCATTATTTTGTCAAGGGTGTTCAGGAAGATCTGCATCTGCTCCGGCGTGCCGATCGTGATGCGCAGCCAGTTTTCAATGCGTGGGGCATCAAAGTGGCGCACCAGAACGCCCTTTTCCTTCAACTTCCGGTACAATTCGCCGCCGTTTTTCTTTTGTGTAGAGGCAAACAGGAAGTTGGAGTGGCTGTCCAGCACCGCAAAGCCCCGGGCTTCCAGCTGCTGTTTTGTCCAGGCCCGGGTGTCCACGATGGCGGCACGGGTCTTTTCAAAATAAACGGCATCTTCCAGCGCGGCCTGCCCTGCCTTCAAGGTCAGGCGGTTGATGTTATAGGGGTTCAGGCTGAACTTGACCCGGTTCAGATCCGCAATGAGGCTGGCGCTGCCCATGGCAAGGCCCAGCCGCGCTCCTGCCAGCTGGCGGGATTTCGAGAAGGTCTGCACCACCAGCAGGTTGTCGTACCGGTCAATGAGCGGCACGCAGCTCTCGCCGCCAAAGTCCACATAGGCCTCATCCACAATGACCACATTGTCAGGGTTCGCTTTCAGGATGCCCTCGATGGCACTGCGGGGCAGGGCCAAGCCGGTGGGGGCGTTGGGGTTTGCGATGACGATGGTCTCATTCAGGCCGTAGTAATCGGCGGGGTCAAGGGTGAAATCCTCCTTCAGCGGGATGATATGGCTGGGGATGTGCATCAGCCCGCACCAAACGCTGTAACAGCCGTAGGTGATGTCGGCATAGGCCAGCGGGTGGGTCTCGTCACAGAAGGCCCGCAGGGCGAAGAAAAGGTTCTCGTCACTGCCGTTGCCGGGCATGATCTGATCCGGCTGCAGGCCAAAGTGCACCGCCGCCGTTTTCAGCAGGTCGGTGCAGGCGGGGTCGGAGTAGAGACGGAGCTTTTCCACCTCATGCTCGCTCACCGCCGCCACCACCGCCGGGCTGGGCAGATAGGGGCTCTCGTTGGTGTTCAGCTTGATGTATTGCTGGTCCTGCGGCTGCTCCCCTGGGGTGTAGGGGGTGACTGTTTCAAGTTTCGGAGAGAGATATTTACTCATAGCAATTTCCTCACTGTCAGCGTCCTCGCCCTCTCAGGCGCTTCGCGCCAGCTCCCCCAAAGGGGGAGCCTCTGGCGGTTTTCCGTAACCTTGCGGGAAATTGCCAAAGCCTCTCCCTTTGGGAGAGGTGGCATTGCAAAGCAATGACGGAGAGGGCGAGCCGCCTTTAGTCCTCTTCATATCTTATCGTCACACTCTTCGCATGGGCGTGCAGGCCCTCGCGCTCGGCAAAATCGGCAATGCGGGGTGCCACCTCGCCCAGCGCCTCGCGGGTGTAATAGAGGAAACTGGACTTCTTCACAAAGTCGTCCACACCCAGCGGGCTGGAGAAGCGGGCCGTGCCGCTGGTGGGCAGGGTGTGGTTGGGGCCTGCAAAGTAATCGCCCAGGGCCTCGGGCACATTGCGGCCCAGGAAGATGCTGCCCGCGTTTTGATCTCGTTCAGCACCCCGAAGGTCCTCCACGCAGACCTCCAGATGCTCCGGCGCAATGATGTTGCAGGCTCAATGGCCTTGTGCAGGTCGGTGCAGACGATGATCTTTCCGTTGTCGTCCACGCTGGCGCGGGCAATGGCGGCACGGGGCAGCTGGGGGATCTGCACCTCCAGCTCTGCCTGCACGGCCCTGGCCAGCGCCGGACTGTCGGTAACAAGAACAGGGCTGGCCAGCTTGTCGTGCTCGGCCTGGCTCAGCAGGTCTGCCGCCACCCAGGCGGGGTTGCAGCCGCCGTCGGCCAGCACCAGGATCTCGCTGGGGCCAGCGATCATATCAATGCCCACCTTGCCGAACACCTTCCGCTTGGCGGTGGCAACGTAGATGTTGCCGGGGCCGACGATCTTGTCCACCGCCGGGGATGGTCTGGGTGCCGTAGGCCAGCGCGGCCACGGCCTGTGCACCGCCGGTCTTGAAGATTTTCGTCACACCGGCGGTGGCGGCGGCGGCAAGGATGACCGGATTCACCCTGCCGTCCTTTCCGGCGGGGGTGGTCATCACGATCTCCGACACGCCCGCGACCTTGGCCGGGATGACATCCATCAGCACGGTGGAGGGATAGCCGCCGTGCCGCCGGGCACATATACGCCCGCCTTTTCAATGGGGGTATATTTCTGGCCCAGCACGATACCGGGCTTCTCGTTGATCACAAAGTTCTTGTGCACCTGCTGGCGGTGGAAGCTCTCAATGTTGGCGGCAGCCTCCCGCAGGGTCTCAAGGAAATAGGGGTCCATATTGGCAAAGGCCTCATCGATCTCCGCCTGCGTCACCTGCAGGTCGTCGATCTTTGCCCCGTCAAATTTCAGCGCGTACTCCTTCAGCGCCTCATCGCCCCGGGCGCGGACCTCGGCAATGATGCCGTCCACCACATCCTCCACGTTTTTCTCCGCGCGGATGTCCCGGTTCAGGATCTCCTCGGGCCTGAGCTCATCAAAATTATACAGCTTGATCATTTTGTTTCCTCCTGCAGGGTCTTGCGCAGCGCTTCCAGCATGGCATCCATCTCGTTGTGCTTGAACTGGTAGCTGGCCTTATTGGCAATGAACCGGGCCGAGATGGGCATGAACTCGGTGACCACCCGCAGGCCGTTCTCCCGCAGGGTGGTGCCGGTCTCCACGATATCCACAATGACATCGGAAAGGCCCAGAATGGGGGCCAGCTCAATGGAGCCGTTCAGCTTGATGATATCGATATCCCGCCCGATGGACGCATAGTAGCTCTTTGCAATGTTGACAAATTTGGTCGCCACCCGCACCGGGCGGCTGGGGTCATCCTTGTAATCCGCCGGGGCAGCCACGCACATCCGGCACCTGCCAAGGCCGGTATCCAGCAGCTCGTAGACATCGGCAGAGGCTTCGGTGAGGATATCCTTGCCCACGATACCCACATCTGCCGCGCCGTGCTCAACGTAGATAGCCACATCGCTGGGCTTGACAAGGAAGTAGCGGATGCCCGCTGCAGGGTTCTCCACCACCAGCTTTCGGGTGGCGTTGTAGTCCTCGGTGCAGCCGTAGCCGATGCGGGCCAGCAGGTCATACATCCTGTCGCCCAGACGGCCCTTGGGCAGGGCCACATTCAGCATGACCCGGCCCGTGCTGTTCCTCTGCACCGGCGGGGTGGGGGCGCTCAGGCGGTCAAGCTCGTCCAGATAGACCGCAAAGCGATGGCCCGGCCCCGGGGGTGAACTTCTGCATCG
>ENA-OQHA01001071-OQHA01001071.1-human-gut-metagenome-genome-assembly--contig:-NODE-1071-length-11440-cov-4.229205_pt1 | contig 11440 bp, 18 predicted proteins | sample MGYA00242558_ERZ504707 | MGnify/ENA primary metagenome ERZ504707 (study PRJEB26092, sample SAMD00036197) | human gut metagenome | host: Homo sapiens | study: EMG produced TPA metagenomics assembly of... | reverse complement strand
AGCGCCAAGGTCTACCAGCACGTCAAGGCCGGTCTGCTGGCCCAGCGTCTTGATGATGGTGCCGATCAGCAGGCTGGCAAACAGGCCCTGCGCCATGGCACCCAGCGCTTCAATGAGATAGCGTTGCGGGGTGATGACGATATCCTTGCGTTTTAAGAAATCTTTCACATTTGACATGAGAAACTGCCTTTCTGTTTCAAGATGGTGGATTCAATGCAAAAACTGCATGTCAAGTATAATACCATACACATGTCAAGACAGCAAGACGAAATGCTGATTTTACTGGAAATATCTGCAATTTTTGGCTTTGTGCAATGTTTTTGCGGGCTGAGACGTATCTATTTTGGAGCATTTTCTGATACCGGGGCGCAGCTTTTCGGAGCTGCGCTTTGCAGTGTGCGGCAATTGACGGGGGCTTGCCCGCGGGTGTATACTGAAAGAGTATTGAGAAGATGAAACGCTGCCCTTTTTGCGAAGGGCGGCATCCCGATAAAAATGCATGAGGTTTGGAGCACAGCATGAAAAAACGTTCTGGAATAAACTGACTGCCCGCGGCACCCGCGGCAAAACGCGGTGTGCAGCGGCAGTTCTGGCATTGGCAATGACCTTTTCAATGGGCGCACCGCTGGCACTGGCTGCACAGCCGGAAGAAAGTACCGCGGCAGTGACCGAGACTGTTTCTGCACAGCAGGAAACGGCAATGCCCACCCTGCAGACGGAGACCCCGGAGCTTGCTGCACAGGACCCGGAAGCGCCGCCTGTACAGGCCACCGAAGCGGAGGAGAACAGCACGAACCAGCACACGCCGGAAAACAGCGTGGTGCTGACACCGGAAGAGATCCGTGCCGCGCTGGATGCCGGTGCCATGGATGCCGCCGAGGCCCAGTGCATCGACCTGAGCGATGAGAACGGCTTTTTCACCTGGCTGCTCAATTTCCTGTTTGGCTGGCTGGGCAAGAGCGATACGGAGCCGGTCTATTCCGGCTGGCGCACCTCCGGCGGCAAGACCTACTACTACAGCCAGACCACCAACAAGCCGGTGACCGGCATCCAGTGCATCGACAATAAACTCTATTACTTCAATGCGGACGGTGTGCTGGAAAATGGCAAGACCTTTGGTGTGGATGTTTCCAAGTATCAGAAGAACATCGACTGGAAGCAGATCAAAAAGGCAGGCGTGAGCTTTGTGATCGTCCGCATCGGCTACCGCGGCTATGGTGCTTCCGGCACGCTGGTGCTGGACCCCATGTTCGAGGAGCATTTCACCAATGTGAAGAATGCGGGCCTGAAGGTGGGCGTGTATTTCTTCAGTCAGGCCACCACCGAAGAGGAAGCCAAGGAGGAAGCCTTTGCCTGCGCCTACGTACTGAACGGACGCAAGCTGGATTACCCCATCTTCTTTGACACCGAAGCATCCGGCGCTTCCAATGGTTCCGGCCGCGCCGACGGTCTGGGTATGGAGGACCGCACCAAGTGCGCCATCGCCTTCTGTGAGGAGGTCAAGGCACAGGGCTACAAACCGGTGTGTATGCCTCTACCTTGTGGTACCGCAAGCGTGTCGATCTGAACAGCCTGAAAAAATATACCATCTGGAACGCACATTATGGTGTTGCCAGCAGCCCCATCGACTGCGCCCTGTGGCAGGGCACCTGCACGGCACGCCTGCCCGGCTATAAGGGAGATATGGACGTGAACATCAGCTACATCGGATAAGTGAGGAAACTGCAATGGACCGCATTCGCCTGATCGCATCGGACATGGACGCGACCCTTCTGGACGAGTACAGCCAGTTGCCGCCAAAGTTTACCGAGACCATCCGTGCACTGGCCGGGCAGGGCATCTTGTTTGCCGCCGCCAGCGGGCGGCCTCTGTACACACTGGAAATGATGTTCCCGGATCTGCTGGAGGAGATCATTCTCATTGGCGACAACGGCGGCGCTGCCCGCTGGAAGGGGAAAGACCTGTTTGTGTCCGAAATGCCTGCCGAGGGCTGGCGGCAGCTGGCCCGCAGCACAAAGCAGGCTGGAGACGTGGGCCTTTTGTGCGGACTGCAGGCGGCCTACGCGGAAAAGCAGGACGAGAAATACGATAAAGTTTTCAAGAATTTTTATACCCGGGTGGAATACGTGGATGATCTGACTGCGGTGGAAGCAGCGGCGGATAAGTTTACCGTCTATCTGCCCAACGACGACTCGCAGAAAGCTTCGACCGGATCTACGGCGCATTCCACACCGGAAATGGCGGTGCATTCTCGGTGGCAGTGGCAGGCAGAAACTGGGTGGACGTGATGAACCAGGTGTGCACAAGGGTGCAGCACTGGCAAAGGTGGGTGCACTGCTGGGCATTCCGGCCGACAGCATGATGGCCTTTGGCGACACCTACAACGATGCCGAGATGCTCACCACCGCGAAGTACGGCTTTTTGATGGAGAACGGCAGCGGACCGCTGCGGGCGCAGGTGTCGTTCCTGGCACCGTCCCACCGGGAATACGGCGTGATGCAGGTGCTGAAACAGGTGCTCCGCCAGAACGGCGAAGTCTCGCCGGAGGATTTTGTGAAAGCGCACGGAGACGTGACGATTTAGAATTGTCTCCGCTTCGCTCTGACAATAATAGAGGAAATAATTATTTTTAGTATTGCAAATCAGCCAGACCTGCGGGTCTGGCTGATTTGCTTTTTCACGGGAAGGGGACGTAGCGGGTAGCGGTATTTTGCTGCTGTCGGTTTGCAGCCGTCGTGCAGCAGAAAAAATGCATTTTCCGGCAGCGACTCTTTTTGTAAAAATGCGTTTGGAGCGGCCCGCAGGCCACTCCAAACGCGAAAACAAAATAATATTTCCGCTGAATATGCCCAGAGTGAAACGGCGGGCATTTTAAATCGTCATAACCTGCCCGAACTCTGAATAAATTGTTCTCAGAGCAATAAACAGGCTGGGGAGGCATGGGGATATGTTTGTAGTCACGTTGAGCAAAACGAGCCTGAAAAAACTGGGTCTGGGTGCCATGTGCTGCGCACTGGTGGTGTGCAGTGCCCTGCTGGGCCGGTTCATCAGCAACCGCACCGTTGCGGTCTCGGCGGCGGTGAACAAAATTGAGAGTGCACAGGACATCCAGACATGGTTCACCGGCTACGGTCTGGATGTGGACGGCGCATCCATCACGGCAGACAAGGTCAAGATCCCCCGCAAGTGGGATGACAGCTTTTCGGCCTTCAACGGGGTGGTGCAGCAGAGCGGTATGGACCTTGCACGCTACAAGGGCAAGACCGTGGAAAAATGGACGGCGCTGATCCCGGCGGCAAGCAGCGGCGAGACCAGCCGCTACGGCGTGCTGTTGGTGTACCGCAAAAAGGCCGTGGGAGCTTACCTGCTGGAACGGCCCTCCGGCGTTGTGGTGGGCCTGAAAGACATGCAGGCCGCCATGGCGGAAGCCGAGGCAAAGCAGACTTCCGGCGAGGACTACGAGGCGACTGGGGTGAGCGCCACGACGAAGAGCTGACCGGCAGCGAACCGGCAAAGCAGACCTCCGGCGAGGACTACAGCGGCGATTGGGGCGAACGCCATGACGAGGAATTGACCGCCCAGCAGACCTCCGGTGAGCCGGATGCCGTGCCGCAGGCTGTGCCTTATACGGAACTGCCGCTGGATGCCGAGGGATATCCGGTGGAATAAGCACCGGAACGACCTGCCAAAGCCGGAAACGACCGGGAATGGCTTCTGGATTTGATGCAAAATCAGGTCGCAATTTGCCTAAAATTTGCGCACAAGCAGAAGAAAAAGTGAAATGCGTGCATTTTTGTCACATTTGTATGTTCAATTGTACCAAAATTTTGCATAAAAAATTAGCAATATGAAATGGTGAAAAATTCCCGGCAAGGGTTTATAATAGATGTATCAACCGTGCCGCGGCTCGGCCGCGTCTGGTGCAAGTGCAGAAGCGCCGCACGGGATCAAGTAAGGAGAAAATGATTATGAAGGAATTCCAGTATACCGTTAAGGATGCATGCGGCATCCACGCTCGTCCCGCCGGCCTGCTCGTCAAGACCGTCAAGGGCTTTGCCAGCAGCGCTACCCTGGAAAAGGACGGCAAGAGCTGCGATATGCGCAAGCTGATGGCTCTGATGGGCATGGGCGTCAAGCAGGGTGAGACCGTTACCGTCAAGGTCGAGGGCGACGACGAGGAAGCTGCTGCAGCAGCCATCCAGAAGTTCCTGACCGAGAACGTCTGATTCCGCAGTTAAGATGAGGAAGGCCCTCGCGGGTGAGCTGCGGGGGCTTTTTTGAACTGTCGGAGCAGTGCGGCCCCGGCACAGATGAAGAAGGAGTAGTGTGCAATGCAGGTAGGCACCGGTAAGAGCGTCCTGAATGGCATCGCCATCGGCAAGCTCAAGATCTACAAGAAAAAGGATACTGCCATTTCTGCCGCAGAGGTAGCGGATACCGCAGCGGAAGTGGCGCGTTTTGAAGAAGCGCAGCAGAAGGCCATTGAGCAGCAGACTGCGCTGTATGAAAAGGCACTGGCAGAGGCTGGCGAGGACATCGCCGAGGTGTTCAACATCCACGCCATGATGCTGGAAGACGACGACTTTGTGGATGCCATCAAGGAGATCATCAACAGCCAGAAAAAGTGTGCCGAGTACGCCGTCAAGACGGCAGGCAACAATCAGGCTGCGGTGTTCGCCGCCATGGATGACCCGTATCTGCAGGCCCGCAGTGCAGATGTCATCGATATCGCACAGGCCATTCTGGACATCCTGCAGGGGGTGGACAACGCCAGCCTGCAGGCACCGAGCCCAGCATTCTGGTCGCGGAGGATCTGGCCCCGTCTGAGACCGTCCACATGGATAAGAGCCTGCTGCTGGGCTTTATTACCCGTGAGGGCAGCTCCAACAGCCACACCGCCATTCTGGCCCGCAGCATGAACATCCCTGCCCTGATCCAGTGCAAGGATATTCAGGACGACTGGGACGGCAAGATGGCGGTCATCGATGGCTACAACGCCTGCGTTTACGTTGAACCCACCCCCGACCTGCTCAAGAGCCTGAAGAAGCGCCAGCAGGAAGATCAGAAGAAGCAGGCCCTGCTGCAGGAGCTGAAGGGCAAGCCCAACACCACGCTGGACGCAAGACCATCAATGTCTTTGCCAACATCAGCGGCATGAGCGATGTGGGTGCTGTGCAGCAGAACGATGCCGGCGGCGTAGGCCTGTTCCGCACTGAGTTCGTCTACCTGAACTGCAAGGACTTCCCCACCGAGGACTACCAGTTCGAGGCCTACAAGCAGGTGGTGGAGAGTCTGGCTCCCCGCAAGGTGGTCGTCCGTACCTGTGACATCGGTGCCGATAAGACCGTCGATTACATGAAGCTGGATCACGAGGATAACCCCGCTCTGGCTACCGCGCCATCCGCATCTGCCTGACCCGCAGGGACTTCTTCAAGACCCAGCTGCGCGCTCTGCTGCGTGCTTCTGCCTACGGCAACATGAGCATCATGTTCCCCATGATCACCAGCCTGCGGGAGCTGCAGGATGCCAAGGCTGTTCTGGAAGAGTGCCGTGCAGAACTGACCGCCGAGGGCGTGAAGATGGGCCAGAACATCGAGGTGGGCACCATGATCGAGACCCCCGCCGCTGTGCTGATTGCGGACGAGCTGGCTGCCGAGTGCGACTTCTTCTCCATCGGCACCAACGACCTGACCCAGTACACCTGTGCGCTGGACCGCCAGAATGCAAAGCTGGAGCCGTTCTTCAACCCGCACCATCCCGCTGTGCTGCGCGCCATCAAGATGACCATTGAGGCGGGCCACCGCCACGGCATCTGGTGGGCATCTGCGGTGAGCTGGGTGCCGACACCGCCCTGACCGAGACCTTCCTGCGCATGGGCGTGGACGAGCTGTCCATGAATGCCAAGAGCATCCTGCCGGTGCGCAAGATCATCCGCAGCGTGGACCTGAGCAAGCCTTCTGAGAAGTAATTCATCCGAGAATCCCGGTTTACCGTTCCCATAAAGCTCCCCGGCAGGGCATCCCGCTCTGCCGGGGTCTTTCTATACCGGGCAAAAGTTTTCGGAAAATACTTTAAAACGATAAAGCGAAATGCTATACTATAAGCTATAACAGGGTATGCAGGTGTCCAGCGCTGCCCATGGAGGACCGTTATGACTCAGTTTTTGATTCGTCTTTTCATCCGCCAGCCCGACCATGCGCAGGACCTAAGGTGCGCGCCGCCTACGGCAACCTTGCCTGCTGGGTGGGCGTGGCATGCAACCTGCTGCTGTGTCTGGGCAAGCTGACCGTAGGCACTCTGTTCGGCTCCATTGCATCATGGCAGATGCCTGAACAACCTGTCGGATGCCTCGTCCAACGTGGTCAGTCTGGTGGGCTTCAAGCTGGCCGGCAAGGCCCCGGACGCAGAGCATCCCTTCGGCCATGCCCGGTATGAATATCTGGCGGGGCTGGTAGTCAGCGTGACCATTCTCGGCATCGGCTTTTCGCTGCTGAAGGAATCTGTGGTCAAGGTGCTGCACCCCACCCGGTGATGTTCAGCTGGCTCACGGTGGCCGTGCTGATCGCATCCATCCTCGTCAAGCTGTGGATGAGCGGCTTCAACCGCACCATCGGGCGTATCATCGGCTCCGAGACCCTCATTGCCACTGCTGCGGACAGCCGCAACGATGTGCTGAGCACCGGTGCGGTGCTCATTGCAGCGGTGCTGTGCCGCGTGACCGGCGTGGGATGTGCGTGGATGGCTGATGGGTGTAGGCGTGGCGGCGTTCATCCTGATCTCCGGCTGGGGCCTTGTGATGGATACGCTCAGCCGCTGCTGGGCGAAAGCCCCAGCGAGGATCTGGTGGACCACATCGAGCAGAAGGTGCTCTCTTATCCCGGCGTGCTGGGAATGCACGATTTAATGGTGCACGACTACGGCCCGGGACACCAGTTCGCCTCCCTGCATGTGGAACTGCCTGCCGAGCAGGACCCGCTGGAGGCACAGACCTGATCGACAACATTGAACGGGATTTTCTAAAGAATGACCGGCTTTTGGTTACCATCCACTACGACCCCATCGTTACCTCGGATGCTGCCGTGGGTGTGCTGCGCGCCCGCCTGACCGAAAAGCTGCGCCAGCTCGACCCGGCCCTTTCGCTGCACGATCTGCGCATCGTGCCGGGCAGGACCCACACCAACGTGCTGTTCGATCTGGTGCTGCCGGCAGGCTATGCAGGGGATAAGGTAGAGCTGCTGGAACAGCTGGAACAGTTCATCAAGGAACAGGATACAGCCTACAGCTGCATTATCAAGGTGGAGCAGAGCTATACGGCTGCCCACAAATAAACTCTCGGGGGAAAGTATTATGCTGAACGAGACCTACCGCGCGATGCTCGGCAATAAGAGCGTCATCCGCGAGACCTTCATGTACGGCAAGCAGCGTGCCGCAGAGATCGGATATGAGAACGTGTTCGATTACTCGCTGGGCAACCCCAGCGTGCCCTGCCCGCAGGAGTTCACTGCCGCCATGCAGGATCTGCTGACCAACGAAGAGCCGGTAAACCTGCACGGCTACTGCCCCAGTCAGGGCGACCCGGGCTTCCGCACCGATGTGGCAGCGCACCTGACAAAGACCTTTGGCCTGCCCTATGAGCAGAAGCACATCTTCCCCACCACCGGTGCGGCGGGTGCCATTGCCCATGCCATCCGTGCGGTCACGCAGCCCGGCGACGAGGTGCTCACCTTTGCGCCCTACTTCCCGGAGTACGGCCCCTATGTGGCGGGCACCGGGGCAGTCCTCAAGGTGGTGCCGCCGCAGGCACCGACCTTCCAGCCCAATCTGGACGCATTCGAGCAGATGATCGGCGAAAAGACCACCTGTGTGCTCATCAACACCCCCAACAACCCCACCGGCGTGGTCTACTCTGCCGGGACGCTCACCCGCATGGCAGAGATCCTGACCGAGAAGAGCAAGGCGTTCGGCCACAATATCTTCCTCGTCAGCGATGAGCCTACCGGGATATCGCATTCGACGGCAAAAAGGTGCCCTACCCGGCGGCGTTCTACCCCCACACTCTCACCTGCTTCTCCTACTCCAAGAGCCTGAGCCTGCCCGGCGAGCGCCTTGGCTATGTGGCGGTGCGTCCGGGCTGTGAGGGCGAGGATGTGCTGGTGGACATGATGGCCCAGATCTCCCGCTTCACCGGCCACAACTGCCCGCCCAGCATCATCCAGCGGGCCGTAAGCCGCTGTCAGGATGTGACCAGTGATCTGAGTGTGTATGAGACCAACATGAACCTGCTGTACGATAAGCTCACCGCGCTGGGCTTTGAGGTGGAGCGCCCCGGCGGTACCTTCTACATCTTCCCCAAGGCTCTGGAAGAGGATGCCAACGCTTTCTGCATGAGGCCCGGGAGTTTGACCTGCTGCTGGTGCCCAGCGACAGCTTCGGTGTCAAGGGCTATGTGCGCCTTGCCTACTGCATCGATACCGAAAAGGTCAAGCGCAGCCTGCCGGCCCTTGAAAAGCTGGCAGCCGCTTACCGCAAATAAACATTCTGCCGAACTGCCGCGCGGCATCTGGCAGTGCAGCGCGGCTGGAAAAACGATCCAAAGAGAGGAAAGGGAACCCTGCTATGGAAAAGATCAAAATGACCACGCCCCTCGTCGAGATGGACGGCGACGAAATGACCCGCATTCTGTGGAAGATGATCAAGGACGAACTGATCCTTCCGTTTGTGGACCTCAAGACCGAATATTACGATCTGGGCCTGCCCAACCGCGACGCTACCGCCGACAAGGTGACCATGGATGCCGCCCTTGCCAACAAGAAGTACGGCGTTTCGGTCAAGTGCGCCACCATCACTCCCAATGCCCAGCGCATGGACGAGTATAAGCTGCATGAGATGTGGAAAAGCCCCAACGGCACCATCCGTGCGGTGCTGGACGGCACTGTGTTCCGCGCACCCATCATGATCGACAGCATCAAGCCGGTGGTCAAAAACTGGAAAAAGCCCATCACCATTGCCCGCCACGCCTACGGCGATGTGTACAAGTGCACTGAGTTCCGCATCCCGGGTGCAGGCAAGGCTGAACTGGTGTTCACCGGTGCCGATGGCTCTGAGCAGCGCGCCACCGTCTTTGACTTTGAGGGCGCTGGCGTTCTGCAGGGCCAGTACAACAAGGATGATTCCATCCGCAGCTTTGCCCGCAGCTGCTTCAACTACGCACTGGATGTGAAGCAGGATCTGTGGTTCGGCGCAAAGGATACCATCTCCAAGAAGTACGACCACACCTTCAAGGATATCTTCCAGGAGGTGTATGACACCGAGTATAAGGCAAAGTTCGAGGCCGCAGGCATCACCTACTTCTACAGCCTCATTGACGATATCGTTGCCCGCGTCATTCGCAGCGAGGGCGGCTTTGTCTGGGCCTGCAAGAACTACGACGGTGACGTGATGAGCGATATGGTCTCCACCGCCTTTGGCTCTCTGGCAATGATGACCAGCGTGCTGGTCAGCCCGGACGGCAAATACGAGTTCGAGGCCGCCCACGGCACCGTCACCCGCCATTACTACAAGTACCTGAAGGGCGAAAAGACCTCCACTAACCCCATGGCTACCATCTTTGCGTGGTCTGGCGCGTTCAAGAAGCGCGGTGAACTGGATGGCCTGCCGGAGCTGGTGAAGTTTGGCGAGGCACTGGAAGCCGCCAGCCTGCAGACCCTGAACGACGGCATCATGACGAAAGACCTGTGCGGTCTGGCTGAGGGCATCACCCCCACCGCTGTGGACAGCGAGGCTTTATCAAGGCCATCCGCACCCGTCTGGAAGCCAAGCTGGCATAATCATCTCTTTGTGACATAAAAAGAAAGACCGGAACTGTAAGTGCGACCTACAGCTCCGGTCTTTTTCGTTAAAATGATGCGAACGAGCCTTGAATGTACCCGACAAAGAATGCAATAAATGTGCTGATGAGAATGCAGCCAAGCCACAAAAGGTCTGCGAGAAGCCGTTTGCCGGTCAACTGCTGGATGGTCTTTGAATAATCCAAAGCAAACCACAGCATGGCAGCAGAAAACAGAATGGAGCTCCAATGAAGCCGAAAAGACAGCACCATGCTGAGAAGCACATAATTGATAAGCGTGTAAAAAATACTTCGCAAAAGAAGTTCCGGGAGAGCAGAATACTGCTTTTTCATAAAAGCTCCTTTCTGGATTTATAAATGCAGTGCATCCAATACTTCGTTTACGACCTCCAGTGAAACCTGCCCCGGTGCACTGGCCTGCCCGGGGTTGGCAAAGGTCATGGCAGAGCCAAAGGCTTCCCCGGCCAGACGGCTCACCGCGCCCAGAGCTCCCATGCTCATGGTAATGATGGGAGTCTCCGGATGCCGGTCGGCCATTTCAGCGGTGGCAGCCAGAAGCTCCAGCACGTCGGTGCGGCTCTGGGGCATCACAGCCAGTTTGGGCAGATCGGCACCGGCCCGCTGCATGGCAACCATACGGCTCACCAGTTCGGCGCGCGGCGGCGTTTTATGGAAGTCGTGGCTGGAACACACCACTGCAGCCCCGGCGGTGTGGGCTTCTTCGATCAGCGCGGGAAGCTCTGCGCCCGCAGTGAAAAATTCAATGTCGATCAGATCGGCGCAGTCGGTGGCAAGAACGGTGCGGATAAAATGAAGATACTCTTTGTGGGCCAGAGCGACTTTACCGCCTTCGGATTTTGTGCGGAAGGTGAAAAGAAGCAGCTGATCCTTCAAGGCAACACGGAGCTTCGCGGCGCAGTGCACGATAGCCGGAAGGTTTTTGCACCTTCAAAGCAATCGATGCGCCATTCCACACAATCGGCGCGCAATGTGGAAAACGCGGCAGCTTTTTCAAGAACGGCGGTTTCCGTGGGCTCTACAATAGGAATAATAACTTTGGGGCGGCCCTCGCCGATGCAGCAGCCGCGGATGTTGACACAGGACATGGCGCTTCTCCCTTATAGAATAAGTATAGCTATATCATACAGGATACGGGGATGACTCCATAATACGTTCTGTCTGCAGCCTTGTCAAGAAAAAGGCACGCCCTGAAACGGGTGAAAAACAGGGAAATCCTTTATTCTGCAAAGAAATTGGAAAAAATCTGTCAAAAAGTGTTGACAAGGAGGCGGGGGTGTGGTATTATACTTGAGCGCCAAGCGCTGAGGCAAAAGAATGACTTCCAAAGCCCCAGCAGGAAGCCCTTGAAAAGAACCAATAGACGCTGAAAAGTTTTGCGGTTGTGAAAGCAATGAATCGCCCCAGTGGGGCGTTCAAGCAAACAGAGCGGTCTTGCGAAAGCAAGATGGAGGGACTCACCCCGACAAGCTCACGGTTTGTTCTGAGAAACTTCAAGACATCCAAGTTCAGAAGTTCAAAAGCTTCTAAAAAATAAGGCTTTGACCAAAAACCACTTCGGTGGTACAATAAGCA
>ENA-OQHA01001070-OQHA01001070.1-human-gut-metagenome-genome-assembly--contig:-NODE-1070-length-11442-cov-6.611666_pt1 | contig 11442 bp, 13 predicted proteins | sample MGYA00242558_ERZ504707 | MGnify/ENA primary metagenome ERZ504707 (study PRJEB26092, sample SAMD00036197) | human gut metagenome | host: Homo sapiens | study: EMG produced TPA metagenomics assembly of... | reverse complement strand
TTAGTTCAGTTGTTTCGTGTGGTAACTTAACAATAACGGATTATGGAAAGTAATTCCACTGCTTTTTTAATAAAAATAAAACTGCGCCACAGCCTTGGCAGGCCATCGCGCAGCGATTTTGTTCAATTTTAGTTTATCATTCCTGTTCTTATGTGTCAAGTTCTGTGCTTATCTTTTCCCACCATTTTTCCAAATTTGACTTATCCATGAACTAGTGCCTCAGAAAAGGAAATCAAACCACTTCTGACCGAATAAACCAATATAATGCTATCAACCCCCAAAATATCCTCTCACATTTCTCCCCATCTTCCGTTAAACTACATACACAAGCAACTAATACGGAGATTTTTCTCCACACTACACATTATTGAATAGAGAGGATTTTCGAATGAAAAAAGCACTTATCACCGGTATCACTGGTCAGGACGGCTCTTATCTTGCGGAGTTTCTGTTAGAAAAAGGTTATGAGGTTCACGGTATCACCCGTCGTGCTTCGCTTGCAAATACGGCTCGTATCGAGCATATTATGGATAAAATCACACTGCATGACGGTGACCTTTCTGATTCGTCATCGCTGATTCGTATTATCAATATTGTCCAGCCGGATGAAATTTACAATCTGGCTGCGCAGTCTCATGTACAGGTTTCTTTTGATGTTCCGGAGTATTCCGGCGATGTGGATGCTCTTGGTGTTCTTCGTATTCTGGAAGCATGCCGCATTCTTGGCCTTACCAAAAAGACAAAAGTTTACCAGGCATCTACTTCTGAACTGTATGGAAAAGTAGAAGAGGTTCCGCAGCGCGAGACAACCCCGTTCCATCCATACAGCCCGTATGCGGTTGCAAAGCAGTATGGCTTCTGGATTGTAAAAGAGTACCGCGAAGCATATGGTATGTTTGCTGTCAACGGCATTCTGTTCAACCACGAGTCCGAGCGCCGCGGCGAGAACTTTGTTACCCGTAAAATCACACTGGCTGCCGGAAGAATCGCAGAAGGTATTCAGGATCATCTGGAACTTGGAAACATGGACTCTCTGCGTGACTGGGGTTATGCAAAAGATTATGTGGAGTGCATGTGGATGATTATGCAGCATGAAACACCGGAAGATTTCGTCATCGCAACCGGCGAGCAGCATACCGTACGTGATTTCACCGAAAAAGCATTCGCTGCAAACGGCATTACCATCCGCTGGGAAGGCACCGGTCTGGAAGAAAAAGGCTACGATGCAGAAACCGGCAAAATGCTGGTATGTGTCAATCCGGAATGGTTCCGTCCGACCGACGTTGATAACCTCTGGGGCGATCCGACCAAGGCCAAAACCGTTCTTGGATGGAATCCGCAGAAAACAACGTATGCTGAATTAGTAGAAATTATGGCAAAGCATGACCGTCAGCTTGCAAAACAGGAAAAGCCATGAAAGCCGCACTTAATTTAGGAGATGCAAAGATCATGATGGAAAAAATGCAAAATTTATGTAGCCGGACACCGCGGAATGGTTGGTTCCGCCATTGTAAGAGAACTGAAACGCCAGGGTTATGAAAATATCATTACCCGTACCCACAAAGAACTGGATCTCTGCCGTCAGGATGCTGTCGAGGCATTTTTCGCAGAGGAAAAACCGGAATATGTCTTCCTCGCTGCTGCAAAAGTAGGCGGCATCGTTGCAAACCAGGAAGCACTGGCAGATTTCATGTACGATAACATGACACTGGAAATGAATGTCATCCACTCTGCATGGAAAAACGGCTGTAAAAAACTGGAGTTTCTTGGATCCTCCTGCATTTACCCGCGTATGGCACCGCAGCCGATGAAGGAAAGCTGTCTGCTGACTTCCGAACTGGAAAAAACAAACGAGGCTTATGCACTTGCAAAAATCTCCGGCTTAAAATACTGTGAGTTTCTGAACCGTCAGTACGGAACTGATTATATTTCCGTTATGCCGACCAATCTTTACGGACCAAACGATAACTATCATCCAACCCACAGCCACGTACTTCCTGCACTGATCCGCCGCTTCCATGAAGCAAAGGTTAACAATCTGCCGGAAGTTACCTGCTGGGGCGACGGCTCTCCGCTGCGTGAGTTCCTGTATGTCGATGACCTTGCAAATCTCTGTGTCTTCCTGATGAACAACTATTCCGGAAATGAGACCGTAAACGCCGGAACCGGAAAAGAACTGACCATCAAAGAGCTGACAGAGCTTGTTGCAAAAGTAATCGGTTATAATGGAAAAATCAATTGGGACAGCACAAAGCCAAATGGTACTCCAAGAAAACTGCTCGACGTATCCAAAGCAACCGCTCTTGGCTGGACCTACAAAACCGAGCTGGAAGACGGCATCCGTCTCTCCTACGAGGATTTCCTGAACAACCCGATGCGTGCAGAAAGATAACGGAGAAACTTTATGAATATCGTTTTATTATCCGGCGGCTCCGGCCAGCGCCTGTGGCCGCTTTCCAATGATATCCGTTCCAAGCAGTTTATCAAAATTTTCCATACGGCAGATGGTGAACTGGAATCCATGGTACAGCGCGTTTACCGTCAGATCCGTACGATCGACAAGGATGCAACGGTAACCATCGCGACCTCAAAATCACAGGTTTCCGCCATCCACAATCAGTTAGGGGAAGATGTCGGCATCAGCGTTGAGCCTTGCCGCCGTGATACATTCCCGGCCATTGCGCTTGCCGCAGCCTATCTGAAGGATGTAAAGGGAATTTCCGAGGACGAACCTGTCGTTGTCTGCCCGGTTGACCCTTATGTGGAAATTGATTATTTTGATGCCTTAAAAGACCTCGGTGCCCTGGCTGCTTCCAGCAATGCAACCTGGTTCTGATGGGTATTGAACCGACCTATCCAAGCGAAAAATACGGATACATTATTCCAGACACCCCGGCTCCTGTCAGCACGGTGTCGATGTTCAAAGAGAAACCGACCAAAGAAATTGCAGAACAGTATATTTCCCAGGGTGCTCTTTGGAACGGCGGTGTTTTTGCTTTCCGTCTTGGTTATGTTCTGGATCGCGCTCATGCATTAATTGATTTTGAAAACTACGAAGATCTTTTCAGCAAATATGAAACGTTAGACAAAATCAGTTTTGATTACGCAGTGGTAGAACACGAGGACCGTATCGAAGTGATGCGTTTCTCCGGCATGTGGAAAGACCTTGGAACCTGGAATACTCTGACTGAGCCATGGACAGCCACAATGTCGGCGAAGCACTGTTTAACGAAACCTGCAGAAATGTGCACGTAGTCAACGAGCTGAATCTTCCGTACTCTGTATGGGTCTGAAAGATATTGTAGTTTCTGCAAGCCCGGACGGCATCCTGGTTTCCGACAAAGAGCAGTCCAGTTACATCAAACCCTTTGTCAATACCCTGGATCACCGCGTTATGTTTGCAGAAAAATCCTGGGGCAGTTTCCGCATTCTGGATATCGAAAAAGAAAGTCTTACGATTAAAGTAACTTTAAATCCGGGTCATCAGATGAACTACCACAGTCATGATTTCCGGAACGAAGTCTGGAACGTTATTTCCGGCACAGGACGTGCCGTGATCGACGGCGTTGTTTACAATGTTCACGCCGGTGACACCCTGCAGATGAATGCAGGCAGCAAACACACCATTTTTGCTGATACGGAACTGCAGATCATTGAAGTCCAATTCGGAAAAGACATCAATGTACACGATAAACATAAATACGATCTGCCGTCCCTTTTCTAAATTGTAATGAAAAACCGCAAACCATTTTCTGCCCGATCTGCTGAAAATGATTTGCGGTTTTCTGTTTTACCATTTTTTCCGGTATTCTCCCGGACTCATTCCTTCTATTTTTCGAAAACGGCGCGCCAGATAATTTGCATCATTCATTCCAATTGCGGCACTGATTTCATCCACCGTCATATCAGTAAATCGAAGCAGATTTTTCGCCTGAGTAATCCGTCTTGTTTCCAGATAAGAAATGATTGTCACACCATATGTTTCTTTAAATATCTTCGTCAGATAATATTTATTAATATAAAATTTCTGTGACAGCAGTTCCAGTGTAATATGTTCCTTATAATTTTCATCCAGATAACTTTTCACCTTTTCCATGCTCATCCGTTTTCTGGCATGCGCAGCGCGTCCCTGTTCCGGATGCCAGGAATTCTTCATCAGAATCCAAAGCAGGCGGTTTAAAATCTCATTAATTTTCATATCCCGCACATAACTGTCCGATTCTGCCGCAGAATACAGGTCTGTCATAACTTCTGCCAGTTCTTCCATTTCCTTGGGATGAAAAACCGGCTGTCCGCCGCGCTCCTGATACTTTTTGTAAATATCAGGCATGGTATGACCGTAAAAATGACACCACTGCAAGGTCCACAAATCTGCCGATGTCGCATGGGAATACGGTTTTCTGCAGTCGATGAAAACACAGTCTCCGGAATGCAGCGCATACGTTTTCCCATTGTAATTCAGCTCTCCTGACCCCGATGTTACCGAAAAGAACAGATACGAAGCCAGATGCTCTCGATGCGAGGTATGCGCCGCCAGTGCATGGAGTGAACCTGTTTCCTGCAAATACAGAAGTGAAGTTCTGGCAAATTCCGACGGTGTATATAAAATACGCTGCGACGACACCGAATGGGACGACGAAGCAAAATACTCCATTCCTATCTTACCACACCTTTTTTCAGAATCATATTGGCATACTGTGCCGTCTCACCCGTTGCCACAACACAATAGGCTTCTTTTGCACGCTCATAGTAGGCAAAGCGTTCCATCGTATGTACTTTTGCTTCCGGTTCGTATCGATTCAGAACCGCTTTATACTCATCCCAGATCGGCGTCTGAACCGGATCTCCCGGCACCACTTCCATCAGTACAAAATGATCCTCATCGTACTGATCCAGCGGGAACAGCTGCAAAACAGCATCCAGCAGCTCCACTGCACCGATTCCGTCTGCACGTACAATTCGTTTTCCTGTACTGACCGTTGGAAAATTCGCATCGGCAAATACAATCTCATCTCCATGTCCCATTTCATCCAGTACTTTTAACAGTTCCGGTGATAATAACGGTGATATTCCTTTTAACATCTTTTTCCTCCTTCTACGCCAGTGAACAGCTCCATACATCTACACCGCTGTCCTGGAAAACTTCGCGCAGCCGTTTCCGCACATCTTCCTGCGTTACGCCCTTTTTCAGCACTACCTGAAGGAAACCGCCTCCGCCGGCACCGCAGATCATCTTTCCATCGATCAGATCTTCCACGGAATGGAAAATCATGTCAATACATGTATTGGTACAGCCCGCATCGAGCTTCTTTGATAATTCCCAGTCTGATTCAAAAGCTCTGCAAATCCATCGATATTTCCTTTTTCCAGTTCAAACCGCATCAGAACCGCTGTCTGCTGGATCTCATATAAGACATCCACCGCATCCTCGATTCCTCCGACGTATCTTCCAACGACATCCCGCAGCAGATTTCTTGCCAGTCTGCGCTGCCCGGAATAGATCAGGCAGAAACGCTCATCGAGTTCTTTTCTTGTTTTTTCACTGATTTTGCACGGCACACACGTAATTCTCTGCCGGATCGCCGGTTCACTCGAAACCATCTTGATTCCAGGTGCCAGACCTCCGACCTGATCCTGCCAGCCGCCGCCAGTCGACATAATCTGTTCCATACAGAGAACACGGTCATACAGCTCTTCGTCCGTTACCTCTTTTCCCAGCATCTCATATAATGCTTTTACGCAGCGCCCGCCAGAATTGAGGATGTTCCAAGGCCGGAACCGCGTGGAATATTAATCACCTGTGTAGAAAGATACAGACCGCTTCCCAGATTTTTCGTAATCTCCTGCACCGAAACCGGCTCTTTGTATGGAATAACGCCGCATGCGATCAGGGCTGCTTTGTGCAGTGCAAATGGATCGTATGGATTGCTGGAATCCTGTAAACTGGAAATATCGGTAAAGGTCTGCTCGGCACCGCTGTCCGCACTTGCGAGAATAATCACAGGTTCATCTACTTTCTTAACCACAACTTCGATCGGGCAGTTTCCGTCCAGCATCACAGCCGCATTCAGAACGGTTCCGCCATGCTCCATGCAGTACGGCGGCGTATCGCTCCAGCCGCCTCCCCAGTTCACACGGACCGGGAGATTTACGGTCACCTGATCTTTGCCCATCTTTGCATCCGCATCATAACTAAGGCCCTTTACCGCTCCGGCAAGAATACCGCTGCTGATGGTTGCGAAGCAGGAATCCATATATTTTTCCTCAAAGCAGGACAGAACATAATAAATTCTGATTTTTCTGCTGAACTGTTCCAGCTCCGTCTCGCTTAATCTCTGTGCTTCTTTCAGGAGTTCTGCCTTGATCCGTTCCGAAATGCCATCCCGCATTTCTTCTACCAGTCTGGTCAGGTTTTCCTTCCTGTCGATCGCCTCCAGAATCTCTTCCAGTTCTACTTTATCCGATACCTTTTCCTGCCACGGTAACAGTGCGGAAAGATCTGCTTGGTTAAAACTGTCTTTCAGTGAAATTCCATCTTCCCAAATCGGAAAACCTTCTTTCCAGGCCTCCAGTGTCTGATGTACCGCTTCTTCCATTGACGCACACACCGGATAAATCGGCGCTTCCCAAAGCGGCACCGGTAATTCTTTTCCAAACAAAGATGCTTCCTTCGGATTGTCAGAAACACCGTACATACGGACAACAAATTTTCCATTCAGCAGTTTCAGGCCATGCAGAACGGTGTGATCCGGAATCGCCTGACCATCTAATGTCACGCCGGAAATCACACATTCTTCTCCTATCTGTGATTTATGACGAATCATGCTGTCTTCCAGATAACTTCCGACACCAATCTCCGCTGCCGGACTCACATAACTATTTGATACAGCAAAGTTCTGTTCTGCACGATTCGTATGAATATGCGACGACCATCCCAGATAACAGAACTCCTCCATTCGTTCTGTCATAAGTTCCCGCAGTTCTTTTGTCGTACCAAAGTGAATAAATGCAGCAGGTGACATTCGGATCAGCTTCATCTGGTACGGATGCAGTACACTCCACAGTTCGGTCCGGCACTGCTCCAGTTCAGGTGTAAAATCTCCTTCCGGTGTTTCCTTATAATATTGCTCGAGTGTAGAATCCGACGCCAGCGGGTAGAGGAAATCGGCGTAAAAGGAAAGCCGGGTACGCTCATTTACATAAGCCGCAAATTTTTCCTTCGTATCTACCAGCTGATACAGTGCCTGCAGCATTTCGCTGTCAAAGATTACGGCTCCGGTATCAATATCTACATTCCCCTGATCATCCGAAGCCCCAAGGCTCTGCAGCTGCTCCACTGTTTTTTTATGCAGGAAACCACCTACATTTCCTTCCCCGTCTACGCGGTAAACGCCATGATTTTTTCCAATTTCCGCTGGCTCTTTAATGGAAAGTGCCGCAGCACCTTTTCCATAAAAATCAATCTGCAGCGGATTGAACAGCAGCAGTACATCTCCCGAGCATACCAGCATTCCTGCATTCATTCGTGCAGCAACACCGCTCATGGAAATCATAAATTCATCAAACAGGGTAGAACGTTTTCCATTCGGCAGAACACGCGGTACCGGTGAAAATAACTTTCCGCAGGCAGAATACTGCGGCACCCGCTTACTGTCACCGCCGGAATGGATCACCAGAATCCGCTGCTTTTCGAATGAACCTGCATTCTCATGAACGTAACGCAAAACATTCAGTGTAGCGCCGCCGCTTCCTACCCGTTTTCCGTCTGGATCCGGAAGCACTGCATAATGCGTCGATGCCGGAAGCATATTATGATCCAGACGATACTGAATCTGTGTACGGTATGATGCAGCCTGTTCCTCATTGGAAGCTGTAAGAATCACGTAATCCCATAATGGCAGATTCGGCGCTTCCAGAAGCGCGGTATACTGGTTTGTGCAGTCGATGTAGGACTGCTGTAAAAATAGAGTTTTGTGTGACATGTCTTTTCTTTGTTCCTTACTTTATCATTGTAGTATTAATTTCTGTCCCTCTCCAGGGCACGTTGTTTTCAAAATATATGTTGAAACACTTGTAATTTAGTATATCATAGATTCCGTCAAAAATCTTCCTTTTCTTATTACTATAAATGAGCAAGTTCGTGATTTTGCATAAAAGAAAGATACCTTGAATTCGATTGTGTTGTATAATGAAAGTGACCAAACCAATATTTACAGCATTCACGAAAGAAGGTGTCTCCTGCAAATACTATACATCATTCAGCATTCATATACAACCAGTTTAAAAAATTAGATTTATGCAAATCGTATTCTAATCGAATGATCAATCATCTTATGAGTATCCTGATTAGCATCTTTCTTTCGGGATACCATGGAAAAACCACGGATTTTGCTAAAAACAGTTCCTGCCACAGAACTACAATTGCCCATTTCCTCAACGTAAGCGCCAAATAATAATGCGGTTAGATACAAGATTACGGTATCTGCGATGCGGTATGCTGTTCCGGAATGTGATCCGGAACAATGGTTAACCCTCAATAACCAGTACCTTTTCATCCCACCACATTTCTGAGATAATTACTCCCAACATTTCTAACCATAAATTCGTGCAATTCGCTCGATTTGCGCGATTCGTGTTACTTTATCCAGGAGGATTATCTCATGAATGCAAAACAAAAACTTCACCAGATCCATCTTCAGGAATGGACCGTCAGATTTGCCGAGCAGAAAGCAAGCGGTCTTACCGTCCGGCAGTGGTGTGAACAGAATCATCTTTCTTTCCACACCTATAACTACTGGAAACATCTTCTCAAAGAAGAAGTTGTTGACCAGGCGCTGCCGGATATCGTCCCGATCACACTCCCTGTTCTCTCTGATTCTGATACTTCGTTAGAAACATCAAAAACGGAAGTTCGTTCCATTCGAGCGAATCGCGCGATTCGCTCGAATGACAACTCCAATGTAAAAGTTCTGGTAAACGGTATTTCTATCGAAACAAGTGCTGATGTCTCCGCAGAGTTTCTCAGCAAACTCATCCGGGCGGTGTGCCATGCTTAAAGATGCCGATCCCGCTTACTTTGCCGGTGTCTATATCGTCTGCGGATACACAGACCTCCGCTTCGGGATTGATTCACTGGCAGCATCATAACAAGCCGGTTTCATATGCAGCTGTTTGTGCCTAATACCCTGTTCCTTTTCTGCGGCAGATCTTCCACCCGAATCAAAGGACTCCTCTGGGAAGGAGATGGATTTCTGCTTCTTTACAAACGTGTGGAATCCGGTCATTTCACATGGCCGCGTTCTTCCGCAGAGCTCAGATCTTTATCCGCCGAGCAGTTCCACTGGCTGATGCAGGGGTTTGCCATTGACCCGGTCATCCATGATATCACACCCGACAGTTCCATCTGATTCTGTCTTTTGTGCAAAACAGAGAACTTTTTCACCTGTTCTCTTCCATGTTTTCCATGTGCTGTGCACAGCTTCCGAATGCTTTTTAAGGATTCTAAAAAAGCATCCAAAGCTCTGTACAGCACTTTTTTCTTTTTTACTTCATTCTATTTCTGCCATCTCCGGATTTCCTTTCTCCGGCCTTTCAGCCATAGTCATTTTTACCTTTTCACATTTTTTATAAAGTGTCTTTTTCTCGCCAGTTCTGATATAATGTTCCTATCAATACAGGAGGTACGGAACATGATCCAGTTATCAGACGAACAATTAAATCAGCTCGGCAAAGAAGCTCTTGTCGTTATCGTATCTTCCTTACAGGATCAGCTCCTTGCCCTGCAGTCGCAGCTGGACCAGGCCAATGCACAGCTTTCCGATAATAACCGGCAGATCGAGCTGCTCACAGAACAGATCCGCATCATGAATCAGCGGTTCTTTGGCCGAAAATCGGAAGCAGCCGTTTCTGAAGTTGACGGTCAGCTTTCCCTGTTCGATTCATTCAACGAAGCGGAATACCTGAAGCAGGATTCTTTAAAAGAACCTGAAATCACAGAGGTTGTCATCCCGTCCTATCATCGAAAAAAAGCTGTCGGTAAACGGGATGCGGATCTGGCCGGACTTCCGGCACGCATCATCGAACATACACTTTCTGAAGAAGAACTGGCAGCCAGATTTCCGGATGGTTACAAGGAACTCCCGGAGGAAATTTATAAACGGCTACATATCATCCCGGAGACATTTATTGTGGATGAACACCATGTCCATGTTTATGCTTCCAGAAACAATGATGGAACGATTCTGAAAGCTCCGAGACCAAAAGACCTTTTCCGCAACAGCATTGCAACACCTGCACTGGTCGCTTCCATTATCAATGGCAAGTATACCAACGCCCTGCCTCTGGAACGACAGGCAAAAGCTTTTAAAACGAATGGAATCCAGCTTTCCACGAATACCATGGCAAACTGGGTGATAAAAAGTGCAGATGAATATCTTTCTCTCATCTATGACCGGCTCCATGAACGGATCTATGACAGTAAAGTCATACATGCTGATGAGACACCCGTAAAGGTTATGCGGATTGAGCATTCGAAGATCAAAACGGTAAGAAGACTTATATGTGGGTCTACCGGAACCGCCCGCTGCGTGGAACCCATCCCATCGTTCTTTTTGACTGGCAGCCTTCCCGCCATTCGGAACATCCCCGGGAATTCCTGAAGACGTTTTCCGGGACTGTGGTCACAGATGGATATCAGGTCTACCATAAACTTGCAAAAGAACGCCGGGATCTCAAAGTTGCAGGCTGCTGGGTCCATGCCAGAAGACCTTTTGCTGAATTCATAAAGTCTGTCGGTCAGGACACTGCCAAAGGTTCCATCGCACAGGAAGCATACAGCATGATCACGGAAATCATGCACATCGATAACACTTTCGATGACCTTTCTGCTACAGACCGCAAAAAACAGCGTCAGCTTATTCTTTCTGAAAAAGTGGATGCTTATTTCGCATGGGCAAAACAGAAATACTCCCAGGTAACTCATAACAGTACGATCGGAAAAGCTCTTGCTTACAGTATAAATCAGGAAGATTACCTTCGTGTGTTTTTATCGGATGGCCATGTCCCAATGGATAACAACTATGCCGAACAGGCAATCCGGCCTTTTACCATTGGTCGAAAAAACTTTGTCATGATCGAATCCTCCAACGGTGCAAAGGCAAGCGCGATCCTGTACAGCCTGGTTGAAACAGCAAAAGCAAACAGGATAAATACTTTCGAGTATTTCAACCTGCTGCTTACTGAGATTCCGCAGCATATGGATGACAGAGATCTCAGATTTATTGATGATCTGCTCCCATGGTCGCCCAGAGTTCAGAAGTAAACGGTAGAATACGAGTACCTTGACAAATAGCAGACCGCTTTTGCGGTCTGTTTATTTTCCGCTGGCTTTTTGCGGCTTTCTAATGTTTTCGGGCAACATATCTGACCATGGCAGAAGTTCTG
>ENA-OQHA01001067-OQHA01001067.1-human-gut-metagenome-genome-assembly--contig:-NODE-1067-length-11490-cov-2.573792_pt1 | contig 11490 bp, 17 predicted proteins | sample MGYA00242558_ERZ504707 | MGnify/ENA primary metagenome ERZ504707 (study PRJEB26092, sample SAMD00036197) | human gut metagenome | host: Homo sapiens | study: EMG produced TPA metagenomics assembly of... | reverse complement strand
CAGTCCATGAACCGGAATGGCTAGAAGAATAAGAGCAATACGTACCCACATGGGATCCCAGTTGAAATAGGCAGCCAGTCCGGAAGCCACACCTCCCAGAACCCGGTCGTCCGGATCACGGAACAGACGGCGAGGTCTTTCTTCACGTCTGGTTCCGGCAGAAGATTCCGATTCCGGAGTTTCCTCATCCAGCTGTTCAGGCTTTCCCATACGTTCAATCACGGCTTCAACATTCTCCACCGTAATGACCTGTTGGCCGTTCCGGAGATATTCATCAAAGAGTTCTCCGATACGGTTCTCGATATCACGCACTATTTCTTCAGCTCCTTCTTCCTGCGGAAATAATAACGGAGATTATTCAGATAATTATCCAGCAATACATAGGCATCCTCATCAATGTGATAGACGGTTCCTCCCAAATTTACAGTCAGTGTCTTTTTCATAATCGTTACATTAAAAGTTTTTGTCTTAAGTGATTTACTGTGTCCGAGAGTTCATCCCAGGCTGCTTCCAGATCCAGCAGGAATTCCTCTCCTTGCGTTGTCAGCCGGTAGTATTTGCGAGGCGGTCCTTGCGTGGATTCCACCCACTCATACGACAGCAGATTGTCATTCTTCAATCGGGTCAGTAACGGATAAAGTGTACCTTCCACCACTATCAGTTTGGCTTCCTTCAGCTTCTGCATAATGTCAGAAGCGTAGGAGGCTTCCCGATGCAGCAACAACAGAATGCAGTATTCCAGCATCCCTTTGCGCATTTGCGATTTTACATTGTCTACATTCATCGTGTTTATCTTTTATTGGTATAGCACAAATATATGCATTATTTAAATACTATGCAATACATAGTACTATATTTTATTGTTTTTAACGGGGAATTTCCTTAAAAAAACGAGATAAGATGTATATTCGCAGGTGAATCACCAATGAAAGGAGGACCTGATGATTACTACCAGAAAAGCAACAACAGCTGATATTTCCCTGATCAATGAACTGGCAACGGAAGCATTTCCCTATACCTACCGCGAGATACTGACTCCCGAACAGATCGATTACATGATGGACTGGATGTATTCTCCCGAAAGCCTGAGACGGCAAATGGAAGAAGAAGGCCATCACTATTACCTTATATATAAGGACGGACAGGCAGCCGGCTACGTCTCTATCCAGCAGGAAGGCGACGACCTGTTTCACCTGCAAAAGATTTATGTACTCCCCGCTTTCTGGAAGGACGGACTGGGACGAAGACTTTTTGAAGTGGCCGTTAATGCCATCCGGGATCTTCACCCACCCCTTGCCGCATGGAACTGAATGTCAACCGCCATAATCCTGCCAGAGGATTCTATGAGCACATGGGCATGCAGAAAGTGCATGAAGGAGATTTCCCGATCGGAAACGGATTCTACATGAACGATTACATCATGGGAATGGATATCCTGCCGCTTCCGCAGAAAGACTGAATACCCTCAGGATTTCCCGGAAAAGACAGATGGCTGCAGGCAGCTTCAACAAGCTTTCCTGCAGCATCTGTCTTTTTCCGAACTGATACGGTCCGCTTATTCTTCCCAAACCAGATAAGCAGAAACCAGCCAGTGGTTCAGTTCATTTCCTTTCACCGGCTGGGCTTCCGGAATGCTGACCGTAAAGGTATGTGTACCGGCTTTCAGATCGCCGAGCGCTGCTGTTTCGGGAACAACGTCACTGCCCGGGCACCAGTTGGAGCGGGACAAATCAGATGAACCCAGCGGCTCTTCCACTTCCTTCATGGCATATCCTTCCCCATCAATATAAGAAGCCAGACGCTTCACCAGCCAAACTCCCGTACCGGGATTGAAACGGCGGAATGAAGCACAGTCGTCACGCCAGGGAATGAAATTCAGTGCTTCCTTACCATCCACGGAAACAATGTTCTGTTTCTGCACGAACTCGTCGCCGCCGCTATGGCCTCCATGTCCGGTTACGATGTATTTCAGTTCCACATTACGCGCATCACGCGGCAAAGTGAAGTCCGTTGTCACCGCACGGCGGGCAAAAATGTCGGGATACGTCTGTCCGATGTAATACACGGTGTTCATCAGCGGAGTGATATGACGCTTCAGCATCACGTCATTGGCCAGCTTGCTTTCCTTGATATCCAGTTCCATACTGACCACATATCCTTCCGGAGTCCAGGTATCAATGAATACACCCACATAGGCTTCTCCTTCGAGCAAAGGATAAAGCTGCGTAATGTCCTGCTGCCAGGTAACGGATTTTTCCCAGTGAGGGATATAGACCGGACGGCGGGTTGCCGACAAAGAATCGTCGGGCGCACTGAAGTGTCCCACCCCGAAAGGCGTCATAAAACGCATCAGTTCCACCGTAGGAAGATAATCCTTGCCCGGAACAATACCGATCATATTCTCATATTTGGTGCTGTCCACTTCCGGAAACTTCTGCTTTCCTTCAGCAATGTTCAGCAGGTTGATGACTGATTCCTTCGGCAACACAAAGACAGAACCGACTTGTCCCAGCGGTCTCCGTTGGAAGCCAGTTCTACCTTTATATCCACATCAATGTTACGCTGGTACTTGGGAAGCGTTATTTTCTTCAACAGAATACGTCCGTTCACCAGACGCATCACTCCGTTGCTGTCCGGAGCCGTATAATTGGCAATCGAATCGGGACAGAAGCGCACCCGCTCCTGCTGAAACACCGTCAGGTACAGTCGCCTTGTGCAGGATATTCCTTCGGCCCGCACGCCGCAAAAGAAAGGGCTGCCACACCGGCCGCCACATAAGGAAGAACTTTTTTCCACATAAATTTACTTTCTGATCTATTAATTTATTAAAGAGTGCCCGGAACCCGCCGGACATCGGTTGTCCATTCTTTTTTCAGCATGAAAAAGACCGGGACCAGTCTGCCGCACACGGAATGAACCTTCCGCCTGTACACGGACAGACTGACTCCGGACTTTAACGAACCTCAGGAAGCCATTCGCCTCCCCGAAGTCAAAATTACTGATGCTGTTCTCTCAGCAGGTCGTTCACCGTCTTCACCGGATTGAACGTGCTCAGAGGAACTTCTACAAATACCGTATTCCAGTCGCTCATCGAACCGTTCCACAAGCCCGGAAGTTCCAGTGCCTTCAGTTCCTTGCCGCCCTTTGACTTGTAGGAAATGAAGCCTGTTGCCTTGTCCACATAGTTCAGCAAATTGAACTTATTGCCCTTGTAGTCGCGTACAGCGCAGACCAGATCCACCGGATTGAAGTGAGTTCCCTGTTCGAACATGGCTTTCTTTTCAGGATCTTTCATATCAATCTGTGAACTTTCCAGAATCTGCAAGGAAACAGTTCCATCCGGATTATAAGCCAGGAACGGGCCACCTCCCGGTTCGCCTACGTTCTTCACCATACCACAGACACGCATCGGACGGTTCAGCTTCTTGCGCAGGTAAATCACCAGGTCCGCATCCTCCAGCTGCTTGAGATCGGCACGGCGCAGCGCAAGTCACGCTGCACGAAACGGATAATCTCTTCCAGCTGATCATGCTGTAATGTCCGCCATCCAGCAAGCGCAGGTAATCGAAAGCCTTCGCCTGCAAAGTTACCAGCACGCCGGCCAGCAATTTCTTGTAAGTAACGGTATCACCTTTCAGACGGTCGGGCACCACATTATCAATGTTCTTGATGAATACCACATCAGCATCCAGGTCGTTCAGGTTCTCAATCAGCGCACCGTGACCACCCGGACGGAAGAGCAGTTTGCCCTTGTCGCGGAACGGCTTGTTCTCCATGTCCGCAGCCACTGTATCCGTACTCGGCTTCTGTTCAGAGAAACTTACATGATAACGAATGCCATACTTAGCCTCATATTCCGCCACCTTGGCATCCACCAGCTGCTGGAACAGCTGACGGTGTTCCGTTGATACGGTGAAATGAACATTGGCTTCTCCACTCTTTCCGGCTGCATAAAGCGCACCTTCCACCAGATGTTCTTCCAACGGAGTACGCACACCGTCTGCATACCGGTGGAACTTCAGCAAGCCCTTCGGCAGTGCACCATAATTCAGGCCGGCAGCTTCCAGCAGGTTGGAAACGATGGCCTTGTACTGACGTTCTTCAAGCAAAGCATTGATGGTCTTGCCTGTATTGTCCATACAAGCAGCATTCAGGTCGTTGAAGAAGGCGAAACTATGGATGTGGTCAAAGAATTTTTTCTCAAAGTCTGTAGTCGGGACATCATAATCCGCACCCAGAAATTCGAACATATTCTTGAACATACGGCTGGCCGCACCCGAAGCAGGCACAAACTTCACAATTTTTGAAGGGCCCTGCATGTAAGCATCCCATGCTTCCAGATATTTCTTCTGAGCCTCAGATCCGGGACCATGATCCCATTGTTGTCCACGGATGCAGCTCCGGCCAGCTGCAGGAACGGGAAACCTTTCTCAAAACAAGCCAGCTGTTCGGCTATCTGTTCTTCGGTTATCCCTTTCTGTTTTAATAACTCTTTGTCTTCGCACGTCAACATACGCTAGTATATTTTTAGGTTAAAAATGAATTTCATCATCGAAAGATATCCAAAAGTATAAAAAAATGCCGAAAGTTTATAGCAAAAAGGAAGAAAAAAACTAACTTTACCCTCGAAGATTAAAACAAAACATCATGGAAGAAGCACTTTTTTTTACTCCGGAGGAGCACAGACAACTGATTGCACTCTATAAAAAGATCCTGCAACTATCCGGAGAGACTCTACTAAAAGACGACTGCCACAAGTTGAAGAACCACTTGATTGCTGCCGCTTCCAGCAAAAGCATTCCCCGAAACGTGTTCGGTATGAATCCCATCATCAAGGACATGCAGACAGCCGTCATTGTCAGCGAAGAAATCGGAATGCGACGGGCTTCCATCCTGGGTATTATGCTGCATGAATCCGTGAAATGCGGATTCTGTTCCCTGGAGTCCGTACAACAGGAATACGGAGAAGATGTGGCCGGAATCATTCGGGGACTGGTAAAGATCAACGAACTCTACACGAAAAGCCCGACCATCGAATCAGAAACTTCCGCAACCTGCTGCTTTCGTTTGCCGAAGACATGCGGGTTATCCTCATCATGATTGCAGACCGCGTCAACCTGATGCGGCAGATCAAAGACTGCCCCAACGAAGAGGCACGCCTGGAAGTGGCCAATGAAGCGGCTTATCTCTATGCTCCGCTGGCACACAAGCTGGGACTTTACAAGCTGAAATCAGAACTTGAGGACTTATCGCTGAAATATACACAGCACGACATCTATTACCACATCAAGGACAAACTGAATGCCACCAAGGCAGCACGCGACCGGTATATCGACGCTTTCATCGAACCGGTACGCAGAAAGCTGGAAGAGGCCGGGCTGAAATTCCACATCAAAGGACGCACCAAGTCCATCCATTCCATCTATCAGAAGATGAAGAAACAGGGCTGTCCGTTCGAAGGTGTATACGATCTGTTTGCCATCCGCATTATCCTCGACTCCCCTATTGACAAGGAAAAACAGGAATGCTGGCAGGCTTACTCCATCGTGACCGACATGTATCTGCCCAACCCCAAGCGACTCCGTGACTGGCTGTCCGTCCCCAAAAGCAACGGCTATGAATCCCTGCACATCACCGTCATGGGACCGGAAGGAAAATGGGTGGAAGTACAGATCCGTACCGAACGCATGGACGAAATCGCCGAAAAAGGACTTGCAGCCCACTGGAGATATAAAGGTATCAAGGGAGAAACGGGACTGGACGAATGGCTGAACTCCATCCGCGAGACACTGGAGAATGCAGACAGCGACATGGAAGCTATGGATCAGTTCAAACTGGATCTCTACAAAGATGAAGTCTTCGTATTCACTCCCAAAGGCGACCTTTACAAACTGCCGCAGGAGCCACCATCCTCGACTTTGCCTTTACCATCCACACCAGCATCGGAAGCCGGTGTATCGGAGCACGCGTCAACGGAAAGAACGTTCCTTTGCGGCAAACCCTGAACAGCGGTGATCAGGTGGAGATCATCACTTCGAGCACACAGACTCCGAAAAGAGACTGGCTGAACTTCGTCACGACCTCCAAGGCGCGCACCAAGATCCGCCAGACCCTGAAGGAAATTGCGGCCAAGCAGACCCAGTTTGCCAAGGAAACCCTGGAACGCAAGTTCAAGAACCGCAAGCTGGAATACGATGAAGCCATCCTGATGAGACTCATCCGCAAGCTGGGCTACAAGAATGTCACCGACTTCTATCAGGCATTGCCGACGAGACCATGGATGTCAATACCATCATCGACAAGTACCTGGAACTCCAGAAACGGGAAAGCGAGCAGCGGGACGAAATCACTTACCGAAGCGCCGAGGCCTACAACCTGCAACAGCCTGTGGAAGGCAAGGATTATTACAAGGACGACGTACTGGTGATCGACCAAAATCTGAAGGGACTTGACTTCACGCTGGCGCGCTGCTGCAACCCCATCTACGGCGACGAGGTATTCGGATTCGTCAGCATCTCGGGAGGAATCAAGATCCACCGCTGCGACTGCCCGAACGCCAAAGGACATGAAGTCCAGATTCCCCTACCGCATCGTACGCGCCAAATGGGCAGGAAAGAGCCAGGGCAAGCAATACCCCATCACCCTGCGCATCGTGGGACATGACGATATCGGTATCGTGACGAATATCACTTCCATCATCAATAAGGAGAGTGACATTCTGCTGCGGTCCATCAGCATCGATTCTCACGACGGACTCTTCTCGGGCATGCTGACCGTAATGGTAGACGATACAGGAAAACTGGAAGCACTGATCAAGAAGATCAAAACCGTAAAAGGAGTGAAACAGGTCAACAGAGGATAGTTATTCGTTAATAAACCTAATCAAGACAACCTAAATCGCACAAAAATCAGTACTTTTACAGCGGTTTAACTAAAAAGGACATAGCAATGAAAAAAATTTTTCTCAGCGCACTCCTGATTACACTGAGTGCACTATTCGTTTTTGCTCAGGGAACGGCTCTGATTAAATTTGAAAAGACGAGCCACAACTTCGGATCTTTCTCTGAAAGCAACCCGAAAGTTACCTGTACTTTCAAGTTTACCAATGCCGGTGACGGTCCGCTGGTGATCCACCAGGCCATTGCTTCCTGCGGATGCACCGTACCGCAATATCCGAAAGAACCCATCAAACCGGGAGAAAGCGGTATCATTACAGTAACTTACGACGGTGCAGGCAAGTTCCCCGGACATTTCCGCAAGACCATCACCCTGCGCACGAACAGTAAAGACGAAATCACCCGACTGGTCATTGAAGGAGACATGATGCCATCGGCTGACAAATAATACGGATCATCCCCCGGCCCCGAAAAGCCGGGTTTTTTATGCCCGTAAAAAACGTCGAATTCTTTTCATGAAAAGCCCGAGGGCTTTTCCCCTGAACGCCGAAACGTTTTTAAAAAACTCCGGCGGCTTCTGAAACAATTCCCCAAAGGTCCGGCAACCCCTTCCAGGGCATCCGGAACCAGGGAAAAATCGTGCGGTCGATGAGCCGGAATCGTGCGGTCGTTGGGGCTGAATTATGCGGTCGTTGGGGCCGGATCGTGCGGTCGATTTTTCCCCTTCCTGCAAACCCTTCAGAACAGGCTCCTGCCCGCCTCCGTCTTCCCGGAGAAAAACCTCGCCGGAAGAGTATAAAAAAGAGGATGCATCCCTCAGGACACATCCTCCAGTTTCTTTTACTGCAAGTGTGATGCAAGCAATCAAGCTTCAGCAGGAGCTTCAGCAGCTTCTTCAGCAGGAGCTTCTTCTGCGCTTGCAGCAGCCTCAGCTTCAGCTTTGGCAGCAGCTTCAGCAGCTTTCTTTTCAGCTACCTTCTGAGCGATTGTTTCATTTACTTTCTTTTCAGCTTCCAGACGTGCCTTCTCAGCAGCCTTCTTAGCTTCTGCGTCTTTTGCTCTCAAAGCGTCCAGACCAGCCTGTTTGTTTTCTTTCCAGGCATTGAAGCGAGCTTCAGCAGTAGCTTCATCGAATGCACCTTTAGCAACACCACCCAGCAAGTGTTTCTTCATGTAAACACCTTCGCGAGACAAGATAGTGCGTACAGTGTCAGTAGGCTGAGCACCTACCATCACCCAGTGCAATGCACGTTCAAAATTCAAATCTACTGTGGCAGGATTGGTATTCGGGTTGTAAGTACCAATTTTCTCAGTAAATCTACCATCACGTGGTGCTCTTGCATCTGCAATAACAATAGCATAGAACGCATATCCTTTGCGTCCGTTTCTCTGCAATCTGATTTTCGTTGCCATTTTCTTTTAAAATTTCTTTTTTAGTTTTTATTGATTTGAATTATGCCATCAACTCGTAATGGCGCGGCAAAGGTACGAATAATCTTTTATTCCACCAAGCTTTATCTTATAATTTACTGATTTCCCGCAACCATTTTTCCAGTTCGCCGGTCCATTGGCGCTTGTAGGGGAAGCTGTCGTTATATCCCCATCCGTGACCTCCGACAGGATAAACATGCAGACTGCTGGCCGGTACCTGATTGTTCACAAGCGCCTGAAAATAATTCAGACTGTTGGCAACAGGAACAGCCGTATCATCACTGCTGTGCATGATAAAGGCGGGCGGCGTCTGCGGTGTTACCTGAAGTTCATTGGAATATTCCCTGACCTTCTCGGCGGAAGGATTCTGCCCCAGCAGATTGATGCGGGATCCGCGATGGTTTATTTTCGGGTCCATGCTGATAACCGGATAAAAAAAGAATCTGGAAATCAGGACGGGTTTCCGCATCAAAATGGGTAGCGGCCGTACTTGCCAGATGTCCGCCTGCCGAAGCGCCCATCACGCCGACTTTCTTCACCTGCCAGTCATCCGCATGACTCGCATGACACGGATAGCCTGATGTTACATCGCTCAGAGGTACCTCATCGTGTCCGTTGGGCATCCGGTAGCGGAGTACTGCATACGTTATGCCCTGACTGTTGAACCAGGCGGCCATGTCTGTTCCCTCGTGGTGCATGGCAGAATCGAATATCCTCCTCCCGGACAGGCTACGACGGACAGTCCGTTTCCTTTTTCAGCCGGATAGACATACAGGATAGCCTCCCGGGTATTCTTGGGATAATCCGGATCCGTCAGATCTTCCTGCAGGATGCCGTTGTCGTTAGGGGCACCATCAGCCATAATTTAATCTCAATTGCTTTCTGGCAAAGAGAGCGGCCGGAAGGAGAAACAAAAGGAAAAGCAATGACTTTTTCATACGGCAAATACTTTTCAGCGTTTATTTTTTCAGTTTCATGCTTGCTTTCACCAGATAAGTGATCAGCAGGATATAAGCCAGCAACGATACGATCTGACTCATCGGATTTGCCAGCCAGCTTTCGTTGATCAGATTGATTTTACAGTAACGCATAATGGCACTTACCACACCCATCAGGCACCTCCGGCAATGAATCCGGAAGCCAGCAGGGTTCCTTTCTCACCACGTGCACTGTTCACTGCTTCGTCCTTGCTGCGGGTTGTGACATACCAGTGACAGCACCGCCGACCAGCAACGGAAGGTTCAGTTCAAGAGGAATGAACATTCCCAGCGCAAAGGCCAGTGCAGGCACTCCGCAGAAAGTCAGGATCAGAGCAAGCAAGGCTCCGGCTCCATACAACAGCCAGGGCGCTCCCACTCCATTCATCAGCGGATCAATCACAGCCGCCATGGCATTGGCCTGCGGGGCAGCCAGCTGTCCGCTCGTAAAGCCGTATGATTCATTCAAAACCATAATCACACCGCCTACGGTAGCAGCCGATACCAGAGTTCCGAGGAACTTCCAGGTTTCCTGCTTCTTCGGGGTACTTCCCAGCCAGTAACCGATCTTCAGGTCAGTGATAAAACCTCCGGCCATGGAAAGAGCCGTACATACAACGCCTCCCATTACCAGGGCAGCCACCATTCCTGTCGCTCCGTTCAAGCCAACAGCAACCATGATAACCGATGCCAGAATCAGTGTCATCAGAGTCATTCCCGATACAGGATTGGTTCCCACAATGGCAATCGCATTGGCTGCGACCGTTGTGAACAGGAACGAAATACCTGCTACCAGCAGAATGGCTACCACTGTATGCAACACATTTCCCTGCATTACGTCGAAGTAGAAGAACAGCAGTACCAGCAACAGGGTAAAGATAGATCCGAAAGCGATGATCTTCATTGAAATATCTTTCTGCGTACGTTCAGCCTTCGCTTCAACTTTCTTTCCACCCATTTCGCGGGCAGCAAGACTCACCGCACTCTTGATGATTCCCCAGGAACGGACAATACCAATGATACCGGCCATCGCAATACCACCGATACCGATGCTCTTGGCATATTCGGAGAAAATCTGTTCGGGTGACATGTCTTTTACAGCCACTGCAATCGAAGGATTCCATGCATTCAGCACCTGATCTCCCCAAAGCAGAGAGAAACCGGGAACAATGATCAGCCAGACAGCCAGTGAACCGGCACAGATGATGGCCGCATACTTCAGTCCGACAATGTATCCGAGTCCCAGTACGGCAGCACCCGTATTGATCTTGAAAACCAGTTTCAGCTTCTCAGCCAGGGTTTCTCCCCATCCGCAGACACGGCTCGTGAAGTTTTCATTCCACCAGCGAAAGTTCCCACGATGAAGTCATACAGACCTCCTACAAGGCCCGCCATCAGCAGCGGTTTGGCCTGATCGCCTCCCTTTTCACCGGAAACAAGCACCTGAGTACTGGCCGTAGCTTCCGGGAAAGGATATTCACCATGTTTCTCACTTACGAAATATTTACGGAATGGAATCAGGAAAAGAATACCCAGCACACCGCCCAGCAGGGAGCTGATGAACATCTGCATAAAGTTGACCGTCATTTCGGGATACTTTTCCTGCAGGATATAAAGAGCAGGAAGCGTAAAGATGGCACCGGCTACAATTACGCCTGAGCAGGCACCGATGGACTGAATCATGACATTCTCTCCCAGTGCGCCTTTGCGCTTGGTGGCACTTGACACACCCACGGCAATAATGGCAATAGGAATGGCGGCTTCAAACACCTGTCCTACTTTCAGGCCCAGAAAGGCCGCTGCTGCCGAGAAAATGACAGCCATCACAATACCCCAGCTTACAGACCAAAGGTTAACTTCCGGATAAGTTTTGTCGGGAGACATCAAAGGTTCATACTTTTCCCCCGGCTTCAGCGGCCGGAATGCGTTTTCAGGCAATCCAACCGGTTTTTCTTGTTCTTCTTTCATGCGCTTCTATAGTTTTTGATTAGTAATTTTCCTTTTATCGCGTCCAAAAGTACGAAAAATTAGGTCAGAAAAGGAATTTTTGACAAACAAAACGCACCAAAGCACACAGATCTTACGGATCCGTCTCCCTATACCTTATTATATATAAGAGCCAAAGCAGAGGCAATCTTTTCAGGAACATGCGGAAGAGAAGATAAAAAAAAGAAGCTCACAAATCC
>ENA-OQHA01001065-OQHA01001065.1-human-gut-metagenome-genome-assembly--contig:-NODE-1065-length-11519-cov-1.325140_pt1 | contig 11519 bp, 16 predicted proteins | sample MGYA00242558_ERZ504707 | MGnify/ENA primary metagenome ERZ504707 (study PRJEB26092, sample SAMD00036197) | human gut metagenome | host: Homo sapiens | study: EMG produced TPA metagenomics assembly of... | reverse complement strand
TGATCTTACCGACTTCCTCAACCTACAACCGAAAACTCTTTACCACTATCGACAATATGAATGATTGGTTCATTGATGCCGCTAAGGATAAGGTCTACGTTGTAGAGAAAGCGTCTCAAAATGAAGGTGTTGGTGAGCACAAGTATCGTGTTTATGACAACCTCAGTCGTGGTCTCCACCGCAAGATGATTTTGCCATTGTTGAACCTTGATAAGACAGAAATGTTCCTGATTTCTACCTATGACACCATGTCTTATGGTACAGCTAACAAGTACAACACAACCCTAGAAAAGTTGAAACCTGAGATTGATCTAGCGGCTCAACGTCAAATCAACTACCTTGATTTCTGGCAAAGATTGGCCGCAGATAATGTCAAAAACAAATTGTTCAAAGACATTGTCAATCCAATCTGGGAAGGTTTCTATGTCTGGGGTCATGGTTGGCCAGGTTGCCAGAGCGCTACGGCCAATTTAAGAACAGTACGGAAGTCTATGCGCCAATCCGTGAAATCTATGGACCAGTCGGTGAGTACTACGGTGATAACGGAGCTATGGCTGGTGCCTATGCTGCCATCTACGACAATCCATATGATAATCGTGCCAAGGTTACCTTCGTCATGTCTAACATGATTAGTGAGTACGGTGCATCAGCCTTCACTCATGAAACAACCCATATCAATGACCGTATTGCCTACTTTGGAGGTTTTGGTCGTCGTGAAGGAACAAATGTCGAAGCCTATGCACAAGGTATGCTACAGTCACCAGCTACTCAAGGTCACCAAGGTGAATACGGTGCCCTAGCCTTAACATGACCTTTGAAAGAGCCAACGATGGTAACCAGTGGTACAACACCAATCCAAACAAGTTGAACTCTCGTGAGGCCATCGACCGTTACATGAAGGGCTACAACGATACCCTTATGCTTCTAGATTCACTTGAAGGAGAAGCAGTCCTTGGTCAAGGCAAGCAAGAGCTCAATAACGCATGGTTCAAGAAGGTAGATAAACAGCTACGAGGCAATAGTAAAACCAATACGACAAGGTGCGTGCTCTAAGTGATAGCGAAAAGGCTATTAGTTTGACCACTATTGATGACCTTGTGGATAATAACCTCATGACCAATCGTGGACCTGGAAATGGTGTTTATAAACCGGAGGACTTTTCTTCTGCCTATGTCAATGTGCCTATGATGTCTGCTATTATGGTGGTAATACCAGTGAGGCTCTCCAGGTGCTATGTCCTTCAAGCACAATACCTTCAGACTCTGGGGATACTACGGCTATGAAAAAGGTTTCCTAGGTTATGCGACCAACAAGTATAAACAAGAAGCAAAAGCGGCTGGTAAGGATACCCTTGGAGACGACTTTATCATTAGCAAGATTTCTGATGGTCAGTTCAACTCCCTAGAAGACTTCAAGAAAGCTTACTTCAAAGAAGTCAAAGAAAAAGCGTCACATGGTTTGACGACAGTTACGATTGATGGCGCATCAGTAAGCTCTTACGATGATTTGTTAGCCTTGTTTAAAGCGGCAGTCGCCAAAGACGCTGCAAGTCTTAAAACAGATAATAATGGCAATAATCTGTGTCAACAAGCCATACGACAAAACTCAAAGAAGCTGTCTATAAGAAACTCCTACAAGAGACAGATAGTTTCACAAGTTCTATTTTCAAGTAATAGATGAAAGAAACCCTTTTGGTAAATGCCAAAGGGGTTTTTGATACTGTCGGGAATGCGGGTGGTAGGAGCCTTTAGGTCAGTGTTGGCAAGGGATTGAGAAAGATGTGAGTTAAGCCATTAAAAAAATTCCTTTTGAAGGGAGAGAATTTTGAATTTTAATAAATATCACTATAACTAAAAATAAGGTTAGAGTGACGAACGTTTTTAATAAAAGATGGTTTGATATAAAAGTATTTTGAAAATTATAGAACTGACAAAATAGGGGATTGTGCTAAACAAAAGTACGAACAATTTGATGTTTCAAAGGACTTAGATAAAAGTTTTAAATTAATGTTTTTTAATAAAAGTTAAACTTTTACACGATTATTAGTATATATTTGACAATTTAATAATTATAGTATAAAATGGAAATCGTATATAAAGTAATTTGGATATTGAGGAAATTTATTATTATGAGAGATATGTTTAATAAACGCCAACGTTTTTCATTAAGAAAATATAGCTTTGGTGTGGCCTCTGTCCTTTTGGGAGTTTCAATCTTCTCAAATGCACAGGGTGCCCAAGCTGACGAAACGGTAGCACCAACTACCGCAGGTATGGAAACAACTGCTGAGCCAGATGTCGTCGTGGAGCAATCAACACCAACAACAGCATCAGTAGCTCCAGCAACAACAGAAAACACACCAAGTTCAATCTCTACTGTGGCCTTGGCTAGTGAACAACCCCAATCAGTAGCTCAAAACAGCCAAGCAACTTCAACAACTAGTCAAACAGCAGCTAGTTCAGAAGTAGCTTCTCAGGCTGCATCGCAAGCGAGCTCTGAATCTGCAGCAGCGGCTGCTTCATCTGTAGTTACTAGTGCACAAGCTCTTAGCTCAGCAGCTGTAGCAGAAACTCCAGCTGCTGGTCAAGTATCAGCACAAACAAGTGTGGCTGCTTCAGTTGCGACTGTAGCAGAAACTGCCAGTGCAGAGTCTACGACTAACGCTGTAAATAGCGTCCTTAAAGTAGCGACTAGCGAGTTGGCTGTGACAAGCAGTGAATTGAATGCTGCTGAAGCAAGCCTTAACTCTGAAAATCTCATCAACGCTATGGGTCTTGCAGTATCAAACCGTAGCCTTCGTACAGCTGATGCGGTTGCTGTTTTGACAAATGCTGGAGCAGGCTCAACAAACCCTGACTTGACAAACCTCGGCTACAAACTTGACTATTTACCAGGGCGTCAACAATACTTTGTTAACATTGACTACATCAACCACCTCAAAGTCGGTCGTGATAACCGTGGAGTAATGAGACTTATGACTACGTTACAAACGGTAATTACATGGTTGTCGTTAACTATGCCAACCTTGGTATTATTGACTATGTTGATGAAGCAGGAAACAAGATTCCTGGATCTTCAACCTACCGTATCAATAACTCAACTGAAACAATCACAGCAAACGGTAAGACTTACAATAAAATCTACGATGCTGGTGTAACAGAACTTCCACCAGTACCAGCAGGATACCGCATCAAGTATGCAACTGCTGACAAATCAAAAGCTAATGCTTACGTAGATGTCTTGAAGTCAGAACGTCAATACGACTATAACAACGGTGTTGCAACTATCCGTTCTGAACGTGCTTGGGACCGTAACCAAAGTCGTGTGGTTGACCTTGTTCAATTTGCTAACGGTTCACAAGGTTTGGATGCTTCAATTGATGCCAATGGTGGTGGTCAATACCTAGCTCCAGGTTACCATTACCACATTATCGTTGAAAAAGACACTAGAGATGTCACTAAAGCAACAAGTCAAACAGTGACTTACACTGGTGCTGATACGAAGACACCAGCTGCCAACACTCAAAATGACTTTAGCTTCAACGGTAAAGAAGATCCTACAACTAATACAACAACTTGGACTGAAACGACTCACACTTATGGAACAGTTAAGACTCCAGTTGTTACTGGTTACTATGCCGATAAAGCTGTAGCAGGTGGTAAGACAGTTACTCCAGATGCACCAAATGCAACAGACACAGTGACATACAAAGCCTTTGGTAAATTTATCGCTGTGGATGAAAATGGAAATCCAATTCCAGGTGTATCAACAACTGCCTACACAAACGATCCTAATGATGCGACTAAGATGATTGCTATCGACAAGACGCTTCCAAGCATTCCTGGCTACACTGTTAAGGTTGTACCTGCCACACCAGGTGACTTGTCTAGCGATACTAAGGTTGTTTACGTTAAGAACGATCAAAAAGCAAGTGTTACTTACCGTGATGAAACAAGTGGTTCAATCCTTGAAACGGTTGCTTTGGCTGGTAAGTCTGGCGAAGCGATTAACTACTCAACAGCTGAACGTATCAAACACTATCAAGACCTTGGCTATGCCTTGTGACAGATGGTTACCCAGCTGGTGCAAGCTTTGACTTGGATAGCACAGTTGACCAAGCTTGGACAGTAAGCTTCAAACGTGTAGCACTTGACTTTAATCCAGACAATGCACACGAACCAGGAACTCCAATCTACCCTAACCAACCAAACGGTCCAAAATGGCCAGCTAAGGATGCTTACCTTAAAGATGTTACTTACACTGTTCACTATACAAGCAAGAACAGAAATGCTAAATTGCCAGCTGACAGTGTTCAAAAGGCACAATGGAAACGTTCATTGACCCTTGATTCTGTAACAGGTGACATTCTTGCTGCAGGTGAATGGAAGGCTGATAAGACTAAGTTCGACCTCGTAATCACACCATTGGTTAACGGTTATTTCGCCGATAAAGGCGTGTGGCTTCTCAAGATGTCACTATGGACAACAAGGTTGAAACTGTTACTTACACTAAATTTGGTAAGATTATTGCCGTTGACGAAAAAGGTAATCCAATCCCAGGTGTTGAAGCAGTTACTTACACAAATGATCCTAACGATCCAACTAAGGCTGCCATGACACTTGTTCCTGAAGTGAAGGGTTACAAGGCCGAGAAGACTGCTGTGACACCAAGCAACCCTGGTGCTGATACAAAGGTTATTTATAAGTTAACTAACGCAGAACCCGCTAAACCGACAACTAACAAAGACCTTGGTACTATCGTTGTCATCTACCGTGATGAATATGGCAACCAAATCAAGATGCCACTCGTTATCACTAACTCTGTTGGTTCTGAAGTTAACGTTCACGGTGACCGTTATATCTACCGGAATGGTGTGAAATACGAATTGATTCGTCAAGAAGGTAAATCTACAGACAAGATGACAAAAGGTCAAACAGTCGTGACCTATATTTATCGTAAGGTCGAAGATGGCTCAACACCTTCAAATGGTAATAATGGTCAATCTGGAAATGGTGGAAATTCAACTTCTAAAGCTGTAAAAGCGGCCTCAAACGGATCTAAAGGATCTAAAGGATCTAAAGGTTCTGGATCAGCAGCCGATGGCGCTTCAGATGGTAAAGGTTCAGATAAGAAGAAATCTGGAAACAAAGATGGTAAAGAAGGCAGATTGGTTCTGATAAGCTAAAGAAGGCGACGAACAATTGCCAGTAACAGGTGAGTCAGATAACAACCTCGCAGCAATGGGTGTTGTTGTTATTGGGACTTATGTCAGGACTTGCGGCTATGAATCGTCGTAAAACCAAGACTAAGATTTCCACACCTTATCTCTCATAAATTCCAAAATAAAATCTCTCTCGAGTGAATTGCTCGGGAGAGATTTTTGGGTCTTTGTAGATAAAACTCAAGAAAGCTCCGAATGTTTGTGAATCTTTTAAGCAGTATTTAGCTTGATAAGGTACAATAGAGTAAGACAAAACGAATGAGGAGACTGTCATGAAGTTTTACATACGTCAGATTGGCATGTGGGGCGAACCCTCAATGGCTGGTCTTTGCTGGAGGAGCAGGAGTGGGCCTTCCAACAGATAGTGGATTTGGCAATTCGCGACAGGTGGATGGGTCATCATTGCTGGGGATCTCTATGACCGTGCGGTGCCGCCTGTGGATGCCATTAAACTTTTTAATAAGACTTTGGCACGTTTGGTCTTGGAGGAGCAGATTCCTGTTTATGCTATCAGTGGTAATCACGATGGGGCTGAACGTTTGCATTTTGGCCGAGACTTTTTTCAACCTCAGGGGCTTCATTTAAGCACACGTTTGGAGGAGGCTTTTGAGCCTATTGAGTTGGAGGTTGCCAGATTTTTCTTCTTCCCTTTATCGATCCTATTGATGCTAGGATTTATTATAAGGATGATGAGGATAAGGAAATTCAGGGATTGGTGATGCTTTAGCCTACATTCTTGAGGATATGGAGAAAGCTTTTGATCCCGACAAATCACGTATTTTGGTGACGCATTTTGCGGTTTCTAAGAAAGATGACCAAGATGGTCAAAGTTTACGAGAATTGATGCTGTCTGAAACCAGCAATACGGTGGGTGGGCTTACCAATGTGACCAGTGACCTTTTCAAGGCTTTCGATTATGTGGCCTTGGGGCATATCCATACCCGCTTTGCTAGTCCGAGCCAGCGCGTGCAATATTCAGGAAGTCCAGTCGCCTTTAATGTCAAAGAAGCCAAACGTAAGGAAGAGAAGGGTGTCTATATTCTTGAATTGGATGCGACTGGTAACTTGTCTCAGACCTTCCATCCTCTAGAGGTCAGACGGCCAATCGTGACTCTTCAGGAACCTTTTGAAACCTTGGTATCACCTGAATTTTATAAGGAACAGCCTTGTCAAAAGGCTTGGTTTGCCTTTGATATTCAACTGTCCAGCCGTAAGGAATTAGAGGGTATCAATGTGCGTGCCCGTCTGGAAGAAATTTATGGGGCAGACATTGTGGAAATCACCTTCAGTCGTTTGGGTGATGTCAAGGAAGAAAACGTGACTGTTGATCAGCACTTAAAAGATTTGGAAATGCAATCGCCGCAGGAAATTGTTTCTGATTTTTACCAGACAGTGACTGGGGGCGATGTCTTGTCTGAGAGACAAACAGCCTTGTGGAAAGTATTTTTGAGGAGATTGGAGGGAGCCGACAATGAGACCAGTTCAGTTAGAATTGACCAATTTTGGACCTTATCGTAAGGAAGTCATCAATTTCACCCAGTTTGACCATGCTCCCCTCTTTTTGATTGGTGGAGACACGGGGGCTGGCAAGAGTACCCTCTTTGATGCCATGACGGTGGCCTTGTTTGCGACGACTAGTGGCGATCGCAACGTTGAGGAGATGCGGTCGACCTTCGCTGGTCCAGAGGATGATTTGACCAAGGTGACTTTTTACTTCCAACAGGGCAACCACCTTTATCGCATTGAGCGAGTTCTCCAGCAGGAAAGGGCCAAGCGAGGCGGTGGTACGACCATGCAAAAAGCAACGGCTTCCTTAGTCATTGTGGATAAGATTGGTGGTCAGGAGATTGAAAAGCTTGGGGATAAAATCAAGGAAGTGAGTGACCAGATTGAGCAGATTTTGGGTCTCAATGCCGAGCAGTTCAAACAGATTATCCTCCTTCCGCAAAATGATTTCAGTCGTTTTTTGAAAGAAGATTCCAAGACCAAGACTCAAATTTTGAAAAAAATCTTTGGAACAGGTATTTTTGACCGTTTTCAAAAGAGTTTGGAAGAGCGTCTTCGCCAGAGTAATAAGGATACGGAGAAGCGCCAGACTCAGCTAGATGGCCATTTTACTAGTCAGGTTTGGTCTGAGGAAGAATTAGCTGTTTTGGCCCAAACACCAGCTTCTGAAAATTGGCACGTCTTGAAGACCTTTTGGCACAACGTCAAGAAAATCTTGGAGAGCAAAAAAGCATTTTGAAGGATGCCCATGAGGACTTGGCTAAACTGCAAAAGAGCTTACAAACCGCACAAGATGTAGCAAAGATTTTTCAAGAATTGGAGCAAGCCAAGGAGCGTTACCGTCTAGAAATTGAGGAAGGTGCTCAAGAGCAGGCAGAGGCTAAAGCGCATCTGGAGGAATTACAGTTTGCCCAAGGGTTACAAGAAACCATTAGTAACTTGAAGCAGTATCAGAAGCAGTTGTTGCAATTAGAACAGGACCTTGAGATTGCTCAGGAGAAATTAAAGGCTAAGGAGCAGGCTTTTGAGGAAGTCAAAGCTCAAAAAGTGGCACTTGCAGCTCAGACTGAGGATTTTCTTCAAAAAGAAGAGAAACTGGAAGCGTGGAAAGAGGCTATTATCTATGCCCAGAGTCTTGCCCAAGAGCAGGAAAAAATCAAACAGTCGAGTGCTAACTACAAGAGGTTAGAAGAAACCTATCAGCAGGCTTCGAAAGAGATTGAGCTCCTTTCCAGTCCTTGTCAGATTTGGAGGCTAATCGTCTTAGTTTAGAGAGTTTACATGAGGCTGAAAAACTCCTCCAGTCTGTGGGCTACAGTGTGGATAAGCAACTGGCTCAGGACCTAAAAGAAATAGAGGACTTGAATCAGGAGTTGGCAAAGACGGAAAAACGTCATCAAACCTTATCTTTGGATAGTGACCAAGCTCAAGAAATTCTCAAAGGATTGGAAGAGAAGTTGAAACGACTTTGGCTTCACGTCGTCACTCATGATTGCCCAGTTGCAGGCAGAATTAGAGGATGGACAGCCTGTATGGTCTGTGGTTCCTTAGAACATCCTCAGGTCGATGGGACACAGGCAGATGAAGCAGCCTTGAAGGATCTCATGGACCAGGTGGAGGAACTTCAAGCTCAAAAAGAAAAGCAAGTTGCTACCTTGTCAAATCGTCAGGCTAGATTGAGTGAAGTTGAGACTAAGCGCCAAGATCTGCTTGACCAAGTGGCTAAAGTTAAGTTATCTCTTCAAAAACACTATCAAGAACTGGAAGAACAAGTTAAGGGACAGTTTGATTTTGACTTTTCAGAGGACTATGGAGCTGACCGTGGGCAAGCCTTGTTGAGTGCTGTTGAGAAGCATTATCAAGAACTCCAAAAACGCTATGAGAAGGAAGAGGCAGACCGTGTCCATTATCAAAATGAGTTAGGACGAGCTCAGGAAAAAGCGACAGATTTGGCTAAGAGCTATCAAGAGGCCAAGGCAGCTCTCGACCAAGCTAAGGAGCGCCTAAAAGACTTGAAGGAAGCTCATCCAGAACTGGAGTCTGTTGAGGTCTATCAAGAACGAATTTCCTTTGCGAAGCAGGAGTTGGACCTCTACAATAGGCAAGTCAAGGAAAATGGTGAAGCTACAACCAACTTCATGCCGACATTCAAGGCATCAAGGGGCAGCTTGAGAGCTTGACCAAGTCTAAAGAAAAGACCAGCCAAGAAATGAAACGTTTATCAGCTGAGTTAGACCAAAGACTTATGGCTGAAGGGGCGCTCACCAATGACCTAGAGCAAATCCAGCTTTGGCTGCTTGAGGTAAACAAGCAAGCTATTCCTAAGCTTCAGGCTCAATTGACGACCTATCAAACCCTTAAACAAGAATTGCAGACCCAGATTAGTAAGGGCCAAGGGCTTCTGCAAAATCAAGAAAAACCAGATTTGGTCGCTTTAACACAAGAGGTCCAAACCGGTCAGGAAAGTTACGATACACAATTGTCTCAGGTCTCTGTCCTGGAAAAGGGACTTAAGGATGCGACGCTACCTACCAGGCAGCCAAAACTCTTCAAGACAGCAACCAAGAGCCTTTAAGGCCCACCAAGAACTCAGTGATTTGGTTAAGGTGGTTAAGGGAGAAAATACTGCTCTGACTGGTCGTCTCAATCTTGAGGTCTACGTTATCCGTCAGTATTTCCAACAAATCTTGGACTATGCCAATGCTAACTACATCGGACTATTAACGGATAACCGCTATTCCTTTGTTCTAAGTGAGGAAGGACGCAGGGCGCGTGATCACTTCGGTTTGGATATCAACGTCTATGACCAGCTAACGGGTAGTGAACGCTCCGTTAAATCCTTGTCCGGTGGTGAAACCTTTATCGCCGCACTGGCCATTGCCCTATCCCTCTCAGAAGTTGTGCAAAATACCAGCAAGGGTGCCGTCGTTGAAGCCCTCTTCATCGACGAAGGTTTCGGTTCGCTAGATAAGGAAGCCCTCACCAAGGCTATCGCGGTCCTGGAACAAATTGGCGAAACCGTATGGTCGGTGTCATCAGCCACGTGGACGACATGAAAGAAGGTATCGCTCAGCAATTGGCCATCATCAAGTCGCATGATGGTAGTAGCCGTATTAAAATTGTGGATAAGGGGTAAAATATAAAAACTATATTGCTGTCAATTAACGAGAACCAAAAGATATATCCTATAATAGGAGTCCATTTGAATTACTAACATTCATCCAATTTTACTATTAGGGTGAGAATAAGAGGAAAGTTAATAACCTTATTAGATTGTACTTGGATGCAGGTTTTATATGATATTGTGTTAAGCTTATCGATATAAAATCAGAAAGATTAATCGTAGGTAACGAAATCAATAGCTAAAGACCGCTTTCACTGGGAGTTATGGCTGAACTTGAAATGTGATAATATTATAGTAAAGTACTGAGATGTTAAGAATTATACTGACTCCCAAAGTTAGACAGGAAAAATCTAACTCTTTGGGTGTAGTTCAAATTGAAGTAGCAACATTTTATGTGACGCTTCGTAAACCAGCAGTCCATCACACTATGGGAAGTCTTAAGATTGATACTCAAACACATGTTATTAATGAAGATGGGGATATTATAAAGGGATTTTATGTAGCAGGAGAAGTAGCTGGAGGTCTTCACGCTGGGAACCGCCTTGGTGGAAATTCTTTGCCGGATATCTTTACTTTTGGACGTATTGCTGGGAAAATATCTAATAAACAAGAATTGTTAGTACAATAGGTATGTCGTAAATAAGAAAAGAAGAAATTTTAACATGTTTTTTACTAATAAATATTTTTAGACTGGAGACAATTTGTTCCAGTCTTTTTTAATTTCTCAAAAGATGAAATAAAGGTTTTAAAAATTTAAAATGAGATAATGGCTCTTTGACTAAAAATAAGTTATAATTAGAATAAGTGTAATATGTAATTTTTATGGTATTTTTTCTAAAAAGAGATAGTGTCTTTACAAGTTTTTTTTAATAAAGAAAGTAAGACTAGGGATAATTTTTGGAAAAAGACAAAAATATCATAATAATATCCGATAATGAATTGTGTTGACTAGTGAATGGTTGGGTGTACTTAGGTTATCATCACCTAGGTCATGGAGGAGAAGATAGTAAGTGATGAATGTTTCAGGCCGATTTTGTGTTTTTTCGCATAAGGATAGACAGCATCAACGTTTTTTTCAATTATTACCTGATGGTAGCATTAGAGATATTGACAGTCCTGGTCATGATAATGAACGCTTTTGGGATTTTCAAAATAATCAGATCTGCTTATATTCTAATCAAAGGCAGTTAACTGCTACTTTTGATTGTTGCTATGAGGAAGAGGGACATTCATACTGGGAAGGTTGGCATCAACACTCTATTCCTTTGGAACTTCGTCTCTATGATATGAAATCTGATCTTTTTGATTTTAAGACGAAGTTTACCAGTAGGTTTTTGATTGATTATGGAGCATTGTCAGTTGGTCCACATACCTATGGTATCCCCTTTTTAGTTGACTATGATCATGGTGGAAAGGTAATTATAGGGGATTACTGTTCTATTGGTCAGAATGTTTATTTTGTGACGGCAAATCACAATTTGGAATTGGTGACTACCTATCCATTTAAAGTTTAGAGCGGTTTTATTCAGATAAGGACCTTAGATATAGAAGACGATCACACCCTTCAATCTCCTACTAGTTGGTAATGATGTCTGGATTGGGAATAATGTCCAGATTATGGCTGGTGTAACTATAGGTGACGGTGCGGTTATAGCTGCAGGATCTGTG
>ENA-OQHA01001064-OQHA01001064.1-human-gut-metagenome-genome-assembly--contig:-NODE-1064-length-11524-cov-3.211020_pt1 | contig 11524 bp, 11 predicted proteins | sample MGYA00242558_ERZ504707 | MGnify/ENA primary metagenome ERZ504707 (study PRJEB26092, sample SAMD00036197) | human gut metagenome | host: Homo sapiens | study: EMG produced TPA metagenomics assembly of... | reverse complement strand
CCTGGCTGCTTCGATGACCCCGGCAAGACCTTCCTGGATCCCTACATGAAGTCCGGCCTGTACATTACGGAAATCGTCAAGCGGCTCTACCGCAGCGAGAAGATGCGGCAAGCCTTCCCGGACGATAACGCCCGACTGGAACATATCTTTGCCAAGCAGGTCTATGGGCTTGCCCCGACAGAGATCATCTACGCATTGCCATCAGCTACATTCTGGGCTTTGCAAAGGGTCACGGCATCACCGCCCACCATATCCGTCAGGCCGATACGCTGGAATTTGCCAAGGCGGGCACCATGGAAAGGGAACTGGATAAGATTTTCAGAGATTGAGAAAACAGAATACAGCATAAAACCAAAGGCGGCTGTCTGCATGGGTGCAGATGGCCGCCTTTTTGTGCTATGCCTGTTACAAAAATGAAAGCTGTTGAACGTCCGGCAAATCGTTTTCAGGTGTGGAATGATTGGCTTTTTCATCATGTTTCCAATGGTTTTTTGATGGTGGACTTGTTTTCGAGACTTTGCTTACGCATCTTTATATCATCGGTGTTCTTTTGAGTCGAACAGATACTGGATTTCAAGATATGATCGTAGAAGTCCAATGCCATGATATTCGTCCGCTCATTTATATCGATCGTGGACTTTCCAGCATATCGCTGAGCGATATTCCGTGCGGTTTGAAACATTGATGTTTCATAAATTTTAAGTTTGCTTGCGAAATCTTTTCCGTTACACCTCGAATTTAAGCTGTCCTCAAGGGGAATCAAATTCCCAATGATACCATTTTCGGGGGAATTTGTATCATCCAAGATATGCTCGATCGTGAAGGCAGCACACTGCTTACTGGCACATTTGTATCGTTCAAGGACTTCCAAAACAACTTGCACACGTTCCTTGTTTCGGTCATCGTCGTAATACCCAGCGTGATGTGACCACCCTAAATTGGAGAATGCTTTGAGAAAGACTTCTTTGCTGGGAAGTTTATTCTTTAACTCTGAGATAAAGCATTCCAATGCGGAGTCGGAGTAGTGGTTTTCGAGAATACTGGAATTTTTGTAAATCGCATTTGTTATTTTGTTCGAATTTTCTTGTCCAATAATGGTATAGCAGATGAAAAAATCATAGAGAAACAGAAGGGTCTCCTCGTACTTCTCTTGGCTGAGGTGACCGAGTTCATATTGATGAATTAGACTTAAAAGGATAGGACGAATTTGTTCTTGCCGATGCTTTTTGAAAAAAGCATATACTTTAAATTCAACATTCGAACAGTTTGCAGATTCCTCAGATTGAGAAGGAGAAAGAAGGCGGTTGTAGTAGATGGACTTCTGATAAATATCGTCAAGAAGCGGAACAGTTGGAATGCCTTTGTTGGAATCACGAATGAGTTTATAATCGCTGACACCTTCCTGAACAGAGGTTCTATATTTGTGGGTTGCATAATGTTTTACAAAGCGTTCGATGTTGTTACCTAAAAGCGATTCGATCTCCGACCAAGTGGTTTTCGCAGTGTCGACATCTCCATCGGGTCTAATGCCTCTTAGAATAAAGTTCTTTAATAGTTCATGTCCTTCCAATGCTGAGCCGCGAGCGTTTAGAATTTCAAATATCGTGTACGCATCTTCCTCGGAAGATGCGGTAATATCAACGTATAGCAGATTGTCCGTGATGGCGGTTAGTAAATTGAGTAGGACTTGAATTGGGGAAAGAGTAGATTCTTCAATATGTTTATAGATGCTGTTTATGAAAAACACAAAGGCAGCTGCGAGATTCTTGTTGTTTCGAGAAAACTGCTTTACAAGTGCTGCGGTTTCAAAACACTTTGCCATATTTGGAGAAATTGAAAAGAGCCCGGTAATAATTCGCTCCAGTGCAATATATTGCTCAGACTTGATGACCATGGCTTCCTGATTTAAATCGTCACGAGTGAACAAATACTGCTTTGTTCCTCGAAATTCGTCGTCAAATTCATAGCAATGAAGGCAAAAGGCTACACTTGCAAGAAAAATTGTTAGGGAAATAATTCGTTGTTGACCATCTACAATTGTAAAATATGAGATGCCGTTTTTGCGGTCGTTCTCTTTGTAAAGAACGATACTTCCGATGAAGTGGGTTGCTTCTTTTCCGGTAGCAACGAGCAAGACATCATCAAATAACTCTTGCCAGTTTCTTTTGTTCCATACATACTGTCGCTGGTTTCGGGGCGTTCCATAACAACGCTTGGTGAAAAGGTCGTAGACGTGTTTGTCATCTGCTTCAAAACTCAATGAAAGTCACCTCTTTTTCAGTGGATGGATTTGACCATTTGCTAATTAAGTTCATTTTAACCCATGAGAGCCAGAAATCAACATTAACGCTATGATTTGGAAGTTGCGGTTTACCGATGAAAAAACGAAATGGACTGAAAAGCTAATAATATAGAAAACCAATACTGACTTCTACATAATCGCAAGCGACAGTATGCTAGTGCAGGCTTCATCTAACGGATGCGGTTTACGGGTTTAGGTGTTCCCAATAAACATTCCGCAAAACGAAATGCCGTTTATATGCTGACGAATTGTTGGCTTACGCTACGGAGACTCCTAGGGGGCTTTCCAAATTTCAAAGCCATTTTGTAAACCAGACCGTCAGCTTTCAACTTTGACTTGAAACTGGCGGTTATTTCATAACCTAGATGATTTTCGAGTTCACAACACCATATTAAACAGGATAGGCTACCTTGTTCTCTATCTTTTTGCCAAAGTTTTCAGCGCGTTTTCTTGCACACTGCCGAAAGTGGCGTGTTTTCAAAACTTTTTGTTGACATGGCTCGATTTTTGTGGTAATCTATCCCAACAATTTAATATAACATATTTACTTAGAGTTCCAGCTCGGCTCCCGAAGGAGTCGGAGCAAGTTTTTAACTTTCTTATCGCTACATAACGAATCCGAACCAAGGCCATCCCAGAAGGGACGGTCAGGTTCAGGTTGTTGTGTGGCGATTTTTTATTGCAAAATCAGCAACGAACCTTGAAAACCGCATGACCGTCTGCATGGAATACACGGCGATGACCCCGCAAGGGAGAGCCGGAAAACGCCGCCGGAAGGGGGCAGGAAAGCCATGCAGGGAGAACGGCAACTGACATCCACTCGCTCATGTGTTCAAAATGAGCACATGAGGCGAAACGGACGTTTATCTACTCGTTGAGGTAGGAGAAATCAATGTGGACAAATTGTCCACATTGATTCTGTTCGTGCTACGCTTAACCTCGACTTGACATTTTGTCAAGCCACGGTGAGATCTGGTAAGTGTCGCTTTCCGGTATTTTCCAGATTACTGTAACACGATTACCCCATGGTGGGTTACGAAAACCGTAACTCACCACTTGGAAGTGGTAAATGGACAAATTGTCCACTTACCACCCAGCCATAACGCACAGATTTTAGTTGGTGATCATTTTGATCACCAACCAGACAATCGTAACGCTTTATTGTGCAAAAGTGGCTGTTACCATTTTGATAACAGCCACGCTTCCGTAACACTTTTGGCAAATAATGCTTTTCATTATCCACCACACACCCGTAACAGCCAAAGGAGGATGCCTATGACAACAGAACAATGGGAACGCGAAAATCAAGACACCTTGATGGAATATTTCATTGATGGCGACCCCAGTGTGCGCAGAATCCAATGTGAATACTGCCGCAAGGTCATCTACACCCAGACCCGAAACCGCAAATACTACAGCTTCCAGACTTGCGGCCACAAGATGCTGAATCTGCGGAAAAGCCTTAAAAAGCGTGCCGAACGTGGAACGTACACCTGCGCTTGCTGCGGGAAGCAGTTCTTACCAATTCGGGCGGATGCCAGATATTGCAGCAATGCCTGTCGTCAGAAAGACTACCACCATCGTAAAACGGCCGCACACACTTCTCTTTTAGGAACTTGACAAAGTTTGTCAAGTTCCTTATCTACGCTCGCTTTTATCCAGTAAAGTGGCACTTCCCATTCTGGGAAGTGCCAAAATACCGTAACTCTTAATCGCTCACTCCCAAATCCCCAAAGTGGGAATTCGGGCTGTCATCTGAAATCAGGTTACGCTTTCCGTAACTTGATTTGCAACTCCCGCCGAATCAAGTTCCCACTTTGGGAACTTGATTGTAGCCGTATCAAAATCAAGTTATCAAAATGATAACTTGATTGCATCCGTGGCAGAGCACCGGAGTTCTCATTTTGATAACTTCGGTTTTATCTGTTACACGTCACTCCCACTCCGTAAAAATCAGGTGGTCAAAAAGACCACTTGATTCCACCTGTAACGAAATCAGTGGGTCAAAGTGGCCCACTGAAAAAGCCGGACGAGCTGCGGGCAGGGATTCGCAAATCTTTGCCCGCCAGCTTGCCAAAATCAACGGGCCAAAATGGCCCGTTGAAGGGAGTCAAGGGGGAACGCCTTGCCCAGTGATATGATGCTGTGCGTCATATCCTACTGGGTATTATCTGGCGCAAAAAGGCGGCAGATCCAGCAGCTTCGCTGCTGCGTTCTCCCCACCAAGCTGTTGAAATGGAGGAATGTCTATCTGAAATTAACACGACACAACGGACGAGCCGGAGCCCACGGCACTTATAACCCCAAGCACAACGACCGGAATTTCAACCTCACCGACAGCGAACACATCGACCGGAACGAGCCAAGGGCAACATCTACTGGGACTGCTTCCATGGTTTCCGCACTGCTTTTGACCCACAAGACCCAGACGATCTGGTAGCAACCTTCTCGGATGTGGAACGGCAATTCTATGAAACCCACTACTCAGAGTTCATCGAAAAGCAGAACGAGCGCAACGCCAAGATCCGGCACACCGAACGCAACCGCTCCATCTCTGACCTTTTGTCCGGCCGCAAGACCTGCCCGGAAGAGACCATTTACCAGCTAGGAACGCTGGACGAACACGCTTCGGCAGAGGACTTGCTGAATATCGTCACGGAGTTTATCGAAGAGTTCAAGGGCAAATTTGGCGAACACGTTCATGTGCTGGACTGGGCATTGCATCTGGACGAAAGTACGCCCCACATCCACGAGCGTCATGTGTTCGACTGCGAGAACAAGTACGGCGAGGTAGCTCCCCAGCAGGAAAAGGCGCTGGAAGCACTGGGCTTTGACCTGCCCGACCCGGCTAAGCCCCTCAGCCGCCGCAACAATCGCAAGATCACCTTTGATGCCGCCTGTCGGAAAATGTTGTTTGAGATTGCCAAGCGGCATGGGCTGGAATTGGAGGAAGAAGCGGAGTACGGCAACCGCAAATATCTGGAAAAACAGGACTTCATCCTCGCCAAGCAGAAGGAGCAATTTGCCGCCCAGCAAAGCAAGCTGGACGAATTGACCTTGAAGTTTCGGATATGGAGACCCTGCTGGAAAAATGTTTCGGCCCCGGCCACTCTGCCCGCCTTTGCGGACGTAGCCGACCCGGAGCTGACCCAAGCCGCCCAGTGGGCCATCGAGCAGGGCTACCTGAAAGCCGCGCCGACGGCAGCTTTAAGCCGGACAAGGGCGTTGCCAAGTGGCGCGTCATCCGCGGCTACCGGGCAGTGACCGAACCATGACCGTGCAGGTAAAATAGCCCCACAGCACAAGGCCCCGCAGACTTTGAAAAAGGTCTGCGGGGCCGCTGTTTGTTTATTGCAGCGTCTCCTTGGTGCGCAGGCGGCGGCAGGCGTCTTCCTTCACCAGCTCCAGCACCACCGCCGTCAGCGGGATGAAGAAGAGGATGCCGAGGATGCCGAAGAGCTTGCCGCCGATCATGGCTGCCACAAGGGTGTACAGGGGCGAAAGCCCCACCGATTTGCCCACCACCCGGGGGTAGATGAACTGGTTCTCGATGAACTGCACCGCAAGGTAGACCAGCAAAGCGCGCACCGCCAGCAGGGGGTCCACCAGCAGCACCAGCAGCACGCTGATGACGCAGGAGAGCAGCGCCCCCACATAGGGATGATGGCGCAGATGGCGGTGAGCATCCCCACCAGGCTGCCGTAGGGGATGCGGAAGAGGGAGAAGGCGAGGCTCATAAGCATGCCGAGGATCACCGCCTCGCTGCACTGGCCCGTGAGGAAGTTGGCGAAGGACTGGCGGAACAGGCGGCAGAACTTCAGCACCCAGGCGGCATGGCCGGGCTTGAGGTAGGCGCGCACCAGGTGCGGGCCTGGTGGCCCAGGCTCTGTGCCCCCAGCGAGAGGTAGACGGAGATGATCAGCGCAAAGGAGGCCGTCACCACAAGATTCACCGTGGCGGAAACGGCCCCCGCCGCGTTCACCAGCACCGTGTCGAGGCCGGAGGTCACCTTGTGCAGCAGCTGCTCCCAGTCGATGCCCTCCAACCGGCTCATCAGCCAGCCCATGTCGGGGTCCTGGGCGTGGAGGTAGGCCGTCCAGCGGGGGATGTTGGCTTCAATTTGCAGATACAGGCTGTGGAAGGACTGCACCAGCTCCGGGATCAGCAGCGTCAGGGCCAGCACCAGCACCAGCACCACCCCCAGCAGGGTGAGCAGAAAGCTCAGCAGGTGGAGCGCCTTGCCCGAGGGCTGCTTTCTCGCTTTGGCAAACAGCCGCCCCAGCCGCTTTTCCAGCCCGGCCATGGGCACGCTGAGGAACAACGCCAGAATGCCGCCCGCCAAAATGGGCAGCACCAGATCCACCAGCTGCGCGGCAAAGGCCAAAACGTCCGAAAGCCGCAGCAGCGCCACAAAAAGCGTCACGCCCCACCAGCGTCACCAGCAGGGCCTGTTTCGTGTTCGATCTCATCCAAATGTTCCTTTCCCGGAGCGTCTCCGAGTTCTATTGTATCCAGAAAAACCAGCTTGTCAAGCAGCCGGGGCGCGGCGCAGCACGCGCTTTACAGCCGCCCCTGGAGCTTCCGGCTTAAATCGGCCAGACACCATGCGATGGCCATGCCGCCCGCAATGCCCAGCGCCGCCAGAAAGGTCTGCTCCCCAAAATGCTCGGCGGCGGGCAGGTCGTTGGAGACGACGGCGTTCATGCAGTAATATAGGGTGCTGCCGGGGATGAGGGGGATGGCCGCGGTGATGAAAACGGGGTAGAGGGGGCGTTGCGGCAACGGGCAAGCACCTCGCGTAGAGAGCCGCGCAAAACCCGGCCAGCAGGTTGGCCAGAACCGAGAGAAGATTTCAAGACACGGTCTTGAAATGCGAGACCCGTTGCTTAGAAGAATTGTATCACTTCTGTGATTTGATCGCACGAGTGGCCGTACACAAAAAATACAGGAAAAGAGGGATGTCTATCTGAAATTAACGCGACACAACGGACGAGCCGGAACCCACGGCACCTATAACCCCAAGCACAATGACCGCAGTTTCAACCTTTCCAACAGCGAGCACATTGACCCGGAACGAGCTAAAGGCAACATCTACTGGGACTGCTTTCACGGTTCCCGTTCGGCTCTCGCTCCACAAGACCCGGACAATCTGGCGGCAACCTTCTCAGATGGCGTATTCTATTTGAGAATGATGCAACGTCTTTTCTATTCGATATCGGTGGAAATCGCATGGTCGGTATGGTATACTAAAATTAACCCCTATATGCGCTTTTCACAGAAAGGAGTTTCTAAATGTCTGAAAAGCGCAAAGATAGCAAGGGCCGTGTTTTGAAGGATGGCGAAAGCCAGAGAGCAAACGGCACCTACGACTATCGTTATACCGATATCCACAAGAAACGGCGTTGTATTTACGCTAAATCCCTGACAGAGCTGCGGAAAAAAGAGGAAGAACTGTGGCGCGATCTGGCAGACGGCATCGACTATGCTGCCGGAGAGATGACAGTGCTGATCTGGTTGACCGCTATATGAACCTGAAACGTGGGTTGAAACCCAATTCACTTCGGTCGTACAACACAGCGGTCAAGCGGATTCATGCTGACCCTTTCGGGCAAAAAGCCATTAAAACGGTAAAATTGTCCGATGCGAAAGGCTGGTTCGTGTTTCTGCATGACAGCGGTTTCAAGCAAAACACCATAGGAATCCTGCAAAGCGTTGTCAGACCGGCGTTTGAGATGGCGGTGGAGGATGACATCATCCGCAAGAATCCATTCAAGTTCAAGCTGTCGGATGTTGTGCCGAAGGATGCTTATGTGCGCAATGCCCTGACCAGAGAACAGCAGGAGAAATATCTGCAATTCGTTCAAGACTATGGCGGCAACTATTATGATGATATCGTCATTCTTATGGGAACCGGCTTGCGTGTGAGTGAGTTGTATGGCCTGACACGAGCAGATATCGACTTTGAACGGCACTGTATCCATGTCCGGCGGCAGCTTTGCCGGACGGCTGAAAAGCCTTACTTTGTCACACCGCCGAAAACAAAAAGCGGTATCCGCAATGTTCCCATGACAGATACCGTTTGTGCAGCGTTGCGGCGTGTAGTAAAAGCCAGAGCGTCCACGAAAGTGGAAGCGCTGGTGGATGGTTGCAGCGGATTCCTCTTTCTGGACAAGTCCGGAATGCCGAAGGTGGCAATGCACTTGGAAAACTATATGCGTGGCGTGCAGGGAAAGTTTGAGAAGGCGTACGGCAAACCTGTTCCGCGCATTACACCTCATGTGCTGCGACACACCTTCTGCACCAATGTTCAGCAGGCCGGGCTGGATGTAAAAAGCCTGCAATACCTGATGGGACACTCCAATGCCAGTGTGACGTTGGATATCTACACGCACAGCAGCTTTGAATTAGTTGAAAGAGCCTTTGAACAGATCGCCGGCAACCTGTGATTTTCGACGCATGAAGCGGAATTGCTTACGCCGGAACTTACGCCAAAACTTACGCCAATCACCCGGTAAGTGGCGTAGATTTGCGTAGAAAAGCGTGGATCGTGCAAAAACGGAGAATCTGGAAAAATCGGCTTGTGGCCTTGATAATTCTACAAAAGTCTACGTTTCCCGATATTCGTGATTCGGCTCCAAAAGTGTGGTTTGGAAGGGCGGCATGTACTAAGCCGCACCGGCTCCCCGTACCAATTCAATACGCCGCAGAAGGCAGAACTTCCCATCCAGGAGGCTCTGCCTTCTTTTTTGTTGACACCCTTTCCAAACAAGAGTATACTTAGAAAAATTGTTTTTGGGAAAGGAAACACCAATGAACACTGCCGCTTTTACCGCCTACCGCGAAAAAGTTGTGTCCAACTGTGCCCGTGTCATTGTGGGCAAGGAGGATGCTACCGAGAAAATTCTGGTCAGCTTCCTCTGCGGAGGCCATGTATTGCTGGAGGATAAGCCGGCAACCGGCAAAACCATGCTCCTGCGTGCATTTGCGCGCACGGTGGGCGGGGCTTCAAACGGGTGCAGTTCACGCCCGACCTGCTGCCCTCCGATCTGACCGGCATCAATTTCTACAACCAGAAGTCCGGTGAGTTCGAGTTCCGGCCCGGCCCGCTCTTCACCAACTTTGTGCTGGCGGACGAGATCAACCGCGCCACGCCCCGTACCCAGTCGGCCCTGCTGGAAGCCATGGAGGAAAGGCAGATTACCGTGGACGGCGTGACCAGCCGCCTGGCTGAGCCCTTTATGGTGCTGGCCACCCAGAATCCGCTGGAATCCTTTGGCACCTTCCCGTTGCCAGATGCCAGATGGACCGTTTTTCATGCGGCTGTCGCTGGGCTATATGACCCGGGAGCAGGAGCTGGAGGTGCTCTCCCGCCCCTCGGCCCAGACCGTGCTGAACGAGCTGCAGCCCGTCGTCACTCCCGAGGAGACCGCATACGTCCGCACGGCTTACCGGGAGGTCAAGGTCTCCGAGAGGTCAAGCACTACCTTATGGACATCGTGGAAGCCACCCGCACACAGAGCGGCTTTGTCAGCGGCGTATCTACCCGCGGTGCGCTGGCGCTCTATCAGGCTGCGCAGGCGTATGCTCCTTGCAGGCAGGGAATACGTCATCCCCGAGGACATCAAAGGGCTGGCCCCGGCGGTGCTTTCTCACCGCATTTCTCTGGGCAGCAGCATGAACGCCGAAGCCGCCGCTCTGCGGATGCGCAAGCTGTTGGCCGAGATCACTGTGCCGCTGGAGAGTGCGGAATGAGCGCCGTCATCTTCGCGCTGCTACTGGTGGCCACAGCCCTTGGGCTGGAGCGTTACAGCACAGTCCACAGCCTTGACGATGTGCAGGGCGGCTGGAAGTGGAGGATCATCTTGTGGAAGCCGGGAGCCCGCCGTGATCCACCTTGTTGTCCGGAACAGCGGCCCCCGTTGGAAGATGTTCCTGGCGGCAAAGCTCCACCTGAACAAGGAGTTTCTTCCCTGCACGGAGCACCACATTGCGCAGGATCAGACAGGTTGGGGCCACACGGTGCGGTTCACCACCTGGCTGCGCCCGGGGCAGGAGGCGGATTTCTCCACCGCCCTCAGGCTGGAACGTCGGGGCCGCTATGTGCTGGAACCGATGCAGGTCATCGGCGGCGACTTTCTGGGTCTTGTGGAACAGTCCCGCACCGAGCGGGGCTTCCACGAGCTCATCGTTCCACCCAGGGAGTGCGCTCTGCCGGAACTGGAAGAGATGCTGGGCGGTTTTCTGGGCGAGCTTTCGGTGAACCGCTATCTCTACGAGGATCCTATTCTCACGGCGGGTTACCGCCCCTACACCAGTGGTGACCCCATGCGCTCCATCGCCTGGAAGCAGAGTGTCCGGGGGCAGGGGCTTATGGTCAAAAAGTGGGATTACACCACTGAGCCCCGGGCAGTGGTGCTAGTCCATGCGGATACCAAGGATTACGACCACCCGGAACCGGCGGAGCTCTGCTACTCCATGGCCCGCACAGTCTGCCGGAGGCTGGAAGAAAAGGCGGTGTCCTACCGCTTTGCGGCAAACGCTGCCTTTGACCTGCTGCTCAATGCGGCTCTCTCCGGTGAGGAGTGGAGAAAGCCGCTGGAAACCCCGCAGGCTACGGCCCCGAACACTACCGCAGGGTGTTGGAAATTTTGGGCCGCGCCACCGGGCAGACCGCCCTTTCGTGTGCGCGGTTCTGCGCCGAATACTACCACCCGCAGGAGCAGGTCAGCTGCATCGTGGTGACAACGGAGCCGGAAGAAGCTGTGCGTGCTGCCGTGCAGCCCCTGCCTGGCATTCCGCTGCTGGTGCTCACTCCGGAAATGGCCGCAGAGACGGCCCAGACAGGGGAGGCGGGCGCATGATGTTCTTACATACCTGCGCCTGGCAGGTGATCTGAGCTTTTACTATGCCTTTGCGGGCTTTTTTGCTGCCAGCTTCGGTGGGACACCCATGCCGCTGGTGCTGGTCTGGCCTGCCCTCTGCTTTGGTCTGGCCTCCTGCTTTGAGGGCGGCCGTCCCCTCCGCACCACTCTTGCGGCCCTGAGCGCGGCGGCGCTGCTTTTCCTGCCTACAGGGGCGGACAGCTCTGCTACTTCCCGGCGCAGTCTACCCGGTGCTGCTGGCCTACACCGGCGATTTTGCCCTTTCGCCGACTGCGGCAGGCCGAGCGCCTGCGCTGCTCTGCCGGGTGATGGCCCTTCTTTGCAGTGGCAATGCTGCTGT
>ENA-OQHA01001062-OQHA01001062.1-human-gut-metagenome-genome-assembly--contig:-NODE-1062-length-11533-cov-4.631071_pt1 | contig 11533 bp, 7 predicted proteins | sample MGYA00242558_ERZ504707 | MGnify/ENA primary metagenome ERZ504707 (study PRJEB26092, sample SAMD00036197) | human gut metagenome | host: Homo sapiens | study: EMG produced TPA metagenomics assembly of... | reverse complement strand
CAAGCAATCTGCCACGGTCTGCTGTACAGCTGACACGTTAGGCATGGTCACCAAATCACTTTTGCCGTAAGACAGATAATCGCCTGCCATTACCACAGGATATGGCTGTTCAAGTGCAGCACCGTCATCGACAAGAGCGCGTTCAGTAAAGAAAATCCACCCATCGGCTCCCAAGCGATAGGTCTCTTCAATACCATCCGCCAAGCCAGTGCCATCGGAGCCATAGGTATTGATAATAACCCCGTATTGGCGCTCCTTGGCAAAATCAATGACCTTATCAGCTAGATACGGAGCAAACGGCTGCGAAAAGTCGAAGATATTCAGGCCTATCAGCCTGGTGCCACCGGAACGGATGGAACGCGCCGACAAATTAACCGTATATCCAAGTTGTCGCATGGCCCCTTCCACTCTTTGTCGCGTGTCCGGGCGCATTCTTCCAGTGTTGTTAATCACGTTAGATACGGTCTTAATGGAGACATCAGCCGCTTTGGCCACGTCTTTAATCGTTACGCGGCTGCCCATATCTCTCCTTCGCATATCTTGTCGTGGCACCACCATCGCCTATCCACCCATGATATCCCCCTATCTTAAGCCCAAGGTCACAGAAGGTCACACAGATATTGCAGACGCCGGAATGCCGTCATAGATATCATTCCGGCGTCCACGATGCTTGCGCATACTATGGGATCATTGCACCGACAATGTTGCGGCTCCGGCATGCGCTTGAACCCGCTGACCGCCACATTCGACAGTCCATCCGTCTTCCACGGAATCGCAGCGCACTTCAAGCACATCATTCGTACGCCGAATCCGGAAGATCGTCTCAGCGGCATCTTCCTCAAAACCATGCCGCAGGACCAGTTGGCGCCATTCCGAGTCAAGGGCCGCCGGATCATAAATCTTCAGGATCACGTCGTCGGTCAAATCCCCATCGGTGTCGCAACGTCCTTCCTGCATTGGAATGACCGCACCTGGACGCGCCAGCAACGGCATGGTCATGTAATCGAATTGTTCCTCGATCCATCTCGGACCCGCGATTCGCTCTCCATTGAGTACGTTCGTCCAAGTTCCTTCCGGCACATAATAACGAACCACTCCATCTGGAGAAAAGACCGGAGCAACCAGCAAATCATCGCCCAGCATGTACTGACGATCCAGATATTCTGCCGCTGGATCGTGAGGGAACTCCAAAGCCATGGGACGCATCAGCGGAATGCCTTCTTCGCTGACCTGTTTGGATCCATAGGCCAGATACGGCAGCAACGACAACTTCAATTTGGTGAACTTGCGTAGTACATCACAGGATTCTTCATCGAGGCCCACGGCACACGCACCGAATGGGAACCATGCAGCCGCGAATGCGTCGACAGCAAACCAAACTGCACCCACCGCTTGTACAGGTCAGGACCAGGATTGCCTTCGAATCCACCGATGTCATGCGCCCAGTACCCAAATCCAGACGACATCAACGATAGGCCGCCGCGCAGCGACTCGGCCATCGCCGTATAAGTCGATTCGCAGTCGCCGCCCCAATGGACAGGGAATTGCTGTCCACCAACGGTGGCGGAACGGGCGAACAGCACCGCCTGTCCCTTGCCAAGCTTTCGCTCCAAGAATTCGTAGACAGTCTTGTTGTACAGATACGTGTAGTAGTTATGCATTTTGACCGAATCGGAACCATCTTCATAAACCACTTCAGTAGGCACTGATTCTCCGAAATCGGTTTTAAAGCAATCCACACCCATATCAATAAGCTTCTCAAGCTTAGAGCAGTACCATTCACGAGCTTCCGGCTTCGAGAAATCGACCAGGCCCATGCCCGGCTGCCAAAAATCGGTCTCGTAAACGCTGCCATCAGGAAGCTTGAGCAAGTAGCCCTTAGACATAGCCTCGTCAAACAACGGCGACATGGAACTCAGGTAGGAGTTAATCCATACGCACACCTTGAGACCTTTACGGTGATGCTCGGCAATGGTTCCCCTCGGATCACGGAACATATCTCCATCCCATTCGAAGTCGCAGAAATGGTATTCCTTGAGCCAGAAGCAGTCATAGTGGAAGACTGATAGTGGGATATCTCGTTCCTGCATGCCATCCACGAATCCCGCTACAGTGGCATCATCATAATCGGTCAGGAATGATGTGGTCAGCCATAAACCGTATGACCATGCCGGCAGATAGGGAGCACGTCCGGTCAGCTTCGTATAACGGCGTAGTACATCTTTTGGTTCCGGGCCATTAATCACATAGTATTCAAGTCGATGTCCTTTAGTGGAAAACTGCACTTTGCCCACAGTCTCAGATCCGACCTCAAATGACACGTCTTCGCTATGATTTACGAACACGCCATAGCCTTTATTCGTCCAATAGAAAGGGATGGCTTTGTACACAGCGTCAGATGAGGTACCGGCATCAGAGTTCCACATTTCCACGGTCTGTCCATTCTTGACGAAGTGGCCAAATCGCTCTCCGAAGCCGTAGACTTTTTCGTCTAGGGCAAGACGCAGCTGTTCACGCATGTAATGGATACCGGTCGACTGTTCGGTATATGCGCCCAGCCCCTTGTACGACGTTCCAGTGAGACTATGCCCATTCGCTCGGAAGTCCATGGACCAAATCTCGCCAGGATTGGAGACGGCGACTTCGAGCGAGCCCGCACGAAACACCGTGGCCCCGTCCCCGGTCTCAATGTCGAAATTCGCATCCTCATCAATATTCAGATGAAAATGTGGATCTGGATTCACCGCTCCACGAAAATGCTCTTCCACTACTTTGATGATTCCTTCGGCCGGGGTCGATAAAGTAACTGTGAATACCGGACCTCCTAAGGAATCCCCACGCCCATTGACCAGATTCGCAGAAGCATGTGCACAAATCCCGTTATCGGTTTTCGCGATGTCATGTGTCTGTCGGGCCCATGCTGCGGTAAAGCCTTCACGCACACGCCAATATCCATCGGAAAATTTCATTTGTTTGCCTTTCTTCATTGTTGCCCCACGCTGGGCGAAAGATACATCGATACACTATGGCCAGTGGGAAGGAGAGGAGGAGAACCACCGGCCAACAGTGCATCGGGTTCGGTTATTTCACAGCTCCGGCGGTAATGCCCTTCGTCAACGTCCTCTGGAAGATGAGGAAGAAGACAAACGCCGGAATAAGGGAGATAAGCTTCCCGCGTTGATAGTCGGAACGTCCATGATGCGGTCGCCCTGCAACGACGCGATTGCCAGCGGTATGGTCTGAGTATCTCCAGACACTAGGAAAATCAAGGTGAAGTAGAACTCGTTCCACGTCCAAATGAAGAAGAAGATGAACAAGACCGCGCAGTTCGACTTCATAATCGGGAACACGACGTCACGGAGTGTGCGCCAACGACCAGCCCCGTCGATTTGTGCAGCTTCCAACAGCTCCTTGGGGAATGTCGACATCACCGAGCTGAGCAAATATGTGCCAAACGCCATATTGATAATGCCGCATATAATTACGATGGTCCATTGAGAATTGCCCATGCCCACCGCGTTGAACATGTAAAACAGTGGGTAGATGAATCCTTCTCCTGGCAGCATGGTCAGAATCATGAACAGTGCAATAATCACTGAGCTACCACGCACACGGCCGATACCCAGCGCATAGGCGTTAAATAGCGAGAGCACCACGGACAACAGCGCAGACACCACGGAAATCCACAATGAATTCCAGAACTTGATGGGGAAGTCGGTCGCTTTCCAGAAATTCACCAAGCCACCGAAATACAGTTCATGAGGCAGGCTCAACGGACCGTTCTGTGTGTAATCTTGTGACGTTTTGAACGCATTGAGCACCATAAGGAACAGAGGCGAGAGAATCAGAATCGCAAACAACACACATGCAATGAGAATTACCCATCGCAATAGATTAATAGGCTTGCGCGTCTTGGACTGCTTAACTCGATCACGCTGTTCAATACGATTCATACGAGCTTGGATGCCTGTTTTGACAGATGATGATGCGCTCATACGATCAGAGCTCCTTCACGTTCCCGAGCAGCGCTACGGTTCTGGAACACCATGATGACAGATGCGACGATGGCGATGACAATCGCCAACACGCTTGCGATGGCCGCTCCATAGCCAATCTGTGATTTACCGAAGAAATTAATGTAGGAATAGTAGGACGGCACAAGGGTGGAGCTTTGCGGACCGCCCTTGGTCAGCATATAAACAGGTCCAAAAACCTTAAGCGCCGCAACAGTGCAGGTCAGTACCACCACGAAAATCTCAGGTTTAATCTGAGGCAGCGTGATGGCGCTGAATCGCCGCCACCACCCGGCACCATCAAGCGATGCAGCTTCATACAGCTCGGGATCGACTCGCCCCAACGCCGACATGAAGATGACAACCGGATATCCTATCTGGCTCCACACCAACATCAGCATCACCGCATAAATCGCAAGATCTGGGTCGCCTAGCCAATCAGGAGTCTTATCCATGCCGAAAAGTCCGGCAAGAATTCGATTAATCGCGCCGGTCTGTGAATTAAGAATCCAATTCCACAGAATGCCGGCTACACCGACGGGAAGAATTTGTGGCAGGTAGTAGCAAGCCCTCAAAAAGCTCGATGTCTTACCACCGAATTCACGACCGATATAATCGAACAATACTGCTGCAAGAATCAGACCGATAAGCAGCGGAATAATTACCATGGCCACAATCATGTACAACGAATTGGAAAATGAGGTCCAGAACTTTTCATCCCCCAGTAGTTTGACATAATTGTCCAAACCGATGAATTTCATTTTGCTGCGGCCACCACGCCAACTGTGCAATGAAATCCAAATATTGGCGATAAAAGGAATCAGCAGAATCACCACGTACCGATGGCACCGGGAACAATGTAACGGCCATAACCGCTACGAATACGCTTTTCATATATTTTCTCGTTATTGGAAAGCTGCTTCTTCTGCCGCTTTCCTTGAGATGAGCCGTTGCCATGAGACATGGTCTCCTCCTTTTGTCAATGGACACCGACGATATGGGATGCGGGCTGGCGACAGTGCCAGCTCTGTACATGAGTGCGAATGTGTCAGGCACGGTGTGGGAAGATGATCAACAATGAACATCCATCCCACACCATGCCACACTACGTGGCTTTATCGTGTAGTCGAAGAGACAGGAACTCGTTACAGTCCCAGATCTGACTTTCCTTCCTCATAAGCAGCCTTGATTTCACCGGTTGCCTGCTCAGGAGTGGAGTTGCCGTTAATCAAGCCTTGGAGAGCCGAATTCAGAGCATCATACATGCCGGCACTTGGCCAATCCGGGTACAACGCAATCGCATCGTTGTCGAGCAACTGTTCGAACACCGTGTTGAACTCTTTGACAGAGTCCTGCATGTCATCGAAAGTCTTCAGCGGATTCTTAAGCTCATCCGGCAAAGAGTCAATCGAGTAATCATCAGAGGCATTGAACGGCAAACCAGCTTCAGTAGCAAGCATGTTCTGCACATCTTTGGAGAGCAGGAAGTTCAGGAAGTCGGCAGCAAGATCCTTATGCTTAGAGGTTTCCGGAACCACCCATAGTTTGCCGGTTGCACCGGTGTTCAGCTTCTCGTTGCCGGGCAAGGCACGGAACGTGCTCTTGAAGTTGCCATCCTGATTGACACGTCCGAACCACCACGAGCCAGAGAACATGATTGGGTATTCACCTGCACAGAACTGTGTAATCATATCCTCAGCGACCAGACCACCGGAGTTGCTCGGAAGATATCCCTTCTGGACCCACTCGGAGAACTTGTTCGCAGCATAGGTGAATGGCTCACTGGAGAAGTCGACGTCGTGCTCATAGGATTGATAATCGTCAACAAACTGGCGATTGGCCTTAGACAGTACCAGCTGATACCACAGATGCTGCGAAGCCGTCTCATTGCCTTCAAAAGCAACCGGCGTAATGCCTTTGTCCACGAACTGCTGCATAGCGGACTCAAGCTCGTCGAAGGTTTCCGGAATAGCGATGCCATTTTTATCGAACATGTCCTGGTTGTAGTACGCCAGAACGAACTCACCGTTGATTGGCACGCCATACCATTCGCCGTCCGAGGACATAACGCCACCATCATCGGCCTTATATTTGGCCACAGTCTGAATGGATTCAGGCAACGTATCGGTCCAACCATATTTGTCCGCATATTCGCTTAAGTCAGCCAGAATACCTTGCGATGCGAGATTGCCAACAGAACTGGTCCCCTGGTTGTACATGGCCACGTCAGGAGCATCGTCAGCCTGCAGAGTCAACGATGCATTCTTCTGCATCTGCGGGAATGAAGTGTGGACTTCATTGATCTTGACATCTGGATTTTCCTTCTTGTACAGCTTGATGGCACGCTCCCACGTGTCACCACCGCCAGAGGAGTAATACCAAGAAATCGTGAGTTCCTTTTCATCGGACTGGGCCGTGTCGCTGCCGCCACATGCGGCAAGGGAAGTCAGCATCACCATTGAACTGACTGCGGCAACCGCACTTCTGAAGGGGTGCTTCATGTTCTTTCTCCTTATCATTGCTGCCAGCGCGGTGTTGCGCAGGCAAATCTTGTTGTTATTTGGTGGAATCCGGCATATCAATCGCATACACTCTGGCACTGCGACGATTGTCGGAAACAGTCAGACGGACATGTGTGCCATCAAGAGGCTCGACATGCCAATCGACTGCACCATGCTCTTGTCGATGAGTCCCGGCTTCGGGAAAAACGGTCTCAAAGTGGCACCTTGCGGCACTTCTACAACAACGCTGTTTGCACCGCCGCGGTGCCAAATCGTCATATAGCCGGTCTCGTTATTATCCGCATAAGGCAAAAGCCCACTGGCCAACCAATCGCCCGAAAAAACCGGAAGTCCCAATGGCCAGAATGGCACCTGACCGGACTGGTTCCTCAGCACCTGCCGGTGCGCTTCAATGGCACCTCGGACCAGACGCAAGCGCCTCTCATCCATTCGGTTGACGAAACCTGACAGATACAGACGACCGGCGATACCTGCTGCAAGAGTGAAAACCGCAGTCTCGTCATCCATCTCCTGCTGAGCGTAGCCCCAATTGCCTTGTTGCTCCGGCAGAATCGACATTGAGGCTCCAGCTGCAATGGCAGCATATATAGCCGGATCACATTGGTCAGAAGTCGATTGCAGATCGAGACGTTGCAGCATCGCGTAGTCAGCACGCATGGCACCGGAACCACAATTCTCAATGACAAGCTCGGGATGCCGGTGCTTGAGATCGTCTAGCCACCGCACATAAGCACGGCTATGACCAAGCAACCCTTCACCTAGATATCCGGCATCGATTTCGGTACCAACCCCGGGTACGGTGTTGTAGTCGAATTTAAAGAATTTCGGCTGGAATTCAGCGATGATGCGCTCCATCGTGTCATCCATATGAGCGCGCGCATCAGGAGAACGGAAATCGAGATGGTAACGTCCATCGTCTGCCACGCGCTCGCCATGCCGGCAGAAGAATGCGGAATCCGGCAACTCATTAGCAATTGGAGAACGTACTCCTACGACTTCCGGCTCGAGCCATAGTCCCAGTCCCATGCCGGCCTTGCGGATGGCCGAAGCGATTCCTTTCAAGCCAAGATTGCCGAAACGATTGGTAGAGGGCTTCCACTCGCCAACCATGTCCCACCAGCCGCCATCGGCGCTGTCATACCATCCAGCATCGATGCAGAACACGTCCACGCCGAGCTTGCCTGCACCTTCAATTAGCGGCAGTTCTTTATCAGCCGTCGGATTGCCGAACAGGGTATTCATATAGTCGTTGTAAATGACCAGCTGTTCGGAATCATGGTTCTGACCGTTTACAGCCAAACGAGCAGAGCGCAATGCCCGACGATGTAACGTCATTTGTTCGACTACCTGCTGCCAGCCGCCTGAGCAAATGGCAAAGCTAGCTGGAACTGTGACAAAATCAGTGCGTTCGTCAAGCACAACGGCCCATTGATGATCATCCCCATTAGGACCGCCGGCCGTGATATGAAGGCCATCGATGCCTTCACCAATTTCCCAAGTCCATGGACCGTTGTGTTCGATTTGCCAAATCAGAGCCGAGCGACGAATCCCCTCCCCCATGGTTAAAACGCCAAGGGGAAGCTTCTCTCCAGTCGACCAAGTGGATCGCGAAGAGAGATTAAATCGTGCGCCCGGAACACGAGGATTAATGTTGGTATTGATGTCCGGCAAACCAATCTCGCGAAGTGGCGCCTGATGCCAATTATTTTCCGCGGCCCATGTGCTGTCGGCCCAGTAGACCTCGACTCCGTCAACTCCACCCCCAGCGGCATCCAACGGCACGGTGAGATTCAACGAAGACACTGCTTCTACCGGCAGCCGGCGTTCCGATGCGATGCGGGACTGGCAACTCACGGCACTGACTCCGGGGAACATCGAGAACTCCGTCTCAGTCAACAGGCCAGAATGTTCATCTTTCTGATCAATCCTGAGAACATGACGCATGCCGCGCTCATAGGTATAAGCTGCTACAAAACGGAGCTGACTTCCTTCCCGAGTATCGGTCAAGCGTTGATGATTCATGGTACGACCCGAGATAGAAGTAAGTACTTCCACAATGGGAAACGCACCTTTCTCGTTGTTCAATTCGCAGGCAGGACGCATACCATATCCGGACAAACCGGCGAGCACAACCGGAGCATTATCGCGAACTACGAATACCATGCAGATGTCATCGTTATGCCAGATCAATCGTCCATCAGCATCGACAATCTCTGTTCGTCCCTCACATGGAGTGAATTGGCTGCAATTCATGTGACGCTCCTCCCCTTATCTCGTACCTATATTTCGATGTTCACCCGTTCAAATCACCGCACATGCACGGCAGTCCAAGACACCGGAGGCAATGTCACATGTACGATGGCATCGTCGGCACTGAACGTAACAGAATCATTGGTGTGAAGAATCACGCGATCTTGGTTTTCCAAGGTGTTCCTAGCGAGCAAGTCCTCTTCATGTAGCGTCTGTGCGGTCGCTTCAGTGAAGTTGCCATCATCCGGCACTTGGATTTCGAAGTCATTGGACAATTCCAATGACCGATTGACCACGAAAATGGTCACAGATCCATCGGCCCCGCGTACTGCCACAGAGTTGACCACCGGTACCTCTCCATACTTGGCCGTGGCATAAGTATTCGAAGTCAGTTTGGGCTCAAGTACCGTACCGTTCTTGGCATATCTCGCAGTCATCGAGAATGGATAGAACGTCGTCTGGCGCCATGCCGGACCTCCTGGCTCGGTCATAATTGGCGCAATGACATTGACTAGCTGAGCAAGGCTCGCCGCATGAACGCGATCGGCGTTTTTGAGCAACGTAATCATGAGGTCGCCAAAGACCACGGCATCCGCAGCGGTGTAGCTATCTTCAAGCAGACGGGGCGCCACAGGCCAATTACCAATACCTTCCGGATTTTTGCTTGGTTCTTCATCGATATACCACACGTTCCATTCATCAAATGAGATGAATACGTTATGGTCGCTCTTAAGGCGAGCTTGGTAGCGTCGATGGCGGCAGCGACATCCTTGATGAAGCCATCCATATCAACGCCGGATGCAAGGAAGCTTGCCATATCACGAGTGCCATCAGCCTGAAATTCAGGATGATAATAGGCATGACACGAGATGAAATCGACACTGTCATAGGCCTTTTCAAGAACCGTTTCTTCCCATTTACCAAATGTGTCCATCATGTGACTGGATGATCCACATACGACCAGCTCCACATCCGGATCAATCATGCGCATACCCGCCGCAACCGAGGCAGCCAATGTACCGTAGTCTTCGGCTGATTTGTGCCCAGTCTGCCAGGGGCCATCCATCTCATTGCCAAGGCACCACATCTTGATACCGAACGGGTTTTCCTTGCCATTGGCACGTCGTTCATCAGAGAGCTTAGTACCGCTAGGAACATTCGCGTACTCAAGCAAATCGAGAGCTTCCTCAAGACCACGGGTGCCAAGATTCACAGCTTCCATGAGCTCATTGCCGCCGACCTTGTCTAACCACTGAGACATCTCGTGCAAGCCGAACTGATTGGTTTCAGTGGAATGCCAAGCCAAATCAAGACGACGCGGACGGCTTTCCTTCGGGCCGACACCATCTTCCCAGCGATAACCGGACACAAAATTGCCGCCGGGATAACGTATGGTAGTGGCACCTAACTCACGAACCAGCTCAATGACATCTTTGCGGAATCCATCCTCATCCGCTTCGGGATGACTAGGCTCATAGATGCCGTCATATACACAACGTCCCAAATGTTCCACAAACGAGCCAAAAAGACGATCATTCACCGGAGCCACTTCGAAGGCATCGTCGACGATCAGACGGGAGGAATCTGAGGCGGTGTTGGACTGCTGCTCTGCCATTGTTATCCTTTGCTTCCATAAATTCGATACAACGTTGTCTCAGATAAGTAAAAATCACCGCTTCAGCGCGGAAGATAATTACTGAGTACAACTTGATACAACATCGTACCTATCATTTAGTTAGATGATACAACAAAGAACCAAATCATGCAACGACGAGGCGCAAAACATCTGCATAAGCGTGTATTTTCAAGGCAACACGCCGAAAAGAATCGGGCCAAAGACAGAAAAAAGAACGTGTAAAGCGCCACTCGCCACTCACATACTTCAACAAATACAAATAACAGCAACCACAATTGATACAACGCTATATCATCATCCGAATCAAATCCATCCAACAACTGCCGCGGTCAAAATACCTAGCGAGGAAACATCATGCTTTAACGACCGTTACATAAGCAGTCTTAGCAAGAGGTAACGGCCAGAGGCACGCACGTTGGACCGCGCGCATCCGTCATATAGACAATCACAGTGCGTTTGCTCACGGTCAGACTACCGCGCATCATGATACGATTCGTCCCGTAACCTTTGGTTAGGGGCACGACCCCGTAATCAACGCAAGGGCCCGACGTTAGCGCGTCGGACCCTTTTATCGCCCATCATCAATCTCATCGAAACCCGGAACTAGTGTATGAGCAAAAAACTGGTCGGTTCGGGAGACAGTACCGAGTAATCACTCAATTGACGAATCGCGGGACCGCTACCGTAGGACTTTTCCGATGCCTTATGATGCCGAAATGCATGCAACGTATTTCCTAGCCGGTTCCCGATCATGAGGCCGCATGCATAAGAGGACCATTTAAAGCTCCTGAACCGCCCTTCCCGCTTCCCGTCCGCAGATTGCCTCGCATTTCTGCGCTATTTACGGACCCAAATTGCATGCACAAGACGTCGATTTCTGCAATTACATGCATACAGGCGCTAGTTATAGGCGTTCTCGGGTCATAACTGGCCCTTCGCATTTGGGTGTGTATGGGCCGTGCGTTTTTATTCGGTGTGTGATCGAAAAAGCGAAGAAAACCGCGCAGCTTGGTTCCAAGTCTAGCGCGTTCGACGGCCGGGTGCTGCTCGGTCTGGACAGGCTCGGGTTGAACCCGGTCTCGCAACGCCACGTCACGTCGGGCTCGTGTGCC
>ENA-OQHA01001061-OQHA01001061.1-human-gut-metagenome-genome-assembly--contig:-NODE-1061-length-11538-cov-3.404960_pt1 | contig 11538 bp, 18 predicted proteins | sample MGYA00242558_ERZ504707 | MGnify/ENA primary metagenome ERZ504707 (study PRJEB26092, sample SAMD00036197) | human gut metagenome | host: Homo sapiens | study: EMG produced TPA metagenomics assembly of... | reverse complement strand
TTCCGCACTTTAGGCTGCTGCACACCTCCGGCCAGACCGGCGGCGGGGCGGCGCGCAACTACGCCTGCCGCCAGGCGACGGGCGAGTACCTCACGTTCCTCGACGATGACGACGAGTTCCTGCCTGACAAGGTGTCCACCCAGGTCGCCTTCATGCAGGAAAACTCCCTCGACATGAGCTGGCAGGATGTCTCGTGGTATGACGAACGTGGCCGGCTTGTGGAGCACCGCAGGCTCGACCATTGCGAGGACTTCTCCACCGAGGGTCTGCTGCGCGCGCACCTCCTAACGCCGATAAGCCCAACGGCCATCTATATGCTCAGGCGCGACCTGTTCGACCGCACTGAGGGTTTCGGCGAGGTGGCGACCGGCCAAGACTGGTGGCTGATGCTGCGCTGCATAGAGCTGGCGCCCACATGGGCTACATGCGAGGTGCACGTGAGGCAGTACCTCCATTCCGGCGAGAGGCTCTCGCTTGGCAAGAACAAGGTAAACGGCGAGGTCGCAAGGCACGAGGTGGTGCGCGGCTACTACCCGCGCCTCAGCAAGAAGGATGTGCGCTACATCGAATTTCGCCACAACGCCGTGCTCGCCTTCGCTATGAAGCGCAGCAACCAGCCAGGCAGGCTGTGATTTACGCCTTAAAGGCCATTGCCTCATCGCCCGCCGCCTGCGTCTCTGAGGCGCTGAAGTTCTTCGGCAAGGCGAAATCCTAACTATTTCATATGTGTGCCTGCTCTTAACGAAAGGTTGAATGATATGTCCGAAAAAATGAAGATAGCAGTCGCCGGCACCGGCTATGTGGGGCTCTCGTTGGCCGTTCTGCTCTCGCAGCACAACGAGGTGCGCGCGCTCGACATCGTCTCCGAGAAGGTAGAGAAGATTAACGCTTTTCAGTCGCCCATCCAGGACGACGAGATTGAGCTCTTCCTGGCCGAGGCTAAGGCGGGCACGAGGAAGCTCGACCTGCATGCAACCGTGGACGTCGCCGAGGCCTATACAGGCGCGGATTTCGCCATCGTGGCCACGCCAACGAACTACGACTCGGACCGCAACTTTTTCGACACCTCGTCTGTTGAAGCCGCAATTTCGGCAATCCGCTCGGTGAACCCGACGGCCTGGATTGTCATCAAGTCGACCATCCTGTGGGTTACACTTCGTGCTTCGCGAGACGCTTGGCGACAGCCGCATCATCTTCAGCCCGAGTTCCTTCGAGAGAGCAAGGCGCTCTACGATAATTTGCACCCTAGCCGCATCGTTGTGGGCGCGCCCAAGGACGACGAGGAAGCTGTGAAGGCCGCAAAGACGTTTGCTGGGCTGCTCGCCCAAGGCGTCGGCCCCGCCGAGCTTGAGCGCACCAACTGATGGCACGACGGGCATCCCGCAGCTCGTTCTTGGTACCACCGAGGCGGAGGCCGTGAAGCTGTTCGCCAACACCTACCTGGCACTTCGCGTGGCGTACTTCAATGAGCTGGACACTTACTGCGAGATGAGGGGACTCAACACCAAGGACGTCATCGATGGCGTGTGCCTAGAGCCCCGCATTGGCTCCCACTACAACAACCCCTCCTTCGGCTACGGCGGCTACTGCCTGCCCAAGGACACCAAGCAGTTGCTGGCCAACTATAAGGACGTGCCTCAGAACCTTATCGAGGCCATCGTCGATGCCAACCGCACTCGCAAGGACTACATTGCAGACGAGGTACTGCAACTGCTGTGGGACAAGGTATACGAAGGCAAGGAGAAGCCCGTGGCGGGCGTGTACCGCCTGACCATGAAGTCGAACTCCGACAATTTCCGCGCCAGTTCCATCCAGGGCGTTATGAAGCGCGTGAAGGCCAAGGGAGTGCCGGTCGTTGTCTACGAGCCAACGCTGGACGCGCCGGAATTCTTCGGTTCCGAGGTGACGCATGACCTTGAGAAGTTCAAGGCCGAGTGCGACGTGATCATTGCCAACCGGTGGAGCGACGATCTGGCCGATGTTGCCGGCAAGGTGTATACCCGCGACCTATTCAAGAGGGATTAGTATTTGTGGCGATTACTGCTGATAAAAAAAGAAGACGGCTGCTCCTTCTGACGAGGAGGTTCCCCTTTAACCGCGGCGAGGTCGCCGCTGAGTCCTATCTCGAGAACGAGATAGGCGTTCTTTCGACCTATTTCGACGAGGTGCTCGCCGTGGGGACCGAGCGCAGCCGGGTGACGCGCCCACCTGCGCGCTGCCGGGCAATGTGACGCCCCTGGCCTTGGGTTGCGGTAATACCTCCAAGGACAAGGCTTTGCTTGCAGTCAAAGGGATCGCGTTTCCCCTTTTGGGCGGTGCGGACGTTCGTGAGGCCTATGCCACAGAATCCGTTCATGGAATCGGAAAGCGCGTGTTTCGGGGCTACTTTGCCGCGAGGGCGAAGGCAAAGGCGGACGTGCTTGCGGAGGAACTGGTCCGCTTTGGCTTTGAGCCCACGCACATATACAGCTTTTGGCTTTACGACACCGCTTTGGTCGCTGCTTGGCTGACCGGCACGTACCCATGTGCACGCGCCGTTGCGCGTGCACATGGGTACGATCTGTATGCAGATCGTACCGATGTGCATTATTTGCCTTCCGGGGATACCTCCTATCCAAGCTTTCCGGAGTGCTTCCCTGCTCGAAAGACGGGGAGGAATACATAAACGCGAACTGGCCGGGCCATGAGGCAAGGTGACGACCTCCTATCTCGGAACGCGGGAGATGCCAGACAAGTCCGGCGAGCCGTTGACCTGCCCGTTGCGGGTCGTCTCGTGCTCGCGTATTGTCGACGTTAAGCGCGTGCCTCTTCTTGCTAAGGCTGTCACCCTTCTTGATGCCGAAGGGCTTCGCGTCGAATGGACCCATTACGGCGACGGCCCACAGCTCGAGGAGGCGAGGGCCGCCTGCTCGTTGCTGACGCACTCCACCGCGAAGTTCGCGGGGGCTTTGCCGAACGACGCGCTTTTGGGGGAGTACGCAGCGAAGCATTTCGACGTCTTCGTGAACGTCTCGTCAAGCGAGGGCCTGCCGCTTTCGATCATGGAGGCCTGCGGATTCGGCATTCCCGTCATCGCCACGGACGTTGGCGGAACCCACGAGATAGTAAGCGATGGCGTCAACGGCTTTCTCCTACCTAGCGACTGTGGACCGGAAGATGTCGCCGCGGCCATAAAGCGATTCGTCTTTTTGGGCAAGGCCGAAGGGTCTTCTATGAGGCGCGCTGCAAGGGCCGTTTGGGAGAGGGACTTCCGTTTGGAGGCCAACGTGGAGGGGCTTGTGCGCTCGCTCGGAGTCGATTACAGAAACGAAGGTGAATGATGGGCCAGATTGCGCAGAAGATGACCATGCTCAAAAGGTGGAGCAAAATGCTCACTGGCAAGACGGCTGTGGCCGTAGAGCAGAGCATGGGCAGGGCCTATAATGTCGGACAGTTGTCCGGGTACTACAACGATTTGACCGGCAAGGCACTGGCAGTACTCTGCTCGACGAGGGCGGTGTCCCTGTTAGCGTCATCGCCGGTGGGGCGCGGGTGCATTTCCCCATCGCCATTTTCCAATACGGTTTGGGCTGTTACGACTTGAGCATTCTCAGGTCGGATGAAGTTGAGCGCTTTCTCGACGCACTAAGGGTATGCTCGGATTGGGCGATCGGCGCCCAGCGGGATGACGGCTCTTGGGACGCATTTGGTCCGATAGGCAGCGCTAAGTACTCCGTCTCCTCGATGGCCCAAGGCGAGGGGTGCTCGATGCTGCTGAGGGCCCATGCGGCTTTCGGGGACGAGTGCTATAGAGTTGCGGCGCTGAAAGCTGCCGAGTTCATGCTTATCGACATGGACAATGGCGGCGTGTCGTCGCATGACGGGGGAGAACTGTTCCTGGAGGAGTACCCTCAACGCCCCAGGCGCAGTGTCATGAACGGTTGGGTGTTTAGCCTTTTCGGTCTCTATGACGCATCGTTGGTCGACGCGCGCTTCGCCGGGCCATTCAAGCACTCTGCGGAGACGTTGGCTTGCCATTTGGATGACTACGACGCCGGCTTCTGGTCTTATTACGACATGGAAAAGCGTATCGCCTCTCCCGCCTACCATCATCTACATATAGCGCAGCTCCGCGCAATGGCGGATCTTTCAGGCGACGCAAGGTTCGCGGTGAAGGCCGAGGTATACGAGCGCTATCAGGAATCTCCGGCCAACCGCAGGAAGGCGATTGCTAAAAAGGCGCTGCAGAAGCTGATCGAGAAATCCGATGCGGTGATCGTCCAATGAAGAAGGCCCTCTATATCGTGACCTCGATGGACACCGGCGGGGCCGAGACGGTATTCATGAAGTATTACCGGGCTTTGGACAAGTCGCGCTATCAGCTCGACTTCTGTGTGTCGTCCGACGTGCCGGGCTTTTACGACGCCGAAATCGAGTCGATGGGCGGCAGAATTGTGCACACAGTCAAGAAGACCGAGGCCGGGCCGGTCGCTTCGTTCAAGCGGCTCATGCAGATAGCCCGGGACGGCAGTTATTGCTGTGCTGTCAGGTCTCTCAGCACAGTCTTTCCTGTCTTGATTTGCTCGCCATGAGATTCGGAGGCGTGTCCAGAACCATATTCAGGTCAAGCAACACGGGTACAGTTTCGAACAGCAAAAAGGAGACCCTGCTGCACAATCTTTTCAAGCCCCTTGTCAGGGTTGCGGCGACCGACTTCGCCGCCCCGTCTACCGAGCGGGCGTCTACATGTTCGGCAAGGCGGGGGTATCGGGGCCGCGTTTCCATCTCATGAAGAACGCGCTCAACCTCGAGGACTACGCCTATGACGCTTCGACACGGGACGATGTTAAGCGCGAACTGGGCGTTCCTGCCGAGTCCTATGTCGTCGGGCACGTCGGGAGGTTCAGTGAGCAGAAGAACCACCTCTTCCTTGTCGATGTTTTTGCTGAAATCGCCCGGAGAAGGCCAGACGCCGTCCTCATTCTCGTCGGCAAAGGCGAGACACGCACGGCCGTTGAGAGGCGCGTTGCCGAGCTCGGATTGACCGATAGGGTGGTGTTTGCCGGGGTTAGGAGCGATGTCCGCCGTCTCTATTCGGCTATGGACGTCTTCATCTTCCCCTCTGTCTACGAAGGCCTGCCGAACGTCGTCGTCGAGGCGCAGGCAAACGGACTCCCTTGCGTGATTAGCGACTCCATCACGCGGGAGGTTGGCATTTGCGAGAACGTCGTTTACAAAAGTCTGGGCGACGCTCTGGACGAATGGGCCGACGCCGCGCTCTCCGCGGATCGCATAGGGTCAAGCGCCAGTGCGAGGGATTTGAAAGGCTCGGGCTATGAAATCAATTCGGAGCTTCCCGGTTTCGTGAGGCTGGTATTCGGATGAACTTTATCGAAACATCGCTTTTCTACTTTCTTGTCGTTTTGCTTTCAGCGGCGCTTGCGCGCATGTCGGAAAACGGCAAAAGTAAGGCTGGGCTGGTCGCTGCGTGGTTCTTCTTACCGCCGTCGGGGGCTTGAGGTCGTATGCGGTTGGGCAGGATACCCTGGGTTATAAAGAGGGAATCGAGTACTTCTACGCGTATGGGACCACGATGTGGAACCATACGTTCAGCGTTCCGTACGGTGTCTTCACAAGTGCGGTGCTCCATATCTGTAACAATTACTCGTTCTTGCTCGTCGTCGAGTCGCTGATCACCAACGCCTTTTTTGCTTTCAGGCTTTGGGATTTTAGACGAACGGCATCGCTCTCGTTTGCGATGTTCGTCTATACGGCAACGGTGTTCCCGCTGTCTATGTGTCTGACGTGCCAGATGATTGCAGTCTCGCTGGTTTTCTACGCAACCAGGTTTTTAGAACAGAATAAGCCGTTGCTTTTTTGCGCTTGGTGGGCTGTTGGCGCTCTTTTGCACGCGTCCGCCCTGATAGGGGTCCTATTCCTCATCTACTACCTATTTTCCAACAAAAGCAAGAGCCGATCGCAGTTCGCCGCGAAGATGCTTGCATCGGTTGCCTGCTGTTCCTGGCAGCTTATGCGGGCTCTAAGCTCGTCGACCGGTATGCGCGTTACTCCGTGAACGAATCGAGCATCGGGTTGATGGTTTTTGCGCAGGCGACCGTCCTCGCGATCGCATATTTCGTCAGCCGCGAAACTGCGAATGTTGCCCCGGTTGAGAGCGACGGAACGTCGCGGCTCAAAGCCAACCGGATGCCGCTCGTGTTTTACGCTTTAGGCATTTTGGCTTCGGCGTCCTCTTATGTGATTGCCAACGCCGGCCGCATAGCCTATTACTTCACCGTATTAGGCCCCGTGATTTTCGGAGGCTTCGTGAAGGACGCTCGGAAAATAAAAGCCCGTTTTTGTCTTGGCTGTTTTCTAGTTGTCTGGTTCCTTTTCTACGCCTTTTATGCCTATCTGCTTCATACCGGGCTTGGTATCGAGTCTTATTCGTTCGTCTGGATGGGGTAAATAGTGCCCGAAACCGTTTCGGCATATACGAGCAAGTCTACGTTGGTGGTTTGCATACGCCCAGGGCTTGTTCCATGTGTAGCGCAGAGAATTAAAAAGTAAAACGCTTTGTTTAAGCTCGGACTTAAGGAAATTGTATATATGGAAAGCAAAATTAAAAAATACCTAAGTGACCCGTGGATGGCCTACTGTGCCTTTACGTCGAAGGTCTAACGAAATGGGTTTCCGACAGGACGCACCTTCGATTGATGCATCGCGCCAAGTTGGGCATGTGGCCTAGCATAGACTCGCCGGTGACCTTCACTGAGAAGATGCAGTGGCTGAAGCTTAACGATCACAACCCTGCGTACACGACCATGGTCGACAAGTACCGCGCTAAGGACCTCATTGCCTCGCGTGTGGGCTCCGAGCACGTGGTCAAGACGTTGGGCGCCTGGAATTCCGCTGATGACATCGATGTGAGTGGCTACCGGAGAAGTTCGTACTCAAAACGAATCACGACTGCGGCGGCGTGCTCATCTGCACTGACAAGGGACACTTCGATCTCAACAGTGCCAAGGACTTTTTTCGGGGTCATTTGAAGCAGAATTATTTTTACGGGTGCAGGGAATGGCCTTACAAGAACGTGAAGCCCGTCGTGTTCGCCGAGGAGTTCTTGGAGAGCGAGGGCGATAATGCCCGTGATGAAGACGATAACTGGGAAGGCATCGACGAGTTCGACTTCTTCTGCTTTGACGGGGAACCCCGGCTGATTTCTTATTGCCACGGGGACAAGAACGATTCTGAGAAGAGGTACAACGATTTCTACGACACTGAGTGGAATCTGCTGCCTTTGGCGATGGGATACGCGAGTTCCGAAGAGACGATCCCTGCCCCGGAGCAGCTCAGCGAGATGCTCGAGCTATCAAGGAAACTGAGTGACGGTGTACCTTTCTTGAGGGTCGACCTCTTCATCTGCAAGGGGCGCGTTCTCGTCGGCGAGCTGACTTTCTACCCGTGGGGCGGGTTTACGCCTTTCAGCCCCGCTGAGGCGGAGAGGACGTTGGGGCAAATGGTTTCTTTGCCCCAACGTGAAAACGAGGAATGATGGCAAACGAAAGCTGCATTCAGTGCGTGCGCATGGATAATCAGCCAGTAAGCGCGCTCCGGCGTTTCTTCATGGAGGTTTAGTATGTCCGACACAAAAGACCTCCGGGCGAGGTCGGCAAGCGCGGCAAAGTGGTCTCTGGCAACCGAGATTATCGCCAAAATCATCTCGCCTATCTCGCAGCTCGTCTTAGCGAGGCTGCTGGCGCCAGAGGCGTTTGGCATGGTGGCGACCGTCACCATGGTAGTGAGCTTTGCGACATGTTCGCGGACGCCGGGTTCCAGAAGTACCTGGTGCAACACAGCTTCCGAGACAAAAAAGACCTGCATGCCAACGCTAACGTGGCCTTTTGGACGAACTTCGGCATATCGGTGGTCCTGTGGTGTCTCATTGCCATATTCAACGATCCGGTGGCCACCTTCGTGGGCAACCCGTCGCTGGGCTTTCCCTTGGCCGTGGCCTGCCTCTCTCTCCCGTTGACGTCGTTTTCGAGCATTCAGATGGCGTTGTTCCACCGTAATCTCGATTTCAAGTCGCTTATGCCGGTGAGACTGACGTCGACCTTACTTAACTTCGGCTCGACGCTTGTACTGGCGTTTATGGGATTTGGTTACTGGTCACTTATCGTTGGCACTTTGGCGGCGAATATTGTAAATGCAGTGGGGCTGACTCTGCTGTCTGAGTGGAAGCCGCGTTTTTTCTACTCCTTCAACATGCTGAAGGCTATGTTCTCATTCAGCGGATGGACGCTTTTGGAGTCGTTCACCATATGGCTTTCCTCTTGGGCGGGCACCTTTATCGTGGGGCATTTCCTGGGTGCGGCTGAGTTGGGATATTACAAGACGCCAGTCACCTTTGTGAGCGGGTGCTTCGGGATTATCACGAACGCTACGACGCCCATCTTGTTCTCGTCACTTTCGCGCCTTCAGTTTGATCGGGAAGAATACGTTGCTTATCTGCGACGCTTCCAGTTCATGGTGGCATTGTTCCTGTTGCCGTTGTCTGCGGGTATCTTCGTATTCCGCGAGCCTTTGGTGGCCCTGTTGCTCGGCGATCAGTGGGGCGAGGCGACGCTCATGTTCGGGTTGTATGGGCTGGTGCAGGGGCCGATGGTGCTGCTCTCATACTACAGCAGCGAGATGTATCGCTCTCTTGGTAAACCGCGCGTGTCTACGCTTGTGCAGGTGATGTACCTCGTGTTGATGACGCCGCTTATGACCGTGGCGGCTATGCAAGGGTTCGATGCCGTCGTGTGGGCTGATGCGGGATTGAGAATCCTTTTGATTGCTATCAACCAAGTGGTCACATATTTCGTGGTTGGCCTTTCGTTTGGGCGCACTATGTTGTCGCTCAAGGAGCCCATTTTCTGCACATCGATGATGTGCGCATTTGCATGGGTGACGTATGGACTCGCATCTAGCAACTGGCTTGGCGTCGGGTTGGACATTGTAGGGTGCGTCGTTGTCTATTTCGCGATTTGCTTTGCTTTGCCCAAGAGTAGGAGGGTGCTGCTGAAGCTGGTCAAGGGCGGCGGCTTTAAAACGTTTTGAGGTCTGTAATTAACTTGTTGGGAGTTCCATCTCAGGACTTCCTTAAAACGAAAGAGTGGGGTATATATGCAGGATAGAAAAGTCCTCGTCACTGGCGCCGCCGGCTTCATCGGGGCGTTTCTGGTGAAGCGGCTGCTCGAAACCACCGACGACGCGATCATCGGTCTGGACAACGTGAACAGCTACTACGACCCTGGCATCAAGGAGGCTCGCCTGCGAATGCTGGCGGAGGTGGACAAGGCGGGGCGTTTCGCCTTCGTGCGCGGCGACCTGTGCGATGCCGCGTTGATAGAGCGCCTGTTCGCTGAGAACGGCTTCGACGTTGTGGTGAACTTGGCCGCCCAGGCCGGTGTGCGATACTCCATCGAGAACCCCAAGGCCTACATAGACAGCAACCTGGTAGGGTTCTTCAATATATTGGAGGCTTGCAGGCGCCACCCGGTGAAGCATCTTGTCTACGCGAGCTCTTCCTCCGTCTACGGCGGCAACGAGAAAGTGCCTTTCTCGGAGGACGACCGTGTAGACTCTCCGGTGAGCCTGTACGCCGCCACAAAGAAGTCCAACGAGCTAATGGCCGCGGCCTACTCCAAGCTTTATTCCATCCCAGCCACGGGCCTGCGCTTCTTTACGGTGTATGGGCCCATGGGAAGGCCCGACATGGCATACTTCGGCTTCACCGAGAAGTTGCGTCGTGGCGATACGATTAAGATTTTCAACATGGGCGATTGTAAGCGCGACTTTACGTACGTGGACGATATTGTGGAGGGCGTGCGCAGGGTCATGGACGGCGCTCCTGAGGTCAAGATCGGTGTTGATGGTTTGCCAATGGCCGCTCATCGCGTGTATAACATCGGCAATTCGAATCCCGAGAACTTGCTGATCTTCGTTGATACGCTGCAGCGTGTGCTGGTTGAGGAGGGCGTGCTCCCCGCCGATTACGATTTCGAGGCGCATAAGCAGCTCGTTCCTATGCAGCCTGGTGACGTGCCTGTAACCTATGCGGATACTGGCGCCTTGGAGCGCGATTTTGGTTACAAACCCGCAACGCCGCTCGAGGACGGTCTTCGTGAATTCGCGAAGTGGTATCGCGAGTTCTACGGGAATTAGCTGGGTGATAGCAATGTCGAATGTATACAGCAGTGACCGTATTCGCTTTGGGGGGGGGTCTATTCTCTCAAACCATGCTTTGAGGTTTGTTTGGCTACTTCGAAAGTGCCAGAATTCGCACAATCCTTTATGGCATCTTTTTCGAAAGAGGATGGCTTGCAAATATGGTCTCGAGATCGCGCCTGCCACCTCGATTGGCGAAGGCTTGTATCTGGGTCACGCTTTTGGCATTACGGTAAACCCGAATGCCGTTATCGGTCGCAACTGCAATATGCACAAAGGTGTGACAATTGGTCGGGAAAACCGCGGCAAACGAAAAGGTGCGCCTGTTCTTGGCGATTGCGTTTGGCTTGGTGTCAACTCAACTATTGTTGGTGGCGTTCGTTTAGGCAACGACGTTCTCGTTGCACCGAACACTTATGTTAACTGCGACGTACCAAGCCATTCGATTGTGATTGGGCACCCATGCAAAATCATTTCTCGAGATGGGGCAACAGACGAATATATAAACAACAGGGTCTGAATAATAAAATCGGTTTTACATGTCTTATCCAGGATAGAGGGGGGGGGATCGTCTTCGCTAATTACAGCGAGTTAGCGACTCAGTGAGCTTTGGCGCGCTCTGATGCGAGCGGAAGGTGAAGCAAACTGGAACGGGTAGTAGATTCCCAGAAGCTATATGCAACGTGAGTGTCAAAGATAGCGCGTCTTAACGCATAACCCTGCATTCCTCCTTTCACCGACTGGCAAAACGATTTACACCTAATTGTCGACATTACCCACGCGATTTATCTTTGCCCCCGCATCGATCTCGCTAAACTAATAACTGCTGCTACCAGGGCATTTTCTGGTGCACATTCTATTGGCTCCTGCGAAGATCGGAGCGGGTATGTTTGCTGCCAAGTCCCACACCAGCCGTCATCACATCGCGATCGCTGCCATGGCCTGCCTATGCGTTTTGCTGGGCGGGCCTTCTTATGCCGCGGGCGCTGAGAGCCTCATCATCGCGGGCGCGACGTACTACGAGTCGGGCGTGTCGGGCCCCGGATGGGCCTGGACCGATGCCGACCACCTGGAGCTTAACGCTACGCGGGTGGGGCCATCGGCGCCGAGGGCGACCTGGTGCTGACGCTTGCCGGGCAAAACTCCGTGACGGAGTCGCATGCGCCCGATGCGGACATCACGCTGTGCGGCATGGAGGTGTGGGGCAACCTGACGCTTCGCGGCACCGGGACCTGACGGCGACGGGCTCGCAGTGCGGGATCCACGTCTCTCGAGGCGCTCGCGGTGGACGGCTGCACCGTCGGATGCCCGGGCGGGACGGGGCCGATATCACGGACGAGGCGT
>ENA-OQHA01001060-OQHA01001060.1-human-gut-metagenome-genome-assembly--contig:-NODE-1060-length-11540-cov-2.494611_pt1 | contig 11540 bp, 18 predicted proteins | sample MGYA00242558_ERZ504707 | MGnify/ENA primary metagenome ERZ504707 (study PRJEB26092, sample SAMD00036197) | human gut metagenome | host: Homo sapiens | study: EMG produced TPA metagenomics assembly of... | reverse complement strand
GCACCGGCCTGCTTTGCAAGCTCTGCAGCCTTGTCCACTGCGGCCTTTTCGCCGCCAATGACCAGCTGGCCCGGGCAATTGTAGTTGCAGATCTGCACGCAGCCCAGCGCGGATGCCTGCTCACAGCATTCTGCAAGGGGAACCCGGTCGAGGTTCAGCACTGCGGTCATGCCGCAGTCGATGCCGCTGGCCGCGTCGGCCATGGCTTTGCCGCGGTAGGCTGCCAGCTCAATGGCCTGCTTGGCGGTGAATACACCGGCGGCTTCCAGCGCGGAATATTCGCCCAGAGAGAGACCGGCCACATAAGCGGGCTTGACCCCCTGCTCGGCCAGAACGGCGGATACGCCGCAGGCAAAGGCCACCATGCAGGGCTGGGTGTATTCGGTCTGATTCAGAACGCCGTCCGGGTCGTCGAAGCAGACGCGGTGCAGATCAAACGGAAGGTCTGCAGCGTCGAACGCGGCACGGAAAGCGGAAGATGCTTCGTAAAATTCTTTGCCCATGCCGGGGTGCTGGGCACCCTGGCCGGCATATAAAACGGCAAGCTTCATTGGTTTTGCTCCATTCGGTCACAAGTTCATCCATCAGCTCACGGACGGTGTACATCCGGTCCAGCCTGCCCACATTGGCCCCGCAGAAGAAAAGTCCTTCCTCCAGGTTGCCCTTGACCGCTTCGATCAGTGCATGGGTGATGCAGTAGGGCACCTTGGCCGGGTCGCAGGTCTTCAGGCAGCGGGCACAGTGCCGGGGCGGGAAGCGTCTGCCCTCCGTCATGGCCTGCACCAGCGGCGTGTTCAGCGCCCGGCCCGGCATTCCGACCGGGCTGTGGATGATGCGCACATCCTCAGAACCGCGTTCAGCAGAACGTCCTTGTATCCCTGGGATGCATCGCACTCGTAGGTGGTGATAAAGCGGGTGGCAAGCTGACGCCTGCGGCACCCAGTCTGGTAAAGTGAGCCATATCGGCCCCGGTGTACACGCCGCCCGCCACAAACACGGGGATGCTGTGGCCGAACTGCGCCTCATAGGGCTTTACCTCGGCCAGCACCTCCGGCAGGATCTCATCCAGTGTCTGACAGGTTCCGGAGAACAGGTCCTGCTCCGCAAAGCCGAGATGACCGCCTGCCTTGCAGCCCTCAATGACCACAAAATCAGCGGTGCGGCCGAACTCCTTGGCCCAGCGGCGCAGGATGAGCTTTGCCGCCCGCCCGCTGGAAACGATGGGCGCGATGGCAACCTCCATCGTGTTCACAAGGCCGGGCAGCTCCAGCGGCAGACCAGCACCGGACACCACAGCGTCCACGCCCGCTTCCACCGCGGTGCGGATGGCAGCGGCATAGTCCTGCGTGGCCACCATTGCATTGATGGCCACCATACCGGCACCGTTTGCGATCTGCTTTGCCTTCCGGATCTCAGCGGTCAGGGCGCGGTGGTTGGCGCTGGCCGGGTCACCGGGCAAAGTCCGGCTCCCGGTAGCCTGCATCGGCGGTGGAGATGCACCCCATGCCGCCGCAGGTGCAACAGCACCGGCCAGCCCGCCAAGGGAAACGCCCACACCCATGCCGCCCTGTAGGATGGGCACAGACAGGGTCTTTCTGCCGAGGGTCAGCATTCGGTGTTCAGCGCGGCAATGCGCTGCCTCCCGCCGTTCCACAGGTCTGCAAGAATATCCGCCACAGGGCGCACCTCGTGCAGCATGCCTGCCACCTGACCGGCCATCAGGCTTCCGGTGGTGGTGTCGCCCTCAAACACGGCGCGGCGCAGGCTGCCAAGGGTGTACTTTTCCAGCTCCATCTTGTCGGCACCGGCGTTTTCCTGCCGGACATATTCGCGGCTCATTCGGTTTTTCAGCACTCGCACCGGCGCACCCACGCTTCGGCCGGTCACGATGGTATCGCTGTCCTTGGCCTTGAGCAGGGCGGCTTTGTAGTTTTCATGGATGGGGCACTCCTCGCTCACCAGCAGGCAGGTACCTACCTGCACGCCGCAGGCACCCAGAGCCAGAGCTGCTGCCAGCTGACGGCCATCGGCGATGCCGCCAGCCGCAATGACGGTACATTTACGGCATCCACCACCTGCGGCACCAGCGCCATGGTAGCCATTTCGCCCACATGGCCGCCGCTCTCGGTGCCCTCAGCAATGACAGCATCGATGCCCAGCGGCTCCAGATGCTTTGCCAGAACGGCGGCGGCGACAACCGGGATCACCTTGATGCCTGCCGCTTTCCACGCGGGGATATATTTGCCCGGGTTGCCTGCACCGGTGGTCACAACGGGCACGCCCTCTTCCACCACGATCTTGGCAAACTCATCTGCCTGCGGATGCATGAGCATGATGTTCACGCCAAAGGCTTGTCGGTCAGCTCTTTGCAGCGGCGGATGTTCTGGCGCAGGGTGTCGGCGTTCATGCCGCCCGCACCAATGATGCCCAGCGCACCCGCGTTGGAGCAGGCGGCGGCAAACTCGCCGGTGGCAATGTTGGCCATACCGCCCTGAATGATGGGGTATTTTGTGCCTAGAATTTCATTTAAAAGTTTCATAGTTTTATCCTATCGGTAAGCGTCCTCGCCCTCTCAGTCTCGCTCTGCTCAACAGCTCTCCCAAGGGGAGAGCCCTTGGCAGTACGGTAAACTTTTCGGTTTGGCCAAAGGCTCCCACTTTGGGGGAGCTGTCACCGAAGGTGACTGAGAGGCGAGCCCGTTTGCCGAACATGATTTTTACTCTTTGTATTGAAAAAATTGCGCCGCCCCATGTCAGGCCGCCGCCAAAGCCGATGCAGGCCAGAAGCTGGCCCGGCTGCAGCTGCCCGTTCTCGGCAAGCTCGTTCAGGGCTACCGGGATGCTGGCGGCGCTGGTGTTGCCGTGGCGGTCCATGTTCTTGTAGAACTTTGCTGGATCGGCCTTCAGCGCCCGCACGCAGTGGTCGATGATGCGGCTGTTGGCCTGATGGCAGACCACCCACTCAAGATCATCGAGGGTCAGCTGTGTTTCATCCAGCACAGTGTGCAGGCACTTGGGCAGGGCATCCACTGCAAAGCGGAATACGGCCTTGCCGTCCATGGTGATGGGCGCAGAACCTGTGCGGTTCGGCCCGCCCGCATGGAGAACATCGCTGCCGCGCGCGCCCAGCGACAGAGCAAAGGGAGTGTCCGACAGCTGAAAAATGGCAGCACCGGCTCCATCCCCAAACAGTACACAGGTGGAGCGGTCAGCGGGTCCATCAGGCGGGAAAGGGCTTCGCACCCAATGACGAGGGCATACTGTCCACCCAAAGTTGTCAGCAGTCCCCGCGCCACGCTATGCCGTAGAGGAAGCCGGAACAGGCCGCGTTGACATCCAGCGCAGGCCGGTCCTCGGGAAGGCCCAGCGCCGCCTGCACCTGACAGGCTACACTGGGGGTCGCGTCTGGGGCGGACAGGGTGGCACAGATGCAGCACCCGATCTGCGCAGGGGCAAGGCCGCTGCGGGCCAAAGCCTGCTTTGCGGCGGAAATGGCCAGCGTGGCGGCAGATTCATCCTCCGTGCACCAGTGCCGGGTGCGGATGCCGGTGCGGCTGGTGATCCACTCGTCGCTGGTATCCACCATGCGGCTCAGATCTTCGTTGGTGACCGTCCGGCCGGGGATGGCCCCGCCGGTGGCGATCAGCTGTAAACCACTCATGCGTTCCTCGTTTCTCCGATCTGGCGGTATTTTTTATAGCGCTGGTCGGCCAGCTGGCGGCCGCTCATGCGGCACAGCTCTTTCAGGTGCACCCGCAAAGCAACATCCAACTGTTCAAACAAGGCTGCGTGGCTGCGCTGTGCGCCGCCCAACGGTTCCGGGATCACCTGCTCCACGATGCCATCGCTGTACAGATCCTGCGCAGTCAGCTTCATCATCTCGCAGGCTTCGCCGCTGCGGGAAGCATCCTTCCACAGAATGCTGGCAAAGCCTCGGGGCTGAGCACCGAGTAAACGGCATTTTCCAGCATGAGGATGTGGTTTGCCACACCCAGTGCCAGCGCACCGCCGGAAGAGCCTTCGCCGGTGACAACGGCAATGACCGGCACGGTCAGGCCGCTCATTTCCATCAGGTTGCGTGCAATGGCTTCGCCCTGACCGCGCTCCTCGGCATCCTTGCGGGGTAAGCGCCCGGCGTGTCAATGAAGGTGATGATGGGCCGGCCAAACTTTTCGGCCTGCTTCATCAGGCGCAGGGCCTTGCGGTAGCCCTCCGGCCCCGGCATACCAAAGTTACAGGCCAGATTTTCTTCCAGTGTACTGCCCTTGCGGTGGCCGATGACCGTCACCGGCAATCCGTGAAAACGGGCGATGCCGCCCAGAATGGCAGGGTCTTCCTTGCACTGACGGTCGCCGCGCTGCTCAAAGAAGTCGGTGAACAGGGCAGAAACAGTCTCATCAATGTGGGGGCGCTCCGGGTGCCGGGCCAGAAACACCCGATCCTCGGCGGTCAGCGGGCCGCAGGTGCGCAGGATCTCGTCCTCTTCCACAGCCAGCTCTGCCAGCTCGGAGGCATGGGCCGTGATGGCATCCATCTCGTTGCCGCTGCCTTTCAGCGCGGCGATCTGGGCATCCAGCGGAGCCAGCTGCTCTAAAATTTCCTTGATCATTCGTGTTTTCCTCCTGCATGGAGCTGCAAGACCTGGATCAGGGTATCCCGCAGCTGGCTGCGGGGCACCACCTGATCCACAAAGCCGTGCTCCATCTGGAACTCGCTGCGCTGGAATCCGGCAGGCAGCTTTTCGCCAATGGTCTGCTCAATGACCCGCGGACCTGCAAAGCCGATCAGCGCGCCAGGCTCTGCCAGCATGATGTCGCCAAGGCTTGCAAAGCTGGCCGTCACACCGCCGGTGGTGGGTGGGTGAGCACACTGATGTACAACCCGCCCTTTGCCGAAAAGCGCTGGATGGCGGCGCTGGTCTTGGCCATCTGCATCAGGCTGAAAATGCCTCCTGCATCCGCGCGCCGCCGCTGGCCGAAAAGATGACCAGAGGCAGGCGCTTGGCGGTGGCGTACTCCACGGCGCGGGTGATCTTCTCGCCCACAGCCGTGCTCATGCTGCCCATAAAGAACCGGCTGTCCAACACGGCTGCCACACAGGCCACGCCGCCAATGCGGCCGACGGCGGTGACAGCAGCTTCGTGCAGGCCGGTCTTGTTCTGGGCGGCGGCAAGTTTTTTCCCCGTATCCGGGGAAGTTCAGCACATCCTGCGGATCAAGGTCAGCGTCCAGTTCCCGGAAGCTGCCGTGATCCAGCACCAGACTGAGCCGGTAATATCCGCCAATGGGCATGTGATAGCCGCAGTTGGGGCAGACATACAGGCTTTTGCCCCACAGGGTGCGGGCAGCGCGGCGGCCGCACTGCTTGCACTCCACAAACTGCGGCTCGTGCCAGACAGCTCCGGCATCCCGCTTGGCTTTCAGCTGGAAAGTGCGCTCCCGCATCCGGTTGGGGAGCAGATCTCGGATATCATTCATCGCATGTTTCCTCAGATATGTGCGGTGATGTAGTTGTAGATGTCACCCACGGTCTTGAGCTTTGCCAGCTCCTCGTCCGGGATGGACACGCCGCAGGCATCCTCCAGCGCCATGTTCAGCTCCACGGCATCCAGGCTGTCGGCCTCCAGATCCTCGGTCAGGCTGGCTCCATGGTCACCTTGTCCTCCTCGCAGTTCAGGGTGTCAACAACGATCTTCTTCATTTCTTCAAACGTCATGGTAATATTCTCCTTTGATTGGTTTGTATTTTTATTATCTAAAAAGTTTGAGGTTTCTTGCGAACACGACCATTATATCTGAATCGTCGGATAAGTCAAGAATAATAGCTAAAATATTTTAACTTTTACAATTCTGACACACTTTCCTCCACAGGGGCAGTTCCTCTTTTCCATTGCCCTTTTTCCCCAAACGTGCTAATATGGTTCAGCACTCAGACAAGAAGGAACGAAAGGATGGATCCCATGAAATTCAGCGAAATGAGTTATACCCGCCCGGACATTGATGCCCTGCTGGGCCAGTGCAAGGCCTTGGCCGCCAAGCGCCGGAGCAGCCAGCGGCGAGGAGCTGGTGAATGTTTACTACGAGCAGAGCCGCGCCTTTGCCGATTACAGCACCGCCGCACAGCTGGCAAGCATCCACTACACCTGCGACACCCGTGACGCTTATTGGAAGGCCGAGCAGGACTTCTTTGATGCCAACGGTCCCGCCGTGGAGAACGCACGGGTGGAGATCAGCCGGGCATTTCTGGCCAACGCCCATGTGGACGCGCTGACCAAAGCCTTTGGCACCACCTGCGTGGCTGGCATGAAGAATGCCGTGCTGGGCATGGATGACCGCACCGTGGAGCTGCAGAAGGAGTACAACGCCCTTGTCAGCCAGTACCAGCAGGTGTACGGCGGCGCACTGGTCGAGTTTGACGGCAAGCAGCTGACCATTCCCCAGCTGGGCCCCTACAAGGAGAATCTGGACCCTGCCGTCCGCCGCGCCGCCTACGAGGCTGAGGCAGCGTATTTTGATGCCCACCGTGACGAGCTGGATGGCCTGTACACCAAGATCGTCAAGAACCTGAACGCACAGGCACAGATCCTGGGCTACCACGATTACAGCGAGCTTTCCTATGTGCGGATGAACCGCATCGGCTACGGCCCTGCCGAGATCCGGAAGTTCCGCGACCAGGTGGCCAACGATGTGGTGCCCGAGCTGAAAAAGGTGATCGAGCTGCGCTGCAAGCGCACCGGCATCTCCCACCTGACCTTCTCCGACCTGCCTGTGGCGTTTCAGGACGGCAACCCCTCTCCCATCCCCGGCTACGATGCCCGGATGGCCGCCGCCCGCACCATGTACCACGAGCTGAGCCCCGAGACCGCAGAATTCATTGACTTCATGCAGGACAATGAGCTGTTCGACGTGGAGAGCCGCCCCGCAAGATGTCCGGCGGCTATATGACCAGCCTGCCCACCTACAAGGCTCCCTTTATCTTTGCCAACTGGAACAACACCTCTGCCGACGTGGACGTGCTGACCCACGAGTGCGGCCACGCCTTTGAGGCTATGTGGCCGAGCGTGACCCCAAGGTCCCCGCAGACCTCGAGTGCCCCGGCATGGAGAGCGCCGAGATCCATTCCATGGCCATGGAGTTCCTGACGGCTCCCTGGCACCATCTGCTCTTTGGCAAGGACACTGAGAAATACGCCCTGCTCCACGCCGAGGACAGCTTCCTCTTCCTGGCCTATGGCTGCATCGTGGACGAGTTCCAGCACAGGATGTACCAGAACCCCGACCTCACCCCGGACGAGCGCAACGCCGTCTGGCTGGAACTGGAGCACAAGTACCGCCCCTGGATCGATTTCGACAACCTGCCCTTCTATGGCCGCGGTGCCGGCTGGCAGCGCCAGCTCCACATCTATGAGTGCCCCTTCTACTATATTGATTACTGCCTGTCCACCATGGCCGCGCTGCAGTTCTTCCTGCTGAGCCTCAAGGACCACAAGGATGCCTGGGAGCGCTACCTCAAGCTGGTGCGCCGTGCCGGTCTGGCCAGCTATACGGAGCTGATGCAGACCGCCGGGCTGAAGGTTCCCTTTGAGGATGGCTCGATCAAGGCCATCGCCCAGCAGATGGGCCAGTGGATCGCAGAGCATCAGGTGTAAGCCTCCCGGGCCTACGGAGATTTTTTCTTGCAAAATCCGCTCTTTTCTATGAAAAAGCACAGCGCCCCCGTTCACTGTAAGATCGCAGTGAGCGGGGGCGCTTTCTTGTGAATAGGAGGTCGATTTTATCGCAAATACAGACTATGGGAATATACAGAGCGGCACAAACTCTATGATTGAAAAGAAAAATTTCCATAAAACGCCAAAAAGCCCTCGGATAAGTCATACCTATACAAGAAAGTTTGAACTTTTCGTGAATTTTCTGTGTTTCGACCATGGACAGGTGGGAACAGTTCTGCTACAATGGGAGCTGTTCTTTCCGCCGGTTCCCACGCGGCGGTTTTTGTTTTTACTATAACACAGGAGGAACTTCATGTTAGAAAAGATCTTTCACCTGAAAGAAAACCACACCGATGTCAAGACCGAACTCATGGCGGGTGTCACCACCTTTATGACGATGGCCTACATCCTTGCGGTCAACCCCAGCATCCTGTCCGCTTCGGGCATGGATGCCAATGCGGTCCTGATCGCCACCTCGCTGGCATCGTTCGTTGGCACGGCCTGATGGCTCTGCTGGCCAACTATCCGTTCGCTCTGGCTCCCGGCATGGCCTGAACGCCTACTTCTCCTACACGGTCGTCCTGACCATGGGTTACAGCTGGCAGCTGGCCCTGATGGCCGTTTTTGTGGAGGGCATCATCTTCATTGTGCTGAGCCTGACCAATGTGCGTGAGGCCATCTTCAACGCCATCCCCATGACCCTGAAGAGCGCTGTCAGCGTGGGCATCGGCCTGTTCGTTGCTTTCGTCGGCCTGCAGAACGCAAAGCTGATTGTGAACAGCGATTCCACCTCGTCACCTATCAGCACTTCAAGGGTGAGACCTTCCACAGCATCGGCGTGGGTGCGATCCTCGCGCTGGTGGGCGTGCTCATCACCGCCATCCTGCTGGTCAAGAAGGTCAAGGGCGGCATCCTGTACGGCATCCTCATCACCTGGGTGCTGGGCATCCTCTGCGAGCTGACCGGCATCTACATCCCCAACCCCGATGCCGGCATGTACAGCGTCATCCCTACCAGCTTCATCAGCTTCGATTTCTCTGCTCTGGGCAAGACCTTTGGTCAGGTGTTCAAGACCGATTTCTCCGGCGTGGGCATCCTGAACTTCTTCGCCGTGATGTTCTCCTTCCTCTTCGTTGACCTGTTCGACACCCTGGGCACCCTGATCGGTGTTGCTTCCAAGGCCGACATGCTGGATGAGGAGGGCAAGCTGCCCAACATCAAGGGCGCGCTGATGGCCGACTCCATCGCCACCTGCGCCGGTGCCGTGCTGGGCACCTCCACCACCACCACCTTCGTCGAGAGCGCTTCCGGCGTGACCGAGGGCGGCCGCACCGGCCTGACTCCATGACCACCGGTGTGCTGTTCCTGCTGGCCGTGGTGTTCAGCCCCCTGTTCCTGACCATCCCCAGCTTTGCGACCGCTCCGGCCCTGATCATCGTTGGCTTCTACATGATGGGTTCTGCCTGAAGATCGAGTTCGATGATCCTGCTGAGGGCATCCCCGCATTCCTGACCATCCTGGCAATGCCACTGCATACAGCATCTCTGAGGGCATCGCCATCGGTGTCATCTCCTGGACCCTGCTGAATGTCATCACCGGCAAGGCCAAGGAGAAGAAGATCAGCCCCCTGATGTATGTGCTGACCGTTCTGTTCATCCTGAAATACGTCCTGCTGTAACAGGCATTTGCAGCAAACAGAAAGCCCCGGCTCCGGCCGGGGCTTTCGTGCGTTTATTGGTTCCTGTGCGGGTGGGACGGACAGGGGTCAGCCGCCGAACAGCCCGAAAAAGCTGGTGTGCGTCATGCCCAGCACCAGAAACAGAAGAATGAGGGCAAACAGCACCCCAATGATGATGTCCATCTGGTGGACCGTGAGGGGGAATTTATCGTAGAGCTTTTCCTTGGGGTTGACAAAATTCGGGTCGTTGTTGTCCAGCAGGGTCTTTTTTCTCTCAGTGCTCTGGCTTTGGCGGCGGCAAGTTCTGCCTGCTCCTTTTCCAGCTGGGCCTCCCGCTGGGCAAGCAGTGCCTCACGGCGGGCCAGCTCTTCCTCCCGCTGGGCCTGGTTCATTTCTGCCATGGTGGTATCCTCCGGCGTTTTTTCTACCAGTATACCATAGAATTGTGACAGAAAAAACTCCTCCCGCAAAAAGCGGCCTTATTCCGCCAGCAGATCCTCCACCACATCCATCAGCTGAGACGGATCGAGCTGGCACGCGGTACAGCGAGCGGCCAGACGAAGGACCTGCACTGGGGCAACGGAGACATCTGAGATGAACCGCAGTTTTCGGTGTCGTCCGTGAGATGTAGAATACGCGGCGATGCCAAAGGATGTATACGCACCACACGCGGGATGATAAAGTCGTTCCATAACACAATGATACCAAAACACACCAATCACCTCTCTATCAAAATTGTCACGCCGCTTTGAAACGGCTGCATGAATGCAGGTTCGCTGCCCGCAAAATGTTCTGACAAATTTTATATACCATCTCTTGGCTTCAAAATAAACAGCCAAAATTTCGAAATTTGGCGGCGTGTTTTGCATGTCCGGTGAAACCGGTGGTGCAGTAAAAAGACGAACCGGAAAACGAGAACGAACAATTTTACGGAATATCGTGTAAAATTGAGAAAAATCAACTTCACGCAGCAACAGAGGAAAGAATGCTCCGCGGAAAACCGAAAGCACAAAAAGAAAAATCTTTGCCGCATCTTAACCACTTTTTGGCAGAAAAAGTTGAGAAATCGGTCGTAAGACCGAGCTTTCTGGTATATCACTTGTTCGCTGTGCGGACAAGGCGGCCTCTTCTGCTTTGCCTCCGGATCGCCTTTCACAGACACCGGCACTGCCCTTGTCTGAAATGCTTTCACTCCGGAGGAAAACCAGATGAAAAATCCGACGGGCCGCATCACTTGACTTTCCCCTTGCAGGGGAGTATACTCCGGGGCAGTGAAATATTCGGCTATGACGAGAAAGAGTACCCGGAAAGAATGCTGCAGAGAGCTGCCGGATGGTGCAAGGCAGTGCAGGGTGTCCGTGGGAAGATCCTCTCCGAGCTTTCCGGCTGAATGGGCGGCATCTGCGCCTCAGTAAGCGGGAACGGCAGGCCCCCGTTATCACGGGCCGCGCATTGTTGGATGCGCACTGAGGGGCCGGGCTTTGCACCGGCAATAAGAGTGGTACCGCAGAGGATCTACGCCTTTGTCTCTTACAAACCGTAAGGGATAAAGGCGTTTTTATTTGCGGGAAAGCCATTTTCCGGATGTTTCATTGCCTTTGCATCCGCAAAAATCAGGACCTGGAAAAGGAGAGTTTAACATGAAAACACTGGAAAAAGTAAGCGACTTTGTAGGCAAGTATATGGCTGGCATCGTCATTGTGGTGGCAGCGCTGGCCCTGTTCTTCCCCGGCACATTCAGCGTGGTAAAGACCGCATGGGTCAACACCCTGCTGGGCATCGTCATGTTCGGCATGGGGCTCACCCTGAAGCCGGAGGATTTCAAGGTGGTGTTCAGCCGCCCGAAGGACGTGATCATCGGCTGCATTGCACAGTTCACCCTGATGCCCTTTCTGGCATGGGCGCTGACCCAGGTGTTCCATCTGCCACTGAGCTGGCCATCGGTGTCATCCTTGTGGGCACCTGCCCCGGCGGCACCTCCTCTAACGTGATGACCTATCTGTCCAAGGGCGATGTTGCACTGTCTGTTGGCATGACTGCTGTTTCCACCGTGCTGGCTCCGTTCCTCACCCGCTGCTCACTCTGCTGTATGCCGGTCAGCGCGTGGAGGTGAACCCCGTGAACATGTTCCTGTCCATCGTCAAGGTGGTGCTGGTT
>ENA-OQHA01001059-OQHA01001059.1-human-gut-metagenome-genome-assembly--contig:-NODE-1059-length-11552-cov-3.198249_pt1 | contig 11552 bp, 9 predicted proteins | sample MGYA00242558_ERZ504707 | MGnify/ENA primary metagenome ERZ504707 (study PRJEB26092, sample SAMD00036197) | human gut metagenome | host: Homo sapiens | study: EMG produced TPA metagenomics assembly of... | reverse complement strand
CTGCGGAACAACAATGAGGCGGGTACGACCTGTAAAGGCCTTTCCGGAATGTGAATATTCACATCCACACCCACAGTAGACATGCTGTCGGGAGTAAGCGTACGCACCGGTGTTACCGCAACTTTCTTATTCATACCCGATGATGCACAGCCGGCTACTCCAAGCCACAAGCATCCAGCCCAGATTAAATATGTATATCTGAATTTCATATTGCAAACGTTTAAAAGATATAAGAAACCGATACAGCCAATTTTGTAAGCCCCCAATAATTTTTGGTCTTGTCTTCATGGCACTTACTGCAAGGAATGCGGGGACTCTCCTTATACCACAGGCGAGCGTATCCGGCACCAATCAGCGCTTCCAGGTTCCAGTGCGACGACAATATCCAGTTGTACCCATAGGTTACTCCCCCTCCGGCCAAGTAACCGTCGTATCGCTTATCACTGAAACCTCCATAATATTGTGCTCCATGCAAGTGAATTCCTACAAAATGACCTTCAAAACTCTCGCAGAACCAGTATCTCAATTCTGGTTGCACAAGCCAGAAACGCATTTTTCTGTCATCCTTAAACGTCCAAGGATTGTATGCCAGCTGCCAGTCGGTAGTAAACTTCCGGCTCAGACCAACTTCAATACTGGCATTAGGAGTGGTAGTTCCCCAATAAAGCATATTTGTCTTCAAAGCTACGTTTTGAGCATTTCCGTTTCCTCCGAAACACAGAAAGGCACATAGAAAGAATAATTTTCTATATTTCCGTATCATCTACACTATCATTTTATTTTTTTGCAAAGGTAAACAGCAACGGAAATACAAAAATTACAAATTCACGTCAAATAATTACAATTTACAATCACCCTATAATTCTAGTCAACCTATACAGTTTTTCCAATTGCTTCTTTTCGTATTTTATTAGGAGTCTTTCCAAAATATTTTTTACAGAATGTAACCAGATACGAAGTTGAAGAGAACTTATATTTTTCGGCAATCTCACTAAATGACAAATTGCTCAAAGCAACATCGCGCTTCACAAACTCCTGTTTACGTAATAAGAGCCAGTTTTTAGCTGTTTCATTGAAAGTTTCCTTAAAGCGCCGATTAAACGTACTCTGACTCATATTTGCCTGTAAAGCAAAATCCTTGACATCAAATATCTTGCGGCTATTCATTAATACAAAATCCTTAAATTCTAAATTTGGCCCAAAACGGGATAGAAAAACAAAGCCAGTTCTTCTTTTGTATATCCGGCACGCAAATACAAGAAAAGTTCATCACGCTTTATCTGATGATAGTGTATGCACCCCAATCCCTCTTTTAAACAATCTACTAGTAAAGAAAAGAAACTTTGCAGGCGCATATCCAATTTCAAGCAATATGGACTTTGATAAGTGCTTTCAGATATAAAACGCGACAACTGTTGAATGGAAAAACGCGAGCACAACTTCAAATCGTTTGCAAACGAACATAATAATAAGATAGTAGCTTTCCGAGCAAAGGTCGTTATTTGTTTATTTCTTGGAAGTAAAAACATATACCCCAATTGAGGAGTAAAATATTTATCTATTTCATATCTTATCTCAATATCTCCTTGTAACAAAATAACCAAAAAAGTTGTATTAAGAAACCGACGTTCCACAGTATGCCCTTCGGGAATCTCCATCAACGTAAAAACTTTATTGAATTCTTCCGCATAATTAGTACACGAAATATGTTCATTTTTATACAAGAGTGTCATGCCTTTTCACTAATTAGGTTAATACTTACTCCTCAAAAAGCTTCTTTGACTTGTTAAGAACTTTACATATCCATTTATAAAAGCACAACAAATATAATTATTCTCTATATAAAAAACACACAAAAAAAAAGTTTTTTTCCTAATTAAACTAATCTTTCTCTAATGAAAATATGCTAAAATCAATAAGTAAAAACAGGCTAAATAGCCAAAACTTATCAACAAAAAATCCGGAAATTGTACAATATCCTTTTGCTTTTGTACAAATTCCGGAAAGGTTCCCCGATAAAAAAATCTCAATTATTTGTTTTTCTGCTTTTCACGGTATTCGGTAGGAGTCATGCCAAAGCGTTGCTTGAAACACTTGCTGAAGTAACGCGGATCGTTGATTCCCACCATATACGAAATCTGTGTCATATTAAACTCTCCAGTCTCGATAAGCTGGGCAGCACGTTTCACACGCATTTCCTTGATAAATTCTATCGGAGCAAGTCCGGTCAATGATTTCAGCTTCTTGAAGAAGACTGAACGGCTCACAGCCATTTCATGCACCAGATCGTCTACAACAAGTTCTCCATTGTCGATATTCCGTTCCATAAAGTTTGTCAGCTGCTCCAGGAAACGACGGTCCTGCTGCGACATGACATCTACCTCTTCTTCCTCATTTTCCACTTTCGGAGGATTGATATCCATCAGGTGGTCGCAATAGAACTGACGCAACTTCTGACGGCGTGCCAGCAGATTATCAACACGTGCTTCGAGGTAAGTAGCACTGAACGGTTTGGTGATATAACTGTCGGCCCCCAGTTCCAGACTCTGCAACTTGGTGTCCATATCGGTCTTTGCAGTAAGCAATACGATTGGAATGTGGCTGGTAGTCAGTTCCTCCTCAGTTCCTTCACCAGAGTTATTCCGTCCTTCTCGGGCATCATAATATCGCTGATTATGATATCGGGCACATACTTAATGGCTTTCTCCAGTCCTTCCACTCCGTTGGCAGCTTCTATAATACGGAAACGCTGGCTGAAAATGCTCCGCAAGAAGAAGCGCAACTCCAGATTGTCTTCTATGAGCAGCATTGTCTTTGTTTCAGAAACCGATGCCTTGTCAGCCTCATCAGCAGCAGGAACAGCTTCCGGCTTATCCTCCGGTACAGCAACGACAGGAGTTTCGACATCCACAGGCAAGGAATGCTTGGATGCTTCACCGATTATTTCCACGTTATCCGACAAGACAAATTCGGCATTCTCACCGTAATGGTCTTTTCCCTTCAGGAAGTCTACGCTAAAGCAACTGCCTTCTCCTTCCTTACTGTCTACATGTATGCTGGCATGGTGCATTTCCACCAGTTCTTTCACAAGCGAAAGTCCGATGCCAGAACTGTTCGGATTGAACAGGTTCTTATCGAGCAGGGTTTCAAAACGTACAAACAGTGAAGCCTTCTTATTTTCAGAAATACCTATACCCTGATCCTGCACTCCTACGGTAACCGTATCTTCATTTTCATGAATAAATACGGTAATGGTTTTTCCGGGCTGCGTATACTTGAATGCATTCGACAGCAAATTGAAGACTATTTCTCTACCTTGTCAGCGTCTACCCACAACTTGAGCTTAGGCTGTTCGGTTTCGAAAATAAAATCAATCTTGTTCGACTCGGCTATGGATTCAAAATTCTCCATAATCTTATGTACAAACGCGACGATATCAATCTGTTCGATGCACAGTTTCATCTTGTGATTCTGTATCTTACGGAAATCCAGAATCTGATTGACAAGCCTCAGCATCCGATGTGTATTACGTTCTACCACCTGCAACTGTTCGCGTACGTCCTTACTTAAATCCGAACGTTTCAAGATATATTCCAGCGGTCCCTCTATCAAGGTAAGCGGTGTACGGAGTTCATGAGAGATATTGGTAAAGAAGCGGAGCTTCATGTCCGTTACCTGCTGTTCGACAGACACCTCATGTTTCAACCGGTAAATAACGAAAAGTGTATAGGCTCCAACCAGCAGAATCAGCATAAAGCCTAATGTGTAAATCACATAGGCATAAGGAGTCTCCCAAAACGAAGGCTTGACGGTTATCCGCAAGGCACGTTCGTTCTCCACCCAGATACCGGCTCCGTTGGTCGACTTCACACGAAAGACATAATTACCTTTCGGCAGGTTTGTATAAGTAGCCGTACGCTGTTTACCCACATAATTCCACTCCTTATCGAACCCGTCGAGCATATAGGCATACTTTACATTTTCCGGGAAACTCATATCCAGAGCAGCAAAAGAAAGCGTTACGGTGTTTTCCTTATGCGACAAATACAAATGCGACAAACTGTTCAAAGACTCAGGCAATACGGATTCCGGTCTGGGAACAACATCTTTATTGGCTATCTTCAAGCCCGACAATACAATGCCAGGCACATAAGAGTTTTTCCGTATCAGTTCGGGAGTAAAGCACAAAAGTCCTCTATTTGTTCCGAACAGCAAGCGTCCGTCTTCGGCACGTATTGCCGTACTTTCTTCAAACGAAAGCTCCTCTCCTATCTCCTGCTTCAGATAATTGTCAAAATGATGGTTGACAATATCCATCTTGCTCAGACCACTTTCCGAACCAATCCATATATCTCCTTTCGTATCTTCGGCAAGTGAAGAAGTACGTCGGTAGGAAGTCCGTCTTTTGCCGAATACGAAGTAAACAGGGCGTTACCTTTTTTATCAAGGCTCTTAAGCTCGTTCAGTCCTCCACCGAAAGTAGCAAAGAACAGACGTCCGTCGTGTGTAAGCAAGATATCGTATATATCGTTGCAGCTCAACACTTCACGCTTATTAGGCATGCACACGAACAAATGAAAATCAATCGTATCGGGACGTTCGAACTTTTCACTGAAAGCCAGCAGTCCATTGGAAGTAGCTACCCACAGCATACCTTTTTTGTCGAGCAACATACGACGTGCCTTATAGCAACGTTCCATTGGATACGATTTCAGATTATTGCGCGAGTTTATAAAACGGACACTTCCATCGCTCTCCTTTTCGATGTAATCGATACCTCCACCGAAAGTAACAACCCAGATACGACCGTAACTGTCTTCACACAAGTCGTACACATTGTTATGGCTCAGGCTATAGATATCGTTGGCATCGTAAGTATAATGAAGCATCTTATATCCGCTTCCCTGCGGTATCAGCTGAACGATTCCGTTTCCTTTCGTAGCAATCCAGATATTTTTTTTCGAATCCTCTATTATCTTATAGGCAGATCCTCTGAAAGGAGTACCAGTAAGTGATATGCGTCCGTCGACTGTAAGATAACCCTGCAACTGGAAGTCAAGAGAGTACACAGAAACTTTACTATTACGTGTACCTATCCACAACTGCTTACGGGAATCCTGACAAAGCGAACGTACCTGATTGGCATTGGTATCGTACTTACAGTTCTGCGGCTTAATCAACTGGAATTCGTTTTTGAAGAATGTAACCTTATCCAGTCCTTTGGAATGAGTGCCCAGCCATAAATTACCCTGATGGTCGAGCATCATAGCATGAAGTTTGTTTGAGAAGCGCCATGCATCTGTTCCCACTTCATTATAGAAAGGCTTCAGCTCATTACTTTCTCTGTCGAACCAAGACAGTCCTCCTCCTACCGGATGTACCCACAGATTGCCTTGCTTATCTTCGCAGACAGCAAACTTTGGAGCATCACCCGGTTCTTTTTCAACCGGAACCTGTTCCACCTTGAACACCTCCGTCGACGGATTAAAATGACAGACCGTACCAATCTTGTTTACTTCGAACCAGACCTCATTATGACTGTCGACATATATTGACCGTATCGGATGCTGAGAAAAATCAAATTCATTTTTCAGACCGTAATACTTCAGTGATTCGAGCGCTGTATCTCCCACAACGAAGCCCGACCGGCGGGTAGCCATAATGACCTTTCCTCCAGACAATTCCCGTATGCTTATCACATCGTCCTGCAAGCCCAGGTCTTTCAATTCGAATGTTTCATCCTTCAGCGAGTATTTCCATACCCGTCCTTTATTAGAGGTAAAATATACGTGTCCGTTAACGAATGCAGCCGAAAAAAAAGACTGGTTAGGCCGTCCGGATTCAGGATGCGTATTTACAAAAAAAGGAGTCTGCTTTCCATTATTACCTTCGATGCAAAGCAATCCATCTTTTGTAAGCAGCCACTCTCTGTTTTTCTTATCTAAAAAAACAGTCTTGATAGCAGTACCTTTTTCTTTTGAAGCAGTAGACAAATAAACTTTCGAAGCAAGTGTTCCGGTTTTCCTGTCAGGCACGACTCTGATACCTCCGTTTTTATCAGTAAGCAGCCATACGGTCCCATTATCCAACGGCAAGATAGAAGTTATAACCAAGTCTTTTTCAGCCCCATTTGCTGCAACTTCAGTAAATGCTTCCATCCGCTTATCGAAACGGAATGCCTTCCCATCGTAAGTAATGCACCATACATCTCCATACTTGTCGACCTGCAAATGGTCTACACGATTGGAACTCCATCGCATATCGTTTTCCTTACGGGCCTTATAAACCTTAAAGTCGTAGCCATTGAAGCGATTGATTCCATCCCACGTTGCAAACCATATCATACCGTCGTGATCCTGTACCATATCCATTACCGAATTCTCAGACAGACCATTCTCCTGAGAATAATGAGTAAACGTACAGTTCATTTGTGCCTGAGCTAAAGCACTGACGAACAAAAGCAAAAGGATATAAAAAAATTTTCTCATACTAAATTTCTGCTATTCGGACAAAAATAGGAAAAATTAAATGATTCCGCAAACATGAAAATCGGAGGGAGTCTAAAATTGTTTAAAATATTTCCCTTACAGAGATTCACTAGCAACCCAACCGATACGAACAAAAAACGGAGTATCCGCCATTATGCGAATCTCCGTTTTCGAATATTATTTAAAACCGGCGATGGGGAGGACCACCAAATCCTCCATGACGTCCGCCAGGTCCGGGAGGCGCAAAGCCGGGACCTCCCTTACCAGCTCCCTTACCGCCGAACAGGTTCAGACGATAGATGAAGTGTACCATGCAATAGCTATAAATAGCATTATACTCAGTATCCTGACGCATAGCAGCCGTAATCACACGACTGATATTGCTCTGGTTTCTCAATATATCATAGAACTGAATACTTACGGTAGCAGCATTTCCCTTTAAAAAGTCCTGAGAAATCTGAGCGTTCCAGATCAGTTCATCGGTATTCATACTCGACTCGGCATATCCTCTGCGGGAGTTCTGCGACAAATCTGTAGAAATGGACATATTCCACGGCAAACGCACATTGGTGCTGGCTCCATAAGCAAACTGGTAAGTATCCAGATTGTTGCTTTCCTGATAACTGTTTCTCGAATGGGTATAATCGAGTGAGCCATTCAGAGAGAACTCCCACCAGTCATTACGGTACGTACCTCTTAAGCGTTCACCCAGCGACAAGCGTTTGGTAATATTCTTGTCTGTATCAGAAACAAGATCCTTCTCGCTTATATAGCTCACCATATTCTGGTAATTTGCTCTGGTAAACGTATTGATGGTATATTTCTTGTTTCTCAAGGCAATGTTAGTTCCCACCATTCCGGTCAGGTTCCAGTTTCCGTTAATATTTTCAGGAGTAGTAACATATCCACCGGTTTCCGGATCGTAGACTTTGCGGTCGCTTATATTGTTCATGATGTTCTGGTAACGGAAAAATGAAAACATTCCCCGTTGTTTTTCCGTATTAAAGAAATTATATTCGGCACGCAATTCATTTGTAAATGTCGGCTTCAGTCCCGGATTACCGTTCTGAATATTAAGCGGGTCTGTATTATCGGAGATAGGCAGCAAATCTACCATGTTCGGCTGAGAAGCCTGTCCGCGATAACGCAAGCGCAACTGACTGGTTTTTGAGAAATTATAGCGGAAATCGAATGTCGGAGTAAAATTAAATACATTTCTGACAGTCGTTGTATCCAGATCACCTTTCTTATAAGAAGATCCGACTTCTGAGGCTGGAAGCTGATCCCGCATTCAAGCGCATCTTCTCACGTATCCAGCGGAAAGTAACATCCATCTGGTGATTATAATAATTATAGGCTGCACTCTTGCTCAAGTCGTTGTTGAGCACTCCCGGATTACTTTCATTCACTCCGTCACCAATCGTCCAGTTGTCACCCATATCGAATGTAGAATTATCTGTGGTAGAGTGTTTATACTGGAAATTGTAGCTGAACTGCAAAAATCCCCCGGTAAAAATCGGCTCACTGTACGTCAGACGCGCACTATAATCGTAGCTCTTTGTAGGAGTTGTAATATAGCGGTTCAATATTTCCATACGTTCTTCCGGAGTTTTCTGGAAATACTCTGTTTCCGATGTAGAAAACTGTTCACTGCTGCTATTGGTGTAATTATATTTTCCACGGAATGTAATATTCCGGCCAAGCTTGCCTAATCTCCGGTTCACGAGCACCGAACCTCCTACAGTCAGGTCATCACCTTTTTTCAGTGTATTCTTCAGCACCGTATTGATAATATCTTCTTCAGAAACCAGCGAAGTCAAGTCGTCCGTACCGAAAAGTTCATCAGTTGTATATCCAGGATCCTGACTGAATGAATAAGAGTTCTGTCCGTTGGTATTGTCGGTCTTACCATAGCTGATACGAGGGCGGAATACAAAAGTAGTCATGGTATCCGGTTTCCACTCGATAAAGGCATCTGCCACCAGCTTGGTAGTTTTATTGCGAGAATGGTCTAACGCGTTTTTAAAAGAACTGCTTTCCGATGATACAAAAGTTTCGGATGCCTGTTTACTGACAATATCAGCATCCTTATAATTAAAGTTGACACTTCCTTCAGTCTTCAACTTTTCTGTTTCAGTAGCAAAGTTCACACCTGCCATTTTCACAGCAGTCAGGCCGTTACCTCCCTTACGGAATCCTCCACCTCCACCGGGAAAAGCATTGTCATTTACGTTATTGACCGAACCGATGGCAGTCAGCTGGTTCTTGTTGCGGAAATGATTGATCATCACCTTTCCGCTATAACGGTCTTTCGTACCGGCAGCCAGATCGGTATTACCAATCCATCCCTGATTCATTCCGGGCTTCACACTCAGGTCGAGCACGGTTTCCTCTTCTCCATCGTCCACACCAGTCATTCGTGCCATATCCGACTGTTTTTCATAGGCACGTATCTTATCGATGATATTAACCGGCAGGTTCTTCATGGCGATATTAGGATCATCGGCAAAAAACTCCTTGCCGTCGATCATAATTTTCTTTATTTCCTTTCCGTTGATCGTAATCTTACCGTCATCGTCAATTTCAGCTCCCGGCAATTTCTTAACCAGTTCTTCCAGTGCAGAACCTCCGGAACACGATATGCAGAGCTATTGTATACCAATGTATCTTCAGCAGCAGTAACCTCTGGTGCCTGAGCTACAATGACAGCTCCTTCAAGCATAATTGCATCCGAGTGCAGGGAGATTGTTCCCAGATTAAGACGTGGTTTAGAACTCGTTAATGTAATAGGCTGAAAAGACGGCGAATATCCGACAAAGGAAACCTTCAACAGATATTTACCCGGACGAGCTGACAAAGAAAAGCGTCCGTCCAAATCAGTCACATTACCAGCTACCATCGAACTATCTTTCAACGCAAGAATCTGTACCGTAGCCTGCATCACCGGGGAGTTATCATCTCCATCGACAACTGTACCCGAAACTAAACCTTTGCTACCTCTGCTTTGTCCAAAAGCGTATATCCCACAGGATAACAGTAGCAGCCCCATAACCCAGTTTTTCATTATTCCGATCTAATCAAATGTTTTAACGCTGGTTTGACATCAAAACATTTTAAAGGTTTAATATTGCAACCTTTTTTAAAACTTATTTTTTTCTGAACGTTTTTTCTATACGATGCTTCTGATACAAAAACTCCCAACAAATCACACAGATAATCAGATAAACTATTCCGACAGAATTGTCGGCCACCTGCAAATCCTGGTTTACAGCTCCCTTTATCAGCATCACGATGTAATACACTCCCCAGATATATAAGGCATATTTCTATGGCTTTACTGCGCAGACATGCCGTCTCTTCGGCTCATCCTTTACTTTAGAGAGAAAAATCATGAACAGCGACAGCCAGACAATCAACTTAATCCCCAATTTTACATAAATCAGATTCCCGTCGTGTACCTGACCAAACATATACATCAACAAAGGCACAAAAACAGATAAAATAAGTAATGCGTATCCTGCTATTCTACAGGCAACCGGTAATATTCCTTTCATAAATCAATTTATTGGTAAATTCAGCACAAAAATAATTAATTGTCAACGTACACACATGTACTTTTTACTTTTTTTCTATTTTTGCAGGAAAAACAATAGATTTATGAGTAAACAAGAAGTTGTAATCTGCCATAACCTGGAAGAAAACCTGCAAAAGGCAGTCACCAGCAAAACATACGATAAATTATTTATTCTGACCGACGAGCATACGCGCACGTATTGCCTTCCGATTATCGAAAAATATCCGTTTCTTGCACAGGCAGAACATATTTGCATCGGAGTGGAAGATATTCATAAGAATCTGGAAACTCTTGCCTACGTATGGAGCCAGCTTAGCAACAAGGGAGGTACACGCCACTCACTGATGATCAACCTGGGCGGAGGTATGATAACCGACCTGGGTGGTTTTGCTGCTGCTACTTTCAAACGAGGTATCGACATGGTTAACATTCCTACTACATTACTGGCCATGGTAGATGCTTCTGTAGGAGGAAAGACAGGCATCAACTTCAATGGGCTGAAAAATGAAATTGGAGTGTTCACACCAGCCAATTATGTTCTGATAGACTGTGAATTTCTTAAATCACTCGATTATCCCAATATCTTGTCGGGATATGCGGAAATGCTGAAGCACGGACTTATCAGCAACACGGAGCACTGGAGCGAGCTTATCAAATTCGATATGGAGCACGTAGACTACAAGCATCTGCAACAACTTGTCGCTACTTCCATCGAGGTAAAAGAAAAAGTGGTAGAACAGGATCCTTTTGAGAAAAATATCCGCAAGGCCTTAAACTTCGGACATACCGTAGGTCATGCATTCGAAAGTTTTGCTCTGGAAACAGGAAATCCTGTATTGCATGGATATGCCGTAGCATGGGGAATGGTGTGCGAACTATATTATTCACATCTCAAGGTAGGTTTCCCAAAAGACAAGTTACGCCCTACCATACAGTTCATCAAGGAGCATTACGGGAAACTGGCATTCAGCTGTAAGGATTATGACCGTCTGTACGAGTTTATGAAACATGATAAGAAAAATTCCTCACTAGGCAATGTCAACTTCACCCTACTCGGTGAAATAGGTGATATCCATATCAACCAAAGTGCCACTCAAGATGAGGTATATGATATGTTCGACTTCTATTGCGAAACAATGGGCTAAAAGGCATTATTAAAGATATTACAGCGACAGCTTATTCTAAAAAAGCAGAAAAAAGCATATGAAATAATTTGCTAATTTAAAATAAAGCCTTACCTTTGCATCCGCAATTCGGGGTGTAGCTCAGCCCGGTTAGAGTACGCGTCTGGGGGTAATGAAATGAGCAAAGATTAGAAACATTACAATACAATATAAATCAAGGAGTTAAGCAAATACTTAACTCCTTATTTTTACCTGCGAATAAAATTTGATTAAAGTTTTCGGACAATTGGTGCAAATTCATCCAAAAACTTCTCCCAATCATTCCATTTGTATTTATTTGCCATACAAGGAAGAATAAAAATATCC
>ENA-OQHA01001056-OQHA01001056.1-human-gut-metagenome-genome-assembly--contig:-NODE-1056-length-11582-cov-2.494980_pt1 | contig 11582 bp, 19 predicted proteins | sample MGYA00242558_ERZ504707 | MGnify/ENA primary metagenome ERZ504707 (study PRJEB26092, sample SAMD00036197) | human gut metagenome | host: Homo sapiens | study: EMG produced TPA metagenomics assembly of... | reverse complement strand
AAGGGCATGGTTGGCAATCAAAGTCAAAATCTACGAAAGCTTTGTATGGGATGGAGCGTACGCTACAAAATGCGCATGAGTGTCAAGAACCATGAGAATTCGGAACCCTGGTACATACCCGGTTTCGGAAAGAATGCCGGAAGCAGCTTCAATCTGATGTATCACCTAATCTATAATCTTCCTTTCTAGATCATGAGTATACTGGAAATCTGGCTTTTGGCAGTGAGCCTTGCCATTGACTGCTTCACCGTTTCTATTACTAGCGGTATCATTCTTCACCGCATCCGATGGGGGATCTTCCTGAAAATGGCTTTTCTTTTCGGCCTGTTTCAGGCAGCCATGCCTTTTCTTGGATGGTTGGGGGCGAGCCGTTTCAATCACCTGATCGAAACGTATGATCACTGGATTGCCTTCGCCTTGCTTGCCTTTCTGGGAATCCGTATGATCCGTGAACATTTCAAGGATGAAGAAGAGCGGAGTTTCGATCCCACCCGAATGAAAGTCATTCTGACACTGGCTGTTGCAACCAGTATCGACGCACTGGCCGTAGGAATTTCTTTTGCCTTCACCGGCTTCCGCACATTGTCCTCTCTCCTCTATCCGCTGACAGCTATCGGAATTGCCTCATTCGTAATTTCTCTGGCCGGAAGTCTGATCGGAGTATTTTTCGGGAAACGCTTCAACCTGCGCGTTGAAATCTTCGGAGGTCTCGTACTGATCGGAATCGGTGTAAAAATATTGTTTGAACATCTATTAGCAAATCATTAAAACCCAACTGAATTATGCCCGCAAACAAAAAAACTTAAATGGCAGGTTCCGTTCCTGTTGGTACTGATTGTAGGTACTGTTCTGATCCTTCGGAAGCAGGCTCCTTATCAAACAGACCAGGGACTGGTATTCGGAACCATGTATAAAATCACTTACCAGTACAAAGAAAATCTGAAAGAAGAAATCGAGGCGGAATTACAGAAAGTGGACAACTCCCTTTCTCCGTTCAATAAAAAATCAATTATCACTCACATCAACAACAACACGGACAACACAGTCGACAGTATGTTTACCCGTGTCTTCCTGTTGTCCAAATCAATCTCGGCAGAAACACACGGAGCATTTGATATTACGGTTGCTCCGCTGGTGAATGCCTGGGGATTTGGTTTCAAGCATTCATCCTTCCTGATTCAACCATGATTGACAGCCTCAAACAATTCATCGGCATCGACAAGATCAATCTGGAAAACGGAAAGATCACCAAGAAAGACCCGCGCGTCATGCTGGATTGCAGTTCGGTTGCCAAAGGCTTTGGAGTAGACTGTGTCGCCCGGCTGTTCGACCGGAAAGGTATCAAGAATTACATGATTGATATCGGTGGCGAATTGTCAATGAAAGGCCAGAATGCCCAAATGGAAACCTGGCGTATCGGTATCAACAAACCGATCGAGACTCTCTTTCCGTCAATCAAGAGTTACAGACCATTCTGGAAATCACGAACGTAGGTATGGCGACTTCCGGCAACTACCGCAACTTCTATTACAAAGACGGAAAGAAATACGCACATACCATCGACCCTCGAAGCGGCTATCCTGTTCAACACAACATTCTGTCATCAACAGTTGTTGCCCGGGATTGCGCCACAGCCGATGCTTATGCTACTTCTTTCATGGTCCTGGGACTGGATTCAGCCAAAGCAATCTGTGCAGCCCACCCAGAACTGGATGCTTATTTTATCTATTCTGACGAACAGGGAAAAACGAATACTTTCTTCACGGAAGGCATGAAAAAGTATATCAAGAAATAACCTTCTCTTTCTGAGAATCCGATAACAGCAAAAGTGTGCGACGCATTACGGAAGGTAAACGTCGCACACCTTTTTATTTAAACTCGGTTTTCAGATATTCCCAATATCCTTTCTTTTATTTCATGGCCTGGAACTGCTCGATCAAAGAAGTCAGATTAGCCGTAAACAACCGGGCAGAGATAGCGAGCAGAATGATACCGAAGAACTTACGAATCACGTAAATACCACCTTTCCCCAGCAAGCGTTCGATACGGTCAGTCAGCCTCAATACAATATATACCCACACCATATTGACAATCAATGCCAGCACGATATTCAGCGGTGCATACTCAGCCCGTAGAGACAATAACGTTGTAAACGCCCCAGCACCTGCCAGCAAGGGAAATACCAGCGGGACTAATGTTGCTTCCTTTATCGGACCGGTATTTTTAAATATTTCCACATCCAGAATCATTTCCAGCGACATCAGGAAAATAACAAATGCACCTGCAACCGCAAATGAAGCAATATCTACCTGAAACAAACGCAACATTCCGTCGCCGACATAAAAAAAGCCTAACAACAAAGCAAACGCTATTCCTGTCGCTTTGACAGCATTCACCGAACGTCCCTTTTGTTTCAAATCCAAAATAATTGGAATTGAACCTATTATGTCAATTACTGCAAACAATACAATAAAGGCACTCAAGAACTCCTGAAAATTAAATGTTCCCATAATTTACACCTCGTTTTTTACTTACTCTCTGCAAAGATATTACTTTTTTATTCATCTGCAACACTCCTTTTAAACATTATCAGACGGTAAGAAACAATAAAAAAGGTAAAACCGATAAAAAGAATGAATTGAAAAACAGAATAAATGGTTACCTTTGCTTGTTAAAATATAACTTAAAAAGTTAATTAGACATGGAAGAAACAATGTACGATAAACTTTTGCAGCTTCCTCTTTTTCAAGGAATATGCAAGAATGATTTCACTACCATACTAGAAAAAGTTAAATTGCATTTTCACAAATATACACCCAACACCAGCATCGTCAAACAGGGAACAACCTGTAAACAACTGATATTCATCCTGAGCGGTTCTGTACAGTCCGAATCTGCCGACTCCCGTCATTCCTATACAATCGAGGAAACATTTACGGGACCACACGTCATAGAACCCTATTCGCTCTTCGGAATGCATACCAGCTATACGGCTTCCTATAAAGCGCTTACCGAAGTCACCGCGTTGATTATTGACAAATCCTATGTGGTGGCACAATTAAATAATTATGAAATATTCCGGCTGAATTATCTCAACATCCTGAGCAACCGGGCGCAAACCATTTACAACAAATTATGGAATGCACACATCGGAAATACCCGCAATAAAATAATCAATTTCCTGTTACTGAGATGTGCCAGTCAGACTGGCCCTAAAACTCTCTACATAAAGATGGAAGTTCTTGCCGAACTGATTGATGACACGCGCATCAACGTTTCTAAAGTGCTGAACGAATTCCAGCAACAAGGATTGGCCGAACTCAGCCGAAAGAAAATCATTATTCCGGAGCTGAAACCTTTAGCCGAGGAATATGAAAACTCATTTACTCTTCATTCATTAACCAAAGAATAATCACACCATATGTCAAATCCATTTTTAGAACCCTATCATACTTTACACGATGCCACTCCCTTCGACCGCATCCAGCTTTCAGACTATGAGCCGGCCATGCGTGAGGGAATGCGGCAAGAAGACGAAGAAATCCAACAAATCATAAACAATCCGGAAACACCGACATTTGCCAATACCATCCTTGCACTGGAACATGCCGGTAAACTTCTGGACAAAGTTACAACGGTTTTCTTTAATCTCATCAGCGCTGAAACATGCGATGAAATGGATGCTATCGCCGAAAAGATGATGCCCGAACTCTCTGAACACGGCAATAACATCAGCCTGAACGAAAAACTCTTTGCACGTATCCGTCAGGTTTATGAAATGCGCAATACGCTGAATCTGACAACAGAAGAGATGAGACTGCTGGAAAAGACTTACGACGGCTTCATCCGGAACGGAGCTAATCTGTCGGATCAGGACAAAGAGACATTCCGGAAAATCAGTATGGAACTGAGCAGCCTTACCCTGAAATTCTCTCAGAACCATCTGAAAGAAACCAATAAGTTTGAACTCCAGCTGACTGACAAGCATGAGCTGGAAGGTCTTCCGGAAAGTGCCATCGAAGCAGCTGCACAGACTGCCCGGGAAAAAGGCAAAGAAAGGATGGATCATAACCCTGCAGGCTCCCAGCTATGTACCGTTCATGAAGTACAGCAGCCGGCGCGATCTGCGACAAAAACTGTACATGGCCTACAATACGCAATGTACACACGATGACGAACTGAACAATCTGGAAATCGTCAAACAGCTAGTCAATCTGCGCATGCAACTGGCTCAGCTTCTGGGATACAAGACTTATGCAGACTATGTTCTCCGCAAACGCATGGCCGAAAACAGCGAGCATGTTTACCATTTGCTGAATCAGCTACTGGAAGCTTATACCCCGACAGCTCACAAGGAAGTGTCCGAGATTGAAGCACTGGCCCACCGTCTGGAAGGAAATGACTTCCAATTGATGCCCTGGGACTTCAGCTACTATGCCGAAAAACTGAAAAATGAGAAGTTCAGTCTGGACGAAGAACTTCTTCGCCCCTACTTCGAACTGAATCAGGTCAAGAAAGGAGTTTTCGGCCTGGCAACACGCCTGTACGGAATCACATTCAAGGAAAATCATGACATCCCGGTTTATCATCCGGATGTACAGGCCTACGAAGTATTCGACAAGGACGGAAGCTATCTGGCCCTGCTTTATACAGATTTTCATCCCCGTGCCGGCAAACGGTCCGGAGCCTGGATGACCAGCTACAAGGAACAGTGGATCGAGGAAAACGGAACCAACAGCCGGCCTCATGTATCTGTCACCATGAACTTTACCAAACCGACAGAAGACAAACCGGCCCTGCTTACTTTCTCCGAAGTCAATACTTTCCTGCATGAATTCGGACATGCCCTGCACGGAATGTTTCCAATACCCGTTTCCAGAGCACAAGCGGAACCAATGTTTACTGGGATTTTGTGGAACTTCCGTCACAAATCATGGAAAACTTCGCCATTGAAAAAGAATTTCTTAATACATTTGCCCGTCATTACCAGACAGGAGAACCCATGCCCGAAGAACTGTTGCAGCGCATTATTGATGCCAGCAACTTCAATGTGGCATATGCCTGCCTGAGACAAGTCAGCTTCGGACTGCTTGACATGGCCTGGTATACGCGCGAAACGCCGTTCGACGGAGATGTCAAAGCATACGAAAAAGCAGCCTGGACGCGTGCCCAGGTACTCCCCCAACTGGAAGAAACCTGTATGTCCGTCCAGTTCGGACACATCATGTCCGGAGGATATTCAGCCGGTTACTACAGTTACAAGTGGGCAGAAGTATTGGATGCCGATGCATTTTCCGTCTTCAAGGAAAAAGGAATCTTCAATACAGATGTTGCACAATCTTTCCGTGACAATATCCTGTCGAGAGGAGGAACAGAACATCCGATGATACTTTACAAACGTTTCCGCGGCCAGGAACCGACCATCGATGCCTTGCTGAAAAGAAATGGAATCAAATAACTTATACCTTATTATATATGCAAATACTGAAACGACTCATTTATCTTCTCGCCCTCCTGCCGATGATGCTGCTGAACAGCTGCGCCGAGGACGATGTCAACGAAATATTTGTCAGCGGCCAATGGGCACTGATCAATTACTATAACAACATTGACTGGGGAGGCAAGCTGAACAATCAGGGAACTCCCCAATACACCAAGCCACAAGATCTGGAAGAACTGCTGGCATATACTATTACATTTGATACAGACGGAACCCTTACAGGTACGCTCAGTAACGGGACCTTCACCGGAAAATGGAAAGCAGACGCAGAAGGACGGACTTTTCCATCAGCAGCATGAAGACCCCCGACAACCTGAAAGGCAAGGATAAAGAGTTCATCAGTTTCCTCAACGGTGTCAAATATTACAGAGGAGACAGCAAAACTCTTCAACTTGCACCTGAAGGCGCGACAACCTGTATCCAATTTGCACATCCCTGACAACCACTCAAAACAACACTGAAAATGGAAACAAACAACGAAACCAAACAGGAAATACTTGACAAGCGCTATATGCGTATGGCCATGATCTGGGCCGAAAACTCTTATTGCAACCGCCGGAAAGTAGGCGCATTGATTGTCAAAAACAAAATGATTATCTCCGACGGTTACAACGGGACTCCGGCCGGATTTGAAAACGTATGCGAGGACGAACACGGAATCACCATCCCATACGTTCTTCACGCTGAAGCCAATGCCATCACCAAAATAGCCCGGTCAAACAACAGCAGCGAAGGTGCAACCCTGTACGTTACTGCTTCCCCATGCATTGAATGTGCCAACTGATCATTCAGGCCGGCATCAAGCGAGTGTCTATGGCGAGAAATACAGACTGGAAGACGGACTGAACCTGCTGAAGAAAGCCAACATTGAAATCGTATACATTAATAAAGATGAGGAATAAGCCATGAAAAACAACACTACACGCTTTATCCCATTCCTGCTGGCCGTCTGTCTGGTAGGCGGTATAGCCATCGGAACATTCTATGCCAACACTTTCGGGAAACAAGCTAGGCATCATCAACACATCGTCCAACAAGCTGAATGCCCTGCTGCGCATCATTGACGATCAATATGTGGACACGGTCAAGATTGCAGACCTAGTGGAAGAAGCCATGCCGCAAATCCTTTCGGAACTCGACCCCCACTCTTCCTATATCCCGGCTAAGGACCTGGAAGCCGTAACAGCCGACCTGAAGGGCAGCTTCAGCGGAATCGGCGTCCAGTTCACCATACAGGATGACACCATTCATATCAACAGCGTCATTCAGGGCGGGCCGTCTGAAAAAGTAGCTTGATGGCCGGCGACCGCATCGTAGAGATCGACGACTTAGCCTTTGTCGGTAAGATCGTCACCAACAGCGAATCCATGAAACGCCTCAAGGGAGAAAAAGGAAGCAAGGTCAAACTGGGCATCTTCCGTCCGGGAGAAAAAGACATCCTGCACTTCACCATCGTTCGCGGAGACATTCCGGTCAAGAGCATTGATGCAGCATATATGATCAGTGACAAGTTCGGATACATCAAGGTGAACAAATTCGGAGAAACCACTTACCCCGAACTGCTGATTGCCCTGCCCAGCTGAGCCAGCAGAACTGTGAAGGACTGATCATCGACCTGCGCGGAAACACCGGAGGTTACATGGCCGCTGCCATCCAGATGGTCAACGAGTTCCTGCCCAACAAACGACTGATTGTCTACACCGAGGGAAGAAAATCTCCGCGCGAAGACTACAGCTCCAACGGAACCGGAAGCAGTCAGAAAATGCCGCTGATCGTACTCGTCAACGAAGGATCAGCCTCTGCCAGTGAAATTTTTGCCGGTGCCATCCAGGACAACGACCGCGGAACCATCATCGGACGGCGTTCGTTCGGCAAGGGTCTCGTACAGCAGCCCATCGAGTTCAGCGACGGATCAGCCATCCGCCTTACCATCGCCCGCTACTACACTCCTTCAGGACGATGCATTCAGAAACCTTATGAAAAAGGAAAAGAAGAAGAATACGAACTTGATCTGCTGACCCGCTACGAACACGGTGAATTCTTCTCTGCCGACAGCATCAAGCAGAACACAAAAGAAATCTACTACACCAGCCTGGGACGACCGGTATACGGAGGTGGAGGTATCATGCCTGACATCTTCGTTCCGCAGGACACCATCGGCATGACCAGCTATTTCCGCATGGCAGACCGACAGGGGCTGACCATCCGTTTCGCCTTCGATTATACCGACAGAAACCGGAATGCCCTCAAGGAATACGATACGGCCGAGAAACTGGAAAGCTATCTGAAAACCCAGAACCTGCTGAACACTTTTGCCAACTGGGCGGAAAAGAAAGGACTGAAGCGCCGCAACAACCAGATCCAGCAGTCGAAGAAACTCTTCGAAATCAGCCTGTATGGAAACATCATCTACAACATGCTCGGGCTGGAATCATATATCGAATATCTGAACCAGACCGACCAGACTGTACAGAAAGCCCTGGAAGTTCTGGAAGAAGGCAAGTCATTCCCGGTAGCTCCGGAACAGCCGGTCACCGCAAAGAAAGAAAAACATGATCAGGGAAAAGAAAAAACAACTGCGCAAATCGATCAGCCAAAAGAAAAAGCTGTATCCGGTCCGGCAACTTACGAAGTGGTCTTCCAGCTTGCTTAGCAAGCTGGAGAATCACCCGGCTTTCCGGCAGGCACATACCATTCTGCTCTATTACTCCCTGCCCGATGAAGTACAGACGCATGAATTCGTAGAGCGATGGAGCCGGGAGAAACAGATCATCTTGCCCGTTGTCAAAGGCGACGAACTGGAACTGCGCCAATATACAGGCCCTCAGGATCTGCAAAAGGGAAGTTTCGGTATCGAAGAACCTACCGGCGAACTGTACGATACCCCCGAACAGATTGAACTGACCATTGTTCCGGGAGTTTCCTTCGACCGCAACGGCAACCGGCTGGGACGGGGAAAAGGATACTACGACCGCCTGCTGCCACAGCTTCGGTCCTACAACATCGGCATTTGCTTCGGCTTCCAGCTGAGCGAAGAGATTCCGTCGGAACCTCTGGACCGCGTGATGGATGAAGTGTGGACCGAAGAAGGAAAAGTCAGCAGAAAATAATGTTCACGATTACCTGCGAACCGACTTGTGCATTCAGGTTACGAATCAGGAGCTGGCGTCCCATCGACAACTCCTGACGAAGAACCGATGAAGACAAATGTACATAAAGCGTCTGGTTACGGATATAGAGATTCGTGGTATATTTCGTGATGGTCGGTCCCACCACATCTTTCCAGGCCTCCACCAGCCGATACTCATTCAAGGGAGTTTCCAGTCCCTGCTGACGCAGCAGCTGACGGATCACGTCTCCCACCTGTTCCGTATTATTCCGCTTCATAAGTATCCTCCCCTCTTTCATTAACCATACCGTTGTCCACTTCGAACAGCTTGTAGTCTCCTTCTATTTTCTTCAGGATCTTGTCCAGATGATCCCGGTTGGTATCCGTGAATGAAAATCTGTCCGAAACTGTCACCGGCCACCAGCTTCACGATCTGCTCCACGCGTGAAGCATCCAGCTTGTCGAAAATATCATCCAGCAGGACAATCGGTGTGGTATGACTTCCCGTACGCTTCAGGAATTCAAACTGCGCCAGCTTCAGAGCAATGAGATACGTTTTGTTCTGTCCCTGCGAACCTTCCCGCTTGATGGGAAAGTCTCCCAGCTGCATGATCAGATCGTCCTTGTGTACACCTTTCAGGGAATATCCCATGATGCGGTCCCGCTGACGGCTGGCAGCCAGCAGTTCCAGCAGGTTTCCTTCCGCCGCATGCGATTCGTAGGCCAGGCTCACCTGCTCGCGGCCCTGAGAAATATAAGAATAATAAGACTGGAACACCGGAATGAACTCATCAATAAACTCCCGGCGCTTGCGATAGACCACCTCACCGGAAGCAGCCATCGCCTCTTCCCAGACAGCCATCAACTCCTCCTCGGGTTCCACTTCAGCCTTCAGCAAAGTGTTTCGTTGCAGCAAAGCCTTGTTATAACGGATCAGCGCGTCCAGGTATTCACGGTCGAACTGCGAAATCACCACATCCATGAAACGGCGGCGTTCTTCACTGCCGCCCGCAATCAGCAGAGAGTCGGCTGGCGAAACCATCACCAGCGGAATCAGACCAATGTGATCCGACAGACGCGTATACTCCTTTTTATTCCTCTTGAACTGCTTCTTCTGCCTTCGTTTCAGCCCGCAGTAGACCTCCTCCGGATCTCCGTCATCCGTCTCATAAAAGCCCTGCACAACGAAAAAGTCCTGGTCATGACAGATATTCTGCGAATCAACGGGATTCGTCGCACTCTTGCAGAACGACAGATAATATACCGCATCCATCAGATTGGTTTTTCCCATACCATTCCGTCCGATAATGCAATTCATTTTACGTGAAAAAGCAAGATCCACTTGCTCCAGATTCTTATAATTTAATATCGAGATGCGTTTAAGCCACATAATTAAGTCCTTGTTTGAAGCACAAAATTAACAATAAAAGCAAGATTGGGAAAAAAACCTGCCCGCAAATTTCATTAATACATTTAAATAAATTACTTTTGCTGTCCAAAATAGGATTACCCACGAAATAATAAAAAAGAATATAAAAATGACTGAACAAAAACATCATCACGACCCATTGAATGTTGATGAAGCTCTCAGCACTTCAGAAGCATTCCTGATCAAGTACAAAAATGTTTTACTGGGAGCCGTTGCGGCACTGGTTATCGTAGTTTGCGGTTATCTGGGATACAAACACTTTATCTCTGAGCCCAAAGAAGCAAAAGCATCTGAAGCCCTGTTCAAAGGCGAACAGTATTTCGGTGCAGAAAGCTATGAACTGGCCCTGAACGGTGACAGCCTGGGATATGCAGGTTTCCTTAAAATCGCTGATGAATTCAGCGGAACAGCAGCCGGAAATCTGGCAAACGCATACAGCGGTATCTGCTATGCACAGCTTGGCAAATATGAAGATGCCGTGAAATACCTCGACAAGTTCAACGGCAAAGACCAGCTCGTTGCTCCGGCTATCCTGGGAACATCGGTAACTGCTACGCACAGATGGGACAACTGGACAAGGCAGCCGCCACACTGATCAAGCAGCCAACCGCGCCAACAGCCTTTCATTAAGCCCAATCTACCTGATTCAGGCCGGACAGATCTTTGAAAAGCAAGGCAAGAATGCTGAAGCCGTAGAAGCTTACAAGCAGGTCAAGAACAAATATGCCAACTCATATCAGGCAATGGACATTGACAAATACATCGAACGCGCTTCACTGAAATAAGAAACGCCCGATGCCTGAAGGCCGCTGACTTCCCGCAACCGGAGAAACAGAGGCCCGTTACACGGATTAACACGGAATATTCTTATCCTTCCCTGTTAATCCGTGTAATTATAATCAAACCACAGATTCTAAAATTTAATTACTATTATCACCATGGCAACAGCTTATCACAATCTTTCTGATTACGACTTCAATTCAGTTCCCGATGCATCAGGCATGCGTTTCGGAATCGTTGTATCCGAATGGAACAGCAACATCACCGGTGCTCTGATGAAAGGAGCCATTGACACTCTGAAAAGCACGGAGCAAAAGACGAAAACATTCTGGTACAAACCGTACCGGGCAGCTTTGAACTGACTTTCGGTTCTGCCCAAATGATTAAAAGCGGAAAAGTCGATGCAGTAATCGCTATCGGATGCGTTGTACGCGGAGATACCCCTCATTTTGATTACGTATGTGCCGGAACGACCCAAGGCATAGCTCAGTTGAATGCAACCGGCGATGTACCAGTCATTTACGGTCTGATCACAACCAATACCATGCAGCAGGCAGAAGACCGTGCCGGCGGCAAATTGGGCAACAAAGGAGACGAATGTGCAATTACTGCAATAAAAATGATCGATTTTATTTGCAAGTTAAAATAAAAATCGTACCTTTGCAACGCAATTGAGAAAGGCACTGTTGAAAAGCTCTTCTCAATTGCAAAAGGGCAAATACCAGAGTGGCCAAATGGGCAGACTGTAAATCGTGCTGCTTACG
>ENA-OQHA01001055-OQHA01001055.1-human-gut-metagenome-genome-assembly--contig:-NODE-1055-length-11587-cov-4.145026_pt1 | contig 11587 bp, 17 predicted proteins | sample MGYA00242558_ERZ504707 | MGnify/ENA primary metagenome ERZ504707 (study PRJEB26092, sample SAMD00036197) | human gut metagenome | host: Homo sapiens | study: EMG produced TPA metagenomics assembly of... | reverse complement strand
AAGTGTTTTATACCCATTATAGCAGAAATCTTGCGTTTCCACAATATTTCTTGACTACACCGCCGGTTCCGTCTGGGTTGTGCTTTTCCTTTCTCCGCTTTTATTACATCTAATTAGCCATGAGCTGCTTCATGCCCTGGCTTTTGGCTCCGGGATTGTCGTTGCCGTAACCCTCCATTAAGTTAATGCACCCCAAATGCCAAGACCTGCGCCAAGCGCGATAACCAAAGTCTGCAATACACCAACTGCGCTGTTAAAGAAATCCATATAAACCTCGCTTTCTGCCGTTGTGCGGCTCAAAAAATGTTATGGAAAATGAAAAATGCCGCCGTTATTCTTCGGCGGCTGCGTCCTCGTCGGACAAATCTATTTCGTATATGTCAAAGGCTTCATCGGGCTTTACGATTGCCGGACGGGTAGACATATACCGTTCCACGTCAAAAGCGTTTCTTTTGTCGAAGTCGGAAAGGTATTTGTAGTTCGGGTGTTTCGTGATGTCGTATTTGTCGCTTAAAAAGGGACGCACACCGCGTAGCTGCAAAATACATTTCCCACCGTCCATAACTGCTATTTCGTCCTGTGTCATCAGCTCCTTTCCTAATTTTTGATAATTCAGTCCATGAGAAACCTGCGTGCCGCGATTTTCGGAAGTGTTGAAACTGTCGATTGTTTCCCGTCCCAAGTTATCCGAAATCTCTTTTGCATTTTTCCCACGTCCTCCCAAAAACAAGGTGCTGTCGGCATTATCAAGTATGATTTCTGCCGCGTCCCTGTAAATGGCTTTTAGCTGGCTCTGCGATTGCAGAATGATAGAAGCGGACATTTCCCTACTGCGGATTGTAGCAATCAATTTATCGAAGCGGGGTATCTGTCCGATGTTCGCAAACTCGTCAAGCAAAAAGCGGACGTGAACAGCAATTTGCCGTTGTATTCGTCGTCTGCTTTATCACAAAGCAAGTTGAAAAGCTGTGATTGCAAAATAGCGATAACAAAATTAAAAGTGTCGTCGGTATCGCTCATTATGAGGAAAAGCGCGGTTTTCCGGTCGCCCAATGTGTCAAGTTCCAATTCATCATAGGACATGAGTTCCCGGAGTTCCTCTATATCAAAAGGGGCAAGCCGCGCACCGCAAGAAATAAGGATTGACTTTGCCGTTTTGCCCGCCGCCAATTTGTATTTTTTATATTGCTTTACCGCGAAATGGTCGGGGCTGCGTTCTTCCAAATCGGCAAAGAGCAGATCAACGGGGCTTTGGTATTCCTCGTCGTCCTCGCGTGCTTCGCTTGCATTGATAAGTTCAAGCAGCGTTGTAAAGTTCATTTCCTCGGCGGGGGCTTCATACCAAATGTAGCCGATCAACGCGCAATATAGTAACCTCTCGGCTTTCACCCAAAAATCTTCCGCGCTCTTTTCTCCCTCGCCTTTGGTATTGACGATAAGGGTATTGACAACCTTTAACACGTCCTTTTCGCTGCGGATATAGACAAAGGGGTTATAGTGCATACTTTTCCGAAAGTTTATCGTGTTCAGTACCTTAATGCGGTAGCCTGCCCGTTGCAGCAGCTTTCCGCACTCGATTAGGACGGTGCCTTTCGGGTCGGTCAAGACGTAGGAAGAATGAAGCTGCATTAAATTAGGCTTTACGAAAAACCTTGTCTTGCCGCTGCCGCTGCCGCCGATCACCACGACGTTTTTATTTCTCGCGTATTTCGGCTGCTTCGGGCGGCTGTTCATGGTAAGGCGTTCGGTCTGCGTCAAAATGATGTTGTTCTGAAAATCCGGGTCGATATAGGGCTTTATATCTTCGGCGTTGCCCCAACGTGCGCTGCCGTATTCTGCGCCCTTGCGGTATTTGCGGGCATTTTTCCCTTTGAAATAGACAATCAGACGGATAACCACCGCGCCCACAATGCCAATAAGCAAATCCAACGGGTGAACGCTCGGCAAGGCATTTGAAAACGCTTCGGAAAATCCCTGTGTGATATTGAGTATCTTTTCGGAAATATCCGCGCCGGGGGCAAGCCGCACCGCCTGTCCCACCTTATCAAAGAGATAGACAAAGAACACATACGGGATATTCGGGATTATCAGCTTTTTGTAGTTTATCTGCTTCATATCTCGCGCCCCCTGTCTATTTTCTTTACCTTGTCGCGGGCGGCGTTAAGCTGCTTCGCCTTGTCCTTTGCTGCGGCAAGGGCTTTGCGGATAGAGGGCTTTTTATCCCTGTTCAGCTTCTTTGCGGAAAACTCTTGAAACGCTGCGGTCATAACGTCCGCGTCCCTGCCTTTGAAAAACACAAGGTAACGGGTCTGTTCGCCCTTAACCTTTTTCAGCGAAAAATCTATGTTGTATTTCTTCGCGGTACTCTCAAAGGCTTTGATATTGCTGTCGGTGATCTCGATGTTGGAAACCCCCGCATTTTGCTTCATAAGCTGCCGCATGGTCTGTTTCCCATGCGGTGCTTTGCTTTTCTGCTCCAAAAACTTCTTGATTGCTTTCTGTAACGCCTGTTCGGTAAGCCTTGCCGCGCCTTTTCCCACGTTGACGGATAGGGCAATCGTTTTTTGGGTTACTTCCTCCTGCAAGGTATCAACTCCTTTCCCGGTAAACTGCGGCTATGCTCATTTGCTGCCGTAAAAGTCGTGATTGACAAGGGCGGTATAGTAGCTGTCAATGGTACTCGGCGCGTTGAACAGCACCGCTTTTAGATACTGCTTGATGTTGCGGATTTTGGTTGTGTTCTCCCTCATGCAGTCCAAAACAAACTCAACGTGGCTGCTGTTCAGCTTCATAAACTTTGATTTGACAAGTTCGGCGGGGTAGTCGTCCCCGGCGATACGGATTGTCTTTCGGGCTGTGCAGACGGTTTCCAGCATGATTTCTACAATCTCGTCCAAACGGTCTTTATCCATTTTGGGGTCTTGAATGAGAATGTCATAGTCGATGTTTTCTTTGATGATTTCCCGATAAATCTCTATTGCACTGTTTGTTTTCGCTTCCGTTCTTTTCCTTTCCGGCGGCGCAGCCGCTTCGTCCTGCTCATAAGGCAAGGGATTTAGGGAATGGAAAGGAATGGAATGGGTACTTGATAGATCAGTAATTGATTGTTCTTTACTTGATATATCTTTATTTAATTGCGTTGGATTTTCCAACGTAGGTTTTTCCTGCGTAGGTTTTTCCAACGTTGGATTATCCAATGTTGGATTTTCCAATGTAGGTAAATCCAATATAGGCGGCTGTCCGCCGCTGGTAGCTGCTTCCGGCTCTCGCGGCTGCGGCTGCTCGTATATGACGTAATCTGCGCCCCGCAAGCGTCCCTTTTCGTCGCGCTCCCGGCTGCGCACGATATATCCGGCTTTTTCGAGTTCCTTTACCGCTTCGCGGATTGCGTCGATCTTCTCCCGGTTGATATGGGATAAGCCCGCAAGTATAATCCCAATCTTCGGGCAGCGAAAGCATTTGCGACAACAAGCCCTTTGCCTTTAAGGACAATTCCTTGTTTCGCAAGTGGTGGTTGCTCATAACGGTATATCCCGTATTTCGCTCCACTCTGAAAACTGCCATATTTCCTCACTTCCTCTCTTGGTATGCGTGGACAATTAGAAAGCCGTTTTCGGCTGTTTTGGTATTGCAATATGCCCTTTGCCGTTTTCGCGTCTGCAAAGCCGCATGGCACAAGGCTTTTGCCCGTCTATTTGTCCATGCTGGCGTGCGTTTTCCGCGTCCTTTTGCCGGGGCAATAGGGACACTCTTTGAAAACGCAAAACTCATATTTCCATTGTGGGCGGTAGAAACGGCAAGTACCGCAATCTTCATCATCTCCGGCACAACCGGATTGATAGCGGTCAAATCCCGGCTTCTGCTGCATGATCAGTTCAAACGCCCGCTGCTTGCCCTTTGTGAAATACATTCCGGCTGCGCTCCTTTCCTGCGGGCATAAAAAAACGGCGTTACTTTCTCCCCAAAAGGGGTTAAGGTAACGCCGCTTGTGTGCGTATTCAGTTTTTAACACATTCCCTGTCTATCCGCTGTCCGCAAAACCATTGATTTTATTAGCTTTTTGCCGCTATCGCTATCACACCTCATTATTCAACCGCCCCGGCTTCCAGTCCATGATTGCCGAAATCGAAGCTGGGCATATTGCAACGGTCATTGTAAAAGACATGAGCCGTTTTGGACGGAACTATCTGGAAGTTGGATTTTACACCGAAATTCAGTTTCCATCAAAAGGTGTTCGGTTCATTGCCATCAATAATAATGTAGACAGCGCCAATCCAACAGACAACGACTTACGCCCTTTCTGAACATTATGAACGAGTGGTACGCCAAAGATACCAGCAACAAAATTCGTGCGGTGTTCAAGTCCCGGATGCAGGACGGCAAACGGTGCAGTGGCAGTATTCCCTACGGGTACAAACGGATTCCCGGTGATAAGCAGACGCTTTATGTGGACGAAGAAGCCGCTGCCGTTGTCCGTAGAATCTTCGATATGGCAGCCAGCGGTGCCAGTCTTGCACAAATTGGCCAGACTCTTTCGGATGAAAAGTGCTGATCCCGTCTGCATATGAAGAACAGTATCATCCTGAATCTGCTCGGCACCATTCGTACCACGACCCCTATCGATGGAATACGACCACCTTGACCTATATTCTTGACCGGCAGGAATACCTCGGCCATACAGTGCTATGTAAAAGTATCCGTGAGAACTTCAAGTTGAAAAAGCGCCGTGCTGCAACCCCGGAAGAAAGGATTATATTCAAAAACACTCATGAGGCTATCATCGACCAAGAAACATGGGATAAAGCACAGAGGCTGCGCAAGAGGAATCCGAAAAAACTTCCGAGTGGAACATACTCGCACCGGTTAGCCGGAATGGTATTCTGCGCCGACTGTGGCTCCCGAATGAGCTTTTCCAGCCCTGAATCCAAACATCGGGATTCTGATGTAGTGTATGATTCGGATTCTTCATGGCAGTGCAGCAAATACCGTAATATGTACGTTTCCTGCACATCCCATTTTATCAAGACCTCAACCATTGAAGCCGCCATTCTGAATGCAATCAAAGCGATGACAAAAGAAATTATTGAAAACGAGGATGAGTTTGCCGAGCAGCTTCAAGCTGCATGGGAAAACCAAAACACGCACGTATCTTCCGAGAGCAAAAAAGAACTGCTTTCAGTTCAAAAAAGAATAGACGAGTTGGACGCTTTGATTCGGAGCCTGTATGAAAACAGCGTTTTGGGGAAAATCCCGGAACGACAGTATCGGCGGTTAATGGCGCAATATGATGAGGAACAAACTGTTTGCGAAGCTCGCATTGCCGAGTTGAAGAAAGAACTGGACAACGTTGAAATAACGAAGGTTGACCTGAAACGCTTTGTCAAACTGATTCAAAAATATAAAGACTGTGAAGTTTTGACCGATGAAATGTTGTACGAACTGGTAGAAAAAGTGGTCATTCATTCCGCATCCGGCGGACGGACGATCTACCGTCAGCAGCAAATCGACATCTACTTCAATTTTATTGGTGATACGTTCCCTAGTCAAATTGAGATTAGCCGCAGCGACAAGAAAAATCTTACAGAACAGCAACTTGCCAAGCGTAAGAAATATCAGAAAACTGCCGGGGAAAACCGCAAAAAGAAACGTGCTGCTCTGCGTGAAGCAGCTAAAACCGATCCACAGGCGGCAGCAGAATATGAAGCACTCTTGCAGAAAAACCGGGAACGCTGCCGCCAATATGCCCAAAAGAAAAAGCTGGCTCAACAGGAGCCTGCTGATACAGTCCACATTCAATTTGAACCGCCTGAAGAAATGAAAGGAGAATCCGCATGAACGAACTGAAAAAATTTATCCATGACAACACCAACGGTTTGGACTACACCCTTGTCAACGACCACTATCTGCCGAACCTGACCGCAGCAGCCCCGGCAGAGCACCCCACCGGGCGGTGGGGTCGCTTACATAAAATGTACCTGAAGGAGCAGCATCCCGTCCGGTATAACCAACTGCTCCTGTCCGGGGAGTTGGGCGGCTATCTTGCCAAGCTGGACAAGCAGGCCGAGGAACAGCTTGCCCTTACCATCCGGCAGATGCAGGATGCCGAGGGCGTAACCGAAGCCCTGAAAGTCGAAAACCAACTGGAATGGGTACGCCGGATGAACAGCATCCGCAGCCGTGCCGAAGAAATCATCAAGACCGAGCTGATTTTTGTCTAATACAATATCGCATCTCTGACCGCTCTGCATGGCTGCAAGGCGGTCTTTTCGTTACATCGGGTCTGCACACGGCAGGCCCTTTTTTGATACGGAGGTATACGCCTATGAAACTGACTTTTGACGAAAAGAAGCTGCTCTACGCCTACGGCAACCCCGATTTGGCACTGACCCGCAAGCGGCTGTATGAAGTTGCAGGCCTGACGGTTGACCCTGACCTGAACCGGCTGGTGTTCGACTTCGTCCGCAAGCTGGAGAACGAATCGCTGCATCTGGAACGCTGGTACGACCAGATGTTCTACTTCGTGCGTGCGGAGATGGAGTGCTATGCCGGGATGCAGAAGCTGGCGCAGGACATTGAGAACGATGAGGACTGGGGGCCTGAGATGTTCAAGGAGGACGAAGATGACGAACGCACTGATGCCGTGTAAGCTGGAAACGATGATTTACGACTGTGGGGATGGGACTTACAGCGTGTTCACGCTGAATCCCGTCTTGCAAAAGCAGCTTGCCAACCTTGCCGTTCAGCATCCGAAGATGTGCTGGAATCAAAAAAGTAGTGGCATGGCAGGCCAACAGTATCGGTTAAATTCAGAAGTGAAAATTTATATCTGAGTATTCTTCTCGAAGATGCCGAAGTTGTTTCCGGCATCTTCGTACATAAAATGTAACAATCGCCAAATTTGAGCAATCATTTATGTTGAATCTGCTTATATTCTGCCTGTCGTTAACGAAAAATTGAAAAAATCCCATTTGTGTGATATACTTCATAATAATGAAAGACAAAGAGGGTGATATATAGTGGCAGTAACATACAAACGATTATTTCACCTGATGATTGACCGAAACATTTCCAACACTGAGCTTATTTCAAAAGCAGGTGTTAGTGCTAATATTTTCACCCGTATGAAAAGAAATCAGTATATCGCATTGGACTCAATTGAAAAAATATGTTCCGTGTTAGACTGCCAAGTTGATGACATCTTGGAGTTTACGTCAGATGGCAGTGATGACCAATCAAAAGGAGATGTAAAAGATGAATGAAGATAAATATGAGCGCACCATAGATGAGCTTGAAACCCATGCCTGCAAATGGTGGCCGAAAGAGGTTCGTGAAGAAGCTCAAAAAATTAGCATTTTACAAGCATTGTTGGATTCGCAAGATAAATTTATCGCTATATTGAAACTTGCAAACAAAGCAGTTCCCTCAAGCCTGTTTAATCTAATCGATGCCGCCGGTTTTTCATACAACCTCTTTTTGAAGCATCTTGTTGTTTTGGTTGACTTTGGCAGCGAACCGCTTCAACGAGTCAACAAAGATTTTCGAGAGCTATTTCCTGATGGAAATTTGTGTTCGACATTGGAAATGGCCCTTGTGAATATACATTCTCCGCATTGCCTGTTTCTGGTGTTCTGACCAATAAACGCATGAAAATCGACACCTTGGAAAACTTGGCTTCTACTCGTGCAGATGTAAATCTGTGCAAAGATTTGATTATGTTATTGACTTTTGGTGGTGCAGCAGTTGAAGCAAGTAACCGTGCTATTTTCTTTAAGTGTACACCTTATGAATACCTTGGAGATGATACTGAGGTTGAAACTTTCGTCCGGCAAAATTACATTCGCGTAAGTAGAATCATTAGCGGTAAGACTGCTTCTGATCTCGGCAATGTAGCTCAACAGTATGTGGTGGAATATTTAACTACTACTTTAGGCGAGAATTATTGCGTGAAAAGCAACGGTACAATTCCGGGTGTCACTCAAAATGACGGCGATACGTTAACAAACTTTGATGTTGTAGTAGACCGTGTAGATGACCATGGCCGTCACAAGAAGTATGTTGCCATTGAAGTAACTTTCCAAGAAACCACAAATAGTACGATTGAACGTAAAGGCGGTCAGGCTCGTGACAGATTCGAGAAAATCGCTAATAGCCGAAACTACATTGCTTATATTATAGATGGTGCTGGTAATTTTGCAAGAAGAGCCGCTGTAAGGGTACTTTGTGAAAACAGCCATTGTACTGTTGCATATACTCCGGAAGAGTTCCAGTTGCTGACGGAGTTTATTAAGGAGAGAATTGGATGATAAGAACAATTGATTTGTTCGCTGGTGTTGGAGGTATCCGTCTGGGTGCTGAGGCGGCACTAAAAAACATGGTATTGATTCTAAATGTGTTTTGTCCAGCGAAATCAATGAAAAACGCCTGTGAGACATAACCAGCTGAACTTCGGCGAACATCCTTGCGGTGACATCCATGAAATCACTGAGATTGAACCGTTTGACTTTTTGCTTGGTGGTTTTCCGTGTCAACCGTTTTCGTACGCAGGCAAGCGAAAAGGATTTGGTGACACTAGAGGTACGTTGTTTTTTGAAATTGAGCGTATCCTTCAAAAGTACCAGCCAAAAGCTTTTCTTCTCGAAAATGTAAGAGGTTTATATACGCATGATGAAGGGCGTACTTTTGATACTATCATGTCAAAACTCCACGATTTAGGATATGGAACTTATGATATGTTGCTTAATAGTTCCAACTTTGGAGTACCCCAAAATCGTGTGCGTTTATATATTCTCGGAATCAAAAATGCTACGCCCAAAATGTCACTAAGAACTAATCTAGGCGCGACAGATTCTCATGACTTTAAGCGAAAGTATGAACAAACAAATTTCTTTGAGCTTGGCAATTCTCAGTCCAAACGGATGGTCAGGGATATAATTGAAGAAACTGTTGACGAAAAATATTACTGCTCTAAAACCTTTGAAAATCAGTTGCGATCTGTTGTTGGCGATGATTTGTCAAGATTAAATGGTTGCCGACTCATTGACTATCGTGGCGGTCAATCTTTGCACTCATGGGAACTCGGAACAAAGGGACATTGTACTCCCCAAGAAATCAAGTTTATGAACCTCCTTATTCAGAATCGTCGAAAACCGATTTTTGGGAAACAGCAGGACGGAAAGAAGCTTAGCCTAGAGCAAATACAGACCTTTTACACTGATAAAGATATTCTGGATGTAATAGAGTCTTTGAAGCAAAAGGGCTACCTGAAAGAAGATAATGGAAGATTTAACCCTGTATGTGGAAATATGTCTTTGAGGTCTTTAAGTTTCTTGACCCTAATAGCATTTCTATTACGCTAACCTCGTCCGATTCCAATCGTCTTGGCGTTGTTCAAAATAATCGACCGAGGCGAATTACACCGAGGGAGTGTGCAAGACTTCAAGGTTTTCCAGATAGTTTTATTGTAAATCCCACAGATGCTTTTGCATACAAGCAGTTTGGAAACTCCGTTTCCGTTCCAGTGATCGAAGCGGTTGTAAATGATTTTATTGAGCAGAACAAAGACGTGCTGAACTGGAAATAACGTAATTTAATATTTTTGTGGTTTGAGTTTCAGAAAGGAGGTTGGATGTTATGGCAAAATCGATTCCCGCTTTGGTAACGCCAGAGGTTCTTGTTTGGGCGAGAGAATTGGATGCCATTTCTGTTGATGAAATTGCATCTAAAATGAAAATCCCACCTCAAAAAATTGAAGAATGGAAGATGGAATATCTTACCCGACATTGACTCAGGCAAAAGAACTGGCTAGGCAGTATAGGGTTCCGTTTGTTTACTTCTATCTTCCGGATACGCCTCAAAAGAAGAAGCGACTTAGCAAAGTGGACTATCGTGCTTTTGGAAACATGGGTGTTCAGAGTACAGAATCTCGTGAATTAAGATGGCTCTTAAGGGACATTGAGGATCGCCGAGACTCCATGTTGGATTTGTACGAGGAAATCGGCAAGAAAACGTTGGATTTCCCGATTAAAGTTGATGTGAAAAGCAGCAACGAGGAAATCGCAAAGGTTATTCGAGAACTGCTAAATCTGAGTATGACTACCCAAAAGAAGTTCCGCTATCCCGAAAAAGCATTATCCCATTGTGTAGAAGCTCTGGAAAAAAAAGATGTACTTGTATTTCAAGCTACAAAAATAGAAACGAGTGAAATGCGAGGATTATCTGTTGCGTATGAGCAAATGCCGATAATCGTTCTGAATCGAAAAGACGAACCTTCGGCAAGATTATTTACCCTCTGTCATGAACTTGTTCATATTGTCACTCGTACATCTGGAATTTGCACAGATGTATCTGAAAATTCCACTTCTAATAATGAATTGGAATTACGATGCAATCAAATTGCAGGAATGGTGTTGGTTCCGAAATCGAGTATTGCCAAGCACCCAATTATAAAAGAGATTCAAATCTATGGCTTTGATGATGGACGTGTCGGCAAAATAGCAAAAGACTTTGCGGTAAGTAAGCAAGTTATTCTTCACTGCCTTTGGGAACTCAACATTATCTCTCAGCCGTTTTATTATGAAACGCTTAATCGGTATTCGGATGAGTATAAAGCGTATAAAGCTCAAAAACCCAAAAAAGGTTTTCTTCCGCCAGTCACTGATACTGTGTCACAAGTTGGAAAACTATACGCAAGGACAGTATCAATGCTTACTACGCAGAGAAGATAACGGCAAGAGATACGTCAAGTTATTTACTAAATCTCAAAGCTAAAAATTTCGGAAAACTGGAAAGGTGGTGCTTCTAGTGGGAGACAAATATGTATTTGATGCTAACATATTTATCAATCTACATCAGAGGCAACCAAGAGATGTTTATCCTTCTGTATGGAATAAAATTGATGAACTCATGGCGAGTGGAACGATAATATCGAGCGTGAAGTTTATGATGAGCTAACAAGAAGTGACGATTCGTTATCCGAATGGGCGAAAAGTAGGAAAGAATATTTTTTACCATCTGAAATTTCCATTCAAGAAAAGGTTCGCAAAATTTTATCAGAGCATCGTGGGCTTGTTGAGGGCGGAAAGAAACAAAACAACGCAGATCCTTTTGTGATAGCTCTTGCGCAAGAACAGCACTGCGCATTGGTTACAGAAGAAGTTCGCTCTAATAGTCTTAATGCTCCCAAAATCCCCAATATTTGTGATGCCTATGGGGTTACATGTATCAACTTTGTTGGGTTTACCCGTGAGATGAAACTGACTTTTTAATAGCAATATAGCAGGAAGCAACTTTCGTAGGAGTAGATGCTTCCTGCTTTTGTATTCCTTACATATACCAATCATAAAAGAGGAGCGTGATGCCATGACCCAACCCAAAACCGACCTTGCCTATCTCCGCAGCGAAAAAGCCAAAGCAGAGCAGAAGCTGCGCTCTTGTCAGCATCGGGAAAGATCCTTGAACGCAGGATGTCGGAGCTGAACCGGAGAGAGCGTGTGCATCGTCTTTGCACCCGTGCCGGAATGCTGGAAAGCTTTCTGGTCTGTCCGGGAGAACTGACCGACGATCAGGTGATGGAACTGCTGAAAATTGC
>ENA-OQHA01001054-OQHA01001054.1-human-gut-metagenome-genome-assembly--contig:-NODE-1054-length-11597-cov-1.969747_pt1 | contig 11597 bp, 21 predicted proteins | sample MGYA00242558_ERZ504707 | MGnify/ENA primary metagenome ERZ504707 (study PRJEB26092, sample SAMD00036197) | human gut metagenome | host: Homo sapiens | study: EMG produced TPA metagenomics assembly of... | reverse complement strand
CATGGAATCGAATCCCCTGTGCGGCCAGCTTGAGCTGTCCATCACAAGGTTGCGGGAGAAATCAGCAGGCTCGATCTGCACCTGCACGCCCAGCGCTTCGGCAAACTACCGGGCCGTTGTGACCATGTCGGCATCGTTCCCGCTGCCAAATTGTACACACCGCCGGGCAGCTGCAAGGCGGGAAAGAGCTGTTCCACCACTTCCCGCACCCAGCTGACACCCCGGTGATCGTGTGGCGAAAAGCGAACGGGAGTACCGTTTTGTGCGGCCTGCAGCAGGTTCAGCGGCAGATTGCCCGGAGGGCAGGCCATCACCGGCAGATCGTACATCCAAGGGGCCCGCAGAAGCACTGCCTCCGGGCAGAGCGCAAGGACCCGCTCCTCGGCCTTCAGCTTGTGCTGACCATAGGTGTTGGCGGGGGAGAGCGGCAGCGTTTCGGGCAGGGGGCCGGGTCACACCTGCGTACACCTGATCCGAGCTGAATGAGATCAGCTTGGCCCCGGTGTCCCGTGCAGCTTTTGCCATCCAGATGGGCAGATCAACGTTGGCACGCCGGGATTCCTCCGGGTGCTGCTGGCAGTAGCCGGTATCGGACAATGCCGCCAGATGCAGGATGACATCCGGCTGCATGGTTTCCGCAAAACGGCGAATGGCGGATTCATCGGCAGCAGCCAGAGATCGCGCGGGAAGGTGAAAAGCTCTGCACGGCCCTGCCACTGGTGCAGTACCCGGGAACCCACAAAGCCGGAGGAGCCGGAAATTAAGATTTTTTCATGATGTTTTCCTTGCGCGTACTTTTGCAAAACGCACTTGTTCTAAAAGAATGCTGACGGTCTTAGAAGTATCAGTCCACGAGAAACCGCCATCGTAACGGGTCAGCGTTGCATCATCTGCCAGAATGTCAATCAGTTCATCCTGCTCTGGCATGAGCCGGGCGGCCCGCAGGTCAAATAGGTGTCCCGCGTAACAAACAGCGTGTAAGGACTTGAAACCTCAAACCAGATAGGCTCGTTGTTTTTACTGAACGTGCGCATCAGGGCTTCCCACCGGGTCTGTGTGACGCTCAGGAACACAATGGGGGTGTCCCTGTAATAACGTACCTGATAGCCGACTGTGGTGTAATAAACTCCTGTCTTTGCATTCCTGACTGCATTTTTCTGAATGGTGTGGATAGACCCGTAGGAATCAGAGGGAAGTACTTCATGGGTCTCTTCTACTACAAGATCTTCGACCGGCAGGTCCACATAAGAGTGCATCATCCAGTAGCGCCAGCCAAAGAAAGCGCAGATCAGGGCCAGCAGTCCGCCCACAGCGGCCAGCGTGATTTTTACCTGCCGGGCGCGCAGATTCTTTTTTACGGTGCTCAGGGCCTCAGCGGCCTCAGCGGCCTGCTCTTCCTGTACCGCAGTTTCCTGGGGCGGGGCGTCCATTTCAGCCAGCAGGGCAGAGCAGGCGGCACAGTCGCTCAGGTGCTCTGCCACATCGGCGGAAGTCTGTTCGTCGCAGACGTGATCTTTATAAAGGGGCAGAAGGTCCTGAACCAGGTAGCAGGGTAGTTTCATAAGATGGCCTCCTTCATTTTCATTCGGGCGCGGTAAAAGGTCACCCGCGCCCAGCTTTCGGTCTTGTGGTGCAGTGCGGCGATCTCTGCAAAGGTCAGTTCGCCGTAGACCCGCAGCCAGAACACCTCCCGGTACGGTTCGGGCAGGGCATGAAGCTTCTGGTAAAGGCTCAGTGCTCCTTCCCGCTGCTCCAGTTCCTCCCCGGCAGGGGGCGGGGCTGGGCACATCCGTCAGAGTGTCGTCCAGCGGGGCAGTTCCCGCTTCTGCCGCCGGTATGTATCCGTCAGGGTGTTTTGGCAATCTGACACAGCCAGACATTCAGTGCACAGCCGCCCTTGAACCCGTCAATGGCATCCAGCGCCTTGTAAAAGGTCTCCTGGGTCAGTTCTGCTGCCAGTTCCTCGTTTTGGCACAATGTCATCAGGTAAGCGTACACGGGCTTGTAATACTGCAGATAAATCTGCTCAAAACTGCGGTGCTCCATGTGCGCATCCCTCCTTTTGGTGTGTTTTGGAACCGGTTCGCCCATAAGACGGCAAAACCGCCGGAACGTTACAAGTTTTCCGAAAAAATTTTCAAAGACCAAAAAGCCGCCATGGCCTACCCAGAACCACAGCGGCAGAAAGCTCAGTGCACCAAAAACAGTTCCAGCACAAGCACCACGGCACAGCAGGAGACGGACACCTGAAACAAACTGGCTCCGAACCATGCAGCGGCGATGCCCACTACCAGCGCGGCAGCACCGGCAATGGGGCTCTGGGTGGCGTTGATGATGGCCGGGAAGGTCATCACGGCCAGCGTTACATAGGGCACATAGTAGAGGAAGGACTGGATGAATTGGTTTTTGATGGGTTTGCGGATAAGGGTCAGCGGCAGCACACGGATGGCGTAAGAAACAGCGGCCATCACGGCGATATAGACCCAATTATTGTAGGTCATGCCTGCACCTCCTCAGTTCCGGCAGTTTCCGGTGCTTCGGGTGTAACAGGAAACAGAACGGCTGCCCCGCAGGAGATCAGCACCGTCAGCAGGATGGTGCGGGTGCCGTCCGAAAGGGAAGCGATGCCGGGCAGACAGCCGCAGGCAAAGCTCAGGCGGAAGCTCAGCATCACCAGCACGGCAACGACTCTGTTCTTCCGGGCGGGGGAATGATGATGGCCAGGAACATGCCGTACAGGGCCACGCTCAGGGCGCTGACCACACGCACGGGCAGCAGGTTGCCCGCAATGATGCCCAGCGCTGTGCCCATGGCCCAGGCGGGGGCTGCCAGCGCAATGGCACCGTAGGTGTAGAACGGGTTCAGATAGCCGGGCCGTGCGATCGTGATGCCAAACAGCTCGTCGGTGACATCGTAGCCGATGATGAGCCGGTGAAAGAACGGCGTGCCTGGGGCAAATTTCTGGGCCAGAGCGCAGCTCATCAGCAGGTAGCGCGCGTTGGCGATCAGGGTGATGATGGCAACTTCCAAATAGGTGGCACCGGCAGCGATCAGCGAAAAGGCTGCATACTCACCGGCAGAAGCATTGTTGAACAGGCTTGCAAAAAAGCCTGAATGGGGGTCAGCCCCGCATTGCGGGCTGCAATGCCCAATGAGAACGAGACAGCAAAATAGCCCAGCGCAATGGGCACGCCATCCCGCATCCCCTCGCAGAATACCTTGCGGCTGAATGCGTAGGGCTTTTGAGTGGTTTCCATGAGTGGTTACTCCTTTCCTACTTCAAGACACAAAAATAAGTATAGCACATCCGGTAGGAATTGACAAAAGAAAAAGGCTCAGGTTTTTGATCGAAACCTGAGCCTTTTTCAAAGAAGGGAGCGTGGCTTAATCCACAACATCCTCAAACTGGCTGTTGTACAGGTCAGCGTAGAAACCGCCGGCCTCAATGAGCTGGTCGTGGGTGCCCTGCTCCACAATGTCGCCGTCCCGCATGACAAGGATGAGGTCTGCATCCCTGATGGTGGACAGGCGGTGGGCAATGACGAAGCTGGTACGGCCCCGCATCAGGTTGTCCATAGCAGTCTGGATGCGCTGTTCGGTGCGGGTGTCCACGCTGCTGGTGGCCTCGTCCAAGATCAGGATGCGGTTGTCGGCCAGAATGGCCCGGGCAATCGTCAGCAGCTGCTTCTGGCCCTGACTGACGTTGGAAGCGTCCTCGTTCAGCTCCATCTGGTAGCCGCCGGGCAGGGTGCGGATGAAGTGGTCGGCATTGGCGGCTTTGGCGGCGGCAATGACCTCTTCGTCGGTGGCATCCAGACGGCCATAGCGGATGTTCTCCATGATGGTGCCCTTGAACAGCCAGGTGTCCTGCAGCACCATGCCGAAGCCCTCGCGCAGGGCACTGCGGTCAAAGTCGCGGATATCGTGGCCGTTCAGGGTGATGGAGCCGGAATCCACATCGTAGAACCGCATGAGCAGCTTGACCATGGTGGTTTTGCCGGCACCGGTGGGGCCAACGATGGCGACCTTCTGGCCGGGCTGCACCTTACAGCTGAAATCGTGGATGATGGTCTTTTCGGGCACATAACCGAACCGGACATGGTCAAAGGTGACCTGACCATCAATGCAGGCAGGGTCTGCCCGGCGGGCAGGGTCGGCCAGCTGATCCTCTTCGGGCTCGTTCAGGAACTCGAACACGCGCTCGGCAGCGGCGGCCATGCTCTGCAGCATGTTGGACACCTGTGCCAGCTGCTGGATGGGCTGGGTGAAATTGCGGACATACTGGATAAAAGCCTGGATATCGCCGATGGTAATGATGCCGTTGGCGGCAAAGATGCTGCCGACGATGGCAACGGCTACATAGCCCAGGTTGCCCACAAAGTTCATAATGGGCTGCATCAGCCGGAGAGGAACTGGCTCTTCCAGGCGGATTCAAACAGCTTGTCGTTGGCGGCGTTGAAGTCCTCCAGCACGGCGGCCTCCCGGTTGAAGCCTTGATGACATTGTGGCCGGAGTAGACCTCCTCCACCTGACCGTTCACAACGCCCAGGGTGGCCTGCTGGGCCTTGAAGTATTTCTGGCTGAACCTGACCACCAGCATCACCAGCACCAGAGAGACGGGCAGGATGAGCAGTGCGATCAGGGTCATTTTGGGGCTGATGGACAGCATCATGATCAGCACGCCGATCATGGTGGTAATGCTGGTGATGAGCTGGGTCACGCTCTGGTTCAGGCTCTGGCCCAGGGTGTCCACATCGTTGGTGATGCGGGAGAGCACCTCGCCGACTGTCCGCTTTTCAAAGTAGGCCAGCGGCAGGCGGTTGATCTTTTCGCTGATCTGGCGGCGGAAATCATAGCAGACCTTCTGGGAAAGGCCGGTCATCAGCCAGCCCTGAATGAAGCTGAATGCGGCGGAGCAGAGGTACATGGCCAGCAGGATGAGCAGGATCTTGCCGATGTAGCAAAGTCGATGCCGCCGATCCCCGCAGCTTGGCGATCCAGCCGGTGGCAAGGGCCGTGGTGGCCTTGGCCAGAATTTTGGGGCCTGCGATATTGAAGATGGTGGAAAGGATGGCAAAGACCATCACAACGATGAGGGAGAGCTTATACTGGCTCAATGCGCTGAGGAGCTGCCGCAGAGTGCCCTTGAAATCCTTGGCGCGCTCGGTGGTCTGTTTTCCGGGTCTCGGCATATCACTCATCCTCCTTTCCGGTGTTCAGGTCTTGCAGGTTGAGCTCCTTCTGGCTCAGCTGGCTCCTGGCGATCTCCTGATATTCAGGGCAGGTGGCCATGAGCTGCGCGTGAGTGCCCTTGCCCACCAGCCTGCCGTCGTCCAGCACCAGGATCTGATTGGCGTGGAGGACGGTGGAAATGCGCTGTGCCACAATGATCACAGTGGCGTTGTCGGTCTCTTCCTTCAGCGCACGGCGCAGGGTGACATCCGTCTTGTAGTCAAGGGCAGAGAAGCTGTCGTCGAACAGATAGATCTTCGGCTCCTTGGCAATGGCACGGGCGATGGAGAGCCGCTGCTTCTGGCCGCCGGATACATTGGAGCCGCCCTGTGCAATGGGGCTTGCATAGCCCTCGGGCTTTGCGTCGATGAACTCGGTGGCCTGTGCGATGGAAGCCGCCTTCTTCATGCCCGCATCGGTGATCTGCGCACCGCCGAATTTCAGATTGCTCTCGATGGTGCCGCTGAACAGAATGCCCTTCTGGGGAACATAGCCCAAAAGGCTGTGGAGCTGCTCCTGCGGCATCTCCCGCACATCGATGCCATCAATGGTCACGCGGCCGCCGGTGACATCATAAAAGCGGGGGATGAGGTTGAGCAGGCTGGATTTGCCGCAGCCGGTGGAGCCGATGATGGCTGTGGTCTCGCCGGGGTTTGCGGTAAAGCTGATGTGCTCCAGCGCATCGCTGTCGGCACCGGGGAAGCGGAAGCTGACATCCTCGAACCGGACCACGCCATCCCAGTCCTTCTTTTCAAGGGCGGGCTTTGCGGCGGCAGCGTCCGGATCATGGATGGAAGCCTTGGTGCGGCAGACCTCGTCGATACGGTCAGCGGCCACACCGGCACGGGGAAGCATCACGCCACCATGGCCAGCATCAGGAAGGACATGACGATCTGCATGGTGTAGGTGATGAATGCGATCATCTCGCCTACCTGCATGTTTCCTGCATCCATGGCCTTGCCGCCGAACCAGACGATCAGCAGGCTGGTGCCGTTCATGATGAGGGTCATAAAGGGCATCATGGCAACCATGGCGCGGTTGGTGAACAGCTGGGTGCCCATCAGCTCCCGGCTGGCAGCATCAAAACGCTTTTCCTCAAAGGATTCGCGGCTGAATGCACGCACCGGCATCACGCCGGTCAGGATCTCGCGGCTGACGAGGTTCAGCTTGTCCACCAGCGTCTGCATAATCTTGAACTTGGGCATGGCGACGCTCATCAGAACCGTGATGAGCAGAAGCAGAGCGGCCACGTCCAGCACGATGATCCAGGCAAGGCCGGTGTTGCCCTGGGTGACGTGCATCACGCCGCCGATGCCAGAATGGGAGCGTAGGCCACCATGCGCAGCAGGATGACACAGGTAAACTGCACCTGCTGGATATCATTGGTGGTGCGGGTGATCAGGGAAGCGGTGGAGAAATTCTCGATCTCTGCGTTGGAAAAATGGATGACCGAGGAGAAAGTCTCTCTGCGCAGCTCCCGCCGATGGAAGCTGAGACGCGGGAGGCGATCAGGCCCACCAGAATGGCAACGACCACCATCAGCAGGGTCAGGGCCAGCATCTGGCCACCCACCCGGAAGAGGTAGGCCATCTGCACATCATGGGAAACGCCCTGTGCCTCATATTCCAGGCTGACCAGCAGAGTAGCCTGACTTGCCATGCTGGAAAGGGTGGTCTCGTCCACCTGTTCCATGGCGCTGGCCAGCTGCTGCTGGATCATTTCCCGTGAAAAGCCGGGCATCTGGGCCATGGCTGCGAACTGGGCACAAACGGCATCCAGATCTTCTGCCGTAGGAGCAGCGGTCATGGCTTCTGCTTCATCCCCGGCAGGGGCGTTGGCATTCTGCGCCGCCGCCATATACAGCACGATATCCGGTGTGGTAACGGCCTCCTCCAGAGCGGTACGCTCAGCATCGGTCAGGTCACTGCGGAGCTTCAGAACACCATCGTCCTGAAGATAATATCCGTAGGCATTCTGCAGTGCATCCGCATCCTCTTCGCTCATCAAAAGCGAGAGGGTATCCAGTGTGCTTTGGCGCACAGTCTCCGGCAGGGGGCTTTCAATGCCGCCCTGCTGGATGCCGGTGTCCACGATCCTGCTCGTGTAATCCGGCAGGGAAAGGTCGCAGTAGGCTTGCACGAACAGCAGAGCCACCACGGCAAGGCAGGCGGCCCAGTGGCGGGCCAGCTGCTTGAAAATTTTACCCATTTTCGTTTTCTCCCTTCAATTTTGCTTGTTGCTCCGCATTTTCCGCTTCCACAGCCTCCAGCAGTACACCGGTCAGGGAGAACAGCTGCTCCCGCTGCTCTTCCGGGATGCGGCAGATGACCCGCTCAAAGTAACGGCTGATGGCAGTTTCGACCTGGCGGCTGGCATCCAACCCCTTTCCGTGGGGCGCACCAGCGTTTTGCGGCGGTCATTGGGGTCTGTGATCCGCTCAATGAGTCCATCCTGCTCCAGCTGGCGCAGCGCGCGGGAAACAGCGGGCAGGGGCTGTTTGACGGCGGCAGCCAGATCGGAAACATAGATGGTGCCATTCTGGCCATGCTCTTCAATGGTCATCAGCACGCCTTCCAGCATGATGAAATGACACTTGGGGCAGCTTTCCAGTGCCATTTTGGCACCGCGTTTGCCTTCTGTGCTCAGCCGATGCAGATAATGGACCACGGCGAACAGTTCCGGTGCGCTCTTCTGCGGCATACGAATCCTCCTTATCACTTGACGGATGCAAATACTTAACACATGATAACTATTTGCTAATGACAATAATATACCCGCCTGCATCGGAATGCAAGCGGGTAAAAATGAACTTTTTGAAAACTCTGAAGATCCTGCACATCAAGGAGAAAAAATCACTCGTGGAGCTGACGTTCTTCCACCAGACTCTCTCGTTTGCTGCTGATACGTCCCAGCCCGTAGGCCAAAAACGTGGCGCAAAGCAGGTTTAGCCATGCCAGTGATGCACCGCTGAAGGTGTTGGTAACGCCTATGAGAAGGTTTGCCAGACAGAGCAGCCTCACCATCTGTCCAATTTTGTTCAGGTGGGAGATACGGGAATCCACATCCGAAAACATATCAAAGGGACCTAGCTGGGCGCTGCGGCGGAAATATCCCCAACTGAAGCAATGCCCAACGCTCTGTGCTTCCAACTCTCCCATGAAACTTTCAAAATCCGGGGAACTGTCCAGCATGGCAAGCCGGATGATGTACTGGCCGGGTTCCGTCTTTTCAAAGGTGTAGGTGCAGAACCCGGCATTCTGCAGGGCCCAGCCTCCTGCGCCATTTCGTTGAGCCAGCGTTCTTCTTTTTCAAATTCCCAGACCCAGAAATTCCGATGCAGCGTTTTTGTTTCACTCATACCTGTTCCTCCTGTAAAATGGCGCGGCCATTGGCAGCAAGCTCCTCCAGCCGGACCAGCTCCTGTTTGAGCACCTTCAGCCCGGCGGAGGTCAATTGGTATTCTTTTTTGCGGCTCCCGCTTTCCATGGGCAGGGGAGAGATCCAGCCTTTTCGCACAGGGCATTCAGGCACCGTACAGGGTTCCGGCAGCCAGCCGTACCCTTCCGCCGGAGAGCTGCTGGGTCTCCTGCATGATGCCGTAGCCATGCCGCGGATGATAGAGGGAAAGCAGGATGTAGTAGGTGGTTTCCGTCAGTGCCGGATTTTCCATTATATCACCTCACTTTGTATCGCTATACGATATATCATGGATGAATTATATCGCTTCTCGATATAACTGTCAAGGGGCTGAAAATAAAAAAGCTCTCCCGGAGGAGAGCAAAGACAAACAACCAGAGAAAACCGGTCAACGATCGTGGAACAGTCGGTTATCCACCCAGATGCAGACGCAGGCACCCAGCACCGAGATAACAAAGGAGCTGATGCTGCCGGTGGCATGGATGCCGATGAGGCCGAACAGGAACTCGCCCACAAAGCTGCCCAGAATGCCCAACACAATGTTGCGGCCGGTGGAGGTCTGGGTGCCCATAAAGCGGTTGGCGATGTGACCGGCCAGAGCGCCTACCAGCACGCCCACGAGCAGGGAAGCCAGCAGGCCGATCAGAGAGAACAGGCCCATCAGCACGCCCACCAGAGCGCAGATCAGGGCAAGGACGATCAGGATAGACAATGTAATCATACAGAAGCCTCCTTGGTTTCTTTTGTAAGAACGGCGTTTTCTGCCGCGTACCGGCAGATATCGTTCAAACAGCACTTTTCACATTCGGGTTTGCGGGCATTGCAGACAGCCCGGCCATGCATCACAAAGCGGTGGCACAGGTCGCTGCCTTCCTCCGGCGGGATGATCTTCCACAGGGCCATCTCCACCTTCTGCGGCTCCTTGATGCCATCCACCAGCCCGATTTTATTGCACAGCCGGATGCAGTGGGTATCTGTGACGATGGCGGGCTTGCAGAACACATCACCCATGATCAGGTTGGCGCTCTTGCGGCCCACGCCGGGCAATGCCAGCAGCGCTTCAAAGGTGGTGGGCACTTTGCAGTTGTATTTATCCCGCAGTACCCGCATACAGGCCGAGATATCCCGGGCCTTGCTGCGGCCCAGCCCACAGGGCTTGACGATGGCCTCGATTTCCTCGGGCTCTGCCGCAGCCAACGCTGCTACATTGGGGTATTTTGCAAACAAGTCCTGTACCACAATGTTCACCCGGCATCAGTGCACTGAGCCGCCAGCCTGACGCTGACCAGCAGCTGCCAGGCGTGGTCGTAATCCAGCGTGCAGGCTGCATCCGGATATTCTGTTTTCAGCCGGTCGATGACCTGGAGCGCCAGCTCCTTTTTGGCAGAGAGATCTTCTGCCGCAGCGGCTATCTTCATCTGTACCCCTCGTTTCTCGTAAATGTACTATGATAATAGCATGTTTCGACCTTTTTGTAAATGGGATTTGCAGCATCCATCTGAGAATGATTTTCATTATTGCTCTTGCTGTTCGTGTAAAATGAGGTATACTATTTCTATATAAGGCCCATGCAGAACAGCAGGGCAGTACAGGAGGGAACGCCCGATGAATGAACCGCTGGCGCAGCGTATGCGCCCCAAAACGCTGGCCGAAGTCTGCGGCCAGCAGCATCTGCTGGCCCCGGGGCGGGTGTTCCGCCGCACCATCGAGAGCGGGCGTATCCCCAATATGATCTTTTACGGCCCATCGGCACAGGCAAGACCACCGTGGCCCGGATCATTGCCGAGAACAGCGGCATGACGCTCCACAAGCTCAACGGCACTTCCTGCGGCACGGGGGATATCAAGCAGTGCTCAAGGATATCGGCACACTGGCCGGGGCGGGGGGGATCCTGCTGTACCTCGATGAGATCCAGTATCTGAACAAGAAGCAGCAGCAAAGCCTGCTGGAGTGCATTGAGGACGGAACTGTGACCTTAATCGCCTCCACCACCGAGAACCCCTATTTTTACATCTATAATGCACTGCTTTCCCGCTGCACTGTGTTCGAGTTCAAATCGCTGACAGCTGCGGATGTGGAGCAGGGGCTGCGGAACGCCCTGAAAAAGCTTTCGGAGAGCGAGGGTACGCCCATCCGGATGGAGGACGATGCCTGTGCCTATCTTGCTGAGAGCGCGGGCGGCGATCTGCGCAAGGCACTGGGTTGCCTTGATTTTGCAGTGACGGCGGCGGCTCCCGAACCGGAGGGAAAACACATCACGCTGGATATGATCCAGCAGGTCACCCGCCGCACTGCCATGCGGTACGACCGGGACGGCGATGACCACTATGATATCGTGTCGGCTTACCAGAAATCCATGCGCGGCTCCGACCCGGATGCAGCGCTCCACTATCTGGCCCGGCTGCTGGAAGCCGGGGATCTGCCCTCTGCCTGCCGTCGGCTCATGGTGTGCGCCTGCGAGGATGTGGGCCTTGCTACCCGCAGATCATCCCCATCGTCAAGGCGGCAGTGGACGCAGCCAACATGGTGGGTCTGCCGGAAGCCCGGCTCCCGCTGGCCGATGCCGTCATTCTCGTGGCAACCAGCCCAAAATCCAACAGCGCCCACGACGCCATCAATGCGGCCATCGCCGATGTGCAGGCGGGGCGTACCGGCCCCATTCCGCGCCAGCTGCAGAACAAGCACTTCGACGGCGAGGATGCTGCGTCAAGGGCCAGAACTACAAGTACGCCCACGACTATGAGAACCACTGGGTGGACCAGCAATATCTGCCCGACCTGCTCAAGGACGTGAAATACTATACGTTCGGCGACAACCGCACCGAACAGGCCGCCCGGGCCTACTGGGCGAAGATCAAGGGGGAAGACAAGCTCTGAACCCGGCCTTTATCCCGATACACACCCCATCATAAAAAGGAGAAAGACCATGCGTTATTCCAAACAGCGCGA
>ENA-OQHA01001052-OQHA01001052.1-human-gut-metagenome-genome-assembly--contig:-NODE-1052-length-11632-cov-1.353412_pt1 | contig 11632 bp, 17 predicted proteins | sample MGYA00242558_ERZ504707 | MGnify/ENA primary metagenome ERZ504707 (study PRJEB26092, sample SAMD00036197) | human gut metagenome | host: Homo sapiens | study: EMG produced TPA metagenomics assembly of... | reverse complement strand
CTTATAGATTATGAAAATAGGATAATAGGTTAACCAGGGATAAAAGGTATTGATTAATTGTCCGGTCCCTCCGTTAGTTGTAAAATTGATAGGACTCTTCCAGACAGTATCCAAGGATAACAGTCGGTTAATGTGAAAGACAATATCATCACCATAAAGCTTGTCCCTAAAAAAGAACATAGGCAGTATCGACACTATGCTGATCAAGAAACTTATTAGAATGACTGTCTGATTAGTATACTTCTTTTCTTTTGCCCCACAGGGATCCTTTCCAAGACTCACGATTATTCCTCTCATATTCTAATTCATCAAAATCTACTCTAGAAAGAGATTTCTTACTAGCTCATTATACCAAAAAAGGACAAATCTCCTCTTCCTCCTAAGTCTGTCTAAACAAAAAAAGAAACCCGCAGGCTTCTTTTCTTATTTTATCGAGAGGCTATTGGTAATAGTCTATTAATTAAACGATACCTTGTGCTGACATAGCATCTGCAACTTTAAGGAATCCAGCGATGTTGGCACCTACAACAAGGTTCCCTTCATGACCAAATTCTTTAGCAGCTGCTGCAGCATTTTCGTAGATACCTTTCATAATATCGTAGAGTTTAGCATCAACTTCTTCGAATGTCCATTGTGTACGTTGGCTATCTTGCGCCATTTCAAGAGCTGATACAGCAACACCACCAGCGTTAGCAGCTTTGGCAGGACCAAATGATACACCAGCTTTAAGGAAGACATCAATAGCTCCCAAGTTGATGGCATGTTAGCACCTTCTGAGACAGCAATACACCATTTGCTACAAGTGTTTCTGCATCTGTTTCATCCAATTCATTTTGAGTTGCACATGGGAATGCCAAGTCAGCTTTAACTGACCAAACTGTCTTTTCACCACCAGCAGGTGTGAAGGTTGCATTTGGACGAGCTTCCGCATATTTAACGATACGTTCACGTTTAACTTCTTTGATTTCTTTCAACAAGTCAACGTCGATTCCGTCTGGATCATAAACAAAACCAGATGAGTCAGAACATGTTACTGCTTTAGCACCAAGGCTTTGCAATTTTTCAATAGCGTAGATGGCAACGTTACCAGCACCTGAAACAACTGCAGTTTTACCGTTAAAGTTTTCACCACGTGCATTAAGCATTTGTTCTGCAAAGTAAACAGCACCGTAACCAGTTGCTTCTGTACGAGCAAGTGATCCACCCCAGTTCAAACCTTTACCAGTAAGAACACCTGTGTACTCGTTACGAAGACGTTTGTATTGGCCGTAGAGGTAACCAATTTCACGTCCACCAACACCGATATCACCTGCAGGTACGTCTGTATCTGCACCAATGTGTTTGCTCAATTCAGTCATGAAGCTTTGGCAGAAACGCATGATTTCGTTATCTGATTTACCTTTAGGATCGAAGTTTGATCCACCTTTACCACCACCGATTGGTTGACCAGTAATGAGTTTTTTAAAGATTTGTTCGAAACCAAGGAATTTGATGATTGATTGGTTTACTGATGGGTGGAAACGAAGACCACCTTTGTAAGGACCAATAGCTGATGAGAATTGTACACGGAAACCACGGTTTACTTGTACTTGTCCTTTATCGTCAACCCATGGCACACGGAATGAAACGATACGTTCTGGTTCAACCAAACGTTCCAAAAGGTTTTCTTCAATATATTTAGGATATTTATCGAAGACAGGAACAAGTGAATCAAAAACTTCTTCAACTGCTTGAAGGAACTCAGCCTCATGGCCATTTTGAGCTTTCACTTTTTCAAAAACGCTAGCAACGTACTCTTTACCTGTTGTCATATCAATGTTTCCTTTCAAATAATTACCTTAGTAATTTAATTACATGAATAGTATAAATTTTCAGAATCTTCTTGTCAAGTATTTTCTGCTATTTTTTTGATTTTTATGTTAGGTTTTGTGACATAGCAAGTGACCTCTCTTTTTTAGGTTCATTCTAAAAAGCTATCAATTCAACAATGTAAGCGGATTCTATTTTTCTAGTTTTTCTCCAAAATTTTTTAAACTTTTTTTTGAACTTTAAGGCTAAAATGGGTTAAAAAACAATTAGTAAATTTACTATTTTACATTTACAAAGATTCCCAACTATGTTATCATTAATTTAGTAATTTTACTAAATCTTGAAAAAGGATCATTTTTATGAAAAGAAAACAATTATCTGGAAAGCGCATCGGCATTGTTTTTGGAACTTTCGCTCCAATGCACGTTGGGCACGTTGACCTCATTACCAAGGCAAAACGCGCTAATGACAATGTGCTTGTCATCGTAAGTGGCAGCAACACACAAGAAGATTGTGGGACACGCGCAGGCCTATCACTCAATCGACGTTTCCGTTATGTTCGAGAAGTGTTCTATGATGATGAATTAGTCGTTGTGGATAAACTAGACGAAGCTGGGATGCCAGCTATCCAGAGGGCTGGGTGCCTTGGGTTAATCGTGTCAAAGAGCTTATCGCTAAGAACACGGATGATCCTGAAAAGATTACCTTCTATGTTGGAGAGCCAGAGTATGTGACTGAGCTCAATCACTATTACCCTCAAGCTCAGGTAGAACTCATCGAACGTTCTATTATCAATATCTCTGCTACTGAGATTCGAGACAATCCCGATGGAAAATTGGCGTTTTATCACCAAACCTTTCCGTCGTCACTTTACGCGCAAGGTCCTTGTTGTGGGCTCTGCTAGCGGTGGAAAGACTACTCTTGTTAAGGATCTGGCTCGCACTTACAATGCTCCCTGCTCTCTGGAATATGCTAGGGAATATCAAGAAAAGTATAATGTACGAGATGACGAGTTAGATACCAACGACTATATTCACCTCCTAACAGATCAATACGCCCAGACCTCTGATATCATTGACAAAGGGCAACACTCAGGACTTATCTTTGCCGATACCAATTCAACAGTCACTAAGGTCTATATCGACTACTATTTGAAAGAAAATATCTCCCAAGAAGAGTTCGACTTGTTGGATCGCCTCTATCAGGTAACCCAGGCCCGTGAAAGTGGGATTTGATTTTTGTGATCCTGCCAAAATCAAACTATGTAGATGATGGTTTCCGTGACATGACTATGGCTGATAATCAAACACGTGACTGGTTTACCCAGCACCTCCTAGACCTCCTATCACCATTCAAGGATAAAATCGTTATTTTAGGGGAAAATAGCAATAGCGACAGCTTCTTTTCAGATAACTACCATCACGCCAAGAAGGCAATCAAAGAGCGTCTACACATCGAGATTTAGAAGACTGGTGTAAAGCAATCATTGAACTTACAATAAATAAAGGAGGAAACCTATGACTAAAACCTTCGAAAACTCTGGTAGTGAAAAGGAATTTTTGGACATCTATCGGCGAGAAGAGATAGATAAGTACGTTAAGCCTCAGTGACCGTTGACTCTGTCATCTTCCGCTATTATGAAGGAAGAGTCCAAACCTTACTTATCAAGCGAAAAAACCATCCCTTCATGGGGAAATACGCCCTCAGTGGGGGCTTCGTTCAGGAGCAAGAAGACCTCAATCTAGCTGTCTGTCGTGAGGTACAGGAGGAAACATCCGTTAAACTCGACCCTGACCACATTGAGCAGCTCATTACAGTAGGAACACCTTATCGGGATCCTCGAATGTGGACCATTACAGTAGCTTATCTATGCTTTATGGCCTTTAATGACATTCAAGTGGAAAAGGCTGCCGACGATGCCGCGTCTACGCATTGGTTAGACATCACCATGGTAGACGGTCAACTGCAACTTGTTGATGGTGATAAGACACTGTCACATGATGACCTCGCCTTTGACCATTGGGAAATTCTCTTAACAGCTATGGAACGTATCAAGGGACGACTCGAATACTATCCAACTATCCTTTCCATTATGCCCGAAGAAAACACCTTGACCACCTACCGTCAACTTTTGGTACCTTTAATGAAGACTACCTCAAGATGGATTCCACAAATTTCTTGCGCCGCTTTAAGCACCTCTTCCAAAAAACCGGTCGTCAGGTAGCTACGAGAACCAGAAAGGCTGCCACCTACACTTATCACATCAAGCCACTCTAAATTAGGTCTTTGTTTGACAATTTGATACTTACATAGTAGTATTAAGAAAAATTAATAAGAGGTATCCTATGAAAAGTTTTACATTGATTAGTGGAATTCTCATTACACTCTTGGGTGTCTTTTTCTTCGCTAATCCTACAAACCTTCTTGCCATCGTTGGTTGCTGTTTGCCCTAGTGATGCTCATATCTGGTGTTTCAAGTCTCATGGTTTATTTTAAACGAGATAACGAAAACCGCTCTTTCTTCCAACTGCTTCAGAGTATCATTTCCATTGTTTTTGGGATTATTTTGCTATCAACATCAGCCTGGGTGCTCTCAGGTGTAGCTGTAACCATTATCCGCTTGGTGGCTCGTCTGTCTCAGCCTTTACACAAGGCTTTCAAGCTCGTCGCCAACGTCAATTCGGCTTCTCAGGACAACCTGCCCTGTCAATCGCCTTAATTTGTCTGGTATTTGGGCTCTTGCTCTTTAGTGCTCCGTTTTTCTCAGCCTTTCTTATTGGGCGCTTGGTAGCTTCCTTAATTATCTTTACGGGTGTTTCAGTCCTTTCCTTTTCATTCCGCTTGTGGTAGGAAGAAACCAGACACTACATAAACACAAAAAGCCTTGCATTTGCAGGGCTTTTGTCATACTTTGATTACTAAAGAGCTTATCCTTCTAGCTCACTCAAATACTCATAACGTTCATACTTATCAAGTAGGGTTTCGTTAGCAGCATCCAAATCACGTTGAAGGGTAGCTAACTGTCCATAATCGCTAGCATTTTCAAGCATGGCTGCTTCAATCTCTTCGATTTTAGCTTCAAGGTCAGCAATCTCATCCTCGATGGTCGCCCACTCTTGTTTTTCAAAGTAGCTCATGCGTTTTTTGTCTTCTTTAACTTTCTCAACTTTAACGCTAGCTTGCTCTTTTTCCTTCTCGAGGAGGGCTGATTGCTCTTGTAAGAAGGCTTTTTCATCAAGGTAGTCTGTGTAGTTACCAAAGAACTCTCGAACACCACCCTCTTCAAAGGCTAGAATCTTGTTAGCTACCTTGTCCAAGAAATAGCGGTCGTGACTTACGGTAACGACAGGGCCGCCAAAACCATTAAGGAAGTTTTCCAAAACCGTCAAAGTTGCAATGTCCAAATCATTTGTCGGCTCATCCAAAAGCAGAACATTAGGCTTTTCAATCAGAATCTTAAGTAGATAAAGACGTTTCTTTTCCCCACCAGAGAGCTTGGCAATCTGTGTCCCATGGTAGAACGAGAGAAAAGGAATTGCTCCAAGAGCTCTGTGATACTGGTTGTTCCAACCGTTGTCTTAACTTCATCTGCAACTTCTTGCAAGTAGTTAATGACACGCTTACTCTCATCCATATCTTTAATTTGTTGTGAGAAATAACCAATACGTACCGTCTCACCAATATCTAGAACACCAGCTGTAGCACAAGGTCGCCATTAATCAGATTGAGCAAGGTAGATTTTCCGACACCATTATCCCCAACAATACCGATACGATCACGATTTTGCATGATAAGATTGAAATCACTGAGAATTTGCTTGCCATCTTCATAAGCAAAATCGACATGCTCGAAGTTCACTACCTTCTTACCAATACGGCTGGTCTCAAAGTTAATTTCAAGATCGTCATTATTAACTGTTTGGTGAACTTCACCCTTAAGATCCTTAAAGCGATTGATACGAGCTTGTTGTTTGGTTGCACGTGCCTGTGGTTGCGTTCGCATCCATGCCAACTCCTGCTTATAGAGTTGCTTTTTCTTGTGAAGGGCTGCTGCATCTCGTTCATCTTGTTCGGCCTTTAGACGCACATAGTCTTGATAATTCCCTTGATATTCAATCAGATTAGCCTGGTCTAACTCAAAGATACGTGTGGCTACATTGTCCAAGAAATAACGGTCGTGGGTAATAAAGAGTACCGTCTTTTTAGAAGACTTGAGAAAATTCGTCAACCAAGCAATAGTATCAATATCCAAATGGTTGGTTGGCTCATCCAAGAGCAGGAGATCTGCATCATTTAAGAGAACCTGAGCCAACTGCACACGACGACGAAGACCACCTGAGAGGTCCCCGACCTTTTGCGAGAGGTCTGACAATCCCAACTTAGACAAGACTGTCTTAACCTCACTCTCAATGGACCAAGCATCTAGACTATTCATCTCAGCCATAACCTTCTCCAAGCGAGCCTGATTCTCCTCAGAATAATCTGCCATAAGGGTTTCATATTCACGAATCAAAGCCATCTCACGAAGGTCTGATGACAAGACCGTATCAAGCACTGTCTTGCTATCATCAAATTCTGGCTCCTGAGTCAAATAAGCAATCTTATAGCCATTAGCCTTAGTGAAAGGTGACACATCACCATCAAAACCAATACGCTCAGAGACAACATCTAACAAGGTTGTCTTACCTGTCCCATTGACACCAATAATCCCAATACGATCCAAATCATGGATAATAAATGAAATCTCTTTAAAAACCGTCTTGTCTCCAACGGACTTGGTTAATTTTTCAACAATAAAATCTGACATCTTACTTCCTTCTTACAAATAACACCGCTACGGATCCTACGCATGCTCTGTAGCGGTGTGTCATTTTTATAACGTCCGTAGACTTATTTCATCGCTTGAACAAAGGCCATGATGGCTTCCTTGTCATTAGCTAGTTTCCCATCAACGATGGCATTTTCAATGGCTTTAAGTGAACGTCCAAGGTCCGGACCAGGTTTGAATCCTAGCTCCTTCATCAGCGTGCCACCATTCACAACGATTTCGTGCTTATCATGGATGAGCAACTGACCATCCAAATCGGCAATACGCTCATAATCGACATCCAAGCCCTGGGCCTGTCTCAAAGTCTCAGCCGCCTCTAAGAGCTCCTTACCATACTGATAAACATCTTGTTTAGTCACGGCTCTCTCCAAACGGAAATTGAAAATCTCAATCAAGGACTGAACTGTCTTTTGGAAATTAACAGACGTCTTCCATTTTTTAAGGAAAGAGCGTGGATTATCATGCTTGAGAGCCAAAAGAGTTGCCGCCCAAGCCTGTTCAGAACTTGTAAATCTAAAGTCCTCCACATAGTCTGCCACAAAAGCCTGCCATTCTTCAGCAGTTTCTTGAAAATCCGGAAGGTACTGATAAGCCTTAGTCGCTAGAAGTGCCTTGATTCCCTTTTCCAATGTGGGGCCAAAAGCAACTTATCGAACTCGATGAAACTTCGCTCAATCGAAATCTTTTCCAGAAGCGGGGCATGGCTGGTCATAGCCTGAAAAGTTTTTTCTTCAATATCAAGTCTAAACTCGCGGCAAAACGTAGCCTCGCATGATACGAAGGGCATCCTCGTTAAAGCGTTCCTCAGCCTTACCAACAGCCCTCAAAACACGATTGTCCAAATCAGTAAGACCATCGAACTTGTCGATAACCTCAGCATTTTCATTAAGAGCAAAAGCATTGACTGTAAAATCACGACGCTTGAGGTCTTCTTCCAATGAACGCACAAAGGACACGCTAGACGGACGACGGTAATCTACATAGACGTCCTCTGTTCGGAAGGTCGTCACCTCATACTCACCGCCATTTTCCAAAACCAAAACGGTCCATGCTCAATACCGATATCCACCGTACGCTCGAAGATCTGCTTGGTCTCCTCAGGATATGAAGATGAAGCGATATCTACATCATGAATGGGACGGTTAAGAAGGGCATCTCGTACCGAACCACCAACAAAGTAAGCCTCAAAACCCGCAGCCTTAATCTTCTCTAATATTGGTAAAGCCTTTCTGAAATTCAGAAGGCAAATAACTTAATCTCATAGTAAATGTTCCAAACCATAAACAAGCTGATCACGTTTAACCACTTCTTTAATACCTAGGTTAACTCCACCCATAAAGGAAATACGGTCATAAGAATCATGACGCAAGGTCAAGCCTTCTCCTTGGGCACCAAAGATAACCTCTTGGTGAGCCACAAGTCCTGGCAAACGTACACTGTGAATACGGAAACCATCAAACTCAGCACCACGTGCTCCAGCAAGTGTTTCCACCTCATCCTCAGCACCTTGACGTTTTGTTTCGCGAACCTCACGGATAAGTTCAGCTGTTTTCACCGCTGTACCTGAAGGAGCATCTTTTTTCTTGTCATGGTGAAGCTCAATGATTTCAAGATCTGGGAAATATTTGCTAGCTTCTGCCGCAAACTTCATAAGAAGGATAGCACCAATAGCAAAGTTAGGTGCAATCAAACCACCAATAGACTTGTCTTTAGAAAGGTCTGTCAATTCCTGAATTTGTGCTTCAGTAATCCTGTGGTACCCACAACTGGTGCAAAACCATTCTCCAAAGCAAAACGAGTATTTCATAGGCAACGGCTGGCATAGTGAAATCGACCCAGACATCTGCTTCAAAGCCAACCAAATCCGCTTTATCTGTGAAGACAGGAACACCGTCCACTTCTTTTTCTGTCGCAAATGGGTCAAGCAAGGCAGCCAAAGTCAATTCGTCATCTCCCTTGACCATTTCAACCGCAGTTGAACCCATTCTTCCTTTAAATCCAGCAACAATAACTTTAATAGACATGTTATTTTCCCTCTCTATTGATCTTAATCATAGACAAGCCCATCCCAGATGGATAGTACTTATTTGGTAAATTTAGGTGTTAGACCTAGTACTAGCGCTCCTTCACCCAAGTGTGTCGCAATTACAGCACATAAGGATACCACTGTTGAAACGCTAATTCCCTGTGCTTCTAGCTGCCTTTTAAAATCTTCAGCTTTTTCAGGAGCATTCGTGTGAAGAATACTAAGTTCCATTTCACGATTTTCCTCAGCTAGAGCAACCAAACGTTTCACAGCTTTCTTCTCTGTACGCACCTTTTCAAAAACAACGATTTTTCCTTCGTCATTAAATTCAAAATAGGTTTGATAGACAAAAGATTTCCTAAAATCGCCGAACCATTCGACAAACGGCCACCCTTAACCAGATGATTAAGATCATCCACAAGAATATAAGCCGTCGTTTGATCAACTTGTTCCTCAAGCTTCTTCAAAATGCTCTCAAAAGACATCCCTTGGGCTGACCAATGCAAAACGTTTCTCACCATGGCTCCCATAGGAGCTGCTGTGATTTTTGTATCAGGAAAAGCAATCTTCAACTTGGCATGGTCCTCAATCAAAATCTGACTATTGGCCCAAAAACCAGAGATTCCTGAAGAAAGGAAAAGCCCAATGACATGGGTATAACCTTTCTCCTCCAACTCCGTAAGCAAGTTATCCAAGTCAGCTAGATTAGGTTGCGACGTCTTGAGCAGTTCCTCAGAGTTTGCCATTTGCGCATAAAACTGATTGACATCCAAGTTTTTTCCTTCAACAAAAGGCTGCCCCTCAATGATGACCGGAATATCTAAAACATAAACATCAGCATGGCCCTGAATTTCAGCAGGGAGATTAACCGATGAATCCGTAATAACTGCAAGAGACATCTTAGAACTCCAAATTGATACCTGGACGATCCAAGGCAATTTCAGTTACTTCATAAGTCAAACGTTGAAGCGTATCCAAGAGCGGTGCAGCCAAGGCTTCTGCTTCTTCTTGTGAGAAGTCTTTTGGTTCATTGACGATACGGTTTTGAATGTGGTCCATTTGAGAAACAATCCCTGAGATAACAAACTCATCACGGACAATCATAAATTGCAAAACAGCTACAACAGACGTATTGTTAGCTTCTTCATCTTTATTGTGCAACTGGAAAGTTACTTCAACATTTGTTTTAGGAACACCATTCTCTTTTTCCCACTCATGGTTACGAACATCATAGTGGTAACGGTTAACAAATACTTTTCGCGAATTAAATCCATTAGTCATATTCTCCTTGATACAATTACTCTTTATTATAGCATAAATATGCTTTATTATGGGAATATTATTGACAGAAAAATGAGTATTTAGACTGATTTTGACAGCGATAATAATCACTAGAAAAGTAGGAGCTTTGATTTAGGACTAAGACTACTAAAATAAGGCTCCTTCATCAGAAGAGAGCCTTATATTGCCAGCTAACAGTCTCTTAAAGAATGTTTCTGCTGTCCCTTTTCATCAAAATTCTCAGGAGCTAGCCAATTCTCAAATCGTTTCTTAAGTGCTGGCCACTCACTCTCAATAATCGAGAACCAGTCCGTATCACGGCTACGTCCCTTATAGATAGCATGGTTACGAAAACGCCCCTCATAGGTGAACCCCTAAACGCATGGCAGCATTGGCAGAAGGACGGTTAAGACTATCACATTTCCACTCATAACGACGATAGTTAAGATCTTCAAAGACATATTTCATAAGCAGGTATTGAGCTTCTGTGGCTGCTCTAGTCTTTTGTAAAGCAGGTGCCAAAATCACTCGACCCATCTCAACACTACGATTTTTCGGCGTAATAGCCATAAGTGAAAAGGTTCCTAGAACCTTACCTGAAGCCTTATCCCTGATAGCAAAGAAATAAGGATTCTGGGATTGCTCATAATCCTCCAAACACTGACGTACAGCTTCTTCAGATTCAAATGGATCCGCATACATATAGGTCCAATCAGAAAGAATCTGATTAGTAAAGTAAAAGTCTAAAATGTCCTTATAATGCTCTGCAACCGTCAAATGTTCAACGCTACAATAACGACCTTCTAATAGAGCAACATCTGGCATCTTACCTGGACTAGCATCCGCTAGACTTGGCCCCACTTCTTGTTGGTAGTGATTTAAAGGCATAAGATTCTCCTTTTTCATAAAGAAAAGCCTACACAAAAGTGCAGACTTAGCTTAATTATTTAGCAACTGGGTATACAGATACTTGTTTTTTGTCGCGACCTTTACGTTCGAAACGTACAACACCTTCAACTTTAGCGAAGAGTGTATCGTCACCACCACGGCCTACGTTTACACCTGGGTAGATGTGTGTACCGCGTTGACGGTAAAGGATTGATCCACCTGATACAGTTTGTCCATCAGCTGCTTTAGCTCCAAGACGTTTTGCTTGTGAATCACGTCCGTTTGATGTAGAACCTCCACCTTTTTTGTGGGCGAAAAGTTGCAAGTTAGCAAGATTCAATTTCAACATAATTGTTTTCCTCCATGTTAGTTTTCTGTGATAACTCTTGTTTGGACGAACTCCGATGAGTCTCCGATAAGTTTGCCATCCCTAAGAAAAATGATTCAAAGAATAGTTGGGTCATTTCTCTTTGATGAGGTGGAATATCTGTCGGGATCGTCACCCGCAGGAAGCCACCTTCTTCTTCGTTTAATTCAAGATCCGGTTCGTAGCCTGCAAATTCTCAACAGAGTTGACAAAGTTAATGGCTAGAGTCGAGACCGATGCACACACGACATCAAAGCCGTATTCACCGCTTCCAGCGTGCCCAGTGATTTCTGCACTCCTCAGCTCGCCATCTTCGGCTCGTTCAAAGACTGCTTGTATCATGTGTTCTCCTAAAAATTAAGCGTTGATAGCGTTGATGACAACTTTAGTGTAAGGTTGACGGTGACCTTGTTTACGGTGGCTACCTTTTTTAG
>ENA-OQHA01001048-OQHA01001048.1-human-gut-metagenome-genome-assembly--contig:-NODE-1048-length-11669-cov-1.408421_pt1 | contig 11669 bp, 16 predicted proteins | sample MGYA00242558_ERZ504707 | MGnify/ENA primary metagenome ERZ504707 (study PRJEB26092, sample SAMD00036197) | human gut metagenome | host: Homo sapiens | study: EMG produced TPA metagenomics assembly of... | reverse complement strand
GCCGAGTCGGCCATCAGGTTGGCATCCCTGCGCATACCAGAAGTTCAGCCCTTTCCGGCAGCGCGCGCTCCGATTCCTTCCTTCAGCGTCGGGTATTTGTCGGGAGTGTAGGCCACGCACCATGTGCCAGGCCATGTTGGCGCGGGTGTCTGCCAGCGGGCCTATCAGCGCTATCTTGCCCTGCTTCTTCAGCGGCAGCAAAGACTTGTCGTTCTTCAACAGCACAAAGGTCTCGGCTGCAATGCGCCTTGCCTCGCGCGGTTTCGGCTTGTGAAGATGTCGCGCTTGCGCCTTTCGTGTCGCAGTATTATACGGATCGGCAAAGAGTCCCAGCTTATATTTAGCCTCGAGCACCTTGCGGCATGCCTTGTTGATGGCCTCCTCGCTCACCGTTCCGTCCTTACCGACTGCTCCAGCGTGCCGATGAATCCCATGGAGCACATGTCCATGTCGGTGCCGGCATTGAGGGCAGCTGCCGAACAGTCTTTCAGCGAACCGCCAACGCCGTGGCTCAGCATCTCGCCTATAGAGCCGTAGTCGGTAACAACGAAGCCGTCGAACTTCCACTGGTTGCGCAGCACATCCTCAAGAAGCCACTTGTTGGCAGTTGCCGGCACATAGTCAACCAGGTTGAACGATGTCATCACGCTGCCCGTTCCTGCTTTTACGGCGGCGCGGTAAGGCTCGAGATACTGGTTATACATGCGCAGACGGCTCATGTCAACAGTGTTATAGTCGCGTCCCGCCTCAACGGCGCCATACAGGGCGAAGTGCTTCAGACATGCCATAACGTTGGCGTTGCTGCTGTAGTCGCCCTGATATCCGCGAATCATGGCCTCGGCTATGCGTGAGCCGAGATAGGGTCTTCGCCGTTTCCCTCAGATATGCGGCCCCAGCGGGCATCTATGCAGATGTCGACCATAGGGCTGAACACCCAGTTGATGCCGTCGGCCGTGGCCTCCTTTGCGGCTATTTGGGCAGCACGCTCTATGGCGTGAGGTCCCAGCTGCATGAAAGCGCGAACGGAATGGGGAATATCGTCTCGTATCCGTGTATCACATCCATGCCCACAAGCAGCGGAATGCCCAGCCGGCTCTTCTCGACGGCCAGCTTCTGCAGTGCTTTTATCTTGTCGACGCCCTTCAGGTTGAACACGCTCCAATCTCTCCGGCCTTTATCTTGCCGCTTACTTCAGAGTCCTGGGCCTGTCCTGTGGTTATGTCGCCTGCCACCTGAAGGTTAAGCTGACCAATCTTCTCGTGCAGAGTCATGCGCGACATGAGACCGTCAACAAACTTATCCATCTCCTGGTTCTGCGCGCTCACCGCCCCGGTCAGCAGCAGTGCGGCCGCAGTTGTCAGTATTTTGCTTATTTTCATCATATGATTTATGTCTTTAGATGTCAATGACTATTTCAGAGTAAACGCCACTTTGCTCACAATATTGTCTGAAGCGTTGCCCACAAGGGCCTCAAACTGTCCCGGCTCTGCGGTCCAGCTGGCAGCCTTGTCGTCGTAGAAGCTGAGGCGTCTTTGCCTATTGTTATGGTTACTTCCTTGGTTTCGCCCGGCTGGAGATAAACTTTCCTGAATCCTTTAAGCTCCTTGTAGGGGCGCGGAAGCGACGACTCGCAGTCGTGAATGTAAAGCTGCACCGTCTCAGAGCCTGCCACCTTGCCCGTGTTGGTGACGCTGACGGTGAACGAAAGGCTGTCGGCTGTGGTGATGCTTGCGGCACTTGCCTTTGCCTTGCCTATCCTGAAGCTCGTGTAGCTCTCGCCGTGTCCGAAGGCAAAGAGCGGCTTTGTCTTCTCCTTGTCAGCCCAGCGGTAGCCCACAAAGATGCCTTCCTTATACTCTTCGTCAATGATTTTCTTGTCGGCGCGCCATGTTCCGGGATATGTGTTGAGCTTGTGCGCACCCACATCGTTGAGCGATGCCGGCCATGTGAAGGGCAGTTTGCCCGACGGGTTGGTGCGTCCTGTCAGCACGTCGCAAGAGCATGGCCTGCCGTTGAGCCGAGGAACCAGCCCTGAACTATTGCGGGCACCGAACTCTTCCACGGCATTGCCACGGCGTTGCCCGATATGTTGACGAATATCAGACGCTTGTTGGCCTTGGCAAGAGCCTCGACCACCTTGTCCTGATCATAGGGCAGGGCGTAAGACTTGCGGTCGTGCCCCTCGGCATCCTGGTAGTCGCTCTTGTTGAGTCCGCCGAAGAACACCACGTAGTCGGCCTTGCGCGCCTTGTCAACGGCCTCGGCTATAAGGCTCTTCGGGCGAGCGGCTGTCGGCAAGTTGCTGTCCTGTGGTCACGCCGTTGTATTCGCCTGTGATGTCGCCAACATATCCGCGGGCATAGTCAACCTCGATGTTCATGCCTTCGAGACAAGCCTTCAGACCGTCGAGAGGCAGTTCCTCATGCTGCGCCTTGAGCGAAGAGCTGCCGCCGCCTACGGTCATCATCTTGATGGCATTCTCGCCGACGACGAGCACGCGGCGTGCCTTCAGAGTGTCGATGGGCAGCACGCGGCCCTTGTTCTGCAGCAGGACGATGCCTTCGGCGGCTATTTTGCGTGCGGCGTCGTAGTGAGCTTCAGAGCAGAGCGAGCCAAACTGGCGGTTGCGGTTCATGTTGGTGCGGAAGAAAAGGCGCAGCACACGTCTGACCTTGTCGTTGAGTTCCTTCTCCGTGTAGGTGCCGTCCTGTATCAGTTTGCGGTAAGGCGAAGCCAGATAATAGTTGTCGTAGGCGTCTGAAGTGCCGAAGGCAAGGCCGTCGGTCCATGTGCCGAACTCCATGTCGAGTCCGTTCTCAACGGCCTGACGGGTGTCGTGTGCGCCGCCCCAGTCGGATACCACCACGCCGTCGAAGCGCCACTGGCCCTTCAGTATGTCGTTGAGCAGCCACTGGTTGTGGCAGTTGTGCTGATTCTTGTACATGTTGTAGGCACCCATTATGCCCACACTCCGGCCTCGGTTACGGCAGCTTGAAGGCAGGAAGATAAATTTCGTGGAGCGCACGGTCGTCAACTATGACGTTTACCTGATGCCGGTATTCCTCGTCGTTGTTGAGAGCGAAGTGCTTTACGCAGGCTGCCACGCCCTTTGACTGCATGCCCTGGATGTAGGGCACCACCATGCGTGAGGCAAGGTAGGGGTCTTCGCCCATGTATTCAAAGTTGCGTCCGCCCAGCGGAGTGCGGTAGATGTTGACGCCGGGGCCTAGTATCATGTCCTTGCGGCGATAGAGAGCCTCCTCGCCGAGCTTTCGCCGTAGATGCGGCTTATGGCAGGATTCCATGTGGCGGCAAGGCACGTTAGCGCCGGAATGCCACGCACGAGTCGTTGGTCTGGCCTGCCTGCTCCCATTTGTCCCACAGCACGTCGGGCGCACGCCGTGAGGGCCGTCGTCGGTCCAGAACTCCGGTATGCCCAGACGCTTCACTCCGGGCGAGCTGAACTTGCTCTGAGCGTGGATTACGGCAATCTTTTCGTCGAGTGTCATGCGCTTCAGGCGTCTTCCACTCTCTCTTCTATGGGTTTGGTCTCATCGAGATACACCGGCATGCCCTGTGCGGCGGCGCTCATTGAGCATACGCCGAGGAGCAGGGCCGGTATGGATTTAATAAAGATTTTCATGTTATGTAAGTGTTTTTAGTTTCATTATGTGATGTGTCTGAGGGCTACTTCTGGAACACGCGCACGTAGTCGACCTTCATGGTCGCCGGCAGTGCGCTGTCGTCGGTGCCTTGTATCCGCCCAGTCGCCTCCCCACGCAAGGTTGAGGATGATGTAGAAGGGCTTGTCGAAGGGCCATGCCTCAACGCCTGAACCGTCGTTGGCATAGTCGAGAATCATATTTCCGTCGACATAAAACTTCAGATGGTCGGGCGTCCACTCGCAGGCATACACGTGGAACTCGTCTTCGGCGTCGGCAACGTGCAGCGTCGCATGCTCCGTGGCAGTGCCCGTGTTGTTGTATTTCTGGCAGTGTATGGTCGACGACACGTCGCCCGGGTCGGCTCCCACTTCCTCCATGATGTCTATCTCGCCGCAGCGCGGCCACGGGTTTGTGGCGAAGTCGTTGCCGCAGGCATCATCCAGAAGGCAGGCCACGTGCCCTTGCCCTTGGGAAGCTTTATGCGTGCCTCAAACCATCCGTACTTCCAGCCTGTCGACACGTTGGCATATACGCGTCCAGAGTATATCGTAGAGCCGGCCTTGAAGCAGTTGATGCTGAGCTTTCCGTCGGCAATCTCGGTTACGCGGCGGCCTGCAGCCTGTCCGTCCACATAGGTCTGCAGCTCGTTGTTTACCCATCCCGGGCCCTGCTCCTCGTGAGTCCACCATGCGGTGTTGAGCGTTGTGCCTTGGTCAAACTCGTCGTTCCACACCAGGCGGTAGCCTTCGGGCACGCTGATGTTGTTGTCGGGCGCCGACTCCTGCACTACGCTTATCTGCTGAGAACCTTCGGATGAGGCTACGGTAACGATGCCCGAGCGCGACTTGAGTTCGTTGCTCGGCTCCACTTCTATGCTCACTGCTCCTGCCGCGGCTGTGGCCTTTATCCATGCCACGTCGCAGATGCCGTGAAGTTGCCGTTCGAACTCACCCCGACGCTGAACGTTCCGCCGGCAGAAGGAGCATAGACCGAAGTTTCGGCAACGTCTATCGTGGCGGTCTGACTTACCTTCACCGTGTCGCGCACAGTGCCCGAGCGCACCACCACGATGCCCGAGCGTGCCTCCGTGCCCTTGTTGGCGCTGACGCTGAGCTTGATGGTTCCCTTGTCAGCCGTGGTGCCGTCGAGCTGATGCCCATCCATGTGTCGGGCGCTGTAGGCTGTCCATCCCTTGCCTGTAGACGTTACGTCTATGCTGAATGTTCCTCCGGCTGCGCCTGCCGTTATCTCTTCGGGCGAGCACTTTACCGATATGCCTGCCTCAGCCTGACCGTCGTCGTCGCTGTTGCTGCAGCTCGACGACGTGAGGGCGAACACGGAAAATATTGTAACAAAAATATATTTCTTCATATCCATGATGATGTCTTTCTTTCGCATTTACAGCCCTGTGCCGCATTGCTTTTGCACGGCTGCGTAACGCCTTGACCCTCAATGCGTTGCAAAAGATGCCCTTTTAGCTTCCAAAAGACGGCCTTTTAGCCTGTAAAAGGTGGCCTTTTGGAACCTCATTTGCGGCCTTTTGCAAATAAAGCTGCCGCAGACGCTCCCCAAGCTCCCCGCAGGCGTGCCTTGCGTGGGTGCTGTGCGCCTTTACGGCGGTGTGGGATATGTCTGCGACAAGCATCGAAAGGTAAAAAATTAATTTAGAAACGAGTAAAAGAAAAGTCCCGGCGGGCAAGAGCATGGGCCCTTTCCGCCGGAATATGAAAAGGATTATTCTATTGTTTTCTGCAGAACTATCTTGCTTATAGATGCCGTCAGACCAGCCGGATTGCCTCCGTAGTCGACACGAGAGTCAGTTTGTCGGCGGCACCTGTAGCCATCACGCTTGCCGGAACCTTCAGCGTGTAGTCGGCATCGGCGTCGAGGTCAACCTTCTTCATGAACAGATAGTTGTCGTCTGATGCGCTGTCGGTCAGCTTCACCGTAACGCCCTTTGTTGCGGCAGATGCGTGCAGCGTGCAGCAGAAGTCGTATTTAACGCCTGCCTCGGCCGGGATGTCAGTGTGGAGCTTCACCTGTGCCTGCCACTGCTCAAATGTAGCCTCGGGCAGAACCACCGTGTATGTGCCGTTGCTGGCTGTGAACGCCGGGTCGGCTATCTGGCTCCATCCCGGTGCATAGTAGAATTCTGTGGTGAATGCGCCGTTGTCGTCAACCGGTTTCCACAGGTTTGTCTCAGCGTCGTAGTCATATACGGTGTCGTCGGTGTCAACCTCGGGCAGCACGGTTCCGTCGTCGTTGGCATGGTCTTTCAGCACGAGGCTCTCAATGTTGATGCTCGTGTTGGCAGCATTTCCGCCGAAGTCGAACACAAGTTTCAGCTTGCTGATGTCGAGTCCAGCCATGTCGCTCTTCCAGAAACATTTAGGCTCACCGGCCTTCAGCTCGACTTCCTCGGCAAAGTAGAACACGTTGTCGTCGCTTGCGTCAACAAGTTTCACCATGACAGCAGGATGATCGGTGCTTGAAGTCAGTATTACAGAGAAGTCGTATGTCTTGTCTGCCGATGTGGCCATGTCTGTTTCGAGGAACATCTGAGCCTGCCATCTCTCTGAAGTGGCCGAAGGCAGAGTTATGCTATAGTCATAGCCGTTCTTGACACATGTAGGATCGTTTGTCTGAGTCCATCCCGGAGCATAATAGAACGACGGATCGCCGATGTTGGCCTTGCGCCACATGTTGAATTCGCTGTCCTCCTTGAATCCGCCGAAGCCGCTTATTCTTGTCTTGTCAATGTGGAATGTGCGAGTTATCTGGCCGTCGCTCATGCCGTTGCGGTTTCTTATCTGCAGCGCAACGGTGTAGTCGCCTGCCTTGCGGTAGAACTGAGAGTCAACCGTTGCGGTAGAGTATTTGGTTCCGTCTATAATCCATACAGGTGTAACGCCGGGCTGCTCGTCGAATGAGAACACGGCATAGTTGGTCTCCTGATTAACCGTTACGTGTACAAACTCCTCATACGCTGCAGCGTCGGGCAGTCCGTTGGGGTCGGCACCCTCAAAGCTTTCGGGTGAGCATGAGCGAGAGTGAGGCCCAGCATCATCAGCGCGCTCCCAAATATTTTATATGTCTTGTTCATAGCTTTCATCTTTTTTAATAATCGTTTTGTTTAAGGTTCGGGTCTGACGACATCTCAGTGTCAGGTATCGGCAGATATTTCTTGCTCTCAGACCATTGTGTTTGTGCGGTAGCCATACTCGTCGGGAACGAGCACCTGAGGTGCCTTGCCTGTGCGCACGAGGTCCCAGTAGCGTTTGCCTTCGCCCACAAACTCGAGCTGTCGCTCTCTTATTATTATGTCTTCGCTCACGCTTTCAAGTGTGGCTATGTGCGCTCTCTGTCTTACCAGATTGACATATCTCAGCGCTTCAGCCTGGTCGCCGCCCGTCTTCAGTATCAGTTCGGCAGCGTTGAGCAGACATTCAGCATAGCGGTAACTCTCAGGTTGTTGTTAAGTTGAGGTCGGCATCGGCTTCTGTCCTGCGTTGCCGTCGGGTGTGGCTATATATTTAGCCAGGAAGAAGCCCGTGTCCTGATAGCGTTTGTTATATTCGCCGTTGGCAGCGGCGTTGAAGCATGTTGCGTCGCGGCGTGTGTCGTTGCCTGCATAGCTTCGTAGGTCTCTGTGCGCACCGGACAGAATCCCCATCCGCCTGCCACTCCGGCTGTGCCGTCAACCCATTGGTTGGGGCTTATCAGTCTTGGCAGCACCGTACCGCCCGAAGCCAGCGGGTTGTCGTATGAGCGAACGGCATTCTCCGACTTATAGTTGATTTCCCATATCGACTCCTGGCACCATTCGCCCGACTCCTTCCAAAGGGCTGCGTAGTCAGGATTCAGGTCGTAGAGTCCGCTGCTTATTATGTCTCTCATATACTGCAGAGCCTGTCCGTATCTGCTCTCGTCGTTCTGATACATCACCATCTCGGTGTAGAGCATATATCCCATAGCCTGTGTCACGCGGCCAAGCTCGCTCTCGTCTGCCTTCATTGGCAGCAGGTTCATGTCGAGTACGTCCTTCAGGTCGGTTATAACAGAGTCATATACTTCGTCTGCCTTCAGCTGCGGAGCCGTGTATGGCATTGCCTCAAGATTGTCCGTGAAGAAAGGAATGTTGCCCCAGAACTTCCAAAGGTTATTATAATAGTAGGCTCTCAGCACGCGTGCCTCTGCCGAAGCCTTGTCGATGAAGTCCTGGCTCAGCTCGTCGCGCGAGTCGTTGATGTAGCTCAGCACGTCGTTGGCGCGCTTAACGCCTGAATATTCGTCGGTCCATAAGCCTGCAGGAGTCTGGTTTGCAGCGCCTCAAAGTTCATCATGAGGTGCCAGAACTGGTTGTCGGTCTTGCTCGAGCCGCCCACCCAGATGTCGTCGGCCATGATGTCGCTCATCAGGTTGATTGGGCAATAGTAGTTGTTGCCCCAGTCGGGCCACTGCAGAGGATTGTATGCAGCCACCAGAGCCTCCTCAACGTGCTCCTGTGTGTTGAAGTATTCACCCACTGTGTCGGTAGGAGGTGTCAGGTCAAGAAAGTCGTCGCTACATCCTGACAGGGTGAACACTGAAAGCATTCCGAATGCAAACAATATTTTAGATTTCATGATATGTCGTTTTTTCGTTTATTTAAAGATTTATTAGTCAGTATCTTTATCAGAAGCTCAGGTTAAGACCTACGGTGAATACGCGTGCCTGCGGATATACGCCATAGTCAACTCCGAGAGATGTTCCGCTTGATGCAACCTCAGGGTCGAAGCCCCAGTATTTTGTAAACGTTATCAGGTTCTCGGCTGCGACATACACGCGCAGCTTCTCGATGAATGCCTTTCGTGTGAGGCTTTGCGGCAGAGTGTAGCCCAGCTGTATGTTCTTCAGACGGAAGTAAGAGGCGTCATGAACATAGAGGTCTGATGAAACCCAGTTTACGTTGTCGCCGAGTATGAACATAGGATACTTGTTTGATGTGCCGGACCTGTCCAGCGGCTCAGCATCCATGAAGGAAGGTTAGATGCGGCGATGTCCACACGTCGTGTAGCGTCGAACACGTCGGCACCTGCAACGCCCTGCCACATCATGCTGAAGTCGAATCCGCGCCACTCAGCGTTGAGGCTTATACCGAATGTCCAGTCGGGCATTCCCTTTCCGATCTTGGTCTGGTCGTTGGCAGTGATGACTCCGTCGCCGTCAATGTCGACAAATCTTACGTATCCGGGTTTGGCATCCGGCTGTATGAGTTCGCCTTTGTCGTTGACATAAGAGTTGACTTCCTCCTGTGTCTGGAATATTCCTGCGGTCTTGTAGCCGTAGAAGAACGGGAACGGCTGTCCGTTCTCACCGCGTGTTATCGTGCCTGCTGTCTGGAAACTGTCGTAGTTGGCAAATCCGGTGTCGTTGCCGAGCTTTATCAGTTTGTTCTTAAGATAAGAGGCGTTGCCCTTCAGGCTGAAGTGAGCGTCGGCAACATTGAACTTGTATCCTGCCTCAAACTCAACTCCGCTGTTCTCCATGTCGCCCACGTTTCCGTAAGGTTTGTTCTCGCCAACGTATGAAGGTATAGAGAGAGTCATGAGCATGCCGTTGGTCTTTTTCTTGTAATAGTCTACCGTGAAGGTAAGGGCGTTGTTGAAGAAGCCGAAGTCGAGACCGATGTCTGTCTGCTCTGATTCCTCCCATTTCAGGTCAGGGTTAGGAATGATGCTTGCCTTTATACCGTTGGTTACGGCCTCGTCGCGTCCGAAGATGTAGTTGTTGTTGACAGATGTTAGCGACAGATACTGGAAGTTACCGATGTTGTCGTTACCGTTCTTACCCCAGCTTACGCGCACCTTGAGGTTAGACAGCCAGTCGGGACGGTTCTGCATGAAAGGTTCGTTGGTTACGTTCCATCCGAGAGAGAACGACGGGAATGTGGCGTATCTGTTGTTGGCGCCGAAGCGTGAGCTGCCGTCGCGGCGTACAGTGGCCTGCACCATGTAGCGCTCAGCGTAGTTGTAGCTCAGTCGGGCGAACATAGATGCCATTGTGTACGGCTCTGCATATCCGCCGTAGACGGTCTGGTCGCCGTTTTCGGCAAGTCCGTTGGCATAGTCGATGTAAGGCTTGTTGATGTCAATGAGGTAGTTGCGGCTTCCTCCGAGAGTCCAGCCTGTGTTCTTCAGCGCACTCTGTCCGAGCACGACGTTGAATGTGTGGTCGCCTATTGTCTTGTCGTATGTCAGCACGTTTTCAATCTGCCATACCGTGCCGCGGTCGCTTTCAGACGATGCTTTAGAAAATTCGCTGAACTGGTTGGCGCGGAGATAGTAGACCGGAGTATATGACTCGTTGCCCCAGAACGACATGTCGGCGCTGTAAGAGGTGCGGAACTTCAGTCCGTCCCATATCTGCAGCTCGCCTATGAAGTTGGCAACAAACTTATGCGACCAGTTGGCTGCGCCCGGCAGAGAGAGGTTCTGCAGCGGTTGGTCATCTCGTTATAGTCAGGACCGGCAAGAGTATAGAGGTTGCCGTTCTTGTCATACATGGGCACATAGCCTGCCGTTCCGGCATATTTGTCGTTCTGTGCGTCGCAGCCTCGCCTGTAAGGGTAGGCGTGAGGATAGGCGACATGGCCAGGGCGCTGCCCAGCGGCGAGCCCCACTGAGAGTTGCGTCGATGGCTCCTGCTCTTAACGCGGGCATAAGAGAGGTTGACCGTGATGTCGAGCTTGTTGAGCCAGTTGCGCGTCTTGTCTCGTCGAAGAGAGTATATTTGGTGTTGCTGCGCAGCGTCAGACGGTTATAGTTAGAGCGGTCGTAGTCGCCGCCGATGATACCTTCCTGTGTGTAGTATCCGAGAGACAGGTAGTAGTTGAGCTTTTCAGATGCACCGCTCACCGTGAGTTCGTGGTTTGACACGGGCGCATTGTCGTTGAAGAGCTCTTCCTGCCAGTCTGTTCCTTCGCCGTAAGAGTAAGGATCGCTGTAGAGAGGAGCCTGTCCTGAGTTGATGCGTCCCTCGTTCATCATTATGGCATAGTCGGTTGCGTTGAGCACGTCGCGCTTTCTCCACGGGTTCTGCCATCCGTAAGAGAAGTTGTAGTTGACGCGTGTCTTGCTATCTTGCCGCTCTTGGTTGTAACGAGGATTACACCGTTGGCAGCACGCGCACCATAGATTGCGCCCGAAGCTGCGTCCTTGAGCACCTCGATGCTCTCGATGTCGCTCGGGTTGAGGTAGTCGAGTCCGCCGGTGATAGGCATTCCGTCTACTATGTAGAGCGGGTCAGAGTTGTTGATGGTACCGATACCGCGCACACGTATCTGCGCTGCGGCTCCCGGCTGACCTGAAGACGATGTTACGGTAACGCCGGCAGCGAGTCCCTTCAGGGCGTTGTCCATGCGCACGGGTGCCGTGGCAGCCAGGTCGTCGGCCGAAACCTTGGCTATTGATGCCGTCACGACGCTCTTCTTCTGTACGCCGTAACCCACTACGACAACCTCGCTGAGCAGCTCGTTGTCCTCGTGCATCACGATGCGCATGTCGGCTTCGGCCTTTGTCTCTACGGTCTTGTAGCCGATGTACGACACGGTTATCATGCTGCCTTCAGGCACCTGCTGCAGCTTAAACACTCCGTTTAGGTCGGACACTGCACCTTTGTTTCGCCTTTAAGGAATACAGATGCTCCGATAATCGGCTCACCGTTTGTGTCAACGATGGTTCCCGAGCAGTCTATCTTCTGCGCGGCAGCCGTCATTGAGAACAATGTGGCCAATAAGATTAGCATTAGAAATCTACACGTTTTCATAAAATTATTAGTTTTATAAAGATTATGTTTATTCACGGTTTTTGCGGTTTGCAATAGTTTCGGCGCAAAAGTATTAAAAAAAGTTTCGCATGTAAAGCCTGCAAATACAAGAAGTGGACGAATGTGGACGCCGGATTTTGCTATAATGCATTATATCAGACGGTTACGTCTGCAACCGTTTGCAGAAAAAGTGGATTG
>ENA-OQHA01001047-OQHA01001047.1-human-gut-metagenome-genome-assembly--contig:-NODE-1047-length-11675-cov-4.118289_pt1 | contig 11675 bp, 17 predicted proteins | sample MGYA00242558_ERZ504707 | MGnify/ENA primary metagenome ERZ504707 (study PRJEB26092, sample SAMD00036197) | human gut metagenome | host: Homo sapiens | study: EMG produced TPA metagenomics assembly of... | reverse complement strand
GATCGGCTGCACCGCCCAGCGCTGCACCGCCACGTATCGCACCAGCTGCGCCTGCGCCGCCGTCGCTGGACTCAGGCTCAACGCCGAAGCCGGGGTCGAGATCTTCGTCCGGATCTACGATCGGATTCATGCCAGAAGCCTTCCAGTGAGCAACAAGCTTCACTTCGCACTCAGGCACCTCGAAGGAGATGGTCGGGCTGTGGATGTCACCGATATCGAGGTCTGTCGGGATGACCTCCCAGTAATCGAACTCCATGCCGGGGAAAGTCTCTTCGTCGATCTTGGCCGTGATGGTCGCGGTCTTGCCGACCTTTTCCCATGTCTCATCCGAATGCTCGCCGATACCCTCTTCAAACTTTGCGGGAACACTGAAGACGGTAACTCTTGCTTTGTAGTGGGCGGTCAGCTCCACAGCGCCGTTCACCATCTCGAAGGTGGTCTTTTCGTCGTATTCATCGGCCAGGATCACGTTATCGGTGTCCACCGCCCAGTGATCGAAGACCAGACCGTCAGCATAACGATCTTCTGCCTTGATTGTGATGGTCTGTTTTGCCTTGGCGATGTCGGTCTCGCTGAAGTCTTCGTCATAAGCAGTACCGTGGTTCATGGTGATGCTCTGCAGATGCTTATACTTGGCTTCCACGCTTACCGGCTCGTCCGGCATGGTGAAGGCAGTCTTGTCTGCGTTGGGGTCTTCCAGAATGACGTTATCCGGGTCGATCTCCCAGTGGTTGAACTCGTGGCTGTCGCGGTCCTTGGCCACAATGGTGATCTTGTCACCCACCACGGCGCTGGTGATCTCTTTGCCATCGGCATCGTAGGCCGTGCCCTTGCCGTCCACCATGGTGATGGTGTGGTACTCGTCATAAATGGCCTTGATTCTCACGTTCTCGCTCTTCATGGTGAAGTATGCGGTGGTCTTGTCTGCATCGATCAGTCCGACCGTGCCGCTGGTGACTTCCCAGTGGTTGAAGCGGAAGCCTTCGCGCTCAGGAGCCACAAGCACGACCTCTTTGCCGGTCTTCACCTCAACGCGGGTATCCTCGCCGTTGGCGGTGGTATCCGCATCTTCCAGATCAACAAAGTACAGCTGCTTGGGTACTGCAGTGATCTTGATATCAAAGTCGCGCATCTTGAAGGTCAGGTTCGGGTTGCCGCGCTGATCCTCGCGCAGGTTGATATCGGTGCTGTACCAGTAATCAAACTCCTGATCATCCGGCAGATTCGGGGTAAGAGTGATCTGCGTTCCTGCGATTGCTCTGTCCGGCGTTGCATAGCCGCCTTCCACGGTAATGTTATGATAATCGTTGTACACAGCCGTCAGGGTAACGTTGCCCTTGGGCACGGTGAGCGTGAACTCAGGGTTCGTCTTCTGGTCATCTTCCAGATCCCAGCCCTTGGGACCCTTGACTTCCCAGTGATCGAACTTCTTCTCATACGGATCGTACTCGGCCTTGATCTCAACGGTCTCCTCGCGCAGAGCGGTCACACTGTCGGTGCTGTTCACGGTGCCACCGATAACGGTGACCGTGCGCTGCTTCTTGTAGGTCGCAGTGATGGTCACGTCAGTGCCGGCGGGCATTACGAAGCCCTGGTTGTCGGCCTTGGTCAGGTCGAGCTGACTTACAACGTCAGCGTTGTCCACGACCCAGCCGGTGAAGTCCCAGCCGTCGCGGCCTGCAGCCTTGATGTTGTAGGTATTGCCAGCCTCTGCCTCGGTCTTCGTCTCACCGTTCGCATCGATGATGATGATGTAGTAACGCTGCGTGGTCACAGAGGTCAGCTCGACGTTCTTCTCTTCCGTTATCACGAGGTCAAACTCAGAGTCTTCCTCATGACCATTCAGAGAGACGTTGCCCTTCCAGTGGCTGAACTTGCGGTCTTCGGGAGATCGGCCTTGATATGAACGGTGTCGCCCACAGCAGCAGTGCCGATGGTCTCGCCGTCCACGGTGATGGTGTACAAGGTCTTGTAGTGAGCGGTCAGAGTGATATTGCCCTTCGGCACCGTAATGTTGATGGTTTCATCCATCAGCTTTCTGGTTCCGTCAGGGTCGGTCACTTCCCAGTAATCGAACCGCTGCCTTCCAGCTTGTCGGCGGTGAAGGTGTAGGTCTCTCCGCGCAGGGCGTCGGTCTTAACGGTCTGGCCAAGGCCATTGTTGACGGTGATGGTGCGGTACCTCATCTGCACTGCTTTCAGGGTCACATTGCCCACAGGCATATTGAACTGGAGGGCGGGGTTTGAGGTATCGATGCTGAAGTTCTCCGGTGCATTGATAACTTCCCACTCGATAAACTTCCAGTCAGCGCCCTTGTCCTCAGGCACGACGGTCACGGGGTCGCCGGACTTCACGCGGGCAGAGACCGCGTTGTTGACAGTGCCGCCCTCCACGGTGATGGTGTACAGGGTCTTGGGCACAGCCTTCAGCACGACGTCTTCGTCCGGCATTGCAAAGGTGAGGGACGGGTTGGTGGCTTCGCTGGTGGTCAGTCTGATCTGTTCGGACTCCCAGTGGTCGAACACGTAGCCCGGGCGGTCGTCCGCAGTAACGGTAACTTTCGTGCCCTCTTTTGCCGAGGTGATATCTGCCGTACCATTTACCACTTCAATTGCATGGAGCTTTGCATAATGCGGGTTCAAGGTAACATTGCTTTCCGGCATCTTGAAGGTGATCCAGTTCTTGTTGACCTGCTTGCCCAGATCAATGCCGGTCGCTTCCCAATTTTCAAACTCCCAGCCGTCCTTGTTCGGTGCCCAAGCTTTGATCGTCTGCCCCGGACGTGCCTTTCCAGCTTCCGTGTCATCCACCTTGATGATAACAGCAGTATCGTTGGAGTTGATGGTGTAGTACATTTTCGGCGTAATGTACACAGCATTTGCTTTTGCGTCGATGGGCTTACCACTCGGGTCGACAGGCGTGCCGTCCACCGTATCAGAGTAGACGTACTTGCCGCCGGAATAGACGATGCTGCTTGCCATGCCGCCCGTGCCATGGTTCTGGATGACGACAGTGGCAGGGCACGCGATCGTAACATCGCCCCTCACGATGTGGTAACCATACGACTCACCCGAGATTGCTACCGTGGAGGCCTGTTTCACCGTCACATCGCCGGCCACGGTGGGGCTTTCTTCAGAAGTAATTTCCACCTTGCCGTCACAGCTGATCTCAACATCGCCGAGGACGGCAACATAGGATTGGGCCGTGACCTTGACGTCCTGTGCATTTGTGACCGTCAGTTTGCCGCTTACAGCTGCTTCACCTGAAGTGCTATTGCACAGTTCAATGTTCACACCCGGGGCATCAATGGTCAGGTCACCCTTGATCCTTCCATTGGACTTCAGGGTATTGGTGACACCGTCGTAGCTCAACTTCCCTGTATTTTCACTGCCCAGGATGCTGCTTATGTTCGCTTCAGTGACCGGCTTTCCATTGACTTTGATGGTCGTCGGAAAACTGTTCTCCTCGCTGAGCAGACTTGAGCTGCGGTAGGAGCCGGTGCTCAACTGCATCAGCGCATCGGTGCTCTCGGCCAGAGCGGGTGCCGACAGGGTGAACATCATGCATCCGGCCAGCGCCGCCGATACTGCACGCCGGATAAGTTTGCCTTGTTTCATGGTATAACCTCCTTTTTTCCCCCTCGCATTTTTACGGGGGGGGGTATATATTACAGTATCTTGATTATACCACACTTACCGGATTTTGGAAGCAAACCTGCGTGAATCGCCCTAAAAGCAGCGTGAAAAGCATGATTTGTGCCGGTTCTGTTGCAGTTGCCCGGCCCGCAAGGCACAGCAAAGCCCCCGGCAGGTTTGCGCCTGCCGGGGGGCTTTACTGTGTTATGAAAGATCAATCCTTCTTCTCTGCTGTGCGGGCAAAGAAGTTGGCGAGGATCGCACCGGAAATGTTATGCCACACGGAGAACACAGCGCCGGGAATGGTAGCCAGCGGATACTGTGCAAAGTGTGCGGCGGCCAGACTGGTTGCAAGGCCGGAGTTCTGCATACCCACCTCGATGGAGATCGCGCGGCACTTGGTGGAGTCCAGCTTGAGCAGCTTGCCCACGCCAAAGCCGGTGAGGTAGCCCAGCACATTGTGCAGGATGACCACCACAAGGATCAGCAGACCGCTGGTCATGATCTTGGCGCTGTTGGCGGAGACCACGGCGCAGATGATCAGCACGATGGCGGTAGTGGAGACCAGAGGCAGCACGCGGACAGCTTCCTCGGTGAACTTATGGAAGAAGTGATTGACCACAAAGCCCAGTGCGATGGGCACCAGCACCACCTTGACGATGGACATGAACATGCTCATGGGGTTCACGTCAACACGCTGGCCAGCGTACAGCAGGGTGAGCAGCGGGGTGAGGAACGGAGCCAGCACGGTGGAAACAGCGGTCATGCCAACGGACAGTGCAACGTCGCCCTTGGAAAGGTAGGTCATCACGTTGGAGGAGGTGCCGCCGGGGCAGGTGCCAACCAGGATCACGCCAATGGCCAGCTCGGTGGGCAGGTGGAACACCTGCGTGAGCGCCCATGCCAGAAACGGCATGAGGGTGAACTGTGCAACGCAGCCCACGATCACATCCTTCGGGCGGCTGAACACCACCTTGAAGTCCTCCGGCTTCAGGGTAAGGCCCATGCCGAACATCACGATGCCAAGCAGGTTATTGACCCACGCCGTCTTTACCACGCTGAACGGGCCGGGGAAGAACAGCACCCGCGGCCACCACAATAACGATGGCGGCCATGTATTTGCCCACAAAGTCGCTTACTTTTTCCAGTGTCTTCATAATTGTTTCTCCTTTTCCTTCTGACATGCTTTGGGACAAAAGCATCCGCAAAATAAAACGCCCTTGTCCCCTACGGTCTGTAAGAGACAAAGGCGTGTAATATCCTCTGCGGTACCACTCTTATTGCCAGCACAACGCTGACCACTCAGTGCACGTCCAACAACGCGCGGCCCGTGATAACGGGGGCCTGCCGTTCCTGCTTACTGGGGCGCACACCGTCCATTCAGCCGGAAAGCTCGGAGAGGATCTTCCCACGGATGCCCTGCACTGCCTTGCACCAACCGGCAGCTCTCTGCAGCATTCCTTCCGGGTACTCTTTCTCGTCATAGCCGTAATATTCTTGGTGACATGGAGTATACTCCCCTGCAAAGGCAAAGTCAATAGAATGGGGCCTTCTGATTTTTCATGCAGTTCATTTCAGGAGTGAAAGTGGTTCACGCAGCAGACAAAGCAGAATGCATCGATGCCGACTGCTCCGGCAGGATGACGCGAAGCCATGGTCTAAAGAGTAGGCGGCGATGCCATCCCATCACACAACAAAAGACCGCTCATCTTTTCGGGTGAGCGGTCTTGCTGTTTCTGCGGTTTATTCGCCTTTGGCTTTTGTAAGCAGCATGTGCACGTATTCCGCGCAGGCATCCCAGTCGCGGGCGGCGGCCTTGTCCTTCGGCATCAGGCTGCTGGCAAGGCCCACGCCAAGGCAGCCCGCCTTGCGGAACTCCGGGATGTTCTCCGGCGTTACGCCGCCAATGGCAACATAGTTTGTGTCGTCCTGGAATCCGACAATCTGGGGCAGGAGAAAAACGACCTCTGAGCCGCTTTTTCCTGTCTGATAGGCAAAAAAGATCCCGTTCACCCAGAAGTGGACGGGATCTTTTATTGCTTATGGGGCTTTACTGCAGCCGATCAGGCTTTGACGAAGGCAGCCGCTTACTTTGCAGCCAGATACTTGCCCAGCTCGCGGCCCAGAGTCAGGCACATACCAATGCTCACGCCGGGGATCGGGGTGATATACTCGGGACCAAAGCGCATACCGCAGGTGTTGCCGGAAGCGTACAGGCCTCGATGGCTGATAATCCTCGTTCAGCACCTGCTGGTCATTGGTGGTCACAAAGCCGCCGGTGGTCACCAGTGCAAAGCCCAGACTCGGGGTGGTGACATGGGCGTAGAAGGGAGCCTTTGCAACTGCATTCAGGAAGTGCGGGTCCTTGGCAAAATCGCTGTCGTAGCCCTCGGCGCAAACCTTATTGTACTGCTCCACAGTAGCGGAAAGGGCTGCAGGCTCCACACCGATGTACTCGGCCAGCTGCTCGATGGTGTCGGCGCAGTACCAGCCGTTGGCGCCCTCGGCACCAGCAGCCTTTGCGGCCTCAAAGTTGCCCTTCATGGCTTCCACCACAGCGGGCATGTCGTACTCGAATGCCTGATGGCCGGGGAAGCGCGCAGGATCTGGGTCTCATAGGTGCTGTCGTAGATGGAGGTGATATTGCCGCGCTTTGCACGTGCCATGAAGAAGCCGTTGATCTCCGGGCCGGCAAAGGCTTCGTTCTGGAAGCGCTGGCCATTCTCGTCCACCCACAGGGGGCCGGGCAGATAGTCGGGCACGGTCATGGAGTCGAAGTTCATGGTGGAGATGTCGCCCTCCAGACGGCCGCCTGCCCACACACCCATCTGGATAGTGGAGCCGTCACGGCCAAAGGGAGCAAAGAAGTCCTCATCCTTGGTGAACAGACGCTTGATGTCCGGCAGCAGATCGTCCATCATTTCCTTGTTGCCGCCAAAGCCGCCGCCTGCCAGCACAACGCCATTCTTAGCGTTGATCTTGAGGTAATTGCCGTCGCCGTCCTGTGCGATCACGCCGGTGACCTTTGCACCGTCAATTACCAGCTGCACACCCTTGGTGCCAAACAGAGCGGTGGCATTGTCAGAGAAATTCTCCTCCACATAATTGTAGTTGTCCCAGCTCAGGTCCTTCAGCTCCAGCTGACCGGCGGTGTTGTTGTTCTTCTCGCCGCTGGCGGGGTTCTCCCAGTAGTTCTCCCACCATTCCAGCGTGCCGGTGTAGTAGTGCATGCCGTTGTTCAGCTGGTGCACGGTGTACTCGTTGTCCGGCCAGAACTGGATGCGGGTCTTAGCCAGCGTGTCCGGGTTGATCTTGTCCAGCCACCAGTCCACAGTGCTGCCGCTGTTCTTGGCAAACTTCATCACCAGTGCGGTGTTTGCCTTGCCGTGGGTCTGCATCATCCAGTTGTTCACAAACTCCACTTCGTCCACCTTGGGCACACCGTGGCTCAGCAGGTAGTCCGAGTTGATGTGGCCGATATCGTGGCCGACCGTCCACCAGCTCTCGCGGGGCATGGCTTCCAGCACCAGAACGTTCTTGCCCTCTTCGGCCAGCTCACGGTAGCAGCTCAGGCCGGCATAGCCCATACCGATGATGGCAACGTCAACATCATAGGTCTTGGTGATCTCACTGTCCGGGATGCTTCCGGGGCGGTGCGCCAGCTGGAAGCCTGCTCAGAAGCTTCCGGGGCAGACACTGCAGTGCCTCCCATAGCCTGTGTGATGCAGTCGTTCATGCACTGCTTCACAGCATCGCTGGTAATGGTTGCACCGGACACGCCGTCGATGGTGCTGTTCTGGGCTTCCAGCAGCTGCTTGATCAGGTCATCCTTTGCGGCCTGACCAATGGAGTCGGTCTCACCGGACAGATCCAGCTGGATGTCGGTAATGGCTGTCTCGCTGAAGGTGGCGGTCATGGTGATATCGCTCATGCCCTTGGCCGTGGCAGTGTAGGTACCCGGGTGTACTTTGCAGCGGCAGAAGATGCAGCCGTGCTGCCGGAAGCAGCATTGCAGGCAGCCAGTGCACCGGCGGTGATGCCGCTCATGGCAGCAGCAGAAGCCAGCTTCAGAAAGCTTTTGCGCGAGATCTTTTTCATCTTGGTGGTTCCTTTCGTTTTTCTCTTTCTTCTCAATGTGCGGGGTCGTGTGCCCCTTTCGATTGTTAATTCTATCACAATATCTCGCACTTGAAAAATATTGCTTTCTTCTTATAATTAGAAGTAAAAGTTATAAGCAATTTTTTAAGAGAAAAAGGAGCCGGTCATGACCCTGCAGCAGATGCGCTATTTTATTGCGGTGGCACAGAATTTGAGCTTTTCCAAAGCGGCACAGCAGCACTATGTTTCCCAAACGGCGGTCAGCAGCAGATCAAGCTGCTAGAAGAAGAACTTGAAACCGAGCTGTTCCAGCGCACACGGCACTCGGTGGCGCTTACCAGTGCCGGGCAGGTATTCTACGAGTATGCGGTGCGCATCACCGACCTTGCGGAAGATGCCGCCCGCCGCACCCGCGCCGCTGCTGCCGAGTGCAGCACCCCGCTTGAGATCGGCATGATGAGCGGCATGGAAAACCTGCCCATTCTGGAAAAGCTGCTGCTGTTCAAGGAGCAGCACCCTGCCATTCCGCTGCACTTTCATCTTGGGGATTTTCCCACCCTGAAAAAACGTCTGCAGCAGAAAAAGCTGGACTTTGCCCTGCAGCTGGAGCTGGTCCCGCTGGAGGATGCCTCCTCCCTGCTGCGTGCTCAAGTAGGCCAGCTGCGCCAGTACGTAGTGCTCAACCGCCAGAGCCACCTGTCCAGCTATGCGTCCCTGCACCGCAGCCAGCTTGCCAGCGAACAATATTATGTACCCGCCATGGATCGGGAGCTGTGGAACCAGTTTGCGCAAGTCCTCACCCGCCACGGCAGCGACCCGCAGAACATCAAATTTGCGTATTCCATGGAGGAGTTGATGTTGCAGCTGGCTTTCTACGGCGGCTATACCATCCTTGCCGAACCGGTGCTGGCTCAGCTGCCCGCCAACAAAAACCTCACCTTTATCCCGCTGGAAAACGATACCGTTCCCGCTTGGGCCGTATGGAACCGCGAGAACATCTCGCCCGCCCTCCGGCTGCTTCTGCGTGAGCTGGATATTGACCCGTGACCTGCTGCAGAACGCATTGACGATCTTGCGCAAAAGCGCTGCTCTTTTTTCAGAAATTCAGCAAGAAAGGTCTCTCCGGCGCTGCGTGGAGAAATGCAAAGGTCGATCACATGAATCAAAACGATCCTGTCCCGGACGATTTCACTCTTTCGCCGGCCCTTGTGGATGCACTGCCCGCGCTGTTTTTTTGCCTGCAACATGGTACTGGTGGCAGGAATTTTGCTTTTATCATGAATATGCAGTGAGCCGGAAGCCTCTGATCTACAGAAGGCTCCCGGCTCATTTGCTATGGATTTTTTACGTGGATGCCATTCGAGTCCTTGATCGAAACAAAAAATTCCACGTCATACGACTTGGGATTTCCTGGTAGCCTATTCTGTTGCTCAAACACCCCACTGGGGTGTTTGTTGCTGTCGCAAACGCAAACTTCCGATAAACAAAAAACGTACCCGAACCCTTTTTCATAAAGAATCGGGTTCGAGTACGAACTGTATGGTGGAGAATTAGGGACTCGAACCCCAGACCCCCTGCGTGTGATGCAGGTGCTCTAACCAGCTGAGCTAATCCTCCATATTTTGTTTTGTGCGTTCCGAACTGGAACGTGATTATTATAGCACGGCCTTTGCCAAAATGCAAGCCCTAATTTTAAAAAAATCACACTTTTTGTATCCGCTTTCCGGTTGCCCTTTGATGCCAAATCGTGTATACTGAACACAGAAACTTTCCCACCGGGAAAAGAGGTACAAATGCTGACACTTCGTGGAATCATTACGCTGATCGTTCTGATCGTTCTGTTTGCACTGGCCGTTGTGTGGATCTCCAAGCAGGGCGGCTGGAAGGGCGAGGGCTGCGGCGGCAACTGTGCATCCTGCCACAGCCACTGCGAAAAACAGGACCCGAACAAAAAAGCCTGAGTTCAAAAATGGCCCCGGACATTGCCTGCTGGCAGCGTCCGGGGGCATTCTGCTTTCAGCTTTCCGTCTCGCGGTAAAACACCCCGCGCTCTGCCGCGTACACGGCAATGGTGCTCAGCAGGTCCTGATGGGCTTTCTGGTAAGTAGTGCGGCCGATGTGCAGCTGATCGATCACATCGTCCTCCGTGCGGTGCTGCACATAGCGCAGCTCGAACAGATCCGCACGCAGCGGGTCGTTTTGCCGGTAATAGGCAAGGCCCTCCTCAATGGCGGCGCACCAGCTGCGCTCCACCGGGCTTCGTGCACGCTGCCGCATCCCATACCGGTACAGTGCCAGCCGCGTCTGATTTCTCTGCTCGCTTGTCATGTTCTGCCCTCCTCTTTTCATCCGCGCGGCGTGCCAGCACTTCGCGGCGGTTCTGCTCTTCAAAAAGCAGAGATCCCGCTCGTACATGCTCAGACCAAGCACCGCGCTCAGCCGTTCTGCTTCGCTCAGCTTGAACTGTGTGCGCCCCTGCAGTTTCAGGTTCAGTGCATTGGGCTGATCTTCAAGGCTCGTGCCACATACTGCATCTTGTACCCACTGGCGCGAATATAATCCCGGATCATTTCAGTATTTGCCATATTCCGCTCTCCTTTTTCGTATCGGCAATGCGTTCCACAATCTTTAGTTGTAGTATATTCCTGCATTGATTCAGTGTCAACCCATTTTTGCAAATTCGCAGAAAAAAGTTGATTTTAATGCAATTTTTTGGTATACTTCTGGTAACAGCATTCTTTTTACAGAACAACCATACGTTTTTTAGAGAGGTTTCGCATGTCTGAGCTTTCTACCCGTCTGCATCTGCGCCGCAAAGAACTGGGCCTTTCGCAGGAAGAGCTTGCCCAACGCATGGGCTATCGGTCCAAATCCTCCATTACCAAGCTGGAAAAAGGCATCAACGACCTGCCGCAGTCCAAGGTGGAAGAGCTGGCAGCCGCGCTGGAGACCACCCCTGCCTATCTGCTGGGGCTGGACACGCCCTGTCCGCCGCCGGGCTTTGAGCCGCTGCCTGCCATGACGCAGGTCCCGCTGATCGGTTCCATTGCCTGCGGCACTCCTATCACGCAGAGCAGAACATTGAACGCTATATCGGCGTTCCCGCCGCGTGGCGCGCCGACTTTGCCCTGACCTGCCACGGTGACAGCATGTCCCCCACCATCTGCGACGGCGACATCGTATGCATTCGCTGCCAGCCGGAGGTGGAGCAGGGCGAGATCGCCGCAGTGCGCATTGGCGGCGAGGCCACCCTCAAGCACTTCCACCGGCAGGGTGATGCTGTGATGCTGCTTGCGGACAATGCCGCCGTCTGTCCACCCATGATCTTTACCGGCCTGCAGCTGGAAGAGCTGCACATTGAGGGCCGCGCTGTCGGCCTGTGCCGGGGGCTGTGAGCCGCCTGCAGTCTTTCAGGCACGTTTCATAAAAGAAGGAGGCTTCTCATGTTTTTCTCCCGCAAAAAGCCTGCTCATTCTTACGACCCCGCCACCCAGCAGCCCGCACTGCGGTGCAGCATCTGCACCGGGGAGCAGGTGGCCGGTTTCATCTCCCCGGATGGCCATTTTGAGGACGTTCAGCTCATCCGCACGCCTCAGGAACTGGACGCATTCCGGGCACAGTACGGCATCCCGCCGGAATGCCCCCTGAAAAAGATCTATTAAAAGGAGTTCGCCATGCCCACTGCACCTGAAGAGATGACCCTGAAGGTCATTGCCCATATCCATACTGCCTTTCCCACCAAGTTCGGCATCCCGCGCCAGAGCGGCCTTGTGGACGAGCTGCGCGGCGAGGTGATCTTTACGCCCGAATACCGCAATGCCGATGCCGTGCGCGGTCTGGAAGATTTCAGTCACATCTGGCTGGTGTGGCAATTCTCCGGCGCGGTGCGGGACAGCTGGTCCCCCACTGTACGCCCGCCGCGTCTGGGCGGCAACACCCGCA
>ENA-OQHA01001046-OQHA01001046.1-human-gut-metagenome-genome-assembly--contig:-NODE-1046-length-11679-cov-3.176593_pt1 | contig 11679 bp, 10 predicted proteins | sample MGYA00242558_ERZ504707 | MGnify/ENA primary metagenome ERZ504707 (study PRJEB26092, sample SAMD00036197) | human gut metagenome | host: Homo sapiens | study: EMG produced TPA metagenomics assembly of... | reverse complement strand
CTACTTCTTTCTCTATGTATCGCTCAGCTTTGAGCCATCCGGCGGGCCTTCCGCCGTCTGCCTTCACGATTTCCGGTTGTTCTCCTTCGATTGAACCGTAGTGCGAAAGCCTTTTCTCAGTATATGGTTTTTTCCAGATTTTGCAAAATCGCTTTCGCACATCAGAATGCAAAGGTATTCATGTCGATAAAACCGTTATAAATAAACGATTCTTAGCATTTTAAGAATCGTTTATGACAGCAAAAAATGACGTGAGATGCAGAAAATGCGAAAGAAAAATGTGTTCATTTTCGCAAATGCGAAAGTTTCGCAATTTGCAAGTGAAAATGTCAGCAATCGGCTATATAAAGCCGTTTTGTCCACTTTTTGACACGATGCGAAAACTTTCGCAGTTTTGTCGTATAATATTACGCAATACAAGGGCGGCGAAGCGCATCGACGCGCAGCCAACGTTTTCGTCACACCGTAAAAAAGGGGAACATCATGGCAACTGCAGATACTCACTCAACAGCAAGGCTTGAAGATGTAGCAGCGCTGGCCAACGTGTCTTTGGCAACGGCTTCAAAGGCGCTGCATGGCAAACCGCGCGTCAGTGAAGACACCCGCGAGCGCGTGATGGAGGCAGCGCGGCAACTCAACTATTCCCCGAACAAGCTGGCGCAATCGTTGGCAAGCGGCAGAAGCGGAACCATCGGTTTGGTCACTTCCGATCTGCAAGGCCGTTTCTCCACGCCTATTCTTATTGGCGCCGAAAACGAGCTGCGCGCACAATCGACATCGGTACTACTCGCCAATGCTCGCGGTGACGATGCGCTGGAACGCAGCCATGTAGAGAAACTGCTGTCGCTGAAAGTGGACGGCCTGCTGATTGTGCAGTGCGAGACGAATCCGCGCCCGTCGCTGGGGCGTGATTGGGGCGTGCCGCTGGTGTATGTGTATGGTCCTTCCACCGACACCAACGATTGTTCGGTGACGTGTGACAATGTGGACGCCGGGCGCATGGCCGTGAATCATCTGATTTCGTGCGGACGCAACCGTATCGCCATTATTGGCGGCGATGAAACGTATACGGCCTCCACCGACCGCACCAAGGGCGCGTTGGAAGCGTTGGCCGAGGTTGGTTTGGAACCGGCTGGCCCGATTCGCTATGGCCGTTGGGACGAGAATTGGGGGCGTGCCGCCACCAGACTGCTGCTCGACCAAGGCGTGAAGTTCGACGCCGTGGTATGCCAGAGCGATCAGCTGGCACGAGGATGCATTGACGCGTTGAAGTCGCAGCATCTACGCATTCCTGAGGATGTGGCGGTGATCGGCCACGATAATTGGGACGTGCTCACCAAGAGCTCCCGCCCGCCGCTGACCAGCATCGACAATGAAACGGAACTCATCGGCCGCAAAGCCGCCCGCTACCTGATGGACGCCATCAACGGCCAGCCCCACCACGGCACGGAATATCTCCCCTGCCGCCTCATCCAACGCGAATCCACCCTCCCCCTAGCCTAGCGTCATCGTTTTTTGTTGGAACGTCCCTTGAAGTAAATGTCGAACACGATCCAGACGGACAAAACGAACGCGATCACATAGCCGAGGAAACCAACGATCGGAATACCGAAAATCACCGGTTTGATGCCCGCATAGTACACGATCGACGAGCCGATGAACAATCCGACGACGATCAGCGCCATCGTAAGCCTGTTCACCATGTTGGCAAGCAGATGGATCGGTTCCTGCGAACCGACCATCTCCATATTCACGCGCAACTGGCCGCGCGTAAGCATACGGGAGGCCACTTTCAGCTCATTGGCGGCAGCGAGCAGGCTGTGCAGCGCCTGATGACCTTCGATAACCAGCGATTTCGCCTCATCCTTGGCGAAATCCTTCTTCGACGTGCTTGCGGCGATATGGTCGGAGATGATCTGAATCATATTCACGTCTGGAATGAACTCGTCGAGCAGGCCTTCCAAAGTGACCAGCGCACGCCCGACGGTGGTGACGGTGCTCGGCACTTCAATGCCGTGTCGTTGCGCCATTTGCGTCAACGCGGTGAGCATGGCGGCGATATCCAGCTCGGCCAAATCCACTGTGCCGAATTCCTTGACGATCACATCCAAGTCGGCCAATAACGCCGGATAATCCTCCGGATCGGCCTCGGCACCGGCGAAACGCAGCAGACCGTCGGCAAGCGCGGGCGAATCCTGTTTGGCGACCGCGAAAATCATGTCTTTCAAGACGGAACGGGTTTTGGCATTAAGCCGGCCCGTCATGCCTAGGTCGAGCAGCACGATCTGCCCGCCGCGCACCATGATGTTGCCCGGGTGCGGATCCGCGTGGAAGAAGCCTTCGTCAAGCACTTGCGTGGCGTAATTGTCGACCAGTTTGGTGCCGATTTCCTTCAGATCGTAGCCCGCTTCGATGAGCTCATCAGGATGCGAGACGGAAATGCCTTCGACGTAGTCCATGACCACCACGTGTTCGGTGCACAGGTCGGAGTATGGCTTCGGGCAGTCCATGTATTTGTAGTGTTCGCAGAATCGTTTGAATTCCGCCAGATTTCGCGCTTCGATCATGAAGTCGGTTTCGGCTTCGAAGGTGTCCCACAGTTCTTCGACCACGCCGGAGAGATCGACCACTTGGGCGCTGGGCATGGTTTTGGCGGCTATTCGTGCGATGGTGCGCATGATGGACACATCCTGTGCCATGGTTTCGCGCACGCCCGGGCGTGCACTTTGACGGCCACATCTTCTCCGGTAGTGAGTTTCGCACGATGCACTTGCGCGAGGCTTGCCGATCCGAGCGGTGTGGCGTCGATATGGTCGAAGATTTCGCCTGCCGGGCGTCCGTATTCGTCTTCCAGCACTTGCAGGACGGTGCCGTACGGCATGGGGTCGGCGTCGGCGCGCAGTTTGGCGAGTTCGTCGCAGAACGATTGGGCAGGATTTCGGAGCGCATGGACAGGATCTGTCCGACTTCACGAAAGTTGGGCCAAGCGCTTCGAACATGAGCCGCATTTTGACGGGGGTCAGGCCGTGCACAATGTCGAATTGGTTGACGATTTGCGCGATTTGCGCAAGTCGCTTCAGTTTGCCTCGACGAGTCAGGTGGTAGCGCTGCGAGAATGAGTCTTTACGCGGGCCGAACAGTCCGATGGTTTCGGATTGCGTAAAGGTTGCGTCGTTCTGCTTGCCTTGCGATTGCGGGATTCCCGTTTTTCCCGCGGATTTGGCTGCCGTTGCCGCAGCCGCGTCGGACGAGGGGTTCGCCGTCGGATTGATCACCGCGTTGACTCGGTCGGAAAGTGTGACCGGCTCCACGCTTTCGGGGCGGGCCGCATCCGGCTCGATCGGAGAATTCAAAGACATATCGCTGCTCGCAAACGTTGGTCGGATTACGATGAGTGGGATTCATGAGGAGACTTGCGTCCCGCGTATTTCATGCGATTCGCATGTTTCGCACGTTTCTTACGTTCCGCACACGGCCGTTCGCATGTTTCGCAAGTTCCGCATAACAAATCGCCGTCTGAACGTGATGCGACGAGCAGACGGCGATGTGAACGATTGAACGTTACTCGGCTTTGGCTTCAGGTTCGGCTTCCTTGGTTTCCTCTGCAGCCTTGGCTTCAGAGGATTCCTTGACCTCCGCGACCTTGTGCTTGAGTTCGGCGTTGAGGGCCTTGCCCTGTTCGACGGTCAGCTCGCCCTTCTTGACGAGATCGTCAACGATTTCCTGGCTCTTCTCAACCGTGGTCGCCAAAGCGCCAACGCCGGCGAGGAAGACCTTACGCAGGCCGTCACCAAAATCAAAATCAGCCATGATTACCTCCTTAGGTGATGGTGGTACCCACTCTATCGCATTTTCTTCACAAATAACGTCAACGAAACTAGTCAATCGTTACAATTCTGCGGAAGACTCGCTGCCGTATGCTCACAGCGTACGAAAACGCGAAAACTACGAAACAGCGCGAAAACAATCAGCGCGGGCGTGACATGGCCACGCGACGCGCGTTGCTGGCAATCGTGTTGATGCGATCAAGTTCCGCACGCTGCGCTTCCGTCTGCCCTGCAGCAGCCGGATCGAACGAACCATACCGGCGTTCTGCGGCGGTGCGGATCAGAAAATCGGCGATCGCGGGGTTTTTCGGCAGCAGCGAGCCGTGCATGTATGTGCCGATCACATTGTTGACGCGGGCGCCTTCCGTATGATCCTCGCCATTATTGCCGGTGCTATCCGCGTCGACGGTGCCGAGCGGCTGCACGCCTTCGCGCAGGAAGGTTTGGCCGGAATGGTTTTCGTAGCCGATGATGTCACCGAAATCGGCGGAATGCTCGGTCAGATTGCCGATCATGCGCACTTCCTGCCCGACCGTGTACGCGCCGATCACGCCGATGCCGTCGAGTCGGGAGCCATCCACCGTTTCGAAATATTCGCCAAACAGCTGGTACAGACCGCAAATCATGAGCATAGGGGTGCCGCCGGCGGCCAGCGATCGCAGCAGGTCGGCGCGTTTGAAGAAGTCGTCGATGATTTTCTTCTGGCCGGTGTCTTGGCCGCCGCCGCCCAGAATCATGTCGACGTGTTCGGGCCACGCGTCGCCCTGATTGTAGGCGTGCACGCGCGGCTCGTAGCCGTATAGGGCGAGACGGCGCTGGATGGTGAGCACGTTGCCGGAGTCGCCGTAAATGTTCATGTCTTTCGGATATAGCGACACGATGTCGATTACCTGGCTCATATCGTCTCCCTCATGCGGTTCATACGTTCTTCATGCGTTTTCATGCGTTGCGCGGATTCGCGCTGTTATTTGCCTACGCCAGCGTCGGCGACTTCGGCGATTTTGCCGAGCGCGGCTCGCGTTTTGAGCATTGCCGTGTATGTGCAGTAAATGTGCTTGGGGGTGCCCGGATTCGCGTTCACGAACGTTGAGACGGCCTCTTCAAGTTCCGTGTTGACGCTATTCACCGGCACCTGATCGTATTCGAGGCGCAACGCCATGTCCCAGGCACGCACGCCCGAAACCATGGCCACACCGGTGTCTCGCAGCGAGGAGAAGTCCACGTCCCACAGCCAGCTCATGTCACGCCCGTCGGCGTATTCGTCGTTGATGGCGATCATGGTGTCGCAGCCTTCAGGGGTGAAGGATGCGAGCGACAGACGGAATCCCATGGGGTTTTGACGAGCAGCAGCTCCACCGGCGAGCCGTTCACGTCGATGACCTCGCCGCGTCCGAACGCCGGAGTGACTTCGGCTGCCGCGTCGATCATGGCTTGCGTGGTGGAATGCGCGAAGTCGATCATGCGCTGTGAGATTCCCACTTGTCGCAATAGTTCGTCGGTTACGTTCTGCTCGAACGGCAGGAACATTGCCTGCGCGTCGGCTACGACCGCTCGCACGACGGCCAGCGCGGCCGCCGCGTTGTACAGGTTGTACACGCCTTCCAGTCTCACACCGGTTTCGTACGTTTCACCGTCGATGCCGAAACTGGCACGATGGTCGCCCACGGCAAGCAAGGTCACGTCAGCTGGTAGCTGTTCCGCAATTGCCGCATCTTCCGATTTTTCTGCATTTTCCCCAGTTTTCGCAATCACTGCAGCATCGTCAATCTCAATATTTGCGGACGATGCAGTATCGACTGTCGTGCGCATGTCGTCGTCGGACGGGAAGAAGCTGCGCAACGACCCGTCAAGACCGAAATAGCGCACTTCCACACCATCTTCAGTATGTGCGACGTCAGCAAGTCGTGCGATGCGTGGATCCTCACGATTGAGCACTACGGTTCCGGTGGTCGCTTCGGCGGCTTTGCTCAGCAGTCGTGCGGTATTGTCGATTTCGCCGAAACGGTCGAGCTGGTCGCGCATCACGTTGAGCAGCAGGCAGTAGTCGGGTTGCACTTGTTTGACGAAATGCACCGCGTACGCTTCGTCGAGTTCCAGTACGGCGATGTCGGCGTCCAGTTTGCCGCCGAGCGAGACTTCGGCCAGCAGCGACGAGACCACGCCGCGGGTGAAATTCGATCCGGTCGGATTGGTGAATACCTTCAATCCCAACGATTCCAGCATGCTTGCCACCATGCGCGTGGTGGTGGTTTTGCCGTTCGTGCCAGACACGAGCACCACGCCAAGCGGTAGCTGCTGCAGGGTGCGTGCGAGGAATTGCGGGTCGATCCGTTCCACGATTTTGCCGGGGAACGCGCTGCCGCCGCCATGTGCCAGGCGGGAGGCCGCACGCACGGCCTTGCCGATCAACGGCGTTGCGAATGAGTTCCACGCCATGCTATACCTCCTGTTGGCTCTGGTAGTCCTGCGGCATATCTTTGAACTTGGAGTATGCGCCAAGGAACGCGAGATTGAACGTCTGCGTCGGACCGTTACGATGCTTCGCCATGATGATATCGGCCTCGCCCGGGCGATCTTCCTTGTCGTAGGCGTCCGGCCTGTGCACGAGGAACACCACGTCGGCGTCCTGTTCGATAGAACCGGATTCGCGCAAATCCGAAAGCTGCGGCTTTTTATCCTGACGCATTTCGGGGCCACGGTTCAGCTGGCTCAGCGCCACCACCGGCACTTCCAATTCCTTGGCAAGCAGCTTCAATGCACGCGAGAAATCAGACACTTCCTGCTGGCGGCTTTCCACGGCCTTGCCGGAAGTCATGAGCTGCAGGTAATCGATCACCACTAATTTCAGATCGTTCGTCTGCTTCAATCGGCGGCATTTCGCACGGATCTCCATCAAACTCATGTTCGGACTATCGTCGATGAATAATGGTGCGTTCTGCAGTTTATCCTGCAGATTATTGAGGATATTCCAACGTTCCTGCGTGATTTCTTCCGCTCGGCGCATGGCTGACAGCGGAATATTCGCTTCCGCCGAATGATTCGTTGCGCAAGTTCGGTTTTGCTCATTTCCAAGCTGAAGATCACGGACGTCATATTGTGGTGCAGCGCCGCAGCTCGCGCGAAATCAACGCCGAGCGTGGACTTACCCATGGCCGGTCGGCCTGCAACGACGATCATCTGGCCCGGCTGCAGGCCTTGCGTCACGTCGTCGATGTCACGGAATCCGGTTGGCACGCCTTTGGAAACCTCGCCGTTTTGCAGTCGGTCGATTTGGTCGAGGGTATCGGTGATGACGGTGCCGATCGGCGCGTAATCCTGCCTCACTTTGCCGGTCGACATTTCGTAGACTTCGGCCTGTGCCAGGTTGACGACGTCTTCGGCTTGGGATCCTTCGGCGGTGTAGCCGAGCTGTGCGATTTTGGTGCCGGCTGCGATCACATTGCGCAGGATGGCACGGCTGGTGGATGATGTCGGCATAGAAGGTTGCGTTGGCTGCGGTCGGCACGGATGCGACGAGGCTGTGCAGATAGTCGGATCCCCCACTTTTTCGAGGTCGCCGTCTTTGAGCAGCTGGTTGGCCACCAGCACCGCGTCGACGGGCTGCGATGCGGAGAACAGGTTGATGATGGCTTCGTACACGGTTTGGTTGCGCGGCTGGTAGAAGTCGGTGATGTCAATCATCTGCGAGACTTCGCCGATGGCGTCTTTGCTCATGAGCATGCCGCCGAGCACCGCCATTTCGGCGGCGTCGTCATGTGGCGGCACACGGTCGAAGATGGCGTCGCGAATAGCCGTTCCCGACGCGCCGGAAATGCTGCCATTGCCTGAAAACCGCGGTTTTGCCCTTGATTCAGGCCATTGTTCCAAGAATTGCTCTCCGCCATGCTTCTCCAGCTCTTCGATGTGTGGTGTACCGGGAAAAACCATAATACCTGTGCCACTTCACGAATGATGTTGCGATGAGATTCTGGAGGAATCTCCGCATTGGCAGGATCGGAATCACCCGACACGCGCGAATCGGTTCGCTGTGGATAAGAAAGCCGAAAAACCCGAGTTATCCACATACTGGGGATAACTATGTGGAAAACATATCGAGTTATCCACCAAATGGGGATAACCAAGTGGACAACTTGGGGACATCTTCCGTACGGGTGCCCATTCCCCTGGTTGTGACTTGCTTAAGTGAACCGAAGGTGATATGTTCCCCACTTTTTCTTAAACGATGGGTTTCCGCCGACGCGGCGGGTACCGCATCGGCAATCATGTCGCTTTGCCGGGCATTCGCTCACAGCCTACGCGGCCTCACATGTGGTAGCGGGTGGCGTTGTACATGGTTCGGACAAGGGTTTCGCGCCATTTACTCCAGCCGTACTGTTTGGAAATGGTCTCGCCGGCCGTGGCACCCAACGACGAACCGTCAGCACGAGTCAGATCGAACAGCATGTCAAGCAGCAGCGGATCATGATCAAGACGAGACGCCAACTCGTCACCAACATTCGGATCATTCGGATTCTGACCAGTCGCAAACTCCGACAACGTAAGATGCTCACGCACCAACAACGTGACCCACCAAATAATGTCACGGTCAAAACCCATGCGTTTCAACACCATGGACGCATGACGCGCACCCTCCGCCGCATGATCGGCAACCCCCGGACGCTTGCCGACATCATGCAAAATACCAGCCAACAGCAACGCCTGATAATGCCGATCATCATAACGGTTTCCACGAGGTGTTTCACGACCAAGCCGCGTGACCACCTCAACCGAATGACGGTCAATCGTGTAACGGTGCGCGGCCGAAGCGCTCGGGCGATTACGAATCGCCAACCATTCCGGAATCAAACGACCCGGAATATCAACAAAATCAATCTCCTCCCACACCTGCAACAACGCGGGACCGCTCGCAAGCAAACGCAAGAACAGACTACGCGACTCATCATTCCACGTGCGATCATCGATCGGACACGACTTCAGATTCTGCAACGTGCCGGGCGCGATCGGCAGACCAAACTCAGCCGCAGCAACAGCAGCCCGCAACGCAAGACACGGATCGGACTTCGGATCGGCACCCGGCGCAAGCACGATCTCCTCCTCATGCTTGGCGATACCGGGCGCAATCACATCAAACGTAGGCGCCTGACGCTTACCGCCGCCACGAGGCTGGAACACCTGGAAAAACGCAAAACGAGGCTTCTCATGAGTCAACGAATGCTCAGCGCGAGAAGCCGTGGAATCAAGCGAAAACGCGATCTGGCGACCAACACGCGCAAGCAACGTCTGCAAATCATCAATCGACTTCGCCTCACGCTCGCCATTCGGCAACGTCGGATCAGCCAAACCCAACATCGCCGAAACCCTCGCCTGATAAGGAGCGAGCAACATGTTCGTGTCTTTATTGGCCACCAAATGAATGCAATCGCGCACATCCAGCAACCGTTCGACGGCATCGTCATACTGGCCGTGCGGGCGGTCGGCAAGCCAAGAAGCGGCAAGCGCGGAGACCAGCACGGAATCACGCAAACCACCGCGAGACTCCTTAATATCAGGCTGATTGCTATACGCCATACGGCCGAACTCGCCCAAACGAGACTTGGCGGAGCCCAACAATTCGGGCAAGCGCTTACGGGCGGCCCTACGCCAACGCTCCAAAATGGAGACGGCCGTGGATTCGATCAGCTGCGTATCGCCCGCAATCGGCACCACATCCAGCCAACCCATCGCAGCAGGCAAATCATGGTCGGTCACCGCCTCGCACTGCGCGCGGGTACGCACCGACTGGTCAAGATCAAGACCCGAATCCCAAATCGGATACCACAATTTGTCGGCAAGCTCGTTGAGCTGCCGGTCAGTGAGTGCGTGAGGCTCATAAATGACCACCAAGTCAAGATCGGAACTCGGTCCCACTTGGCCGCGGGCCAACGAACCCACCGCGCCAAGACCAATGCCGGACTGCGGAACGTCAAAAGACACCGTCTGGCAAGCCTCCTGCCACAATTGTTTGAGGCAATCCATGGCCAGATCCGTACGAGCCTTACGTTTCGCCGCACCATTGCGGTACACGCCGTCGGCATCCGGCTGACTTATATCCATGAAACGTTGTTTAAGACCATCAACCGCTGAAGTCATAGCAAATCCTTGAAAATCTTCGCAAAAGCAAGCAAATCTGAGCAGATAAAAGCGAAAGCGGGGAAATCCGAAGCAGACAATCTGACGCGAAAAACGTATGAAAATCCCCGCACGGCGCGAAGCACGTACGGGGATCTGTCTATTGATAACCCGAACCCAAGCCCGGGGCCCTTAATATCTATCCGAATGAATTATCAGATAGCGGCAGAGCCGGTCTCGCCGGTACGCACGCGGGTCACCGAATCAAGCGGGGCAACCCAGACCTTGCCGTCGCCGATGGTGCCGGAGCCGGCGGACTTGACGATCACACCGACCAGAGTCTCGGCATCGGCGTCATCGGACAGCACCTCGACGCGAATCTTCGGAATGAGATCCACGGTGTATTCGGCACCACGGTAAACCTCGGTGTGGCCACGCTGGCGGCCGTAACCGTTAGCCTCAGACACGGTCAGACCGTGCACGCCTGCGGCAGCGAGGGCTTCCTTGACATCGTCAAGCTTATGCGGCTGGATGATAGCGGTAATGAGCTTCATCTCACTTCACCTCCTTGAGAACAGAGCTTGCGGTACCAGCAAAATCGTAAGCACGTTCGCCCTGGTCGGCAAGATCGATGCCGCCGACTTCCTGGGCTTCGGTGACGCGCCAGCCGATGGTCTTCTCCAAAGCGAAGGCGATGATGCCGGTGATGACGGCGGACCAGATGATGGCCACGAGGCAACGATGAGCTGCACAACCAGCTGCTTCCAGTCGCCGCCTGCGAACAGACCGGTACCTTCGCCGAAGAAGCCGATGAGCACAGTGCCGGTGAAGCCGCCGACGCCGTGGACGCCGACAACATCGAGAGAATCATCGTAGCCGAGCTTGAACTTCAGGCCGCAAGCGAGCAGGTGAGCACGCCGGCGATGGCGCCGAGCACGATGGCCCACAGCGGGGAAACCACATCGGCGGCCGGAGTGATGGCAACCAGACCTGCGACGATGCCGGAAGCGGCACCCATGGCGGTGTAGTGGCCGGTGCGGATCTTCTCAGTGAAGCCCCAAGAGAGCATTGCGGCGGCGGTTGCAGCGGAAGTGGAAACCCAAGCGTAGCCTGCGGTGCCATTGGCGGCAAACGCGGAACCAGCGTTGAAGCCGAACCATCCGAACCACAGCAGGAAAGCGCCAAGCATCACGAACGGAACATTGTGCGGACGGAACGGCTGGGTGCCGAAGCCCTTGCGCTTGCCGATGATCAACACGATCACCAGAGCGGCGACTGCAGCATTGATGTGCACGACCGTACCACCTGCGAAATCGTGGGCGGCAGCGCCGATAGCCTGGGAGATCGCGCCGTCAGCGCTCAGCAGACCGCCATTCCACACCATGTGGGCGAGCGGAGCGTAATCGAAGGTAATCCACAGCGCGACGAAAATCATCCACGTGGAGTACTTGACACGTTCAGCGATAGCGCCGCAAATCAGAGCGACGGTAATCATGGCGAATGCGGACTGGAACGCTACATCGACGCTGACCGGGTAGTTGTTGGAGTTCAGCGAGGCCGACGTGAAGACACCGCCGTCGGAAACCATGGAATCCTTCAGCAGGAAGCCTGTGGCCGGATCGCCGAAGACACCGCCGACCGAAGTGCCTGCGTAGGCGATGGACCAGCCCCACAGCACCCAGATCACCATTGTGACGGACAGAGCGGCCGCTCCATAATCATCATGTTCAGCACGGCCTTTGCG
>ENA-OQHA01001045-OQHA01001045.1-human-gut-metagenome-genome-assembly--contig:-NODE-1045-length-11689-cov-3.046878_pt1 | contig 11689 bp, 13 predicted proteins | sample MGYA00242558_ERZ504707 | MGnify/ENA primary metagenome ERZ504707 (study PRJEB26092, sample SAMD00036197) | human gut metagenome | host: Homo sapiens | study: EMG produced TPA metagenomics assembly of... | reverse complement strand
CGATGCTTTGGGCCTTTCCGCCCGCGCCCAGTGACCGCATCCTGCGGGTGGCCCGCACGGTGGCCGATCTGGCAGGCAAACAGCTGCTGGATGAGGACTGTGTGCTGGAAGCCCTGCAGTACCGGGCACAGGAAAAAGTGGAAATATAAAAGCTTCTCCGTCTTTGCTTCGCAGATCCGCCTTCCCCGAAAAGGGAAGGGTTTGTGCAGCTTATCGTTACGCGCAAAAAAGCCATCTGTATCTTTCCAAATGCTCAATACGAGCAGAAGATCACAGATGGCTTTTTATAATTGCTTTTTAGAATCTGCGCCATGTATCCGGCAGGAACAGCACCAGCATCGGGAAGATCTCCAGACGGCCGGCCAGCATGTCGAAGATCATCACCAGCTTTGCAGGGTTCGTAAAGCTGCCAAAGTTCATCATGGGGCCTACCTGCGCAAGGCCCGGCCGATGTTGTTCAAAGTAGCTGCAATGGCTGTGAAGTTCGTCACCATATCAAAGCCATCCAGACTGATGAGCAGGAAGGATACCACGAAGATGAAGAAATACGCGCCCATAAACACATTGGTGGTGCGGATGGTCTCGTGGTTGAGCAGCTTGCCGTCCATGCGGACGGGGGCCACCACCTGCGGGTGCAGTGCCTGCTTGAGCTCCTTGCCCAAGGTCTTGCCCAGAATGAGGAGCGGCTCACCTTGATGCCGCCGCCGGTGCTGCCTGCGCAGGCACCAATGAACATGAGCACCACCAGAATTTCTTTGGAGAGAGTGGGCCACAGGTCAAAATCGCAGCTGGAAAAGCCAGTGGTCGTGATGATGGAGCCCACCTGAAAGGCTGCCTGACGCACCGCTTCGCCAAAGCTGTTATAAAGGCTGTAGATATTGGCCGTGATAATGCCAATTGCCACCAGAATAATGGCGAAGTAACCGCGCACCTCCTCGCTGATGGCGCGGTTGAATTTGCGCAGCAGCAGCAGGAAGTAGGCATTGAAGTTGACACCAAACAGAATCATGAAGATGGTCACGACCCACTGGATGTAGGGAGAAAAGCTGGTAAAGCTGTCGTTCTTGAAGCCGAAGCCGCCGGTGCCCGCCGTACCGAAGGCCGTGAGCATGGACTCAAACGGCGGCATGCCGCCCAGCAGCAGGAATACCACCTCCAGCACGGTGAGTGCAAAGTAGATGCCGTACAGGATCTTTGCGGTAGACTGCACCTTGGGCACCAGCTTATCCACCTGAGGGCCGGGGCTTTCTGCCTTCATCAGGTTGACGTGGGAACCGCCGGTCAGGGGCAGCAGCGAGAGCAGGAACACCAGAACGCCCATGCCGCCGATCCAGTGGGTGAAGCTGCGCCAGAACAGGATGCCCTTGGGCAGATCTTCCACCCCGGGCAGGATGCTGGCACCGGTGGTGGTAAAGCCGGACACCGTCTCAAACAGGGCATCCACCGGGTTCGGGATGCAGCCCGCCACCACAAACGGAACGGCGCCCACGATGGAAATGACGATCCAGCTCAGCGAGGTAGCAGCAAAGCCCTCCCGCATATAGAACATCTTGCTTTTAGGCTTGATGCCGCGCAGGGCGTAGCCGATGGCGGCGCTGACTGCCGCCGTGATCAGAAACACGCCCAGCACGAACCATTCGCCGTAGATCCAGCTGGCCGCTGCGGGCAGCAGCAGCAGCGCACCCTCGATCAGCATGACATAGCCCAGCAGACGGAAAACGATCGCATAATTCATAGTCTGCCTCCGTCAACCCTCTGCGCCCTTGTCCAGAATATCGCGCAGGTCATGCAGACCATGCTCCAGCGTGACCACGATCACGTTGTCGCCCACCTGGATCTGGTCGCCGCCGCGCGGGATCAGGATCTGATGGCCGCGGGTGATGCAGCACAGCAGCAGATTCTTTTTCAGGTGCAGCTGGCTCAGGGGGACACCGGTGGCAGCGCTCTTCTCGTGGACGGTAAATTCCAGCGCTTCCACGCGGTCGTCCAGAATGCGGTACAGCGTCTTGATGTTGCTGCCCGCTTCGTTCTGCAGTGCACGCACATACTGCACGATGTAATCGCAGGTCATGTACTTGGGGTAGACCACGCTGCCCAGATCCAGACCGGCCAGAATATCATCAAATTCCAGACGGTTGACTTTGGTGACCAGCTTGCCCTTGGAGTGCTTTTTGGCAAACAGGGTCAGCAGCACATTCTCCTCGTCAATGTTGGTCAGGGCCACAAAAGCCTCGGTGGACTCCATGCCCTCCGAGAGTAGGAATTCGCGGTTGGAGCCGTCCTCGTTCAGGATCTGTGCGCCGGGCAGCTGCTCGGCCAGCTCCATGCAGCGGGCAGGGTCGCGCTCCACGATGCGCACACGCACGTGGTTTTCCAGCAGCTCCTGGCTCAGATAGAAGGCGATGGCACCGCCGCCCACGATGAAGGCATTGCGCACCGGGCGCACCGGCAGGTGGATGCGCTGGAAGAACTCGTGGGCCTTTTCCTGTGTTGCAAGGAAGGTGACCTGATCGCCGTTCTGCAGTACAAAGTTACCGTTCGGGATGATCACGCCGCCGCTGCGCTCCACTGCACACACCAGAATGTCGCTCTTCAGGCGGGTGGGGATCTCGCGGATGGCCACGCCATCCAGCCCCTGCTCTGCAGTGAGTGCAAACTTGATCAGCCGCACACGACCGTCTGCAAAGGTGTCGATCTTGCTTGCACCCGGGAAGCGCAGCAGATGGGAGATCTCCTTTGCTGCAGCCATTTCCGGATTGATGATGGCCGAAATGCCGATCTGCTTTTTGATAAAGTCCAGCTCATGACTGTAGGACGGGTTGCGCACACGGGCAATTGCATGGCAGTGGCCCGCCTTTTTGGCAAACATGCAGCACAGCAGGTTCAGCTCATCCGAACCAGTCACGGCAATGAACACATCCGCGTCTTCAATGCCGGCCTCTGCCAGCGTGGTGATCGAGGAACCGTTGCCCACGATGCCCAGCACATCGTAGCTTTCAGTCAGGTGCTCCACACGCGCTTTGTTGGTATCCACAATGGTCACATTATGGTCTTCCTCACTGAGCTGCCGCGCCAGCGCAGTACCAACCTTGCCGCCGCCCACCAGAATGATCTTCATAACAAGTCCTTTCTCTTTCCGCGTCCCTTCTGCCGGGACAGCACAAATCCATCATAGTATACCATATCTCCTGCCAAAGTTCCACTGTTTTCCACATTATGCAACAAAAACCTGCCAAATGACGCAAAAAAGCCCCGGGAGATACCGTCCCGGAAGCTTTTATTTCATTTAATAGCGCGCCACGCCGTCCTTCGTTACAAGGGCATACACCAGCGGGGCTTCCTCCGGCTTCTCAGGGCCGTATCCAAGGCCGCTGCGTACTCGGCGGCGGCAGCTCAAACTTATCGGCTGCGCCGTAGAAGGTAGCCAGACTCTCGCCCTTCTTTACGTAGTCGCCGCGCTTTTTATGCAGGGTGATGCCGGCGGCAAAATCCAGCGGGTCGCCCTTTTTCTGTCGGCCCGCACCCAGCAGCACGCTGGCAGAGCCGATCTTCTCGGCATCGTTCGCCACAATGTAACCGTCCTGCTCTGCCAGCAGCTCAAAGCTTGCCGCGGGCTGCTCAAACAGGCTGTAATCGTCCAGCACGCGGGTATCACCGCCCTGTGCCGCAAACATCTCCTTGCACTTTGCAAAGGCAGAGCCGTCGGCGATCGCCGCCTCGGCCATGGCACGGCACTCGGCAGGAGTGCCTTATCGGCCAGCACCAGCATGTTCGCCGCCAGCTGCAGGCAGACCTCGGTCAGGTCGGCGGGGCCATGGCCCTTGAGCACATCCATGCTTTCCATGACTTCCAGACTGTTGCCAATGTTATGGCCCAGCGGGGTGTCCATATCGGTGATCATGGCAGCCACTCGGCGACCGTGATGGGTGCCAATGGATACCATCAGCTTAGCCAGCTCAATGCTCTGGTCTACCGTTTTCATAAAAGCTCCGGTGCCGGTGGTCACATCCAGCAGGATGGCATCCGAGCCGGAAGCCAGTTTCTTGGACATGATGCTGGATGCGATGAGTGGGATGCAGCTGACGGTTGCGGTCACATCCCGCAGGGCATACATTTTTTTATCTGCAATGGCAATGCCCTCGCTCTGGCCAATGACCGACAGACCGATCCTGTTCACCTGCGCAAAGAACTCCTCCTGTGAGAGGGCGGTTCTGGTGCCGGGCACGCTCTCCATCTTATCGATGGTGCCGCCGGTATGGCCAAGGCCCCGGCCGCTCATCTTGGCGATCTTCACGCCGCAGGCCGCCACGATGGGGGCAATGACCAGCGTGGTCTTGTCGCCCACGCCGCCGGTGGAGTGCTTGTCCACCTTGATGCCCGGAATGGGCGAAAGATCCACCATCACACCGCTGTGAGCCATCACATCGGTCAGCTCTGCGGTCTCCTCATCGGTCATGCCGCGCAGATAGACAGCCATCATCCATGCAGCCATCTGGTAATCAGTCACTTCTCCGCTGACATAGCCATTGACGATCTGCTCCAGCTCCTCACGGCTGTGCGTACCGCCGTCACGCTTTTTTGCAATCAGATCATAAACGCGCATCGTATCACGCTCCTCGTTTTTTCAATAGTACGACATTGTAAGATATAGTATAGCAAAATTCCAAACAAAAGCAAGTATCATTCTGTAAACTTTGCCCAATTTTAAACCAAAAAGGGCGCAGCCGCCCGGAAAAGCAGCTGCGCCCTTGTTTTGGGAACACAAATCGTCGTTTTAGCGGGACCCCTTGTCGTAGGGGATGCCCTCTGCCTTGGGTGCCATGCTGTTCTTGGAGGTAAACGCCAGAATAATCATGGACGCCACGAACGGCATCATGTTGTAGATGTTGCTGGACCAGTGCAGCTGTGCCAGGAAGGTGGAGTCTGCAATGTTTGCCAGACTCTTGAACACAGCAAAGAACATGCTGCGCCAAAGATGTTGAAGGGCTTCCACTGGCCAAAGATCATAACAGCCATGGCAAGGAAGCCTGCGCCGGCCACGCCTACCTCAAAGTTCCAGGTCTGCACCGGGGGCACAATGTAGGCCATGCCGCCGATCGCGCCCAGTGCACCGGAAATGACAACACCGGCATAGCGCATCTTGTAGACATTGATGCCCACAGAGTCCGCTGCCTGCGGATGCTCGCCGCAGGCACGCAGGCGCAGGCCAAAGCGGGTCTTGTACAGCACTACATAGCTGATGATCAGCAGAATGATGCCCAGCGGCACAAAAATGCTCAGCTCCAGCCCGCCGATGCTGAACAGGAAGGGCCTGTTGGTGTAGTTCAGCTTTGCACTGCCGCTATCGCTGAAATTCTTGGCAAGGACCACCGCGATGGCCGTGGCCAGCAGGTTCAGGGCCGTGCCGCCGATAGTCTGATCCGCCTTCAGGTTGATGGAGCAAAGGCCAGCAGCAGACTGTACACCATACCGGCCAGTGCCGCCACCAGAACAGAGATCAGCACCACGAGGAAGACCGGCATTTCGGCAGGCAGCATGGTCAGGGTGAGAACACCCGCCACACCGCCAATGACCATGATGCCTTCCAGTGCAATGTTGATGATGCCGGAGTGCTCACTGAACATACCGCCCAGTGCCACCAGCATCAGAACGATGCCATACAGCAGTGTATATTTGATCAGAAGCAGCATATCACTTGCCCTCCTTTTCGGTTGCAGATTTTGCAGGAGCAGCAGGCTCTGCGTTCACATTGGTTTTATCGGCATTCTTGAACAGCAGTGCGTGGATCTTGCCGCGGAACAGCATGGAGAATGCACACAGGTAGATGATGATACCGCTGATCAGGTCCGAGATCTCAGTGGGGTAATACTTGGTGGAAAGGAAGGAGCCGCCCACCGAGATATGGGAAATGAAGATCGCCGAGAAAATGGTGCCAATGGGGTTGGAGCTTGCCAGCAGTGCAACGGAAATGCCGTTGAAGCCCATTGTCGGCAGGCTGGTGGAGTTCAGCGGGTTCCACTGGGACACATTGGACAGATAGTACAGGCCCGCACCAAAACCGGCCAGTGCACCGGCAATGGCCATGGAGAGGATGATGTTCTTCTTCTCGTTGATGCCGGCGTAGCGGGCAGCGCTCTTGTTCAGGCCGACTGCCTTGAGCTCGTAGCCGAAGGTGGTCTTGTTCAGCACCACCCAGATCAGAACTGCCACTGCTGCCGCCAGGAAGATGGCAATGGTGGTGCTGTTGGTCTGGAACAGCTTGTTCAGGCCGAAATCCGGGATGATGGACTGAGCGTAATCGGCGTTCTTGCTGATGTTGATGGTACGGGTGTTGCGCACATCGTACATGGGGCCGGTGCCGTTCTGGTAAATAAGCTCATTGACCAGATACAGGCCGATCCAGTTGAACATGATGGAGGTAATGACTTCGTTGATGTTGAAGTAGGCCTTGAAGAAGCCGGGGATCGCACCCCAGATGCCGCCCAGAATGGTGGCTGCGATCAGACAGACGAACCACGGCAGCTTGAGCATGATGGCGCAGTACAGAGCGCCGTAAGCGCCCAGCGTGTACTGACCCGCCGCACCGATGTTGAACAGGCCGGTCTTGAAGGCAAACGCCACGGACAGACCGGTCATAATGAGGGGAGCCGCATTTGCCAGCTCCTTGCCGACACCGTAGGGTGCGTCATGGAAGCCGCCCTTCAGGATGCGCACAAAGCCGTCGCCCCATGCGTGAGCCGTTGATGGCCAGCAGCACCAGAAAACCAACCACAAGGCCGATCAGGATGCACAGCAGAGCAGCCAGCACACTGGTGATGGAGCTGTTCAGACTGCTGTGGGAAAGTTTTTTCTTGTTCATGTGTTATTTGCTCTCCTTTCCCTGCTTGCGTGCGCCTGCCATATACAGGCCCAGCTCCTGCACGGTGGTGGTCTTGGGGTCAAATTCGCCCACGACCTCGCCCTCGTACATCACAAGGATGCGGTCGGACAGGTTCATCACCTCGTCCAGCTCCAGGCTGACCAGCAGCACGGCCGTACCCTTATCGCGCTCGGCCACGATCTGACGGTGGATGTATTCAATTGCACCAACGTCCAGACCGCGAGTGGGCTGGACTGCCACCAAGAGCTTCGGGTCCTTATCGATCTCACGGGCAATGATGGCCTTTTGCTGGTTACCGCCGGACATGCTGCGCACGGTGGTCAGGCTGCCCTGACCGCTGCGCACATCATACTGCGCGATCAGCTTATCGGAGTATTCGCGCACCTTATCGCTGCGGATAAAGCCGCCCTTCTGGAATTCGGGCTGCCAGTAGCGCTGCAGCACCATGTTGTTTTCCAGACTGTAGTCCAGCACAAGGCCGTGCTTGTGGCGGTCCTCCGGGATATGCTCATGCCATCCTTGGAGCGCTGACGGATGGACTCGTTGGTGATGTCCTTGCCGTCCAACATGATCTTACCGCTGCTGATCTTTTCCAGACCGGTCAGGCCGTAGACGAACTCGGTCTGACCGTTGCCCTCGATACCGGCAAGACAGACGATCTCACCGGCGTGCACCTGAAGAGAGACATTCCGGACTGCATCCTTCTTGTGTTGGGCGCTGTGCATGGTAACGTTTTCCACATCCAGCACCACTTCGCCGGGGTTGGCAGGCTTTTTATCCACCTGCAGCTGCACATCACGGCCAACCATCATGCGGGAAAGCTCTTCCTTGGTGGTGTCCTTGATGTCCACGGTGCCCATATACTTGCCCTTGCGCAGAACAGTGCAGCGGTCTGCCACCGCCATGATCTCGTTGAGCTTGTGGGTAATGAACAGGATGGACTTGCTTCCTTCTTGAACCCGCGCATGATCTCCATCAGTTCGTCGATTTCCTGCGGGGTCAGCACTGCGGTAGGCTCGTCGAAGATCAGGATCTCGTTGTCGCGGTACAGCATCTTCAGGATCTCAACACGCTGCTGCATACCAACAGAGATATCGCTGATCAGTGCATCCGGGTCCACGCGCAGGCCGTACTTTTCGCTCAGGGCCATCACCTTTTTGCGTGCCTCGGCCTTCTGCAAAAAGCCCATCTTGTTGGGTTCCACCCCCAGAATGATGTTGTCCAGCACGCTGAAGCATTCCACCAGCTTGAAGTGCTGGTGCACCATGCCGATGCCCAGTGCGTTTGCATCATTGGGGTTGCGGATGACAACCTCCTTGCCGTTTTTGCGGATCTGACCAGCTTCCGGTTGGTACAGGCCAAACAGCACGCTCATCAGCGTACTTTTGCCGGCACCGTTCTCGCCCAGCAGGGCATGTACCTCGCCTTTGCGCAGCTGCAGGGTGATATCGTCGTTTGCCTTGATTCCAGGGAACTCCTTGGTAATGTGGAGCATTTCGATCACAAAATCCTCTGCCAATCTGCTCACTCTCCTTTCGTGTCGTTTCGACACCGATACTTCTTTAAGTTCCATTATACCTGATTTGCGGCAATTTGCACATGTCTTTTTTGCTTTTTGGCAGAAAGCACAGACAATAGTATTACTTTTGTACTCTTTTCACGAAGAGTACGCCGCATTTTTCCCGCATTACGCCAATAGAAGACAAAAAAAGCGGGACACCCCGTTACAGGATGCCCCGCTTTGAAAAGAACTATCGATCGTCCGCAGCAGGCCTGCCGGACAACAGATTACTGGATGTAGTTGACGGTGGTGAACTCGCTGACGGTGGGCTTGGTAGCGTCGTCGGAGCTGTTATCAACAGTGATCTCGCCGCTCTTGATCTTGCCCTTGACTTCCTCGTACTCGTCGGTGGTGAAGGACTCGAAGTTCCAGCTGTCTGCATCGGTGGGCAGGCCGATATAATCGCCGTCCTCCAGACCGAAGTTGCCATTGGAACCTGCGATGTCGCCCCAGCTGCCGGCATCGATATCAGCCAGAGCAGTGTTGACAGCCTCGGACAGGCCCTTCATAGCAGAGGTGATGAACGGGTTATAAGCGTAGGTGCCATCTGCAACGCCGTTTGCACCGATGTAGTTCTGGTCAACGTCAACGCCGATGACGTAGCCATTGTTCTTCAGAGCAGCCTCAACAGCGGAGGTGTAGATGCCGCCGCCGCAGGCAAAGACGACCTGAGTGCCGTTGGAGTACCAGCCCTCCATACGGGAGGTGATGTTTGCATCGCCGTAGAACTGGCCGCCGTAGAAGTAGTTGATCTCGATGTTCTGGCCCAGCTCAGCAGCAGCGGCATCAGCGCCCTGCACGAAGCCGTAGCCGTAACGGATAACAGCGGGAACAGCCATGCCGCCCAGGAAGCCCAGCTTGGTCTTGCCGTCCTTTGCGATGGCGTAGCCTGCCAGATAGCCTGCCTGCTCCTCCTTGAAGGTGATGCAGTAGCAGTTAGCAGGGATAGCGTCGGTGCCGATATCGCCCTGAGTCACATCGATGGCGATGAACTTGACATCGGGATACTGGTCAGCAGCCCATGCCAGAGAAGCGCCGTACAGGTAGCCGACACAGACGATCACATCAGCGCCATCGTTGACAGCCTGACGGATCATGGTCTCGCGGTCCTCATCGGAAGCGTCAGCCTCGGGAATGTAGTACTGGCAGTCATCGCCCATGTAGCCGGAAACAGCAGTCCAGCATGCCTGGTTGAAGCTCTCATCATCGATCGTGCCGGTATCGCAGGTCAGAGCGACCTTGACGATCTTCTCACCGCCCTCAGCAGCAGAGGAAGCAGTAGAAGCAGCAGCGGAAGAAGCGGTGCTGGTAGAAGAAGCGGAAGAACCGCCGCAAGCGGTCAGAGCAGCGGCAGCGGCAGCGGCACCAGCCACAGCCAGGAAATTACGACGAGAAATCATCATAATCAAACTCTCCTTTTATTTTTAATAAAATTGCGTCAAACAAATAAAATGCGCAGAACTGCACATTTACTGGCTCAAGTATAACGGCAAGCCGTGTCAGATGCAAGCGAATTCCGATTACAAAATCTTTACAATAATTTTGTAAGTTTTTATCAAAAGTAGTATTTATGCACAAATTTGCCGTAGTTCCGTGCGTTCTCTGTGCTTTGGCACACAATGCACGTATTGTCGTCACTTTATTGTCCTGCAGTGTGCCTCTGCGTTTTTATCCCGTCACTTCACGGCACGGTTGCCCGCCACATTGGAGGGGCCAAAACCGAAGGGCAGCAGTTCGTCCATGCTGCGCTCGATAAGTCTTCCGGTGTCTTTGCCATGATAACGTTCAGTTCCGGCCCGCCGAATTCAAACAGAGCCTGGCGGCACACCCCGCAGGAGAAGTGATCTGCTCGTTCACCTCGCCGCGGCGGCTGCCCACCACAGCAATGTCTGTGAACTCGGTCACACCCTCGGCCACCGCTTGAACAGAGCCGTGCGTTCTGCACAGCTGGTGGGGGTAAAGGCAGCGTTCTCCACGTTGCAGCCGGTAAAAATGCGGCCATCCTTGGCGCGCAGGGCAGCGCCCACCATAAAATCGCTGTAGGCACATAGGCTTTTTCTCGTGCAGCCAGTGCCATGCGGATGAGCTCCTTCTTTTCTTCCAGGGTCAGGTTTGTCATATCCGTCACTCCTTTTTTGGTTTTCAGGGGTCGAAAACAGCGCGGCAAGCCCTTTTGCAGGCAAACCGCGCTGAAATGCGTTTTTAACGCTTAGTATTCTGCACCCAGTGCTACCTTCATCATATCGGTAAAGCTCTTCTGGCGCTGTTCTGCCGTGGTGATTTCCGGCGAAACAAAGCTGTCGGAAATGGTCAGCAGGCAGGCAGCGTTCTTGCCCAGCACCTGTGCATTGGCAAACAGGGCAAAGCTCTCCATCTCCACGCACAGGCAGCCGCGCTCGTCGCGCAGCTTTTCCCAGTAGGTGGGCTTTGCATCGGAGGGCTGACGGTAGAACACATCCGAAGAGTGGATGTTTCCCTCGATGAGGGGGATGCCCTGCTTTGCGGCAGAAGCGCGCAGCTTGTCGTTCAGGCTCTGGCTGGGCAGCGTGATGTCCCCTTCAAAGCCGCTCTGCACACGGCATAGTTGCTTTCACTCACAGCACCGGCGGCCAGCACCACGTCAAACAGCTTGGCCTTGTCGGTATAGCTGCCGGCAGAGCCGATGCGGATGATGTTCTCTACATCGTAGAACTTGAACAGCTCATAGGAATAAATGCCGATGGAAGGCATACCCATGCCGCTGCCCATCACGCTGATGGGCCGGCCCTCGTAGGTGCCGGTAAAGCCAAGCATGCCGCGCACGCCGGTCACCTGACGGACATCCTTGAGGAAGGTGTCCGCAATGAATTTTGCACGCAGAGGATCGCCCGGCATCAGGACGGTCTTTGCAAAATCGCCTTTTTCAGCACTGATGTGAGGGGTAGACATAAGATCATCTCTCCTTTTCTGTTACATAATACAGCAGATGGGCCTTCTCCGGAGAAAAAGCCCTCTGCAAACTTACCTATACTTCTGCGGTTGAACACATTCTGCGGCGCGATGTAGCTGCCGTTGCGGCGGATCTCAAAGTGGCAGTGGTTGCCGCTGGAGCGTCCGGTGCTGCCCACATAGCCGATCAGCTGGCCCTGCTTGACCGACTGACCAGAGTGCACCGCCAGCGACAGACAGTGCGCATACACCGTGGTGTAGCCGCTGCCGTGGCTGATGATGATGGAGTACGCCATAACCCGTACCGGCACCCGGCCTTG
>ENA-OQHA01001040-OQHA01001040.1-human-gut-metagenome-genome-assembly--contig:-NODE-1040-length-11726-cov-4.116562_pt1 | contig 11726 bp, 13 predicted proteins | sample MGYA00242558_ERZ504707 | MGnify/ENA primary metagenome ERZ504707 (study PRJEB26092, sample SAMD00036197) | human gut metagenome | host: Homo sapiens | study: EMG produced TPA metagenomics assembly of... | reverse complement strand
ACGAAAATAGGTTCCGTTACAAGTTTTTCGATATTGTTCAATTTTCAAGGTCCTGTGCGCCTCAACCTTAGCGGCTGACGACTTGATTATTTTACCACAGAAGTGATTTTTTGTCAAGCACTTTTTTCAGAAGCTTTTCGATCTTTTCGAACTTGTGGCTCGTTTTTCAACGTATCCATATTGGTTCTTTCGCTTTGCTTCTGCCGCCTTCAGAAGTCATTCTTTCCGGCGGCCCTTGGCGCTCAAGTATAATACCACATCCCCAGCCTTCTGTCAACACTTTTTTGCATCTTTTTTGAGTTTTTTCTATATTTCGCAAAAGAAGTGCTTCCGGGCAGGTTTTGAACCCCTCCGAAATGGCCACGGCCATTTCGTCTCCCCTTTGCCAAGGGGAGAGCCCTTGCAGTTTCCGGGACGGTGTTATATTATATAATTACATTATAGAGCGGAGGAGACCCCAACCATGATCCTTACGGTCAACATCGGCAACACACACATCACGATTGCCGGCTACGAACACGACACCCTGCAGTTCAGCGGGCGGCTGCATTCCAGCCCGGCCGCAACGGTGGACGAATACGCCATGAACCTGCTGAATCTGCTCTCCTTATATCAGGTTGCCCCCGAGCGGATCGAGGGCGGCATTCTGGGCAGTGTGGTGCCCGCACTGACAGGCCGGGTATTGGGTGCGCTGCGGATGTTCTGCTCTGCCCGCTTCCTGACCGTTGGCCCCGGCCTGAAAAGCGGCATCAAGCTTCGGCTGGACAACCCCGCCCAGCTGGGCGCAGAGCTGCTGTGCGGTGCTGTGGCCGCTCTGGCAGAAGGGCCCGGCCCGCTTGCTGTCATCTCGCAGATACCGACCATCTCCATCATGCAGTCAACGCCAAACAGGAGCTGGTGGGCGGTGTCATCCTGCCCGGGCCGCAGCTCTCCCTTTCCGCGCTGGTCGCAAAAACCGCCCAGCTGCCCCAGATCGACCTCTCCGCTCCAGCTTCCTCCTCGATCTTGGGCAAGAACACCTCTGCCTGCTTACAGAACGGTTTTGTGCTGGGCACCGCCGGGCTGCTGGATGGGCTGGCCGAGCGTTTTCAGGCAGAGCTTGGCCCGGATATCCGCTTTTATGCCACCGGCAACCTGCCCCGCACCATCCGGGAGGCCTGCCGCACACCGATCGAATACCGCGAGTATCTGATCACGGACGGACTTTACCGCATCTGGCAAAAGAACCGAAAATGATAAAACCAAAATCGAAAGGAAGCCTCCACCATGAAGTCCAAACTTGCATCTCTGCTCTGCTGTCTGATTGTGCTCATAAACTTTTCTGGCTGTACCAAAGTCACCCAGCTTGTGAAGGATTCTCAGCCCACAAAGGCCGAACTGTTGGATGAGATCAATACAGAGCATCAGCGTTGGGAAGCGGCTCCTGCCGCCGACCCGACACCCTATCTGCGGCATTACGATGACCCCGCCGATGCACAGAAAGATACAGATTACTTTACCGATACCTACAGCGAATACGATGCCGAAAAGGAACTTACCGTAGATGAAGCGAAAGCAGATGTGAATTACCTCTTCGACGCGCTCTACTATGATTATGCTCTCTACGATTATTTTGGCGGACACGCTGTATTCGATCAGGCAAAGGCTGATACTCTGCAGGAAGTCCAAAGCAGGGACAGCCTGACCTGTGAAGATTTGCAGAAGATTCTGGTAAGTCATCTTACCTTTATCAAGGACGGTCACTTCAACATCAATCAGGACTATCCGTCGGAAAAAGACATTCCGTTTTTCTTCCGTCAGGTGATGTTCGTAAAAACGGATTCGGGCTATCAGAATGCCAATGGAAAAGTCGTTGCATCCGTGGACGATCATCCCGATCTGGATGAACTGTTCAAGCGTTCAATCTCTGAGCAGGGGTATCTGGTGTATTATCCGGTCCTGCTGAAGCCTGCTACATTTGATGGGACAGAATGGGAAAAGCACACCTGTGATGAAACGCTGACGGTGCACTATACAGACGGCAGTACCGACACACTGACAGCAGACGCATGGAGCCAGTATTACAAAGAGCTTCCCAAAGACCAGAATACCGATCTTCGCCAGACAGATGGAATCCCGGTATTCCAGTTCAACAGCTTTGAGGGCTCTTTTCTACAGGAGGTCAATGCTGCGGCAGCACAAATGAGTGATGCTGCGATCTCCATGCTGGATCTGCGCTCCAATGTCGGCGGATATGAAGAAGTAGCTCATCAGTGGATCACCCGATACAGCCGCCAGCGTGTACAGGGCAATGGAGTCCGCTATGACGTTGTTAATCCGGTATCCGTAGCGATACAAGCTCATCGGTGGCAAACGCACGACAACATTCTGATTCTTTTAAGCGGAAAATGCTCTGCCTCTTCTGCAGAAATCACAATGGACCTTGCCTATAATCTGGAAAACAGCCTGATCATCGGAGAAAACACAAATGGATGTATGATCGGAAATGGTGGGCATGTGGAACTGCCGAACAGCAAATGCTCGGTTATAATGACATCCGTATGTGTCTATCTGCTGCCGGAGGGTACAGATTATTTTGAAGAAATGCGTGGCCTTTCTCCGGATATCTGGGTCCCGGCCAAAGAAGCCGAAACGCTGGCGGCAAAACTTATGGAAAATCTAAAGTAAGGTCTGACCCTCCCGGCCACAAAGAAAAATCCCCGGCGCACTTTTGTGTACCGGGGATTTTATTAACACATGCGACCGGGAGGATTCGAACCTCTGGCCTTCCGGGTCGGAGCCGAACGCTCTATCCAGCTGAGCTACGATCGCACATTACTGGCAAACCAGTGTAATGTAGTATAGCACAGCCGGAGGCAAAAATCAAGCCGTCTGGCGGCTCTGTATCCGGATTCCGTGCCCAATCCCGCGCCAGCAAGACGCTGATGCATTCTGTTCCTCTTTTTGAAAGATTCATCTTGCAAAAGTGTGCGCATCTCTTATAATAGGTGTTGTGCCCCGGTGTGCGCGGGCACGGTTTAGGACTGAAAAAGGAAAAAGAGAGCATGAAATCTAGCACAAGATCACTGACAGAAGGCCCGCTGGCAAAGCAGATCCTTCTGGTCAGCCTGCCGCTGGCATTATCCAACCTGCTGCAGGTCTTATTCAACATGTCGGACGTGGCCGTGGTGGGGCGGTTTGCGGGCTCCACAGCGCTGGGCGCGGTGGGCTCCACCAGCATCTTTGTCACGCTGTTCACCGGCTTTCTCATCGGCCTGGGCAACGGCATCAACGTGCTGGTGGCCCGCTTCTACGGAGCCAGACACCCGAACGATGTCCACGACACCGTCCACTCGGCCTGATCGTCAGCCTGATCGCAGGCGTGATCCTGCTGGTTGTGGGCCTGCTGGGCTCCCCTGCCATGCTGCGGCTGCTGAACACCAAGGAGGACCTGCTGCCGGGTGCGATCCTCTACCTGCGGGTGTATTTCCTGGGTATGCCGGCACTGGCTCTGTACAATTTTGGCAACGCCGTGTTCAGCGCCATCGGTGAGACCAAAAAGCCGCTGTACATCCTGAGCTTTGCCGGTGTGCTGAATATCCTTCTGAACCTGTTCTTTGTCATCGTCTGCAACCTGGACGTGGCAGGCGTGGCGCTGGCCAGTGCCATTTCCCAGTGTGTTTCTGCCGGCTCATCCTCCACGCCCTGACCAGGGTGCAGGACTGCTACGCCCTCCATTTCAAGGAAGCAAAGCTCGACCCCGCCATGACCAAAAGCATTCTGGCGCTGGGCCTGCCTGCCGGATTCCAGAACGCCATTTTCGCCATCGCCAACCTGTTCATCCAGGCCGGTGTCAACTCCTTTGATTCCCTCATGGTCAAGGGCAACAGTGCCGCCGCAAACGCTGACCCGCTCATCTACGACTGCATGGCTGCCTTCTACATGGCCTGTGCCAGCTTTATGAGCCAGAACTACGGCGCAGGCAAGCCTGACCGTGTCAAGAAGAGCTACTTCATCTCGCTGGCCTATTCCTTTGGCGTGGGTCTGGCGCTGGGCGGCGGCCTGTTCCTGTTCGGGCGGCAGTTCCTCGCCCTTTTCACCACCGAAAGCGCCGTCATCGATGCCGGTATGAAGCGTGTGGGTGTCATGGCGCTGGCCTACTGCATTTCGGCCTTTATGGACTGCACCATCGCCGCTTCCCGCGGTCTGGGCAAGACCGTGGTGCCCACTGTCATCGTCATCATGGGTTCCTGTGTGTTCCGGGTGATCTGGGTATACACTATCTTCGCCCACTTCCACACCATCCCCTCGCTCTACCTGCTCTACCCTTGCTCCTGGGCTCTGACCGCCATTGCGGAGATCCTCTATTTCATCCACTGCTACAAGCAGGCCATGAAGATCTTCCGGGAGCCGATTCTCTCTTCGCTGTAAAACAAAAAGATGGATGTCATGCGGCATCCATCTTTTTTGTTTTCTCTATTACACCTTGACTTCCCCGGCCAGGACCCGCTTGTAGTCCTCATAGTTGCGGGCCAGCAGGGCGGGCGTATCCAGCCCGTAGGGGCACTTGGCCTTGCACTGGTTGCAGTGCAGGCAGCCCTCGATCTTCTTCATTTTGGCCTGACCGGCAGGGCTCAGATGCTCTGCCGAGGGCGAGCGCCGGAGCAGCAGGCTCATGCGGGCGCAGTTGTTGATCTCGATGCCAGCCGGGCAGGGCATACAGTAACCACAGCCACGGCAGAACTCACCGCACAGCTCCTCCCGGTCGTGGGCAATGACCGCAGACAGCTCTGCGTCCATCCGGGGCGGGTTATCAATGTAGGAGAGGAACTCGTCCAGCTCCTTTTCCCGCTGAACGCCCCAGATGGGCAGAACGCCCTCGAACTGCGCTTCAAAGGCATAGGCGGCGGCGCTGTTGGTAATGAGACCGCCGGACAGACCCTTCATGCGATAAAGCCATCTCGTGCTCTTTGCACAGCTGCACCAGCTCCAGCTCCTGCTCACCGGAAATATAGCTGAACGGAAACTGCAGGGTCTCGTACAGGCCGCTCTCAATGGCTTCCTTGGCCACGGACAGGCGGTGGTTGGTGATGCCGATGTGTCGGATCATCCCCTTTCCCTTGGCCTCCAGTGCGGCTTCGTACAGGCCGGAGCCGTCACCGGGCTTGGGGCAGAAGGACGGGTTGTGGAACTGGTAGATGTCCACATAGTCGGTGCGCAGATTGTTCAGGGAGGTGTGCAGGTCCTTCCAGAACTCCTCCGCGTTCTGGGCGGCGGTCTTGGTGGCGATGTAGACCTCGGAGCGGATGCCGTCAAAGGCTTCGCCCAGCTTCACCTCGCTGTCGGTGTAGGCGCGGGCGGTATCGAAGAAGCGGATGCCCGCCCTGTAAGCCTTGCGGGCCAGAAAGACCGCGTCCTCCTGGGAAATGCGCTGGATGGGCAGGGCACCAAAGCCGTTTTTGTTCACGGTGATGCCGGTGCGCCCCAATGTGACCATATCCATAGGGAACCTCCTGTTTTTTCCAAAAATACTCTCTGTGCTCATTATAAGACGAAATGCCGCACAAGGCAAGAAAAACCCTCTCCATCAAAGCGTGGCAGTGCACAGCGATGACAGAGAGGGGCAGTTTTACTGATAATCGTGGTTCAGGAACAGCGCTTTGATGGCGACGATCTCGTCGTACTCCTCCTGCTCCACCTGCACATCCGCATTGACGGCCTGCAGGCGGGCCTTGACGGCATCCAGCGCCTCGGCGGTGGTCACGGCCTGACCTTCCTCCACGGCATCGATCATCCGCTTGAGGACGATCGGATGGGCGTAACAGCTGGGCACCGGGAAGCTGCCGTTGGGGTAGTGCTTCACATACTCCGCCATGGCGGCATCGGCCTGATCGGCCCGCTTCATAATGGCGTTGTTGTTATTGTGCGCCGTGGGCAGCATGTTGTAGCTGGAAAAGAGGAAGATGGCTGCAAAACCGAACAGTGCAAAGTACACGCCGTAGCTGCCGGTGTGGGTAAACACCGCGTACAGGCCGTAGGCCGCGGCGGCAGTGCCGAACAGGAAGATGGCAAGGGCCACATAGCGGTAGACCGGCTTGCTCTTGAGCTGGGCGCGCTTGCGGCGCTGGGCAGCACTGAGCTCATTGGAAAGCTCGGGCTTTGCGTCCAGATACTCCTTTGCCCTGCGCAGGACCGTCACGGTGTGTTTGGCATCGTCAGACAGTTCCGGCAGCTTGCGGGCGGCCTTTTCCTCGGCCTTTTTCTGCAACGCCTGCTCCCCGGCGGCACTCAGCAGCCGGATCTGGGGCTGCTGCTTTGCCAGCAGCTCCAGCAGGGCATCCACGTCCCGCTCGTCCTTGAAGTTGCACTGCTTCTGTTTGCCGCCGTCGTACTCCACCACAAGGTAAGCCATGGAGCAAACATTCCCTTGCCGGTAAAGCCGCCCGCACTCATGGCCACCCGCTTGAACACGCGGGTGATGCTGGTGTAGCAGGTAGTAGCGGCGGTCGATGTAAAAGCTGTTCAGATACAGGGCTTTTTTGCCCACGCCGCAGGGGCCGATCTTTTTGCAGGCCTTCCGGTCGGCTGCCAGCTCGGCAGGGTCGAGCCTGGCAAGGCCCAATTGTGCAGGTTTGAAGAGCATAACGTTCATCCCTCTTTTGCATTTTTGTTTGTACCCATTTTCCCACTCCGGCAAAGAAAATGCAAGGCCCAACCCGCACTCTTAGCCAAAAACAGGAAACCGGCCGCTGAGCTGACAGCGGCCGGTTTGTTTTACTGAGAAATTACCGCTATGAATGGGTTATGCGGCTTTCTTCTCGGTGTTCTTCTTGGTTGCATAGATGAACAGCGCCAGCATGGCAATTGCGAAGACGATGCCGATGGGATATGCAACTGCGGTGTTGTAAGCCACCAGCTTGCCGTCTGCATAGGTGTTGATCATCTTGCCCAGGCACTCAGGAGCCAGCACGAAGTAGGTGCAGGACACAGCGCTCATAAAGGTAGCGGGCACTGCGGTGATCCAGAAGTTCTTCTTCTCCTTGAACAGGTACATGGAAGCAGCCCACAGGACGATCATAGCCAGCGTCTGGTTGGTCCAGCTGAAGTAACGCCAGATGACGGTGTAGTCGATGAAGCCCAGTGCATTGCCGATGCCCAGGAATGCGCCCACGCCCAGAACGGGAACGCAGAGCTTCAGGCGGTTTGCGTAGCTGTCCTGATCGATCTTGAGCCAGTCGGACAAGGTCAGACGAGCGGAACGGAACGCGGTATCACCAGAGGTGATGGGGCAGATAACGACACCGATCATAGCCAGTGCCACGCCAACCTTACCCATGGTCTTGAGGCAGACGTCGTAGATAGCGGCAGACTGACCGGCAGCCAGAGCCTCGGCCAGACCGACCATCTTGCCGTCGGTGATGGTGTACAGTGCGCAGCCGGCAGCGGCCAGATCAGAGCGATAACGCCCTCGCTGACCATTGCACCGTAGAATACGAAGTGGCCCTGCTTCTCACTCTTCATGCAGCGAGCCATCAGAGGCGACTGAGTGGAGTGGAAGCCGGAGATAGCACCACAGGCAACGGTGATGAACATGAAGCTCCAGATGGGGGTGTTGGAGGGGTGCATATTGCTGAAGTTTGCCCAGATCTCGGGGATGGTGTAGGCGGGGTTGGTGAAGATACCAAAGATAACGCCCACTGCCATGATGATCAGGCAGATGCCGAACAGGGGGTAGATCTTACCGATGATGGCATCGATGGAAATAAAGGTTGCGATGAAGTAGTAGGCCAGAATGATGATCAGCCAGAACAGGGTGGTGGTCAGCAGACCGGACATACCGCCGTTCTTGCACAGGGTCACGATCAGGCCTGCGGGGCCAACTGCGAACACGGTACCAACCATGATCAGCAGCACAACAGAGAACACACGCATGATGTTCTGCATCACGGGGCCCAGATAGCGGCCGGTGACCTCAGCGATGGAAGCGCCGTCGTTGCGCTCGCTCATCATGCCGGAGAAGTAGTCATGCACGCCGCCGGCAAAGATGGTGCCGAAGGTGATCCACAGGAACACCACGGGCCCCACAGAGCACCCTGCAGTGCACCGAAGATGGGACCCAGACCTGCGATGTTCAGCAGCTGGACGAGGAACAGCTTCCACTGGGGCATCACAACGTAGTCAACGCCATCGTTGATGCGCACAGCAGGAGTTTCGCGGTCGTCCGGTCCGAACGTATTGTCAACGATCTTGCCATAGACAAAGTAGCCGATGATCAGGAGCGCCAGACAGAGTAAGAAACTAATCATACCAGAAACCTCCTTTTATCGTCCGTGCCCGGAGCCCCATTCTGCCCCGTCACGGCCATTCCTTGGCCCTATATTAACACAATCTTCATAAATCTGGTAATATCCTTCCAGAATGGCCCTTATATCAAAAACTATATAAGTCAGCCGTTCCCGGGAATCCCGGCAAATATTTTTTAACGTATCCTCGGCAAAACCTCTTTGCCGAAATCGTTTCAGCGGGTGTTTTTTCGTTTTTAGTGCACCCTGCCAAACTTTTTGGCATATTTTTGTGCATCTTGTCTGCATTCCTGTTCTTTTTGCCGCAATTCGTTGTTTCTCTGCACAAGCAAAAGCCGCCTGCCGGACGGCCCGGCAGGCGGCTTTTGCGGTTGTGAATGGGTATCGGGAAGGTTGAAGAGGGGGAAATGTCAATTATGCAGTCTTTTTCACCGTCTGCTTTTTGGTCGCATAGATGAACAGCGCCAGCATGGCGATCGCAAAGAGGATGCCCACCGGGTAAGCAACTGCGGTGTTATAGACGATAGCGCCCTCGGCAGTCTTATGGTTCAGCAGACCGCCCAGGCACTCGGGAGCCAGCACGAAGTAAGTAGCGGACACAGCGCTCATAAAGGTGGCGGGCACTGCGGTGATCCAGTAGTTCTTCTTCTCCTTGAACAGGTACATAGAAGCGGCCCACAGAACGATCATGGCCAGCGTCTGGTTGGTCCAGCTGAAGTAGCGCCAGATCACGGTGTAGTTGATGAAGCCCAGTGCATTGCCGATGCCCAGGAATGCGCCCACGCCCAGCACGGGGATGCAGAGCTTCAGGCGGTTGCCGTAGCTGTCCTGATCGATCTTGAACCAGTCGGCCAGGGTCAGGCGGGCGGAACGGAAGGCGGTATCGCCGGAGGTGATGGGGCAGACGACCACGCCGATCATGGCCAGTGCGATGCCCACGCCGCCCATGGTCTTGGAGCAGACATCATAGATGGCCTTGGACTGACCCATTGCCAGTGCCTGGGCCAGACCGGTGTTCAGGCCATCGGTGACCTCGTACAGAGAGCAGCCTGCAGCGGCCCAGATCAGGCAATGACACCCTCGCAGACCATAGCACCATAGAACACAAAGTGGCCCTGCTTCTCACTCTTCATGCAGCGGGCCATCAGAGGCGACTGGGTGGAGTGGAAGCCGGAGATCGCGCCGCAGGCAACGGTGATGAACATGAAGCTCCAGATGGGCGTGCCCGACGGGTGCATGCTGCCGAAGTGATCCCAGATCTCGGGGATGGTATAGGCAGGGTTGGTGAAGATGCCAAAGATGACACCGATGGCCATGATGATGAGGCAGATGCCGAACACAGGGTAGATCTTGCCGATGACCGCATCGATGGAGATAAAGGTTGCGATGAAGTAGTAGGTCAGAATGATGACCAGCCAGAACAGCAGCGAAGTCATCACGCCGGATGCACCGCTCTGGCTGCACAGCTCAACGATCAGACCGGCAGGGCCGACGGCAAACACGGTGCCCACCATGATCAGCAGCACAACAGAGAACACACGCATCACGTTCTGCATCACAGGGCCTAAGTATTTGCCGGTGATCTCCGCGATGGAAGCGCCGTCGTTGCGCTCACTCATCATGCCGAGAAGTAGTCATGCACACCACCGGCAAAGATGGTGCCGAAGGTGATCCACAGGAACACCACGGGCCCCACAAAGCGCCCTGCATGGCACCAAAGATGGGGCCAAGGCCCGCAATGTTCAGCAGCTGGACGAGGAACAGCTTCCACTGGGGCATCACGACATAGTCCACGCCGTCGTTGATACGCACAGCAGGCGTTTCACGGTCGTCCGGGCCGAAGGTATTGTCCACGATCTTGCCATAGACGAAGTATCCGCCCACCAGGATCGCAAGACAGAGCAGGAAACTAATCATACCAGAAACCTCCTTTTTGCCCCTGCCGGCCGCGGCCCCATTCTGCCGCATACCCGGGGCTCTTTTCTGGCCTCATGGTAGCACACTTTTTTCCAGCGGAGAAATATCTTTCCGGCATGGGGCCATATGGTTTCCGATATAGCTGCAAAGAATTTTTGCCGCTTTTCCGTTTATTTTTTGACCATTTATCAGCAAAAATAAAACCGGGCGCTCATTTTCGCCCGGTTTTCCATCCATTTATTGGTTTTTCTGTCAATTTCAAAAGAAGCAACCTTTGCCGTGCCTTAGCCGGAAAGCCCCTTTATTTCACGGTGGAAGCCGCTTCCTTGTGGAGCAGATCCACAAAGGCCTGCTCCTCGGGGCGCAGGCGGCCCTTGTCCGGGTAGACCAGCACATCCCGCATCTGCTGGCGCTGGGCCGGGCACTTCTTCAGCACCAGATGGTACTGCTCCAGTGCCCTGCGGGGCATGGGCGATGCCCACATGTAGGCCGTGGGCAGCCGCTGCAGGATCGAGAACTGGCTGCACCGCTCATACACATGGATGCGGCGCTCCGGGTTGACATGCCAGCGCACACCGTCGCCGCCCTCCTCGCCGGGCAGCTGGAAATCATCGTGGAGGATCTCCATATACTTGTCCAGCTCAGACAGGTCGCGGATCTCCTTCCGGGCCAGCGGGCCGTCCCGGTTGGTCAGCAGACTGTATTCAAAATCCATAATGGGTTCCATTTTCAGGCCCCGCCGGGCGCAGTAATGGGTATAGTGCTCGTCATCCTCCACGGCATACCGCAGCAGAGCCAGATGATACCCCTGCCGCAGGACATGATCCAGCGCCTCCATGGAGCCGCCCTCCCGGATGTGGATGTGGAGCCGCTCAATGGAGGCCGCCTTCTCCAGATAATCCACCGCCGCATAGGAGGCATAGGTGGCGTGGGGGATCATTACCCGCAGTTCGGCGCAGCGCTCCTGCTCCTCCTGCACGCTCCGGTCCAGCCGGTCCACCTCCCGCAGCACCCGCTCGGCCTGCTCGATAAAATGCCGCCCCTGCTCCGTGGGGATCATGCCGGTGGATGACCGCTCAAAAATGCGAAGATGGTATTCTTCTTCCAGATTTTTCAGCGCCTTGCTCACGTTGGGCTGAGCGGCATACAGCCGCTTTGCCGCCGCACTCACAGATCCGCATTCCATGATGGCGACGAGATACCGCAGTTCTGTAATGTTCAACTTTTTCTCTCCTTTTGGCGTTTTTATCCCTTGCGCCTAGTTTATCAGGCGGCACACGGGGCTGTCAAGCGTTGACGGGCCCCGCTGCCGTTTTATAATGTAAGAAACAATCTGCCCGAAAGAGGTCGAAGAGGATGGAAGAAAAAAACTACCGCGTTCTGCGCATTGAGGAGCAGCTTTATGGCTGCGAGGAGCTGCCCGAGGGCCAGCCCGTGCTCTGTGATGTCCTGCTGGAGGCTGCGACGGCACACAGCGGGTTCTCCCCTACCCGGATGCCGAGCTGACCCGGCTGGACATCAACGAGG